>Ga0082335_1004138_pt1 | contig 22413 bp, 17 predicted proteins | sample Subgrocontami58m_FD_72375 | JGI IMG/M metagenome (GOLD analysis project Ga0082335, IMG submission 72375) | Subsurface groundwater microbial communities from S. Glens Falls, New York, USA - GMW37 contaminated, 5.8 m (SPADES assembly) (version 2) ...
CGCCATCGCCCCAGGCACCGCCGCGGAGTCGCCCACCGCCGCCTGGAGCACCTCGCGGATCGTCGCGTAGGCCGCCTTCGCCAGCTTCGCGAGGCGCCTTCGGTCCCTGCGGAAGAACACCCGCAGGCGCCGCGGCACCGAGAAGACCACGTGCCGATGCGGGACCTCCGCGAGGACCTCCTCCGTCGCGAACTCCCCGAACGAGACCTGCCGCTTCTTGTGGCATGAGGGACATAAACACCTGGTCTTACATGAGAAGGCAACCCCATCAGACTGCACCCGTCGTGTACGGGCTGCAACGCCGGTTCAGGATCACACATCCGTTCCATCCGCTTCGCGGCCAGGAGTTCTCGCTGGTCCAGTACCGGCGCAGTTGGCGGAACGAGCGCGTGGAGGGCGTGGACGAACGAGGCCGACACGTCGCCGTCCCCGTCTCCTGGACAGACGCCGCCGCGCAGCATGACCCGTTCCTCGCCGTCTCCGCAGGGCGCGCGCTCTTCCGCGTGCAGGATCTGCTCGATCTGACGCAGCTCGTGCAGACCGTGATCGCCGACAACGCTCGGCCAGCCCCCTCTCCGCCTGGAAGCGCAGGTGACAACGAGATTATGCCGCATGTGTAAACACGATCATGCCGCAGGGTCCCAGGGGGCGTGGACGAGAACCACGCTCAAAGCCCTCTATCAGCTATTCGGACCGGTGGATGCGGACTGTACCCTTGACGCACGCCCAGAGAGGGATATAATGCGGAGTACATCCCGGGTGGCATTCGTACGAGGAGCGGCCCATGGCGCCCAGGAAACGCACCGACCCCAAGGCCCAGTCGCTCCGCCAACACGGCGCCCTCCATCGCCATCCCGAGAAGGTCACCGACCCCTCCTTCCTCTCCGACGACTTCTTCGACCCGAAGGACCTCGTCCAGGTGAAGTACGAGCTGGTCCGCCGCGTCCGGATCGACGGCTCTCCCGTGAGCGGCGCCTGCGCCGCGTTCGGCCTCACACGACCTGTCTTCTACAAGACCCGGGCGGCACTGGATCGGGAGGGCCTGCCAGGCCTCATCCCGAAGAAGCCTGGTCCCCGCCGCCGCCACAAGCTCACCGCCGAAACCCTGCAATTCCTCGCGGAGGAACGCAAGAAGGACGGCTCGTTGCGTCCGCGAGACCTCGCCCGCCTCGTGACGGAGCGCTTCGGCGTCGTCATCCACCCGCGCACGATCGAGCGGACCTTGCGAGGGCTCTCAAAAAAAGGCCTGTGACCGACCCGGCCGTGCCGGCGGACAACCGCTTCGCCGAGCGATACGAGGCCGTGCGCAAGGGCCGGGAGACGAAGGGATCGACCGAGTGGGGACAGGTGGTCCTCCGCCACCGAGGAGTCGTCGCCTGGATGGAGGCATGCTCGATCGGGGGGACGATGACGCCCGCGATCCGAGAAAACGCGCCGGGGCGCGATGCGACCGTAGCGGCGCTCGACGCGGGTGAGTCGCTCGTCCCTCCCGCGATTCGCACCGAGTTCGTGCGCGTGCTGGCGGGAATGGTTTCTGGCGTCTGTGGAAGGTGAGGTGAGCATGAGCACGCCCCAGGAGAAGGTCACCCCAGAACACCTGGCCCGGCGCGCCTTCCTCTACGTCCGTCAGTCCACCCTTCGGCAGGTGATGGAGAACACGGAGAGCACCGACCGCCAGTATGCGCTACGCCGACGGGCGATCGCCCTCGGGTGGTCGGAAGAAGGCGTAGAGGTGATCGACAGCGACCTGGGCCAGTCCGGCGCCTCCGCCGCGGACCGCGAGGGTTTCCAGCGACTCGTGACCGAGGTGGGAATGGGACGCGCAGGCATCGTCATGGGACTGGAGGTCTCGCGACTCGCGCGCAACTCGAGCGACTGGCACCGTCTTCTGGACATCGCGGCGCTCACGGGCACGCTCATCCTCGACGAGGATGGCCTCTACGACCCGAGCCAGTTCAACGACCGCCTGCTCCTGGGGCTGAAGGGGACCATGTCGGAAGCGGAGCTCCACATGATCCGTTCACGCCTGCGCGGGGGCATGCTGAACAAGGCGCGGAGGGGAGAGCTCGCGCTGCGGTTGCCGGTCGGCTTCGAGTACGACCCCGTAGGGAAGGTCGTCCTCACCCCCGACCAGCAGGTGCGGGACAGCATCCGTCTCCTGTTCCGGACCTTCGAACGAGTGGGCTCCGCGTATGCCACGCTGCGGCACTTCCGCGACCAGGGCCTCCGGTTTCCGTTCCGCGCGCACTTCGGTCCGCACAAGGGCGAGACCGTCTGGAGGACGCTGGCGCAGAGCCGTGTCGCGGAAATGCTCCGCAATCCGCGCTACGCCGGGGCCTATGCCTACGGACGCCGCCAGGTGCGTCCCAGCGGCATCGACGGACGCTTCAAGGTGTGGCACCTCCCTCGAGAGCGCTGGCATGTCCTGATCCAGAACGCCCACGAAGGGTACATGTCGTGGAGCGAGTACGAGGACCACCTGCGGCGAATCGAGGCCAACGCGCTCGGTCCGCGCCAGGGTCGGAGGTGCCCACCGCGGGAGGGGCCCTCCCTCCTCCAGGGTCTGTTGCTGTGCGGGAAGTGCGGGGCACGGATGTCCGTGCGGTATCATGTGCGGAGGAAGAGGCTGACGCCGGAGTACGTGTGCAAGGGGGCTGGCTGCCAGGATGGACGGCCCCGCTGCCAGTCCATGCCCGGTGGCGCGGTGGACGACGCGATCGCCGAGCTGCTCTTCGAGGTCGTCACGCCGCTGACGATGGAGGTCGCGCTCGCGGTGCAGGAAGAGCTCAAGGCGCGGATCGAAGAGGCGGACGCCCTGCGTCGCCAGGAGGTGGAGCGCGCGCGGTACGAGGCGGAGATCGCGCAACGGCGCTACATGCAGGTCGACCCGCAGAACCGCCTCGTCGCGGGGACGCTCGAAGCCGACTGGAACGAGAAGCTGCGCCAACTCACGAAGAGCCATGAGGAGTATGAGCGCGCCCGCCAGGCGGATCGCATGGAGCTGGACGACGAGAAGCGTGCCCGCGTGCTCGCCCTCGCCCAGGATTTCCCGAGGGTGTGGCGCGACCCGAAGACCCCGTATCGTGAGCGGAAGCGGATGGCAGGCCTGCTCATCGAAGACGTCACGCTCGTGAAGGAGGACGGGATCGCGGTCCATGTGCGATTCCGAGGCGGCGCGACGCGCTCACTCCACCTGCCGCGACCGCTCTACTCGTGGGAGGAACGCAAGACCCCTCCTGCGGTCGTCGAGCAGATCGATCGTCTCCTCGAGGAGCGCACGTATCGGGAGGTCGCTGATTTCTTGAACGAGCACGGTCACCGCACGGGATGTGGGAACCGCTTCGATCGGCGCCGGATCAAGGTGATCGCGCGTGCATACGGCCTCCAGAACCTGTACAGTCGCCTGCGTGAGGCTGGGTGGATCGACTTGGATGAAGTGGCCGCGAAGCTGGGTGTTTGCAAGGCGACGGTGAAACGTCGGCGGGCAATGGGAAAGCTCGGCCTCGCATCGCGGCGCGCGAACGACACGGGGGAGTATCTCTACGAGGACCCAGAACGCCAACAGGGGATGAAGGGCGGTCCTGTACCGCCAGGGTCACAGGAGGTGTAGTATGGCTGGCACGCCAATGCCAGGAGGTACTCGTCGCCGCAGCCGGGACATCGCACCCGCGCGAATCCGAACTCGAGGATGCCGCACTTGAGGAACCCCTCCACGACCCGTCCGACGACCGGCCGCAGCGACCCGTACGTCTCCGCGAAGCGCCCCTCATAGACCGCCTCGAACTCCTCGTATCGCGCGTCGAAGATCCGCCAGAGCGGAGAGTCCTTCGGCCGACGTGCGCGATAGACCCCCTTCGGCCTGGCAGAGCCATCTCGCTGGCCAGCAGGGCCAGCTTGCTGGCCGGCTGGGCCGGCTTACTGCGGCGCACACGGCTTCCCCACGGCAAGGCAGGCCTCGAAAGGCGGACGGAGCCGCCTTCCGGAAGAGCCAGCCATCGGCCAGCCTCAGGCCGCGAGCCGAGATCGCCGCAAGCGTCGATGAAGACGCCGCCTCCGTCAGAACCGACTCCGAGAGGCAAACCGCAAAGTGATGGGAATCCCGACTCCCGGCCCCGGGAGGTGACGGCCGGGCGTCACTCGCCGGGCCTCGAAGTCCGTGCGACCGGCACACCAGCCGCGTACAATCGCCGCGTCCTCGGGAGCCGTCGATGCTGCGCTCGATCCCCGCCGCCCTGCTCCTCCGCTGCGCCCTCCCGCTCCTGCTCGCCGCGGCGCTCGTCGCGGAGGAGCCGCCGCAGCCCGAGGTCGGCTTCGCCGGCAACTACCGCCCCGGCCCGATCCCCATCCGCGTCCCGCTCGCCAACCAGCAAGCTGGCTCTGCCAGCCAGCAAGCTGGCTCTGCCAGCCAGCAAGCTGGCTCTGCCAGCGACGGCCCCGACGAGGAGGGGGACCTCGTCGTCGAGGTGAACGACTTCACCGGGATCACCCACTACGTCGTCCATGTCGACCTGCCCAGGGGGTCGAAGAAGTCGGTCGTCGTCCTCGCCCAGGTCGCGAGCGCGAACTTCCTCGCGACGATCGTGTGGAACCCCTCGTCCGGGCCTCCGCGCGAGATCCCCGCGACGAACGCCCACTCCCTCGGCGCGACCGACCTCCTCGTCGTCGTCGCGTGCGGAGACCCCCTGGAGCGCGGCCTCGTCCTCCCCGGCATCGTCGGGCGCTCCACGGGCGCAGGGATGTCGTATGGCCAGTCGATCGACCCCTCCTCCCTCCCCGACGTCTCCTGGGCCCTCGCGTCGGTCGACCTCCTCTACCTCCGCAAGGTCGCCGAGCGCGACCTCTCTGCCGCGCAGATCGAGGCGATCGAGGCGTGGGTCGCGGGAGGAGGCCACCTCCTCCTCACGGGCGAGCCGGGGGTCACGATGCCCTTCGCGCGGCTCCTGCCGGGGACCTTCCGCGGCCGCCGCACGCTCCTCCGCTTCGACGCCTTCTCCCGCATCTACGGCGACGCGAAGCCGGTGCCGCAGGAGGTGACCCTCCTCGAGCCCGAGGCGGGCGCCGAGGTCCCCTGCCAGGAGAAGGAGGTCCCGCTCGTCGTCACGGCGCGGCGGGGCGCCGGCCGCGTGACGTTCCTCGCCTTCGACCCGCTCGCCGACCCGTTCCGCTCGAGCCCGGGCCTCGGCGTGCTGTGGGACGCGGTCCTCCTGCGCAGCCACCGGCGCGAGCTCCCGTACGAGGACAAGGACTTCCAGCGCGAGATCTCGGACGTCCTCACGGCGCGGCAGGGACCTTCGCTCGTGACGGTCGCGACCGGGGCGCTCGTCGTCGTCGTCTTCCTCGTCGCGCTCTGGCGCGTGCAGCGCCGCGTCGTGGCGCAGCCGAGGCGACTCGCCTTCGCCGTCTTCGCGGCGCCCGGCCTCGCCGTCGGCGCCGCCTGCCTGGCGTGGGTCCTCGGCGCCTTCTCGCGCGGAGGGGACCGCCTCGACACGATCGCCTTCGTCGAGGCGCTGCCCGGCTCGCCGCGCGCGACGATCTGGTCGTTCGACGCCTTCTTCCACGGCGGCGCGGGGAAGTTCACCGAGGAGGCGGCCGCGCCGCGCGCCCTTTGCCTCTCCGAGGTTTCGCCGGTGTTCGACCCGCGGAGGCGCGTCCGCTTCGCGTGGCGCGAGGAGGCCGCGCCGCAGCTCGCCGACGTCGACTTCTACCCGAACTCGGGGCGGACATTCCTCACCCTCTCGGAGGTCGCGATCGGCGCGGGGGCGGTCTCCGACCTCGAGATCGGCGCCTCGGGGACGAAGGGGCAGATCACGAACGGCACGCCGTGGGACTGGCGCGACGTGCGCGTTGTCGACGCCTCCACGGAGGCGTACGTCGGCGACGTCCCGCGGGGAGGTGCGGTGCGCGGGCCGGTGACGCTGGTGCGGCCGCTGGACCAGACGCCCGCCCCGGTCGAGATGGCGCGCGGGGGGAAGCTGTACCAGGGGATCGTCGAGCTGATCCGCAAGGAGTGGAGGTGGCCTCGCCCCGCGGCCGTCGGGACGCCCGCGCTCGACGGCGATGTGCTCCTCGTCGCGCGGATCGAGGGGCCGGCGCTGTGGGCCTCGCAGGAGGGGCGGAAGGAGGCGCGCGAGGCGATCCTGATCGTGCCGCTGTACGGCCGCGACCGGCGGGGAGGCGGCAAGTGATCGAGATCCAGGGCCTCAAGAAGCGGTTCGGGGAGCTGGAGGCGCTCGCGGGGATCTCGCTCTCGATCGGGCAGGGGGAGATCTTCGGCTACATCGGGCCGAACGGCGCGGGGAAGACGACGACGCTCCGGATCCTGGCGACGGTGCAGGAGGCGGACGAGGGGAGCGTGCGGGTCGCGGGGATCGACGCGGTGCGCGAGCCCGAGCGGGTGCGGGGGCGCCTTGGGTTCATGCCGGAGACGTACGGGTTGTACGAGGACCTGGTCGTGTGGGAGTACCTCGACCTGTTCTCGCGGATCTACGAGCTTCCGATCGCGATCCGGGACCAGGCGATCGCCGACGTCCTCTCGCTCACGGAGCTGGACGAGAAGAAGGAGGCGCTGATCGAGACGCTCTCGCGCGGGATGCGGCAGCGCCTCTTCCTCGCGAAGACGCTGCTGCACGACCCGGCGGTGCTGCTCCTCGACGAGCCGACCTCGGCGCTCGACCCGCGGGCGCGGGTGGAGTTCCAGGAGATCCTGCGGGAGCTGAAGAAGCGCGGGAAGACGATCCTGTGGTCGAGCCACATCCTGGGGGAGCTGGCGGAGGTGTGCGACCGGGTGGCGATCCTGGAGCGCGGGACGGTGCGGGCGATGGGGACGATCGCGGAGATCCGCGCGGCGCTCAGGCCGCGCCCCGACGTGCGCGTCGTGCTCCTCTCCCCTGCCGAGGAGGCGAAGGCGGCGATCGCGGGGATGGCGGGGGTGGAGGCGCTGGAGGCGACGCAGGAGGGGCTGCGCTTTGCGTGGAGCGGACCGCGGGACGCGGTCCCCGAAGTGCACCGGCGTCTGGTCGCGTCTGGGGCGAAGCTGTTCTCGTTCCAGGTCGATGAGGGCGACCTGCAGGACTTGTATCTGCGGTTGACGACGGCTGGAGAGCAGGAAACGGTGAAGCCGGAGTGAGGGCGAATATGCAAGTCTCAATACGCAATGTGCATGTAAGGCGCAGGGGTCAAGGTCAAGGTCCAATTCCGGCGCGCGGCGCGGCCGAGGACTGGGCCTTCCTTGGAGCTTGTTACCTGGGACTTACATGCACATTGCGTATTGAGTCTTGAAACTTCGCATGGACTGGAATCCTCTGTTCCTCAAGGACCTCCGGGTCTACCTCCGCGACCCCAAGTGGGGCCGCGTGGGCTGGTGGGGCGTCGCCACGCTCTCCGTGCCCGCGGTCGCGCTGCTCGCGCTGCAGTTCGCCTTTCCGGGGGTGCTGTCGCGGATCGGGCGGTATGTGCTGCTCGGGTACGGCGTCTTCCAGAACATCCTCGCGCTCGGCGCCGTCGCCGTGGCCGCGACCTCCATCGTCGCGGAGCGGGAGAAGAACACGTACGAGGTGCTGCAAGTCAGTCCCGTCTCGCCGGAGCGCCTCTTCCTCGGGAAGATGCTCTTCGCCGCCTACACCGTCGCTACGCGGCAGGCCCTCCTCCTCGTGCCGATGGCCGTCGTCTACCTGTCGGGCGGGTTCCCCTTCGACGTCCTCCTCCTCTTCCAGCTCGTGCTGCTCGCGTCGGACGTGATGGTCTCGTCGCTCGGCGTCTACATCTCGGCGCAGCCGCACCGCCTGCCGAAGATCCGCTTCGCGGCGCTCAAGGGGAGCGCGACGAAGACGCAGGTCGCGCTGCAGAAGGCGATGGGGATCAGCGTCGTGTTCCTCATCCTGGTCCCGTTCTACGCCGTCATCATCCCCACGATGGCCGGGGCCGCGGCGGCGGGGCGCGCGGCGGCGGGCCGGGGAGGGTCGGTGAACTTCCTGCCCGACCTGTCGCTCCTCGGGACGCTCTGCCCGGCGGTGAGCCTCGCGTTCTGGGACGACGTGGGCGTGTTCGGGTTCGGCGTGCCGCTGTGGCTCCTCTCGATCGCCTGCAACCTGCTCCTCGCGGCGATGTTCTTCTTCTTCGGCGTGGGGCAGCTCCGGGGGCGCGAGCGCGACATGTCGATCGGCGGGCGGGCGTGCCTCGCGGGATTCGTGCTCCTCGCGGTGACGCTGCTCGTCGGGACGGTCGGGATCTCGTCGCGATACGGGCCGTTCGTCGTCGTCGTGGCGGTGGCGATCCTCTTCCTCGTGTTCCTGGCGCCTTCGCTTTCCGTGGGCGAGCTGACGAAAGACGAGCAGAAGGCGTATGGGCGCGAGACGCTCCTGAACTCGCTCTCGCCGCGGCGGCTCCTGCGGTCGCGAGCCAGCGGGGCGGGAGGGTTCCTCGTCGCGCTCCTCCTCCTCTCGGCGCCGATCCTCTGGGCCGCGCTGGGGGTGGAGACGCTGCCGCTCGTCGCGACGCTGCTCGCGGTGGTGTTCGCGATTGCGGCGCTGGGGGCGCGCCAGTCGCGGAACGCGAAGGACGGGCCGCCGAACAAGGCTGCCCTCGCGTCGTCGATCGTGATGATCTTCGTGGTGTCGACGATCGTGCCGGTGGTGCTGAAGGCCGGGTCGGAGGTCTCGCAAGGCGCGGTGATCAAGGAGACGGCGGAGGGGACGCTTGCGGCGATCTTGCCCCTCAACCCGATCGCGAGCCTGTTCCTCCGCGCGACGGTGACGACGGGGAAGGACGTCGCCGAGCTGGCCCCGCTGCGCGAGCAGGTGGGCTCGATGTTCTCGTTGCACGCCTGGATGGCGACCTGCGCCTGGTACACCGGCATCGGCCTCCTCGCGCTCCTGTGGCCGAGGAAGAAGGAGGAGAAGCCGGGCGAGGCGAAGAAGGCGTAGAGATGCCCCTGTGGCCGATAGGCTGGTAGGAGCCCGTGTCAGGGGAGAGGCAGCATGATCCACATCGTCCTGTCCATCGTCGCCTTGGCGTCCGCGATGCCGGACGCCTGCCCGCCGCCGCCACGCGCCTCCCAGTGGGTGATCACCATCGGGAGTGGCGAGGGCGTGACCGAGGTATTCAGGAACGACGCGATCCTCGCCATCCTCAACCGCGAGGGCGCGCCCATTTCGATCGACGAGGCCATTGATCGGGTCCTGCGCGCGGGCACCCCCTCGACCGACGAGCCGGGCCTGGATCTCGACCCGCACCTCACCGATCACGTCCGCGGCGCCGTCACCCCCTCGCCCGCCCCGGAGGGCGGGTCCATCCAGTAGCCCCCTTCCGGCGCGTCCGGGTCCCAGCCAAATGCCGCGATCATCGTCTCCCGCCCGAGTCGAAGGGCGCCCAGCCGGAGCTGCAGCTCGCGCTCGGTGGCGTGGGGATGACGACGGCGGAGTCCCACCAGCGCAAGCTCCTCGCAAGCCATGGAGTCCTCCCGAATCCGCCGCACCTTTTCGGCAGGCGACATCTGCCGCCATGCTTCGATGAGGAACAGTTCGGCCTCATAGCTCGTGTCCGCGGACTGGGTGCAATACCCGGGGGGAGGCTGCCTCATGCTGAACGTCAGCCTATTCGCGGCAGGCACGGGGGTCAAGCAGCACGCCGCGGCGCTGCTCGGAGGTAGAGGACGGCGGTCACGACGAAGATCGGGAAGTCGGTCGCGAACACCACCATGTAGTGGAAGGCCCGGGCGACCAGGAAGAAGCTCCCCAGCCCCACCACCGAGCTGACCCCCTTCGAGACCAGCAGGATCGGCAGGAGGCCCCGGTGGCGCCGGACGTCCCTCCACGCCAGCGCGCAGATCACCGTGATCATCGACATCATCGACACCGCGAGAGGCCACCACGGCCCGCCCAGGCCCGGCGTCGGGACCTCCGCGAACCCCGACCAGCGGCCGATCGCCGCGATCAGCGCGCCCACGTGGCCGGGGGCGAAAAGGAACGTGAGCGTCGTCAGCGCGAAGACGGGGGCGAGGACGCCCATGAGGAGACGGAGCGTGCGCTCCTCGCACGTCAGCGGGACCGTCCTGGCAGGGCCAGCTTGCTGGTCGGTGAGGGTGCCTTGCATCGGAGTCGCCATCCTGCGGGGGGGCGGGATTATAGGCCTCCGTCCGACCCGCCGCAACGGATGGTTGACCGCCCGCCCCCCTGCGGATAAAGTTCTCTCCCGCAACTGGCCGACCGGAAGACGGTCTCAACGCTCGAGGAGGATGGGGAGATGAGGACTGTTTCTTGCGCCCTGGCCGTGCTGGGCCTCGCGGTCTCGATCGTCGGGTGCTCCAACATCGACCGCCCGAACCTCCGCAGCGAGTTCGGCCTCGCCCGCCCCACCCACTTCTCCAGCTACCACCACTGCACGCACCACTGGCACGGCGTCTGCTGCTACGAGGCCGGCCACGAGGGGTGCGACGAGTGCTGCAGCTCCCCCGAGACTCCGCACGCCCATCACACCAGCACGGCGGGGTGCGAGGATCATCCGTGCCACTTCTGCGGGCAGGAACACTCGACGAACGCGTTCGGCGACCGATAGGGCGCCGAGAGGCGAGGGGCGAGGGGCGAGGGCCGAGGGCCGAGGGCCGAGGGGCGAGGGGCGAGGGGCGAGGGGCGATTGCCAAGGATCGCCTATCGCCCTTCTCTCCTCGCCCTTCTCTCCTCGCCCCTCGCCCTTCTCTCCTCGCCCTTCTCCCCTCGCTCCTCGCCCCTCGCTCCTCGCCCTTCTCCCCTCGCTAATCGTCCCACGTCACCTGCACCAGCTCCGGGTGCTCCTTCCTCTTCTCGTCCCGCAGCTTCTCGCACAGGTCGCGCGAGAAGTCGCCGTCGTAGAGGAACTGGAAGCACTGCGAGTCGAGCCACTCGTAGATCGTGTCCATCGACACCATCACCCCCAGGTGCGGCACCGGCGTCGCCATGAAGTTGTCGTAGACGCAGATCATCGACGACACGCCGACCATCTCCAGCGACTCCGCGAGGAAGATCCCCCCGCCCGAGTTCCCGAAGATCGTCGGGGCGTTCATCATCCAGAAGTTCTGCCCCTTCACGTCCTTCTTCTTCGAGGAGATCTCCCCCGCCGAGGGCGTCGGCGTGTGCCCCAGCGGGCAACCGACCGCGAAGACCGGGTCGAACACCTGCAGGTGCGCGACCTCCCCCTTCCCCACCATCCGCGCCACGTGCGGGAAGACCGCCGTCTCGCGCAGCTTCAGGAGCGCCACGTCGCGCCCCTCGTCGTAGCTGACGAGGTCCGCCTTCACCGTCCGCGCGACGCCGTTCTCGTAGACGTCGATCTCGGCCGCCTCGCGCGTCTCCACCCCGTCCTTCTTCTTCACGATCTTGTTCACCACGTGGTGCGCGGTGAGGAGGTAGGTGTGCGCGTTCCCGTCCGCGTCCGCGCGGCTGTAGATGATCGTCCCGCCGCCGACACCCCCGTTTCCCCGGACCTGCACCGAGGGCATGATGATCCGCTCCGCCGTGTGCCGCGGCTCCGGGAGGGCCACCTTCTCCACCCGAGAGACCCGCTGCGCGTTCATGAGCGTGATCCGCGCGTTGAACTCCACGCCCCCGCGGATCGTCTCGAGCTCCTTCTTCAGGAAGTCGACCTCGCCGCCGATCGCCGCGACCTTGCCGTCGAGGTCGCGCCGCGCGTCGTCGGCCGCCGCCCGGGCGTCGTGCGCCGCGCTCCCCGCGCGGATCGCCTCGCTCCGCGCGCTCGCGACGTCGACGTCGGTGCGGGCGATGGAGGAGGCCTCCTCGTCGACCTGCGTGCGCGTCCGGTCGAGGCGGTCGGCGAGCACCTGGTTGACGAGGTCGCCGCGGGACTGGTTCGCCTGGGCGTCCCGGGTCAGGGAGGACATCGTCTCGAGCTGGAGCTGGAGGACCGCGTAGAGGCCTCCGAGGGCGACGACGAGGACGATCCACTCGACCCGGGGGCGTTCGCGCATGCTCCGCACCTCGAAAGGGGGATGCCGCCGGTCCATCCGGGATCTTTCGGCAGTTTCCCCCTCACATCTTTGAGGAGAATGCGGACGGCGAGGGTCTTCGAATGCCATCGGGCCCTGGATGACCGAGGCCCGGACCTGGGCCTGCGCCTCCGTGCCTACGACGGCTCGGCCGCCTGCCCCTCCTCGACGAGCGACCAGGTCGCGTCGTCCGGGGTCGCGCGCCATCGCGACCGCTCCTTTGCGGGCAACACCCGGTGGACCGCCCCGCTGATCCGGACCCCTGCGCCGCGGGACATGTCGAAGGCGTGCCGGACCCCCGTTCCCACGATGTCATACCGCAGCTTGTTCCCCTTGCCGAACTCGCCCTCCGTGACCGTGGCGAGGTGGAGGCCGGCACCGAGGTCCACGGGAACGGAGCAGCGACCTACCGACTCCTGGATGCGGCGGCGGATCTCCAGGACGCACGCCAGCGCCTCCGTCACGTGCTCGGGGGGGAACACGACGAGGCAGGCGTTGACCACGAACCGCACGATCCGCCCCCCCTTCGCGCGGGTCGCCGCCACACAGGCCTCACGATAGTCCTCGATGATCCCTTTCCGGAGGGAGGCTTCCTGCCCGCGAAGGCGGCGGTGCCAGCCGCTGGCGAGGTCGACGACGGCGATGGCCTTCTCGCAGCGCGTGCGCATCAGCTCCGTCGCGGAGTGGACCGGCTGCGACACGACAAGCCTTGTGGAGCGCGGGCTCGCGGCCTCGGTCGACACGTGGAGCCGCCGCAGGACCTTTCGTATCTCGCCGTCGAGGCCGCGAGCCAGCGCCTCCTGGTACAACACCCACGAGATCGTCTTCCATCCGCGCGCGTGGGCATACCGCGGCGCCATGCTCATGAGCAGCTTGACGACGGGAGCGCATTGCTCGCTCGCCTGGGTGATGCGGATCGTCAGCACGCCCTGGCGGGCATGGAACCGGGCCAGGATCCACGCCCCGCGATGGCGGACGAGGATGGGCGTGCCGGTCAGGATCTTCTCGTCGATGAGCATGTCCGTCATGCGGAAGATCCCCATGACGGTGTGCTCGGGAACCGGGTCCTGCTCCTCGGGCGGCGGTTCGCTCATTCGCGCCTCGCGGGGGGGGCCTTCGATCCGCGGGGACGACCTCCCTGTCGGACCCTGGGCATGCTGCGGCCTCGGCGGCACGGAGTCAAGCAACCCTCACGCCCATTGCCGTCAAGTTAGGCGGGTCGGCTTCTGCGGGGGCAGGCCCCGAAGGGGCCGTAAGAATGATAGGGGTAGGGAGGACCCGAAGGCCCCCCCTCCCTCCGAACCGGACAGGCGGATCTCCCGCATCCGGCTCTCCAGTCAGTGGTTCACCTCAGAGAGGATTGACAGGCCGCGAGATGGGCCACGGCAAGGGAGTACAGCCCAGTCTCGGCAAAGTAGGCATTTGGCCAGCGGTGATGGTCCCAGCCACGGCCCCGCCCTCGGCGTCGGACACGTCGGCGCAGGACGCTACGAAGCCGCATCCGGAGCCAGGCGTCCAGGCGGTCGAAGGTATACCGCGTGCTGTGCTTGAAGTACGCAAACCAGCCCCGAAGGACCGGATTGACGGTCGCGATGATCGTCGCGAGACTTTGACCGTTCGTGCGGCGGGTAGAGGCGCGCAGCGTGTCTTGCAGCTTTCGCAGGCTCTTCGCGCGGGGCCATCGACGGCCGCGCTCGAAGTGATACCCGAGGAAGTCGAAGCCACCCCGTTGGGTGGCATCCACAATGCGCGTCTTTTCGGGATGCAGGGTAAGGCCGACCGAGGTCGTCCATGCCCGGACCCGTTCCAGCGCCCGTTCAGCCGTTTCGCGATTGGGACAGAGGATGACGAAGTCGTCGGCGTAGCGCACCATCTGGAATCCCTCCGCCTCCATCAGGTGGTCGAGGGGGTCCAGGTAGATGTTGGACAACAGCGGACTCACGACCGCGCCTTGTGGAGTGCCCTCTTCGGGCGTCCACGCGGCCGGGCCATCCATCACCCCTTGGGTGAGATACGCTTGGACCAGAGCCAGGACGCTCCCGTCCGTGACCTTTTCCGCCACTCGGTCGAGCAGGCGGTCGTGGGGAATGCTGTCGAAGTATCCCTTCAGGTCAGCATCCACCACCCAGGTGTAACCCGCCCGCAGAAGCATCGCAACTTGACGAAGGGCATCCTTGCATCCCCGTCCCGGACGGAATCCGTAGCTTTGGGCCGCGAAGTCCCGCTCGAAGATGGGTTCCATCACGTTGCGGAGTGCTCCCTGCGCCACTCGGTCGCGAACCGTGGGAATCCCCAAGGGCCGTTTCTCATGAGAGCCGGGCTTGGGAATCCACACCCGCTTCACCGCTTGAGGCTGGTACGTGCCAGCCCGCAGCGGTGCGGACAGGTGCTTCAGGTTCTCTTCCAAGTGGTGTTCGAACATCTCAACCGTTTGATGGTCGACTCCCGGACTTCCCCCGTTGCGCTTCACTCGCGCGAACGCGCTTCGAAGGTTATCGACGGAGCAGACCTTATCCATCAGGCTGTACCACTTGTCTCCTTTCACCCCCTGTTCGAGGGTCGTCAACATGCGGTCCGTCCAGACGGTCGGTTCGACCCATGCCCATCGGGCACGGACGTCTCCGGCCTGTATAGCCCTTGCGGGCACTGGTACCGGTTTGTCTTCCGGTCGGCTGGACATCTCGCATCCACCTTCCTGGGTCCCTTTGCTCCACGCCCATTACAGGCGCTTCATCGCTCCTATGGACCCTGTGACTCCTGCCGGACCGGCTCTTCGGTCCCATCGGGACATGAACGCCGCTCCCATCTGTCCGACAGGTCTCCCCGCTTCACGTGCACGACCTTCCCGACCATTCTGCCCCCAACCACCCAACGTCCCCCGAGGTCGCTTTCATGCGCTACCCTTCAGCGCCTCGGGCTTCCCGTCTTTCGAAGGGTCTGGGCTTCGCCATTAGCTAGCAGGCTCGCCGAAACGTCAGGCCGAAACGGGTTTCTCATCGTGCGGACTGGTCGGTCACCTCCTGTTGCTCCCCACCCCGCCTCATGGCGGCGCAGTTACAGTCGGTTTCAGGCCGGAGAGCGTATGCCTGAAGAGGGATTTCACCTCTCTCGTCGTGCCCGCTCGCGGGCGCACTAGCCAGGGCCGAAGGCCTGGGGAATGACATCGAGTGGGGTTCGGAGCCCCGAAGGGGCGACAGAACGCGCTTTCTGTCGCCCCTTCGGGGCTCCGTCCGAGGCTTGGTCCCTTGATTCCAGGGCCTGGCGGCCCTGGCTACATTCTCGCGGCCCCATCGGGGCCTGACGGCCGTGGCGGCCCTCTCGCGGTCCCATCGGGGCCTGGCAGATCATGGGCCCACTCCGTTGCTACACTGTCCCTTTGCGCGGCTGGATCACATGGAGCGGGAGCGCACCGAGCGGCCCCGTCGGCGGGCCGACGAGGTCGAGCCCGCGATGATAGTGTCTACGGTACGCAAGCGTGCCCAGGAGCGTAGAGCCTGCGAAGGCGACGAGCCACGCGAGCGACGCGGGGCCGCGCACGGCGAACGCCAGGCCTGCGGAGATTCCTACGGCGGGGAGGAGGAGCAGGACGGTCAAGAGGGGGGCGAGGCTCCTCCGGTCGAGCCCGAGCTTGTCTCCCGCGCCGTTCTCCCAGGAGAGGTGCAGGGAGACAACGAGGGGCTGCCACGCGAGGAGGAGGAAGGCGGCCTTCGCGGCGATCGCGAGGCCGGACCAAGTGCCGGGGCCGAACCGGGCCCCAAGAGCCGCCCCGCCGGCCAGCGCGAGCGGCGTCCACGCGGCGATCCGCACGAGGTTTGCCTTGAGCGTGACCCGCATGATTTCGCCGTAGCCGATGGGGACCGCCGCGTACCTGGGAACGCCCATCCCCGACGCGTTCGAGTTCGCGAACCCGGGCCAGATCCCACCGAGGATCGGAGCGCCGAGCATCGTCGCGAGGTAGAGCAGGCCGAACGGCACCGCGTCGAGCGTGCGCGGGAGGGCGAGCGCGGTGGCCACGCCGATCGTGGTCAGCTCGAGCGACACCTTCCACCTCGCTGTCCAGAACGGGCGGCCTCCGAGCAGCAGGTCCGCGACGTCCCGCTCCCTCCGCGTGAGCCAGCGCTCCACGCGGCGAACGAGCCACCCTCCCCCGTCCCACGGGATCGGCGCAAGGAACGACCGCCCGCGGATGTGCGACTCGAGCAGCCCTGGGATGCGCCGCGCGAGGCCCTCGCGATCCCATGCGGCGCGCTCAGGGAAGTCCGCAACCAGCGGATCGGCCTTCGCCTCGAGCGCGCTCAGGTCATCGACGAGCTTCTCTGCGAGCGCCTCCGCGCCGGGCGCCGACGTGGAGGCGACCTCGGCGATGCGGAACCTCTCGCGCATCCGACGGTGGATGACGGGGAGCAGCGCGGCGAACAGCCCAGCGGGGAGAAGCAGCGCCAAGGCCCAGGCGTGGCCGCGGAGGGGCCCCTCCTGGAACGCGGCGGAGGGCCACCCTGCAGGGATGGCGAGGAGCGCCCATCGCGCGGGACCGTCGACAAGGTACGCAGGCGGCCGCCTCGTGAAGAAGAGGACGGACCCGAGCACGAGCATCGCGAGATGGGTCGCCAGGAAAAATGCGGTCCTGCGGACACCCTTCCGAGGGACCAGAGGCCCGAGCGTGGCGACGAGTGCGGCGAGCGAGAGGAACACCAACCACTGCAGAATGGCGAGGCCTGTCGCCGCCCCGACGGCTGCCGCCGAGCCAAGCTGGAGAACCGCGACGAGGACGTATCCTGTCTCGAGCGAAATCAGCGGAACGAGCGAGTACGTGAGGAACCGTTGCCACGTCAGGTCGAAGATCGCGCCATCCGGTACGGGGAGGTGTGCGAGGGAGGTGATGTGGTCGGACGTGGTGAGATTCGATGCCAGCTCCTGGCCGTAGAAGATCGCGGCACTGGTGACCCAGAGCGTGACCATCGCGAGGTAGAGCGTCGGCCCCCCCTCCCGTGGGGTGAGCTTGATCGCCGGCGCGAGGGCGATGACGAACCACGCAAGCCACTTCAGCCAGCGGTGCTCCCTCGCCGCGCGACGCAACCGCCGGGCCGTCCGCACCGCCTCGGGGTCGGCGCTCAGCTCCTGCCGCACGCGGCGAACCAGTCGCCTCTCCGCCTCACGCCAGCGCAGCGTCACGAGCGCTCCTCCCGCAGCCGGCGGAAGATCGCCTCCAGCACCCCGCTGCCCGGCGTCGACGGCGCCTCCAGCGACTTGATCGGCCCGAATGCGCGGACCTCGCCGCGATCGAGGATGCAGACGAGGTCAGAGAACCCCTCCGCGATGTCGAGGATCTGCGTGGAGTAGAGGACCGTGCCGCCGAGGTTGCAGTGCGCGCGCGCCCGCGCCTTGAACGTGGAGATCCCCTGCGGGTCCATCCCGGAGGCGAACGGCTCGTCGATCATCCAGACCTCGGGGTCGGCGGCGAGGACGGCCGTGAGGGCCGCCTTGTACGCCTGGCCGCGGGAGAGGCGCGAGACGGGGACCTCCGCGAAAAGGAGGAGGTCGAGGTCGCGCAGGATTCCGATCACCCGGTCCTCGATGCCGTCGAGCGGGGCGCCGTAGAGGCGCAGGACCATCCCAAGGTGTCGCAGGACCGACATGTGCGGGTAGAGCGGCGGGAGGTCGGGGAGGAAGGCGAATCGGCGGCGGAGGTCGAGTCGGTCGCGGCCGAGCGCCTCGCCGTCGCAGAGGACTCTGCCCGTGTCGGGGAGGAGCAGCGTCGCGAGGCAGCGGAGGAGCGTAGTCTTCCCCGCGCCGTTCGCGCCGAGGAGGGCGACGATACTGCCGGGCGGCACGTCGATCGACACGGCGTCGAGGGCGCGAAACGTGCCGTACGACTTCGAGACCTGTTCGAGCTGGAGGCGCATGGGCGAGTCCGAGGGACCTGGTAAGCATACCGCGCCCCGTTCCAAGGCCGCAAGCCCGTGGAAACTGGTCATTACCCTGTAAGTGGTCGCTTACGCGCGCAGTTTTCGAGGATTGCGCGCACAACTCGCGGGAGAGTCGGATCTTCAGGTTGTGAACTCACTTCAGTTCGTGTTCGTCCTCCCGGTCCACAGCAAGAGGTGAGATCCTGTCCGGTATTGGGATGACTCATGTGCGACATTATCACCGTTCAAATAGCGTGTTATGTCATCTCGCTCCGGTCCGCACACTCGTGAGGAGGGGCAGGTGGCCTGCTAAATCATGTGAGTGGGTCTATCGTAGGGAAGCAGAAGATGAGCGGGTTCCGGTCGTTGGTCGCGGTCATGGCGCTGGGGGTGGTCGCCCCCGCCCTCGCCACCACGCTCGAGAAGCAGGACCTCGCCTCCGTCACCTCCCAGGCCGACCGGATCTTCACCGCCAAGGTCCTCTCCATCCAGGGCTCCTGGGACGAGAAGGACCAGAACCTCTTCACCACCGTCGAGCTCGAGGTGATCGAGGGGATCAAGAACGCCTCCGCGGGCCAGCGCATCACGATGCGGATCCTCGGCGGCACGGGGATCGTCCCCGGCCGCGGCGCCCTCACGCTGAACGTCCCCGCGGTCCCGCAGTTCGAGGCGGGCGAGCGCGTCCTCCTCTTCGCCCAGGACGACCCGCGCCTGTTCGTCCCGATCGCGGGATGGTTCCAGGGCGCCTTCCAGATCGTCCGCGACCCCCGGAGCGGCCTGGACGTCGTCGCGGACCACGAGGGGCACTTCCTCTCGGGCTTCGCGGGGCGCGACACGCTGGGCGCCGCGGGCGAGACGCGCGTGACGCTCGACGAGTTCACCTCGCGCATCCGCGGCTACGTCGCCGCGCCCGCCTCGTCCACCTCCGGGTCGAAGATGGTGGTCGCGGTCGACGCCGACTGCGCGGCCCCCCGGGTGACCGAGGTCCAGCTTCCCGTGGGGCGGCCGGCGGTCGCCTCGGCCCCCTCTCCTCGCGACTCGAGCTTCTCTCGTTCCACGATGATCATGCTGGGGCTGGCGCTCCTCGCGCTCGGATGCGCGGCGCTGGTCTGGTCAGCGGTGCATGGCCGAAAGGCAGGTATCTGATGAAGCAGACGCGTTGGATCGGTGCGGTTCTGGTCGTCACGGGCCTCGCGTTCCTCGGGAACGTGTTCGCCTTCACCACGATCGGCGATCGCTGGGCGCGTGCGGCGCTCCCCGTCGGCTACTTCACCAACCCGGCGGGGACCGTGGCGGGCTGGGAGGCCTCCGTCCAGGCCGGCGCCCAGGCGTGGAACAACGTGCCGAACCAGTATTTCCGCTTCGCGTGGCGCGGGCAGACCGCGAGGATGGCGGAGAGCATCGATGGCGTCAACGCGGTCTCGAACATGATCAACCCCAGCAACTACCAGGCGGGAGTGCTCGCGGTGACCTACGGCTGGTCGGGCGGAAATGGGTACAGCGAGTTCGGGACGGCGTTCAAGCAGACGCACCCCTGGTCGACGAACAACTCCCCGAGCACGTTCGACGTCCAGTCGGTCGGCTGCCACGAGCTGGGACACGCGCTCGGCCTCGGGCACTCGGCGGTGGCGGTCGCGACGATGTTCTACGCCACGGGCCCGAACGAGCTGTTCCGCAGGACGCTCGAGCCGGACGACCAGCAGGGCGAGCAGTTCCTCTACCCGGGCGGGGTCGCCGCGGGCGTGACGGTGAGCGGGACGGTGCGCGAGACGAACGGCGCGGGCGCGGCGAACGTCCTCGTGACCGCGACGATCAACGGCGTGCAGAGGACCTTCACGACCACCTCGACGGGCGTCTACAGCTTCGCGAGTGTCCCGCAGGGGACCCTGTCGCTGGTGCCGAGCCGCGCGAGCACGGCCTTCACCCCCGCCAACCGCGCGGTCCAGGTCGGGGCGAGCAACATCGGGGGGCAGGACTTCACCGCCACCGCGGCCCCCTCGGCTGTGACCGTGAGCGGGCGAGTGACGAACCCGGGCGGGAGCGGGATCGCGAACGTCACGGTGACCGCGACGATCAACGGCGCCACCCGGACCTTCGTCACGGACGCGGCGGGGAACTTCTGGTTCCTCCGCGTGCCGCAGGGGACCCTGAGGCTGACCCCCTCCCGCCTGGGTTTGAGCTTCACGCCCGCGTTCCGACAGTTCGCGGTAGGGGCCTCGAACATCGCTGGCCAGAACTTCGTCGGCCAGTAGCAGCCTTGCACCCTCCCTGGCGGGGGTCTACAATCGCCAGAAGGCCCAGTGAGACGGCCCGTCCCCCGCTGCTCCGGGGGGCGGCCGTCCTGCTTAGGGACATTGCCGTCAAGATAAGCCCCGAAGGGGCGACAAGAATGTAGCCAGGGCCGAAGGCCCTGGGAAGGCATCCAGCAAGGAAATGGAGCCCCGAAGGGGCGACAGAAGGCGCGTTCTGTCGCCCCTTCGGGACTCCAGGTGCTCTCTGGACGTTGTTCCAGGGCCTTCGGCCCTGGCTACAGTCTTCCGCGCCTTCGGCGCTGACCGCGCGAGTAGCGTTGTAGGATTAGGGACAGTTCCTGGTTCTTCGTTCTTGGTTCCTGGTTTTCGAACCGAGAACCCCGAAGGGCGTTACCAGGAACAAGGAACCAGGACCTTGGTATTCGAACGCCTCTGGCCTCTCGCCGCGCTCCCGATCCTCCTGATCCTCCTCCGCGCGGGGGGACGGTCCCGGCCGACCAGCAAGCTGGCCCTGCCAGCCAGCAAGCTGGCCCTGCCGGGGCTGCGACTCGCGGCCGTGGCGCTGATCCTCCTCGCCGCGTGCGGAGTGCTGCTGCCCATCGGACGCGGGAGGCAGGCCCTCGTCGTCGTCGTGGACCGCTCCGCCAGCGTCGCGGGGGGCGCGCCGACACGCCTCGAGGTGCCCTCGGGCTGGCAGGGCCAGCTTGCTGGGTGGGACTCCGTCGCCCTGGTCGAATTCGCCCATACCCCCGCAGTGGCCTCCCCCTCCGCCCCTCCCCCGCTGCCGTCGGCCGCCCCGGCGAAGCTCGACCCGTCTGCGACCGACGTGGAGGCCGCCCTGCGGCTCGCCCTCTCCGTCGCGCCTGGCGGCGCCGACTGGCAGGGCCAGCTTGCTGGTCCGACCGTCGTGCTCCTCTCCGACGGCCGCGAGACCCGCGGCGATGCCCGCCGCGCGATCGCCGATCTGCGCGCGCGACACGGCACCCTCCACGCGTGGCCGATCGCCCCCGCGGAGGCCGACGTCGCCGTCGACCGGGTGAGCGCACCTGCCGAGGTTGCCGAGGGGGCCTCCGTCCCCGTCGAGGTCGCCGTCCGCGCGACGCGCGCGAGCTGCGTGAAGGTGACCCTTTCCGCAGCGGGGAGCGTGCTCGCGGAGCGCGAGGGCGTCGACGTCTCCCCCGGGAGGGAGGCCCGTCTTACGTTCACGCTCGATCCTCTGAAAGTGCCGGTCCTCGTCGTCGAGGCGCACGTCGCTGCGGAGGCGCCGGACCCGTGGCCCGAGAACGACTCCGCGGCCGCGGTCGTCCGGCGCGCAGGGAAGCCGAAGGTCCTCCTCGTCGCCGAACCGGGGCGCCGCCTGGAGCATCTCCTCCGCGCGAGCGGCGCCTTCGACCTGCGCGTGACGACGTCTCTCGCCGGCCACGAGGCCTACGACGCCGTGGTTTTCGACGACCGTCCCGCCGAGGGGCTCTCGGGGCTCGGCCCGTACGTGCGGGAGATGCGAGGAGGCCTCGTCGTCTCGGGCGGGCCGCGGTCCTTCGGGCCGGGCGGGTACGCGGGGACCGACCTGGAGGGGCTCCTCCCCGTCTGGTGCCTCCCGCAGGAGGCCTTCTCGCTCGTCGTGCTCCTCGACGCGAGCGGCAGCATGGCGGAGGGGACCACGGGCGCGACGAAATACGAGACCGCGCTCGCGGCGCTTGACGCGGTGCAGGAGGTGCTGCGCCCCGGGGATCGCGTGGAGCTCGTGCGTTTCGCCGACGCGGTCGCGTCGGAGGGGATGACGCCCGCGAGGCAGTTCCCCTCCATCCTCGCGCGCGCGCGCCGCGAGTCGCCCGCAGGGCCGACGGCGCTCCTCCCGGCGCTGGAGCGCGGCGCGGCCGACCTCGAGAAGGAGACCTCGCCGCGAAGGCACCTCCTCGTCGTCACGGACGGGGAGCTGGCCCCCGGCGAGGTGGGCTCGAAGGCGTTCGGATCGCTCGCCGATCGCCTGACGAGGATCGGCGCGGGACGCACGGTCCTCGTCACCGGGGCGCGGCCGTCAGAGAAGGACCTGCGCATGCTCGGCGGCCGCTACCTCCCGCTCGAGCGGCTGGAGGATCTACCGCGGCTCCTGCGAGAGGAACTCGTCGCGGCGAGGCGGCTCGTGGAGGAGGCGCCGGAGGCCCCCTCGCGCGTCGCGGGTGACCCGATGCTGCCGGGGGCCGCGGCGTGCCCCGCGGTCGGGCGCGACCGGGTGACGACGAAGGAGGGGGCGCGGGCCGACTTCGCGTTCGCGGACGGG
>Ga0082335_1004139_pt1 | contig 22410 bp, 25 predicted proteins | sample Subgrocontami58m_FD_72375 | JGI IMG/M metagenome (GOLD analysis project Ga0082335, IMG submission 72375) | Subsurface groundwater microbial communities from S. Glens Falls, New York, USA - GMW37 contaminated, 5.8 m (SPADES assembly) (version 2) ...
CATTGAACGCGGAGAGGGATTAACTATTATCGGAGATTTACGATTAAAGAGAGCATTATTTCTCACAAAGATCAGGGGAGTATATTCAAATGGAAAGTGTTGATATTGATATTGCGATCATCGGCGGAGGTGTAACAGGTTTAGCAACAGCATACAAGGCTCTGGAGGCAATGCCGGGAAAAAGTGTTGCTGTTTTTGAAAAAAATCTCTTTCTCGCAGAAGAACAGTCTGGACGGAATTCCGGTGTAGTTCATGGAGGGATATATTATCGAAGAGGATCAAAGAAGGCGACTAATTGTGTCCTGGGAAATCGTGAGTTGTATTCGTTTTGTGCTGATAATGAAGTTGCTATTGCGCAAACTGGAAAAACAATTGTAGCAATGAATGAAGATGAAAAAAGGATGTTAGGATCTCTTCTAGAGAATGGAAAGAGAAATGGCGTTTCAGGATTGGAATTAATTTCGCGAGAAGAAATGCAACGGCTGGAGCCAAATGTAGATGGCCTCTGCGCGCTCTATTCTCCAACAACAGGTATTATTGATGCAGCAGCATATGTCAAGACACTAGAAAAACTCGTGAAAAAGCGAGGCGGGATGATTTTTACGGATGCAGAAGTGGAAACAATTAGCCCAGCAGAAGATCGAGCGACACTACGGATCAAACAGAGAGGAGAAGAATATTACGTTATGGCGAATTATATCGTCAACGCTGCCGGGTTGCATGCAGAAAAAATTGGAAGAATGATTAATCCTGATTTTTTTTATAAAACACAAGCGTGGCAGGGGGAATATATGACTTTTAATTCCAACAGAAGAACAGAATTAGCGATGCAAGGATTAAATGTCTATCCTACGCCCAAAATTATTGAAGGTCTATTCGATGAAAATGGAAATCCAAAAATAACATTAGGGACACATTTAACGCCAACATTTGAATATGGTGCTGATGAGAAAGCCCGGATTGGCAAAATGGTATTAGTTGGACCAAAAGGGTATATGCTTGATGGCACGATCAGAAAGCCGTTGACGCGAGGCGATTTCGTAAAAGATCTTAAGAGGATATATCCCAACTTAAGAACGAGTGATTTACAAAGAGAGATGGTGGGAATACAAGTTAAACTTATTGATTATGATGATTTTGTTTTGGAGAAAGATCACCGTTTTCCTTATTGCATTCATGCAATTGCTGATTCTCCGGGATTGACAGCTTCATTGGCGAATGCAAAGGAGATTGTGGGATTGATGAAAAGATAGAAAGAAGAAAGAAAAAAAAGGAGATAAGATAAGTGAAACAAAATCTAATCCGTAAGATACATCATTCGTGCCAATCCGATTTTTTCTATTCGGTCTTGTAAAGAAGCAGGAACGGTTGCTGGTTTCACTTCAACCCATTCTTGGATATCATGTGGGCCCTTGTTGAGATTAGGAATTTCTCTCTTCACATAACAGAGTTCTGCGCCGAACAGTGATTCGTATGTTGCTTGACTGGTTTTTCCGTTGACAAATTGCATTTTAAGACTTCGAAGATCGAGAACATGAACATCTAGATCAGTAGCAAGCGCTTCCAAGTCACCCTTCACGTTGTGGCCATCGATACCAGCTTTAAGTGTGACTTCGTATAATACTGGTTCGCTAGAATAACGCTGATTTGATTTGTAACCTTTGCCAAACATTGCTTGTAATTGACTGTCGTATTGATCTGTCATTTTTGCACCTCAAATATTATCTCCAATTTGGTTGTGATTTTCTCGGCACACTAATATCAGTAACCCGCTGATCTTTTGCTAATTCATAGAAGAGATTAGCTGGCGCGTCAAACGAAATGATGCTTCCAGTACTATACGCGACTGCTAGATTATCTCCGTATTGCTTTCTTAATTCAGGTGAAAGGACATTTGCATCGCCGTCAACGGTCATCAAGCCATGAACTGTTGTTTCTAAAGAAGAAGATTGTTGTAAACCAAATAATCGAGATTGAAGTGAAGGTTCCAATTTCTGCTGCTCGTCGTTAGTCAAACCAGTTAAATAGAGTGGCGTAGATTTCATGAATATATTATAAGAAGAACTAATTAATAAACTTTCTGCAATAGTTTAACACAAATTTGCTGAGGAAAAATTCTGTCGAAGACAACGCAGATCTTCAGGGGCGGCAAGGTAAAGGCCGTTACAAATTGATGCTAAAGAAAGAGAAACTCCACGCGGCATTTCTTCGTGTGATCCAAGAGCAGCAAGAAAATAGGTGAGAGGTAAGCCGTCATCGGAGATGGTTCGCTCAAGCTCGTGATAAAGGACAGAGGCAAGATGGAAAGCATAGGAAGTAGACATCAACGAAGCAATGTCTTTACGAGTAGGAGCAAATACCTCTCGTGTTAATGATGGCAAAGACAAGCGAGTCTTGTCGAGCGAGAAAATATCACCATGTGACGGTCGATAGATAATAACACGAGCTTCTTGCAGCGGTGAAGCTGGACGTGGTGCTAATTGGGCATCGGAAAGAGTGTATGCGTGAGACATGGTATGGTGAATGATATTATTCTTTTTTAAATGTTAGGGGAATATATATAAATATTCGTGAATGATTTCTAGTGTTATCAAAATGAATACAATGACACAGAAAATAATTATCGGTCTCGTCAGCAGTCTCTTTCTCTTAGGAATGACCGGCTGCAAAGAAAAAGCGACAGAAATTTCTGATTCCACAGACTACGCTCTGATGAACTACACCCTAACGATTAACAAGCAACAATATCAGTTCTCTAATCTGACAGTGACGCAATTAACACGTGATGAAGATCAACGAGTACGTTACAGTGTTATCTCCGACATCCACGGTGAAGTTGAACGTATTGCGCCGTTTATTGAAGAATTAAAAAAGAGAGATATTGAAGCAATTCTTGTTCCAGGAGATTTAGTGAAGAATGAAGAGCTGCGTTACGGCAGAGTTGATCCGCAAAATGACGAGCAAGAGTTGGAAGCGGTGTTGAAAGAATTAGGTAAATCAGATCTTCCCGTTTTTGTTATTCCGGGAAATCATGAAACACAAAAAGATTGGAGTAGGACTGTAACAACAGTGCGGAAAGAGTATCCAAACATCATCAATATGAATCAATACCGCCGCTTTGATGGGGATGATGCAGATATTGTTAGTTTGTCTGGTTATCAAGTAAAAGAATCGCCGGGGAGAAAATTTATTCCAGGCGGCGGTTTCTGGGCTAGTCCAGCGATGATTGACGGATTATCAGCACTGCGAGCAGGATTAGATGACACAGTTATTTTATTAACACACGGTCCTCCGGCAACCGGTGTAAATCCAGGACCAGGAACACTTTCTTCTGGAGAAGATGTGAGCGATAAATACACTGCTGAAACAATGATAAAGAATAATCTTTCTTTTGCAGCAGTGGGACACATCCACGAAGCCGGCGGTTATGCCGCCACACTTGAGGGTAAAGTGGTACGCGAAGGAGAGTGGTCCGATAGGTTTGTTGCGAATTTCGGAACGTTAGAGACGTGGAAGAATAATAATGGCAAGATGTACAATGGGATGGCGGGAATTCTAACGATTGAAGGAAAGGAAGGAAAGTTTGAAATGATCTTCTTAGAAAAATAAATAAAGTGAAGAGTATTTTGAGATATATAACCCACCATTCAGATTAGATCATGACAAAATATCTTCCACTTATCGGAAAAAGAATTATTCTTCGGCCATTACAACGAAGCGATGCAAAGGCACTGATGAAGTATGCTAATAATAAGGAGGTAACAAAATATACTCTTGTGCCCCATCCTTATTCTGAAAAAGACGCATTTAAGTTTATTACACGTAGTCAAAATATGTTAAAAGTAGGAACGATGTATGCTCTAGGGATTGAACTAAAAGAAAACAAAGAGATTATTGGGATGATGAGTTTTCGTGAAGTTGATCCAGAAAATAGAAATGCGGCACTGAGCTATTGGTTGGGTAAACCATTTTGGGGAAAAGGAATAACCAGTGAGGCAATACAATTGTTAGTGAGATTTGGATTCAAGAGATTACATTTACAACGAATTTATGCTAGAGTAATGCATCCTAATCTTCGTTCTGTACGACTGCTTAAGAAGCACGGATTTCTTTTTGAAGGACGCTTACAAAAGAATCGCTATAAGAATAAGAGATGGTATGATCATCTCATCTTCGGCTTGTTAAGAGAAGATTATTTACGCACAAAGAGATTGAGAAAGTAGAGAATCAGACATAACACGTTCATTTTGATGAATTAAATCTAAATATAATCTCCAGGCATCTCTGCCAGCATCGAGCATCTTCTGAACAAAAGCAAATGAAACATTATGCAAACCATTGTGCGCCGGATTCTCGAGAACAATGGCATCGCCCAAGTTGGCAATATTGTGTTCCTTGACAGATTTCATCCACGCTAATGAGAAGGCGTAGGCTTTTGCTTCCTCATCATGTTGATCGGGTAATGTTTCTGTTAAGACATGACCTAGCTCATGACCGAGTGTAAGCATAACTCTGGCGAGAGCATCACGAAGAACAAATATCTCTGATATTCCACCAGATTTTGTACGGTTGAGAGAGAGACCAATTGTTCCAGGATGCGGGGCAATCTTGCGGAATTCTGTTTCAGGAAGAATGCTAACGTTAATGTGATTTGGAAAAGGAAGATTGAACATCTGCTGGAAAGTCTCTTCTATGAACGGTTTTATTTCTTCTGCGTCACCAATGAATTTCCCTTCTTTTCCCGGTCGGATGAAGTTATCGGGGACAAAATGGTATTCTGTATGAATTGTTTGGAAACGAGTGTATTCTTTTGCTGAATCATAACTTTGTGGAGTAAATCTTGAAGTAATAGTATAACTAGAAATACCATACAATGCTGGAGATGCCGTACGGAGAGCAACTTGGTAAGAAGGTTGAAACGAAAGGAGGGTAGAAGATTCTGGAGGAGAATTGCTTATTGAATATTGAACAGAGGAAGAGGCGAGATATTCTAACTGACTACGTTGGGAAAAGTACGTTGCACTAGACTGTGACATTGAATACATAGATTATAGAAGAGGTTTTATTAGAATTTAAACTTGGCGAGGAGTAGTGAGACAGAAAGATCAAAAGGTAATCTTCAACATGGTGTTCGTGCTGCAGGACGATAGAGTGCATAAATCGCCGGATCGTATCTCTTCTCTAGAGCCCCGATAACCTGATCTTCAGTTCCTTTTTTAACAGTGAGCATGTACATCAAAGTCAATAAATTCTCATCTTCAGATGCTTTCGGATCATATTTCATGTCAGGAAAGACTTTTTCAGAAGGATATGCTGCAACAAGAGTGTCAATTGTTTGCTGATCTGTTCCAGGTTTGATCATTAAACATAGTTGACCTGGGACATATTCTAATTTCTTTGCCATTTTTTTTAAGAAGGAAGAAAAAGTATTTAAGATTATTGATTCACCAAGCAGTGATAATTTCTTACGAATATTTTAAAAAGATAGGCTCAAAAATAGAGTATAATGAAACATTCCACGCAATATGAGGATCATTTCGGGTACCCCATCTTACGAGAAATTAAACAGATTGAACTAGCTCGTGTGCCGGTTAATGGCAATAGACTGCAAGATTCTGTTATTCTTCATCCGCGATATGTGCCTGGCGGCGTTGATCATGAAATCTTTTCTGCGAGAGTGTATCGACGAGGAAGAACGTTGGATTTATTTTTAGACGAACCCGTAATTGTTGATGGAACCGAATATGGTGTTCTGAATTTCAAAGGTGTTGGGGCGGATGCGGAAAGAGATCTAGTGATTCAACCGGAAAAATGGTATGCCCTACGTAGCTTGGTTGACGGCTTAGTTGAAACTTGGGTTCCTCGAAAAACAGCAGATGATTTCAACCGGGTCTGGGGCGCGCTGACGAAAGGAAAAGCGCGGCGAGAATTTCCCGCACGATTATTTCACGATTATCATCTAAAACATGCGCCGCATCTTGCGCTTAATGAGGTTCCAGAAGAGATTACAACGCGTATTCATGAAGTTGAAAAAGGAAAGGGAAGACACAAATTAGTGCAACTTGTACGAGGTCTACAAACGAATGTCCGCTTTGATAATACGGATGTAATACCACGAAATGCGGAGTATAGAGTAGACATCGAAGCTATTGCCTCTGCTGATGCAGAATTGTTTAAAAGACAAGTTTGTCTTGGTCGGCAAGGAAAGATGATTCGCCTGACGGGAAATATCGCAGGGAATAGATTTGTTAATGGAGATTTTACCGATGCAGAGAATTATTGTGTTGATGACTTAGATTTAGAGATAAGTACACTCTTTCTTTCGCGATTGGTTACAAGCATAACCTGGGGTTCTCTTGGTAAAGCGAGAAAAGAACAGTATCTAATATCGGTAGAAGAACAAACACGATTTCCTTTGAGTGGATATAACGATGGCCTAATACGATATCAAGCAATCAAAGAAGAACTAAAGAACAGAATTCGGAAGAGAAAAAAATAATGTCACTCAAACCACCTGAAGAACATCTTGGACATTTAGTTTTACGAGAGAATAAACCAATCCGCTTAGCGCGCATTCCGGTTAATGGAGATAGCTGGCAGGATTCTGTTATTCTTCACCCACGCTATGTGCAGGGCGGTGTTGATCATGAAATTTTTATTGCAAGAGTGTATCGACGCGGTAGAACCTTAGATTTATTCTTGGATGAACCGGTAGTTGTTGATGGAGCAGAATATGGGATTCTGAATTTCAAAGGTGTGGGGGCAAAAGCCGACAGACCTCTCGTCATCCAACCAGATGATTGGTGGCACAAACTAAGTGGTGGATGGGTTCCACGAAAAATCGGTGACAAATATGAACGAGTATGGGGTGCAGTGAGAAAAGGAGAGGCAAGACAAGAATTTCCAGCAAAGTTGTTTCACAGATACGACATTTATCATGCGCCGCATCTTGCGCTCAATGAAATTCCTAAAGAAGTTACTCGTTACATCAAAAGAAGTGTACATGGGACGGAAAGACATAATTTAGTGCAATTGGTGCGAGGATTGCAGACAAATATTCGATGTGGGGATTATGAGCTGCTGACTCCAGAACAAGAAGAAACTGTGGATATATCGCGCATTGCAAAAGAAGATGCTAATTTAATTAATACTCAATTTGCTCTCGCGCGAAAAGGGAAGATGCTGAGGTTCATTGGACAGTTAGCGGAAAACCGCTACATTGATGGAAGATATACGGATGCCGAGAATATCTATTCTGGAGAATTAAAATGGTGGGATGCTGTTCATTTTCTGGATGATGTAGCAACACATTTTGCTCGAAATAATAATTCCTATGATCGGAGATGGAAGTATTACGAAGAGTTAGAGAAAGAAACAAAATTACCTTTTTTATCAATAGATAAACCGTGGAACTCTTCTCGAAAACTGTTAATGGAAGAATTGACAAGAGTAACAGAGGGGAAATATGGATGGTATTATATTTAAATTTGAAGTGAAGAAGAGAAAAAAAGAAAATAATATTTACGCTCCAATCTGAGCAACTTTAATCTTGAATGTCAATTTCTTCCCAGCAAGCGGATGATTCAAGTCTAACGTTACTGTTTTATCAGACACTTTTGCAATGGTTGCAGGAAATTTTGATCCGTTAGGAAGACCAATAACAATACCCATCCCTACTTTAGGTTCTTGATTCTTTGGTAATTGCTCGCGCGGGATTTCTTTAAGCATTTCGGGATTGCGTTCACCGTAGGCGTTTTCAGGAGCAAGATCTACTTTCTTTTCTTGACCGACTTTCATGCCAATGACGGCATCGTCAAAGCCTTTAATTAATTGTCCTGAACCAACTTCAAATTCCAGTTGTTGGCCATGATTTTGAGAAGCATCAAATACTGTGCCATCTTCTAATGTTCCTTCATAATCAACTTTAATCGTATCTCCTTTCTTTACAGTTGCTACAACCATGGGTATTACCTCGTCTTTATAATTTTTCAAAAAAAAGAAGGATTCTATTTAAGTGTTTTGGTGAATTTCACTTTTTCGTTAACAATTTTTAAAAAGAAAGAGGTGATTTTGAAGTACAATGACACTTTTTGGATTAGATCTTGCACAAGATCAACAAGGTAAATGGAAGCTGTTTGAAATCAACGGTGCTAACTCCGGCATGCCCGGATTCAAAGCGATCTACGGAGACCATCGTGTGGAAAATAATGTCTATGGGATGCTGCGCGAGCGCTATGGTGATATTGCCATCAATTGTGAAATAAACAGCGCGAGAAGATTTGGTGAAGAACATCCCTTCCGCGCAGTCGCGCAAGGATTATGGCGGCTGTCGTGGTTTGGTCAGATGCAGCAACGACGAAATTTCTTTTATATGTCATCTGAAAAAGCACATACGCAATGGTTAGATGAATTGAAATCTGCCAAGAATTCTACATTCATGGTGCCTTTTCCAGAGTATAGGGGTCAACAGTGTACGGTTTTGAATTGGTACAATGAACCGGTAAAACACCCCACGGTTAATCCTTACGTTGCGCAAGAGTTGACGACAAATAAATTATTGCAGTATATTTTATTGAGTAGAACAGGAGTTGAACAACATTTAATTCCATCGGCGTTAGTTGGTTTAGGAGCAACACGCGGATCAGAATTAGAAAGTGTTTTGGCGCAAGGGGAAGAACAGTTTGTGTTCAAACCGTTATGCGGTATGCAAAGTATTGGAGTGAATGTTATTTCTCGCGAGGAAGCAGAGAAATTTAAAGAAGAAGAGGGAACGCTCTGGACGATGACAATGGGTGAAGAATATCGTCAATTGAGGAAGAATAAACCAGTCTATCTCGATCATCTCGTAAAGAAAGGTGATTTTACATTTGAAAAAGCTGTTGGATTAGTTCAGCCATTAGTTGATACGAGAAGAGAGGTAGATGGAGAAAAGTATCATACGGCGATTCGCGCGATTGTCTGCAACGAGCAATTTGTTGGCGCATACATTAAATATAGTGACGTACCACAAGGACATTATTCTAATTCAAAACGCGTGAAATTATTTAATGAAAGAGGATTTCCGGAATTGTGTGAACGAATGGTTCATACGTTTCTCGATGAGAGTGAGAGATTAGACTTGGAAAATTTCAGAACTGATTTATATCAACGATTCTTTAGAGAAAGAGGACAGATTACGAGAACGACGATTCCGATTAAGGGTGTTCTTGATACGGTTAAAGGAATGGTGAGAAGGATTTAAGTAGAATTAATTTTTGATTAAATTTATTCTATAAAAAAGCGGACCTGGGGAGACTTTCTAAGATTCTCAGAGATGAGAGATCTGTTTGAACTCCCGGTTTCGACATCACCCCTCAGTTAACTCTCTTCATCCCCGAAGGGAAAAATTTGTAAAGTTCCTCACAGGAGTAGTCAACTTGTGGTCAATAGGAGTGTCGTGCCCTATTCTTCCTACCGGGCGAATATCGTCACTTCGCGCCGATATCCAGGCTAGGCTACAGGTCCGTGAGAATAGAATAAGAATGTTTCTTTAAGAACTTTTCTTTGATTCTTGATTATAAGTGAAGAATGGTGCTGGTTGGAGTGCATTTTCTAATAAGTCACTATCAGAAGCAGTGATGGCTTTTTGTGTACCACGATACAGTTTTTTCATTGCTTCTGCTCCGTCGTAGAAAAGTCTTCCGAAAAGGTGAGGTGGAGCCCAAGAATATGGGTAGTAGCCATCACGATTGGAACATTCTTGAGAATGAGGAATTTGACCGGGTTTCATATCAGCTCCATAAAAATAGAGGGAGGTCGTTAGTGAATAAATAGCACCGACTACTGCTCCTATCACACCCACCTGCGTAGCAATCAAAAAGCCCAGTGCTCCAATTGCAGGTAGAATCCCAGGACCAATTACTCTTCCTACTTTATACCACGTCTCACTGACAGTAAAATCATAATGATCATAAATTTTATCTTCTGATTTCACCGTATACTGCTGAAAGTACTTCTTACTTCCGCCATTGATAACAAAAACATCGATTGATCTCGTATTTTTTCTTTTACGGAGGTAAACACTATCGCCCTTGTACCGCTCGTATCCCAACTCCACCAATACTCCTCCTAAATCACGTTCTAAGTCTTGATCTAAGGGATTACGATCACGCCAGGTTTTTCCATATTGTTCTTGAAAGCGTTCTTTAACACCATTAATCCGCCGTTGGAGATCGAGTGGAACAACTGCTGCTTCTCGATAGCGTGTTAATTGACGAGCAGAATCCAAATCAATACCAACTGATTCCACTGAGTCTTTAACTTTTCGTTTCACGGTTTGTAAATCGCTAACGAGATCATCAATGGAACTGTACCGCCGATCAACATCATGACCCAACATTCGAAAGAGAACAGCGCGGAAACGTTTGTCAAGAGGAAGAGCGTCAAAAACTTCGTCGTCATGCATCTTATCATATTTCTCATGAGCAATAAATTCAGGATGTTTTCCGGTCATTAAGAAGTAGGCAACACGCGCCAATGAATAAAGATCATCGTGAGATTCATATTTTCCTTTGAAACGAGTATAACCAGGAGTTCCTCTTAGATTCATTGTTACCGTGGCAAGAGCGTTATGTTCTCGAAGAGTTCCAAAGTCAATAATGGAGTAATCAACATTGTCATCAGTGTGAGTGCAAATAATATTTGCCGGTTTAAGATCACGATGGACGAGCCCGCTTTGATGAAGAGGCTTGACTTGACGTTCTACAACGTTAAGGAGGAAATCAACCGTCTCACTAGGCGTATATGCTCTTCCTCTTCGAGTTAATTCTTGTTCAAGATTTACTCCCTCGACAAAATCACTAACGAAAGCAAGATGAGCGAGACTGACTGCAAATGTAGAATAATCTCGGGGGATGATTTGATTCAATCGGGTATATTCTTCGGTTAATCTCTGTTCTAAATCAGTTGCAGTTCCGGCGGGAACAAATTTGACAACTTTTCTTTTGCTATCTTCAGTAAGAGCCAAGTAGCTATGTCCTTCACCGCCACTGCCTAACTTTTCTGTGATGGTATACATAACGCCGTTGTGGGGATTACCCAGTTTCGTGCCAGAAGGAAGAATGGGAATATGTTCAGCATCGATAATTGTTAAAGCTGGCGCTTGATCTGTAAAGATTTCTGCTCCTGCTTCAATTACGGGAATTAGAGTGGTAGTTACGTCGTCATCCATAAAGTACGCAAAAAGATGCTACTTTTTAAATGTTTTTAGAATAATTACTGGATAGTAGTTCTTCTTTGAAATAAGATATCAATTAAAATACAAAAAAATATCAATGCCAATCTGGGTTTATATCACCAACAAATTTATTAAATTCTTCTTTGGAATTGGTATTCATGAAACTACAAAAAATGAGATTAGAAGATATCAACCAAGTCTCAAAACTATACCAAGAAGCAAACCAATTCACTACTGTAAAAAATATTCATAACTGGACCATAGAAGGACTAAATAAATTTCCACAGTTGAATTTTGTGATTGAAGATGGACAAAAAATTATTGGTGCAATATCGGCCATTCTCAAAAACAAAAAGGGTGCGGTGATAAATGATATTGCTGTTCTGAGAGAATATCAAAGCAAACATGTAGGAAGCAGATTGATGGAGAGACTACTCAAAGAATTGAAGCGGCAAGAAGTAAAAAATCCCAATCACAGCAGAGCTGTGAGGCATTCTTTAAGAACAGCAATAGGGGATTTTTACTCCCAGAAATGGGACATCAAACTTCGCAGCAGAGCTGCAGAGTATAAGACCCATTTCTCAGGAATTGAAAAAATAACGTTGTGGGTCCACTGGAAGAATAGCCGAGCGATACCGTTCTATTATCGGTCTGGATTCAAGATGAAGCGTGTTTCTCAGACGCAGAATATTCCGGGTGTACCTGATGGCGAGGATATTATTCATCTAGAGAGGGAATTATAGGTCCCAGTAAATAATCTTTTTAAAGCGTCAGTTTATCGAGAAGGGATGTTCAAAAGAGGTTTGGCCTATCTCACAGCCGCGTATATCGCTCTCTGTTCTCCAACAGCGCTGGCGCAAGAGCCACCAAAGACTGTTCATTTTCCTAGCGGATTGGAATTAAAGGTAGTTACTGATTCACAACTGACGGGCTCAGATGAATTATGCAGCCTATATATTGAATTGAGACACAAGAGAGGAGTAAAACTACCCAAAGAATGTGAATATTATGATCCAAACCACAGCGGCAATCCATTACTTGAAATTGGAAAAGATATACTGAATCAACAATTAAGTCCACATATAAAAATTAGAGATTTTGCTAAGATTGGAAAACAAGAACAACTGCGTTATGCGCGGCGCGGAGACTATTGGAAAAACAAGGGTGAATATTTCTATAAATATATCCGTGTTGATGCGGAACTCTTAGATCGGTTAGAACAACTGCATGAGCAAACAAGTGTCGCTCTGCCGATTATCGATGGCTTTCGTTCTTTTGGTTATAATACCAGAATGTATTGGACTGGCGGTAAAATTCCAACATCGAGCCATCACAGCAGCGGCGATGCCGTTGATATTCGTGTCAATCCACGAAAAGTTGGTGCGGTTGCTAATAAATTATTTGAGAATGATGGTTTGGGAATTGGTGGATCATTTATTCACGTCGATACGAGAGGGAAAAAGGCGAGATGGTATTATAGTTTCGGGAAAAAGAAAAAGAAGAAGTGAATTATTATTTTTACGATGCTGATCTTACTACATTTGTGTGAATCGGTCCGAGAAGCTCTTTCATCGCAGGAATTTTTCCGTTCAGTCTATCACGAAGGGGCTTGCTTCTAAACACAGAATCACTAGCTCCGAGAGATGACGGAATCAGATCTAGTTCTCCAAGTTTTTCTCTTAATGTAATTAACAGATCAATAATTTGACGATTTTGAGAAATGAAACGCCAAAAGTTTTTAATTTCAAGTTCAAGGCCAGCAAGATCATAATCAAATTTTCTCTTAGACAAAGAGACACTATTTTCTGCTCTCTCATTTATCTCTATACCCGCCTCAAGAGTCTTAATAAATGTTGAAAATTTATTTTCAAAAGTTTCCAATGCGAATTTCAAGCTTTCATCCACGATAATCACCTCATTTGATAATCGAAACTAAGAGACTCGATTAATATAAAGATATCGATAATCAAAGCATTAACTCCTAGTTCTAGATCTGACCCGCAAGTTCTAACACGGCTTTTCTAATATCTCCTGCCTGATAAATCACCCGCCCGATAATCGCATGCCAATTATTTCCGGCAACATTGGCAACGTCTGAGAGAGAACCGCCTTGCGCGACTAACCCCGGAACATACAGTGTTGGTAAAACTCCTCTCTGTTCGAGTATTTCTCTTATCCTCTTAATGTCATCAGGTCGAGTACCAGGAACGACAAAGTTAGTTACACCTAATTCCGCAGCTGTGAGATACATTTCTACTATCGCTTCATCGGCGAGATATCCACCTTCACTTCGGAGATATTTTGGATGAGTCATCAACCCACCGATAATTATTCCCAGATCCTGCCCAAATGCTGCTTCAATCCACGCTCTTTCAGTTTCAGGACCAGATTGAGGAAAGAAAATAACCGCGTCAATACCAGCATTCTTTATTACTCTCGCAAAATTCTTACCCGTATCAGGAATATCAGTTCCTGCTTTTTGATGATCGTAAATGATTGGTTTTGACGTATATTTTCTCGTCAATTCTACAACTTTCGGCAAACCATACGTTAATCCCAATTCAAAACCGACGTAATACGCGCCAAGAGAATCGAGATCAGCAGTTTCCTTAACTATTTTTTCATAAAGATCGAGCGAAACATTACACGCAGGGATGATACTTTTTTGTTGTGGGATTATTGTGTTCATTGATAGAGAATAAGTGTTGTTAGAATTATAAAATTATCGTATTCGATCTCATTCTCCATGAATTACAATAAATGACTGTGTTTTCTCTATCCCTTCAATCAGCTGTAATTTACCGAGAAGGACATGATCAAATTCGGCAACGTCCTTTACGCGAACGATGGCAATTAAATCTGTGCCACCGGAAACAATATCAACGCGTTCAATGAATGAAAGTCTCTTTATTTCCCGAGCGAGATCATGTTGGGTTTTCTTCTTTAGTTTAAGCTGCTCCAAATTAGCGGAAATAAGAATGTAAGCGACAAAACTTTTGTCTACTTTAACCGGATCGAGATCAATGGTAAATTTACGAATGACTTTCTCTGCCTTCAACTTTTTAATGCGATGATGAACGGTGGTGATGGGAAGAAGCGTCTTCTTAGCGATCTGGCGAGTAGTGTAATCTCCAGGTTCTTGGAGGATTTCGATGATCTTTTGATCTTTTTCGTCAATCTTAAGTGCCATCATTGAACAATTGTTCCACTTTCTTTAAAAATCTTTCTTCTTTTTGCGAAAAATGCAACTGTTTTTCAAGTATACTTATTAATAGCGATCTAATAGTCTCAAAAATAAGAATCTTTATAAGAGATTCAGGAATACTAAATCACAAGGCTCCGTAGCTTAGCAGGTAGAGTGATCGGCTGTTAATTGGCAAGTGTTGAAAGATTCAATGCCTCCAAAAAAGTAACCGATTGGTCGCCAGTTCGAGTCTGGCCGGAGCCGCTTTTTATTCAAATGAATCTAGGGAACTAAATCATGGAAATCCGCAATCTTACAACAACAGGAAATGTCACGCTCAACGGTTGGGTGCACGACCTACGGGATATGGGTGGATTAAAGTTTCTTCTCCTGAGGGACTCAACAGGAATTATTCAGGTAACAATTGTCAAAAAAGAAGTTTCTGAAGAATTGTTAAATACATTTAAAGAACTAACGGCGGAGACGGTGATTACGGTTACTGGCCATATACAGAAAAATGAAAAAGTGAATGCCGGAATAGAAATAATTCCAAAATCAATATTTATTCATTCAAAAGCGAAACCAGAACTACCCATCTCTGTAACAGAAAAGACGATTACCACCGGACTCTCAAAACGGTTAGACTGGCGGTCATTAGATCTTCGTAAATTAAAACACCAAGCTATCTTTCGAGTACAATCTGCTTTACTAGAGGGTATGTCCAAGTATCTATTGAATGATGGATACGCCCAGGTCTTCACGCCCTGTATCCTAGGAGTAGCATCTGAGTCTGGCTCAGAAGTTTTTCCATTAATTTATTTTGACAAAGAGGCATTTCTGCGACAAGATCCACAATTACACCGCCAGCTGACAATAGCAGGTGGTATTACAAAAATCTTTGATGTCGGTCCAGCGTGGAGGGCAGAATTATCACATACGAACAAACATCTCTGCGAGCATCGCGTCTGTGCAGTGGAAACAGCGTTTATCAAAGATGAGTTTGATGTAATGCGCTTGGAAGAACAGGTGATTATTGCGGCGTTGAAGAATGTTGTAGAGAGATGCGCGAAAGATTTGGAATTGCTCGATGTCAAAGTAACTATCCCAAAAGCACCGTTTCCGGTATTACAGTTTCCCGACGTCTATGAAATCGTACGAAAACGAGGGAAGAAAGTTATCGATGGAGAGGATCTTGATTCGGAAGCAGATAGGTTGGTCTGGGAACATGTCAAAGAAACTCTGGGAACGGAATTCTATTTTATCAATCGCTTCCCATCAAAGATTAAACCATTTTACGTAATGAAGAACGATGCTGTACCACAATGGGCGCGCTCTGTTGATTTAAATTTTAAAGGATTGGAATTAAGTTCTGGCGGACAGCGAGAACATCGCTATGAACAATTGATGGCGCGAGTGAAAGAGAAGAACATGACAGAAGCAGAAGTAGAATGGTTTACAAAGTTCTTTCAGTTCGGTGTTCCGCCGCACGGTGGCTTTGCGATTGGTATTGAGCGCTTGACGATGAGTCTATTGAACATTGAGAATGTTCGTGACTGTGTTCTTTTCCCACGAGATCCGGAGAGATTAGTGCCATGAACGTCACGCCAGAAGTTACGCGAATGATTGCGAAGACAGCGAAACTTTCTCTCACGGATTCGGAAGTGGAAAAATTTACTCAAGATTTAAAAGAAATCTTATCGGCGTTTGCAGTTTTAGATTCGATTGAAGTTGATAACGTTAAGCCATCGTTTCTACCCATTCCGCAACGTAACGTTTTACGGGATGACACCGTAAAAAAATCAATCAAACAGGAAGAAGCATTGAAGTTTACAGAACAGCATGAAAATGGCTTGTTTATTTCTCCGCGAACGGTGGAGTAGAAAAAATAACTTTACAATGACATCAATACATAATTCTGGAATTGCTGAACACATTCAGAATATTCAATCGGGAAAGATTGACGTAGTTGCATTTGTCAAGAAAGTAATTCAATTAGCACGAGAGTATGATAGAAAATATCATTGTTTTACAATTATCTGTGAAAACGAGGCACTGGCTCAGGCAAAACAAATTCAAGAGAAGGTAAAACATCATCAAGCAGGAAAGTTGGCGGGCTTGCTGATCACAGTGAAAGACAACATCTGTGTTAAAGATGTAGAAAGTACTGCTTCTTCGCGTATTCTGAAAGGATATAAACCACTCTTTGATGCAACAGTGATCGAACGCTTGAAGAAAGAAGATGCGATTATTATCGGCAAAACGGTGCAGGATGAATTCGGCTTTGGCACTTTCTGTGTGAATGTAGGACTAGGTTATAGGATACCACTCAATCCACTCGATGTTACAAGAGCCACAGGAGGAAGCAGTGGCGGAGCCGGAGTGATCACCGCGGTAGCTGACTTCCCCCATATTGCAATTGCCGAGACTACTGGGGGAAGTATCGAATCGCCGGCAGCGTTTTGCGGCGTAGTTGGATTCTCTCCAACGTATGGAAGATTAAGTAGATACGGATTAATTTCGTATGCGGATTCACTGGATAAAATTGGCTTTATGTCAAAATCTGTCGGAGATATCATACCGTTATTGGAGATTACTGCTGGGCGTGATGAGCTGGATGGCACTTCTTTAGATGAAACGATGAAAGAATATTCTGGGGAGAAAAGTGAAGACAAGAAGAAAGACCAGAAACTACTAATTGGTGTAATTAAAGAAGGAATGGGAAAAGGGGTTGCGCCAACCGTTATAAAAGCAATGAAAGAAACAATTGAGAAATTAAAACAACGGGGGATGGTTGTTGAAGAGGTTTCACTTCCCGTCACATTTAAGTATGGTATTCCAACCTATTACATTTTATCAACAACGGAAGCGTCAACCAATCTGGCGCGCTATTGTGGATTGCGTTATGGACAAGAGAGCCCTGTTCGAGGAAAGACTTTCTCCAGTTATTTCTCAGAGATACGCAGTGAGCATTTTAATACAGAGAGTAAGAGAAGAATCATTCTTGGCACGTTTGCGCGAATGGCGGGCTATCGTGATGCGTATTATCTCAAGGCTGCAAAAGTTAGGACAAAAATCATTGAAGAGTATAAAACAGTGTTCGGGAAGTATGATGTTCTCATTTCACCAACGATGCCAATTACGGCACCGACTTTTAGTGAAATCAAAAAGTTAACGCCGCTGCAAAATTATATGATGGACATTCTGACTGTCGGACCAAACTTAGCAGGAATACCTCACGCCAGTATTCCGATTGGTTTTGAAAAGAATTTACCCCTTGGAATGATGGCCATGACCAACCATTATGAAGAGAAAAAGTTATTATCATTCTTGTCTGAAGTTGAGAGATTAGTAGAAAGGGGGGAACAGTGAGTCTCCCAAACTTTAGCGGCGATATTGTCATTGGTCTAGAGATCCATGTGGAATTAAATACGAAAACTAAATTATTCTGCGGCTGCGCGCGAAGCGGAGGAGAAATTCCAAATACGCGAGTCTGCCCAATTTGTTTGGGACATCCTGGGACAAGACCCGTGTTAAATAAGAAAGCGGTTGATTATGCGTTAAAGATCGCCCGCGCTTTAGGCTGTACGATTAACTCCGATTTAATTTTCTCCAGAAAAGGTTATTTCTATCCGGACATGAGTAAGAACTTTCAGATTACACAATTTGAAGAGCCCCTGGGAAGCGGTGGAAGTGTGAAATTAAAATCGGGAAAGAATATTCAGCTGCAGCGGATTCACATTGAAGAAGATCCGGCTTCGTTAAGTTACCCACAGAGTATGGCTACATCCCCATTTGCCTATCTTGATTATAACCGAGCAGGTAATCCATTAGTAGAAATCGTAACGACACCAACATTAACGACACCAGCGGAGGCGCGCGATTTTCTCAATCAATTGCTGGGGATACTGTCTTATTTGAACGTCTTTGATCAAAATCACTGCATTATGAAAGCGGATGCTAATATTTCTCTGAAGGAGAGTGATTATACACGTGTTGAAATAAAAAACATCAGCGGCTTTAAAGAGGTAGAAACGGCGCTGACGTATGAAGTAACACGCCAGCGAGCCTTGTTGCGGCGCGGGATGACAATAAAACGCGAGACGCGCGGTTGGAATGAGGCAAGTAAAGGCACGATCTCATTGCGTAGTAAAGAACAGGAAGCGGATTATGGATATATTACAGAACCAGATCTCGTTCCTCTTGATCTAACTGACGAGATGATTGCTATTGTTGAGAAAGAGATTCCAGAATTAGCTCACCAGAAAATGGAACGCTATGTGCGAGATTTTGGATTAGATACTGGTGATGCCGAAGTGATGGCGATGGAATTGGAGTTAGCCGAACTGTTTGAAAAAGTTGCTCGCGAGATTAATCCACAGTTAGCGGCGCGCTGGCTGCGGCGGGAATTACTGCGGGTGTTGAACTACAACAAGAAAACAATTCGCGAGATTAAGTTTGATGAGAAAGAACTGATTGAATTGTTGGTACTTGTGGAAGAGAGAGCGATTTCGGAAACAACGGCACAAAAATTGATGGAGAAATTGATGGAAAATGAGAGATTTTCTCCACGAGAATATGTTAAGAAAGAGGGATTATTACAGATTACGTCAGAAGGAATGGTACGAGATATCTGTAAGCGCGTTATGGTCGGGAATGTGAAAGCAGTTGAGGACTATTATGCTGGGAATGAAAAGTCATTTCATTTCTTAGTTGGACAGGTGATGAGAGAGACGAGAGGAAAGGCTGAGCCGGGATTGGTGAATAGAGTAATGGGAGAGGTTGTGGGGGAGAGGAAGAAAAAAATAATTTGAGCACAATAACCTTTTTATATCTCCCCCCATTCTACCCCTAAAATGACGGCAAAATACATCACCATCCAAGATGCAATGAACAAAGGCTCTGGAGAAGTTATGCTCCATGGCTGGGTGCACCGAGAACGAGGAAGTAATAAATTAAAATTTGTCATTCTCCGTGATTCGACGAATACAATCCAATGTGTTATTGAACGAAAGAATTTTGAGAAGCAATGGGATGAAATTGATAAATTACAAGTGGAAGCATCATTAGAAATTACTGGTACGATTAAGAAAGAGGAACGCGCCCCGACAGGATATGAAGTGCAAGTTGCAACGTGTAAATTAATTGGTCCAAGTGAAAATTTTCCAATTGCTAAAGATCAATCAGTGGAATTTCTCGCAGACAACCGCCACCTCTGGCTGCGCAGCCGTAAAATGGCAGCAATGTTAAAAGTTCGTAGTACTGTCTTTGGAGCGATTCACGAATATTTCCGCAGCGAGAAATTCTATGAATATCAATCTCCAATCTTCCAAGCAGTGCAATGTGAAGGTGGCAGTGAATTATTTGAAGTGAAATATTTTGATAAGAAAGATGTGTTTCTGGCACAAACATGGCAGCTTTACGCCGAACCAGCTATTTTTGCGTTAGAAAATATTTATACGATTGCCCCAAGTTTCCGCGCCGAGAAAAGTAAGACTTCGCGTCATTTAACGGAATACTGGCACGCAGAAATGGAAATGGCCTGGAGTACGTTCGAGGATATCCAGAATCATGGAGAAGGCTTAATCAAGCACATTGTCAAACAAGTATTAGAAGTAAATCAAGAAGAATTAAAGATTCTCGAACGTGATGTTAGTAAGCTTGAACCAACATTACAGAAACCATTTGTACGCATGACGTACACCCAAGCTCTCGATATTTTGAAGAAAAAATGCAAGATGGATGTAGAGTGGGGTAAAGATTTACGCACAGTTGAAGAAGAGAAATTGACTGAATTATATGATGTCCCAATTATCGTAACGCATTATCCTAAGAAAGTGAAAGCGTTCTATATGATGGAAGATCCAAAGAATCCAGAAGTAGTTCAAGGATGTGATTTTCTCGCACCGGAGAAAAACGGCGAGGTGATCGGTGGATCGCAGCGAGAACATGATCTTGAAGAGATTAAGAAACGTCTCGTTCAACAAGGAGAAAATCCATTGAATTATGAGTTCTATCTTGATACACGCCGCTACGGTAGCGTGCCGCACGGGGGTTTTGGGATGGGTGTAGAGAGAATTATCAAGTGGATCTGCGGGCTTGAAACTATTAAAGATGCAATTCCGTTTCCAAGAACGATGGAACGGTATAAGCCGTAGAAAGAAAGTGGATTTTTTGATTTTTGAAATTTCTTAGTTAATATTTAAATAGAAAGAGGGTTATAATTAAAGATATGGCAAGCTTCAAAGACGTTCCAAAAGTACCTTTAGAGAAGCTACTTGGTGCGGCAAAAATATCAAAGAACTGGAGATCAATGCAACAGGAAATCATTGGAAAAGCACCATCTCTTTGCGTAAAAGTTGATAAATTTGCGATGCATTATGATGTTCCTTTTCCATACTCAATGCATAAGGTATTGAAAGATTTTAGGCATCTATTCCTCGGGTATTGTAGATCAATTGACGATCCCGACACAAATGATGCTCCTCCGGAATTAATAGCACAGAGAGAATATTCTCTTAGATTCTTCGGCGTAAATTATTCTGAACGAGAGAGTGATGCAGGAGAGATCAAAGGCCTCTGGCAAAAAGTAAATGGTCTCTACCAACTCATCCGGGGATGAAAGTTTATTTCTTAAAAATCTGACTACAACTTAATCCATCGCCAATATTAATGATTTCAGTCTTGAGCGAAGGATGATTTAAAATTGCCTGTTTAAAATCTTGACAACCGGTCATGGTAATATTGTCAGCGATAATATAACTGCCATTTTTAATCATCGTAAGACAATCATCTAAGACGGTTAAATATTTCTTCTTCGCAAAATCAATGAAGATAAGCTCAAAGTAATCAGATTTTTCTGGGGCTAGCTGGGAAACGATGGCGACGCCATCGCCAACCATAATCTTGGCATTGATCTTAAACTGAGCAAAGTTTTCTTGTGCTTCGGCAGCAATTTTCGCATCTCTTTCAATGGTTAATAGTTCTCCGCCTTCCGAACCAAGAATAATTCCGCTATAGCCATTAGCTGTTCCCAACTCAAGAATATGTTTTGGCTTATTCTTCTGAATGAAAGAGAGAAGCCAACGTCCTTTTTCAGAACCAATAATAGGAATACCACGTACTCTGCTTTCTCGTTCGAGTACTTCTAATCTCCCGATTATATCCATTCTATAAAGAGATTAGGCTTTAATTTTAAAGGTTTAGTTAAAAAACTATCAAAAGATAGTGAAAGAGAAAGAGAAAACAGAAAAATAAAAATAAAAAAAAAATAAACTTATCTTCGGCGGCGAAGAGCCATGACAACCCAGGCAAGTAAGCCAACTAAGACTAGTCCGACTATGACCCAGACTGCAGCTGAGCTACTACTTGGTTCTTCGGCTGCAACTTCTTCAGCTGCTGCTTCTGAAGGTTCAGTCACACTTGTTGGTGCTGCAGATGGAGCTGCTTTTTTCTCAGCTACAGGAGCGGCTACGCCAGTTTTCTGTCCAATGACAAAGTAACTGAAGCCAGGGGTTTCAGCAGTGAAGTGAACGTATGCGCCATCGTCTTGTCCGATAGTCGTCTTTAGTTCAACCCAAGCGTTGTCTTTGTAGTGGAACATCGCAACTCCATTAGAGCCGAGATTATTGTCAGCCAACCATTTCTTCTCAACTTTAAAGTTAATAATGGCATTGCCTGCAAGTACTTTTTCGACATTAGTTTGTACAATGTCTAATGTCTTGTATTTCTTCGCGCTGAACGCTTTGACGGTGCTTGGCAAAGTGTCAACTTTCTTAACTTGCATCGTTGCACCGTAGGTTGTTTTCTCAACAACAAAGTCGATGGAGGTTACTCCCAAAACACCATTCTTAACAGCGATACTGGCTTTTTCACCAGCAAGGATGGAAGTCCATGTTTTCTTCTCAAACTGTCCGGTCTTTCCCGATGCGATTCCGCCACCGGAACCACTACCACCACTGCCACCCGTACTTTCAGCAGCAGCAGTAACCGTATAACTACCTGTTGCGCTAGC
>Ga0082335_1004140_pt1 | contig 22406 bp, 15 predicted proteins | sample Subgrocontami58m_FD_72375 | JGI IMG/M metagenome (GOLD analysis project Ga0082335, IMG submission 72375) | Subsurface groundwater microbial communities from S. Glens Falls, New York, USA - GMW37 contaminated, 5.8 m (SPADES assembly) (version 2) ...
AGCCATCAGCTTCTCCCGGTCAAGTCAGGACGACCAGAGGCATGGCCTAAGTTGCCGGAAATCAACGGGGAAACTTATGCGACGGTAAGCGGAGGGTAAGAAAAACCTACACTTGTAAGGGGGCTTGTGAACCTCCAACCTACCGAACTCCAAGCCGAAACTTGAGAATGATCTAATTAAGAGTGAATAAAACCTTGAGCGATTTTATAGAAAAATTTAAATGCGCCTTATGTGATTGTGAAATAACAAATGATACCGATTCAAAAGAACATGTAATCCCCCAATCAATTGGGGGAAGGCTTAAGGTTAAAGGATTTATTTGTAAGGTTTGCAATAACACTAAGGGCGATAGCTGGGATGCTGAATTAGCCCGACTATTAAATTTCTTTAGTTTATTTTTGGGAATTAGTAGAGAAAGAGGTGAACCTCCCTCACAACTAGTGAGACATATGGATACCAATGGCAATTTCAGAGAGCTTGTTTTTCTCCCGGATGGGTCTTATAAGATCCCTAAACCTATTTATAAAGTAACCAACAATGGGGATGTGCCGCAGTTATCAATTCAGGCTGCAAATAAAAATCAATTTAAGCAATTGCTTGGCAGGGCGAAAAAACAGTTTCCAAAATTAGATGCTGATCATTTATTCAATAAAGCTTCAGTCGAACATGATTTCTCACAAAAAATATTTAATACCAGCATTGAATTAATTGATGATGTTCAATCTGGAAAATCGGCTATTAAATCATGCTTAGCTTTAGCTGCTTATCATGGAATAAAACCTCAAAATTGTTTACATGGCCTCGATTACCTAAAAAATTCCGAAGCCAAGCCCTGTTTTGGGTACTTTTATGAGCGAGATTTGGTGTTAAATCGTCCGAATGATACTGTTTTTCATTGTGTTGCAATTACAGGCAACAATCAAAGCAAACAATTGTTTGGTTATATAGAATATTTCGGGATTCATCGAATTGTCGCTATTCTTTCAGATAACTATGAAGGGGAGGATTTTTCGCATGTTCATGCAATAAACCCTGTTACATCCGAATATTTAGATATTGAAATCGACATGTCATTTTCAAAAAATGATATTGAAGATATTCTCCAAAACAATCAATTACCATTAATATCAAAAGGTTTCGCTCAAATCATGCCAATTATCCAAGCCAAAAGAGCAAAAGACCGAATAGACAGTATATTGGATGTTTCTATTGAATATGCTTTTGCTAATTGTGGAGCAAAGAAAGATGAACTTTTAACGGAAGAACAATTAAGAAAGCTACAAATATTGCTTATTAATAAATTTCAACAATTGATTTGAACACGGTAAGCTCGTAGGTTGGGGTGAGGTACGAACCCCAACAATCCCATATATACCATTCGTTGGGATTCCAGCCATTTTATGCCCTTTGCTGGTCAACCTTTGTATCTGCTAATCTCAGCCGAGCTAATCTTAGTAAAGCTATTCTTAGTGGTGGGCATCCAGAATCTGGTGGAAGTAATCTTTGTATGGCTAATCTTACTGGTGCTAATCTTGAAGAGGCTCAGCTTAATAATGCTAATATCACTAAGGCTAATTTTAAAGATGCCAATCTCGAAGGCGTAATAGGTTTATCACCTGAACAGCTAGAACAAATATGTGCGGGGACGAATTAATTTTTAACGCACCTTTATGGAATGCAGGGCAAATGCCGCAATGCCACATTCCCCGTGTTCTGCCGCGCTGAACACGGGCTACGAAACAAAATAACTATCGTGGTCGTATTATGCTTTTTTAACGGCAAAAAATGCTAAAACACAAAACCGCTAGGAGAAAATCATGCACGCCATCGAATTTGAAACCGAAATAAAAAATGGTCAATTAACCATTCCTGCTCACCTATTACCCGAATTAAGTTCTTATCAATATGGCAAAGTGGTGCTATTGCTAAATGAAAAACCAAAGCCTAAAAAGCTCTTCGCGCATAAAGTGAAAATTGACAACTTCATCATGCCAAAACGAGAAGAACTCTATGAATCATAAGTCTTTTATTGACACCAATATTTGGATTTATGCACATCTTGAAAATGACGATGAAAAAAACAATCAAGCATTAACACTGTTAGATTCACTCTCAGAATTGGCTATCAGCACACAAGTTCTGAATGAATATTATAGCGTTATGCTGAAATACAAAATTGCTGATGAAATTATTCAGGATAATATTAACGTTATCATTGAAGCTTCCAATGTTGCGCTCATCGAAATTTCCACGCTTCAATTGGCTCACAAGATACGTTTGCAAAATGGCTTTTCCTATTGGGATAGCTTAATGATTGCTTCTGCAATACAAAACAACTGCACAATTCTCTATTCTGAAGATTTGCAACATCAGCAAAAAATCCAAACGCTAACCGTCATTAATCCTTTTGTGAAAGGCTAAAACACAAAATAGCACGTAGTTGGGGTGACGATAGGAACCCCAACCTACAGAGGATTTTTTTATGCGTTACCGTCGAGCCAATGTAGCCGGAGCTTGTTATTTCTTCACGGTTAATTTGGCGGAACGCAAAAGCCGTTTGTTGGTTGAGCATGTGGATTTGTTAAGGTCATCGGTACGGCGGGTGCAATTGGCGCATCCGTTTGTCATTGATGCGATGGCGGTAATGCCTGACCATTTGCATTGTCTGTGGACATTGCCGGAAAGCGACGATGATTTTTCTACCCGTTGGGGGTTGATAAAAGCAGGTTTTTCAAGACAACTTGCGGCAACAGAAAGGGTATCCATAAGCCGGAAAAGCAAAGGCGAGTGTGGTGTCTGGCAACGTCGGTTTTGGGAACACCTGATCCGCGATGAGTTGGATTTTGAACGCCATATGGACTACATCCATTACAATCCCGTTAAACATGGTTATGTAAGCAGGCCTGTGGATTGGCAATTTTCAAGCATTCATCGTTATATTAAAAACCAGGTTATTGATGAAAATTGGGCTTGCGGTGATGATTTTGGCTCGATTGGTTTTGGTGAGCAAACGGAGGTCTAACCTCTGTTGTTGGGGTTCGTACCTTTTATGCCCTTGTTGGGTACACCCCAACCTACGATATTAAACTCTGAACCTAAATAAAAAGGTAACCCATGAGCCAGCAACTAAAAAAACTCTTAGTTAAATCCCTCTATCCCCTCGCCACAATCACCAACAAGCTAGACGCACTCCATCGCCTCTGGGCCAACGCCCGCCTGAACAGCGCGTTAAACGGCACGGTGCATCCGTCGGTTGTGGTGCTGAACACACCGGAATTGCACGGCACTAAGCAAATCCGTTTGGGGCAAAACCTCTATCTGTACCGCGATTTGTACCTGGAAACCCAAGACGCGGGTAGCATCACTATCGGCAACGATGTGGTGTTGTCGCGCGGGGTGCATTTGGTGGCGTTTGCGGCGATTGTTTTGGAAGATGGGGTAATGATCGGCGAATATTCCAGTTTGCGCGATGCCAACCACCGTATTGTCAGCGAAGGCTCGATGCGTAACAGCGGACACGAGGGCAAGCCTATCCACATCGGCAAAAATGCCTGGATAGGCCGTGGCGTGACCATACTGGGCGGCGTGACCATCGGCGCAAACGCGGTGGTTGGCGCGAATGCGGTGGTCACGAAAGACATACCCGCCGGAGCGGTGGCTGCGGGCGTTCCGGCGCGGGTCATCAAAACTTAACACCCGATGCTATCGTATATCGCTTATTTACCTGGGATTTGGGCGTATTACGTTGCGCAAAACCAGTCTGTCACCAAAGCGTTCATTTGGGTGTACATCCCGACCTTGCTGCTGCTGCCGGATTATTACCGCGCCATCACGCCAGGCTTGCCCGACCCTTCGTTTAACCAAAGCGCATCGGTGGCTTTGTTCGCGGTCTTTGTCATGAAAGGCTCGCCCGGTTATAAATTCAGCCTTACGGATTTGCTTGTCGGTTTTTACGCCTTTTCCGTGTCCTTTTCCGAATTCCTTGCTTCCGGTTATGCCGATGCGCAAAACCTGATGTTTTTTGAACTCACGTCGGTGATGTTCCCCTATATTTTCGCCAAAAGCCTGATCGAGCCGTTTAATTTGCGCTATGACTTTGCCAAAAGCGTGGTGCTGTGTCTGGCCTTCGTTTTTGTCATGAACTTGTTCGAGAACAAATTTGGCTACAACTTATGGCAAGCCTACTTGGGCATGTTCTTTCCAGGCCAAGGCTTGGGCTGGATCACCACTTTCCGCTTTGGCTTGGCACGGGCGGCGGGGCCGTATGGGCATTGTCTGCTGGATGGCGTGATTATGGCGGTCGGTTACCGCTTACAACGCTGGTTGCAATGGTCGGACGCCTGGCCTGCAAAAATGAAACAGCTGGCGTGGGCCCCTTGGTTCAGCCCGGCGCAAATTTTTACCCTCATGATTTTCGGCGGGGTGTTGACGACGCTGGGCAAAGGCCAATGGTTGGCGGGCATTGTCGCGGCGGGCATCACCATCATTGGCCGATCCAAACAACGGGTGGCGGCGATGACGGCGGTCATCGCGGTGATGGTGTTTATCGGCTTGCCCTTGCTGCTGGCCTTTTTAAGTTATGCGTCGGTCGGGCGTAAAAACGCCAAGGATGATAACCAAGAAACCGCTGCTTACCGTTATGAATTGGTGACAGAATACATGGATGTCGCCAGCGAACGCCTATGGTGGGGTTGGGGTTTGATGAAATGGCCCGAAGTCCCTGGCTTTGAATCCATCGACAACCATTTTTTGCTGACTTATCTGAACCACGGCGTGATTGCCTTGACCCTATTGCTGGCCATCATGTTAGGCATGATGGTGCGCCTGATTATCCACGGCATGTCGCGCCCCATGACCGAACCCAAAGGCAGTTCATTGGCGTTTTCGCTGGCGGCGATTTTTTTGATGTATTTTATCGCCGTGGCGACTGTGGCGATGATGAACCAAAGCTGCACTTTGTTCTTTATTATCGTTGGCTTGTCTGATGCGTATTTACGCTTGAGCACTTGGGATGGCGACCAGGGGGGCGGCAAAACCAGGGTGGAGCCGGATAACCGTAAGTTTAAGTTTCGGAAGGTGCTTTAAATCACACAGATGCCAAACGCAACCCAGTACATTTTGGATATTGCACATCCTTAAAATACGCTTTAAACAAAAACATACGGCATACCCCAAACAAAAAAACCTCCATCCGGTTGCCCAAATGGAGGTTGCTTGTGCTTTTAATAGCCCCTACATGGCTTAAAGGCAGGGTGACTTACAGCGGATACGGATTAGGCAAACAAGAAGTCCGTACTATCCAATGCGCCAGTAATGCCAGTCAGTGATATAAAGGTATCGCTTGAACTAATTGTGCTAGTTTTATCGTTGATGATAGCGTAGTGGCCTGCCAACGTGCCCGCAGTAACTGTCACATCATAGATTTGAGCCGTTGAATTTGATGATGCCACCCCTGCGCTTGCCGATTGGACAGCAGAAGCCAGTGCCGTGAAAGTTCCCGCCGTAGCAACAGTAACAGCGGTTACTACAGCTGTTGTCGAACCGGCAAATGTCAGTGAGCTCCCGAAGGCCGCACTGCCAATGCCCAATTGAATGGTATCCCCTGTAGCTGAACCATTGCCGTTAAAATCGGTAATTTTGTCAATGTCGGCGGCAGTGGTGTCACTTCCAGAAAAACCATTTTGAGTATCGGCCTTGGTGGCAACCACAAACTTATCATTACCCAAGCTACCCAACATGGTATCGGCTCCGCCAGCCCCGGTAATAGTATCGTTACCCACACCGCCTTTTAAGGTGTCATTACTGGAAGTGCCGGTAATGGTATGGCCCAATACAAAACTTGATGCTGTCAACGTTGATGTAAAGCCAGTCAATTGGACTTCAAAGTCTATGGTACTGGCAATGCCATCCGTATCAGCAATCAGGAAGGTGTTGGAGCCACTGACATAATAATCCAAGGTATGGGCAGCTGAAACGGTGGTTGGCGTACCGGCTTTCAAACCACCAAATGCCAACGTCCCTGTATCAATAGCGCTTAAGTCAATGACATCCGGGCCGGCTAGGCTAAAGTCGGCGATGACATCAAAATTGGCCGCCGAGGAATCTGATGACTGTGTAAAGGTAAACATATCGGCACCGGCACCGCCAGTCAGCGTATCTTTGCCGATTCCTCCGTTGATAACATCATTGCCCGCTCCGGCATCCAAAGCATTATTGCTGACGTTGCCGATTAGGATGTTGGCAGAACTGTTACCTATCCCGTTAATAACCCCAGTACCGGTCAAAGTCAGGTTTTCAACCAATGCATCTGTAATCGTATAAGTGACGCTGGCGTTGACAATATCCAAATTGACATTGGCAACTGTAGTCGCGGCATGGTCGGCACCAGATGTACCTGTGCTTTCATCAACCGTATCCCCCGTATCGTCAACAAAATAAGTATCTACGCCGTTACCGCCCTTTAACGTATCGGCACCAGCCTTACCATCCAGCGTGTCATTACCATCAAGACCCACCAAAGTATTGATGGCACCATTACCGTTTAAGACGTTATCTGATACGTTACCCGTACCATTTATCGCGCTGATTCCGGTCAAAGTCAGGTTTTCCACATCCACATCGAAGATAGTATAAGTGACACTGGATAGGACGAGGTCAGTGCCTTGGCCTGAAGTTTCAGCATTGATTTGGTCACCGTTACCAGCAGCGGTGTTGGTCGTGTCAACAATATAGGTATCATTACCAGTCCCGCCATCCATAATATCAGCACCCGAGCCGCCATCAAGCGTGTCATTTCCTGCACCACCAATAAGCGTGTCAACACCACCTAAACCGGAAAGGATGTTATTTCCCGCATTTCCTGTCAAAACGTTGGCAGAAGCGTTACCCGTACCATTGATGGCATCGGTATTAGTGACCAGACCTGTAATCCCCGTTAGCGTCAAATTTTCGACATCGACATCTAATATGGTGTAAGTGACACGTGATTTGACCAAATCAGTGCCTTGGTTTGCCAATTCAATGACCATATCGTTAGTAAAGTCAACGGAGTAAGTGTCATCACCCAAACCGCCCGCCATCGAATCGGCATCAGGCGTGACCCCAGAAATAGCACCCGTATCCGCGGTACCACCGACCAAGAGGTCATTGCCGCCGCCACCTTGCAGGTTGTCCGCGTTATCGCCGCCAATTAAGGTATTGTCACCATTATTGCCGGTAATCGTATTAGCTGCCGCGTTGCCAGTACCATTAAGGGCGTCGGTGGACGTGGTCGTACCGTTACTACCAGTCAAGGTCAGGTTTTCAATATCGGCATCGGTCAATGTGTAAGTGACACTGGCTTTCACCAAATCAGTACCTAACAGCGAGCCTTCAGAGACAGAATCTGATGCGTTATCGACTATGTAAGTGTCATTGCCTAAACCACCGGACATCGTATCCGCACCTGTCCCGCCATCGAGAACATCGTTACCGCCCAAGGTGTCGGTCAAGGTGTCATTGCCAGCCAAACCAGATAAGGTGTTGTTGCCAATATTGCCAGTGATGGTATTGGCTAAAGAATTGCCCGTACCGTTGATATTACCCGAACCTTTCAGCGTAAGATTTTCAACGCCGATACTGGTATTGCCGCTAGCGTTATCATTCAGTGCGAAAGTGACGGTGGTGTTGACGGTATCAGTACCCGCACCTGCCACTTCATTGATAACATCGGTGGTATCGGTGACATTATAGGTGTCATCACCTATGCCACCACTCATGGTGTCCGCCGCCCCGTCGCTAGTCAAAGCATCCGCACCACCCGTCAAAGTGTCATTACCTGAACCACCCACCAATGAATCCGCCCCTTTGCCGCTGATCAAGGTATTGTTACCGTTATTACCGGTGATGACATTGGCAATAGAGTTACCCGTACCATTAATATTGGCAGAACCGACTAAAGTAAGATTATCAACCCCGACACTGGCGGCATCATTCAATGCAAAAGTGACGGTAGTGTTAACGAGATCAATGCCCGCACTAGCGGCTTCATTGACAATGTCGGTGGTATCGGTGACATTATACGTATCATCGCCCGTACCGCCAGTCATGGCATCGGCTGCGCTATCCGCAGTTGATGCATCCACGCCGCCTGTTAAGGTGTCATTGCCCGAACCTCCCCTTAGGGTATCCGCACCAGCACCACCAATCAGCGTATCATTTCCACCCAACAAATCGCTCACGGTATCGTTGCCCGCGCCACCATTCAGGGTGTTATTACCGCTGTTGCCGAATATGAGGTTCACCAAAGCATTGCCAGTCCCACTTGTGGCAGTGCCTACCAAACGCAAATTTTCTACCGTTGCCGCTTTGGTGCCCATGTCAAACGAGGTGGCACTGCTGATCACCTGATCCGTCCCAAGTGTGTCGGTAATGCTATCGTTGGCACTATCGACAACATAAGTGTCATTGCCACCACCGCCTATAAGCGAATCATTGCCCGCACCACCATCCAAAACATTATTGGCCGTGTTTCCGGTAATGGTGTTGTTTAAGCCGTTTCCCCTAGCGTTAACGGCGGTGGTTCCAGTTAGCACCAAGTTTTCGATTCCAGCCCCCAACGCATAGTCAACGCCTGCATTGACAAGGTCAGTGCCTGTGGTGCCCGTATCGGTGACCAGATCACCTGCGGTGACATAATATGTGTCGCTGCCATCTTTGCCGTCCATGATGTCTATGCCTGCACCACCATCAAGGCTATTGGCATTGCCATCACCCGCCAAGGTGTCGCTATAGATTGAACCTATGATGTTTTCGATATTCAACAGTTTGTCGGTGCCGGCACCAATGGTGTCTTGGGCAACCGTTAAGCTTAAATCGACGGTGACAGCTGAACTGGCAGCCGCGTAAGATGCAGTATCAATACCGCCACGGCCATCTAAATAATCATTGAAATCTGTGCTGGCCAGTATGTCGTTGGTGGTGTCATCCGTTGTCGTGGTTTTACCGTCACCAATAATGAGCAAGCTGCCATCGGCAAATTTAAAGTTGGCGCTGGCAATCTGGTTTTGGGCAAAACCCGTTAAGGTCAAGGTAAACCCCGTAGATAGCTTTAAGGTAATATTTGAACCTGAGGTGGCGATAATCAAATCAGAGGCATGGATGCTGTCATTAAAAGTCAAAACATCGGTGGTTAGAAATGCCTGCGATACGTTGCCGCTGGCAATTAGGGTAGAAAAATCGTAGGTAGCCATGGTGATGATCTCGATAGGGGGAAAATCAAGTTAATTGATTGGAGTTAATCAATAGGATTAAATTCAAAAATGTAGGGGGGTGCAAACCTAGGCTTGTATCCCAATAAACCATACCGCGAGGGTTAAAAAGACAAACCCTTTTAATGGCATGTTATACGCCAAAAACACTTCATTTAATTTTTTATGAATAAAAAAACCCCCACTCGAAACGAATGAGGGTTTCTATTTGGCGTTAGATTAAAGCCTTAATAACTAGAAAACAAAATCAGCTGCTGTCATAGTGCCAGAAAAGCCAGTTAAGATAATTTCAAAATCAGCGACACCATCACCGCCGATATCACCTAAGACTACCGTGTCACTTCCTGATGCTTCAAACACCACTTCTTTAGCTCCTGTTCCGGTAAATGAGGTTAAAACAACACCTGATCCAGAACCTGCGCCAGAATCATCGAATATTTGATGTAAATTAATGACATCCGAACCTTGGGTAAAGTCGGTTATAACATCAGATGCAGCCAGCGTTGTGTCATTTGATGTTACACTTGTGACATGCGTTGTTGCGTTGGTCGTTGACGTGGTTGCAAATTGGAATATATCGGCTCCGGCACCTCCGGTTAATGTATCTTTGCCTAGGCCACCAATTAAGGTGTCATCACCAATCCCTCCAACCAACGTGTCAGTTCCGACTAGCCCACTTAAGGTATTTCCAGACCCAGTACTAGTTATGATGTTGGCGGAGGCATTTCCGACACCTATCGTTCCAGTGCCGCTCAAGGTTAAGTTTTCAACATCCACGTCCGTTAAGGTGTAGCCAACACTTGCAACAACAATGTCAGTGCCTTGTGCTGCACTTTCTGTAACGGTATCGCCTGAATTGTTAACATTGTAAGTATCATTGCCCGCACCACCGATCAGGGTATCTGCCGCACCAGCTCCACCATCATCCAGAATGTTATTTTTACCATTACCTGTGATGATATTGGCTGAAGCGTTGCCCGTACCATTGATCACGCCAGTACCCGTCAATGTCAGGTTTTCCACATCCGTATCGAAGATTGTGTAAGTGACGCTTGATTGGACGAGGTCAGTGCCCGTGCCTCCGTCAGTGATCTGGTCACCGTTAGTAGCCGTGGTGTTGGTGGCGTCGACAACATAGGTATCGTTGCCATCCCCGCCACTCATAATGTCGGCGCCACCTTTACCATCAATAATGTTGTTACCCGTATTGCCCGTGATGGTATTGCTTGAAGCGTTACCTGTAGCGTTGATGTTAGTTGAACCCGTCAATGTCAAGGCTTCTACATTTGTACTGATAGTGTAAGTCACACTAGCTTGGACGAGATCAGTGCCCGAAGTTCCGCCTGAACCTTCCGTAACTTTATCGCCTATATTGTCAACAACGTAAGTGTCATCACCATTACCACCAACCAGGGTATCTGCACCGCCTAAACCATTAAGGATATTGTTGCCATTATTACCTGTCAGTGTGTTCACTGATAGGTTGCCCGTAGCATTGATGTTAGCTGAACCCGTCAATGTCAGGTTTTCCACATCCACATCAAAAATCGTATAAGTGACGCTAGACTGGACAAGATCGGTGCCTGCGCCTGCATTTTCAGTGATTTGGTCACCGTTAGTCGCCAAGGTGTTGGTGGTGTCAACGACATAAGTGTCATTGCCAGCCCCGCCACTCATAATGTCCGCACCACCGAGACCATCAATAATGTTGTTGCCCGTATTGCCCGTGATGGTATTGACTGAAGCGTTACCTGTAGCATTGATGTTAGTTGAACCCGTCAATGTCAGGTTTTCTACATCCGTATCGAAGATTGTGTAAGTGACGCTAGACTGGACGAGGTCTATGCCTGTACCCCCGTCAGTGATCTGGTCACCATTAGTAGCCAAGGTGTTGGTGGTGTCAACAATATAGGTATCGTTGCCATCCCCGCCACTCATAATATCTGCACCAACACCACCATCAAGCTTGTCCGCGCCAGCGAGGCCATTTAGCGTGTCATTGCCTGCGCCGCCGTTTAAGGTACTAGCTAAGGTCACATTGGCAGTCAAGGTATTGTCAGCCGCATTACCTGTCCCGACAACTGCGGAACCAATCAGTATTAGATTTTCAACTTCAGCCGTTAATGTAAAGCCGCTAACCCCTGCGATTGAAGACCGGACAGTATCTGTGCCTTGGCCAGCTAGTTCGGTGACAGTATCTGAGGCATTGTCAACCACATAGGTATCATCACCGTCTCCGCCAAGCATGGTATCAATACCTAAGCCGCCATCTAACGTATCACCACCACCTTGACCATCAAGCTTATCGTTACCTGCATTGCCAGTGAGGATATTGGCGACGTTGTTACCTGTAATGGTATTGTCAAGGGCGTTACCTGTGCCATTGACAGCTGATGCGCCACTCAGGGTCAGCTTTTCAACACCAACGCTTGCAGCAACACTTAAATCAAACGTCGCTGTCGATATGACAGTGTCCGTACCCTGGGAGGCGGCTTCGGTCACCACATCTGTTGATGAGTTGACTTGATAAGTGTCGTCACCTAAGCCACCAACTAACGTATCAGTCGTACCTTCGCTGTTACCGTCGATCAGCGTATCGTTGCCAGCATTGCCGGTCAGGGTATTGGCGGCACTGTTACCTGTGATAGTGTTGTCAGAGGCGTTACCAGTTCCGCTCAGTGTTAGTGCTCCTGTCAAGGAGACATTTTCTACATTAGCGATGGCGCTAATATCAACATTCACCAAAGCAGAGGTAACCGTATCAGTACCTTGCAAAGCCAACTCGGTGATAACGTCTGTGGTAGCGTCGACCAATGTGTAGGTATCATCACCAAACCCACCCACCAAGGTATCGGCACCGCCTGTACCTCCATTAAGACTATCGTTACCATAACCACCCGTGATGACGTTAACCCCAGCGTTACCAGTCAAAACATCGCTGTAATTACTTCCTGTCAAATTTTCAAAATTAGAGATGGTATCTGAACCTGAACCGCCAGTGGTTTGCAATGTGGCAAGGGCAAGACTTACAGTCACACCCGCGGTTGAACTAACGCCATATTGATACGAGAGCGTATCCGCCCCTCCAACACCTGTATTATCGGCACCATCTAAGGTGTTGTTACCACTACCCGCATAGATAATATTGTTTAAAGCGTTACCGGTACCATTAATGTTACCGGCAGTCAGGCGTAAATTATCAACGTTAGTGCTTAATACGTAAGTGGCACTGGATATGACGAGATCGATGCCTGCGCTACCGGCAGCGGTTTCATTGACCACATCGCTTGTACTATTAACAATATAGGTGTCATTCCCTGCACCACCTTGGAGGTTGTCATTTCCTATACCACCATCAAGGATGTTATTAAGGCTGTTACCAATAATGATGTTGGCAACCCCATTGCCTGTACCTGAAACCGCACCTGTGGCTAGCGTCAATCTTTCGACATTAGCGCCCAACACATAATCGACACTGCTAATCACGGTATCTGTACCTTCACTAGCATTTTCAGTTACCGTATCACCGGCATTGACTACATAGGTATCATTACCAGCACCACCTGCCATGGCGTCGACGCCTGCGCCGCCATCCAGATAATTGTTTGATGCATTGCCAGTTAAGGTATCGTTGTAGGATGACCCGGTGATATTTTCGACACTGATTAACTTATCAGTACCGCCACCGCCAGTGTTTTGGGCGGTAGCAACATTTAAGTCCACAGTGACTGCTGATGTCGCATTTGTATATAGAACAGTGTCATTCCCACCGCGGCCATCAAAATAGTCATTAGAGTCAGTGCTTATGAAGGTATTTGCCAAACCATCACTGGCAGTGCTTATCAGGTCATCACCAATTTGCAACTTGCTGCCATCGGCAAAAATAAAATTCGCGCTGGAAACATTATCTAGGTTGAATCCAGTTAAAGTAACGGTTTTACTGCCATCACTAATTGCAATGTTTACAGTTCCTGTAATAGTGATTGATGATGCACTGACTGTTGAAACATCAAAAATCAAAAAATCGCTGGTAGTAAACGCAATGCTTGCAGGTGCGGTAGAAAATTTATAAGTAGCCATAGTTGTTCTCTTTAATTGTGAAAATAGTGAATCAGACCGGAGGTTATCTTGTGCTATTAGAGTTTAATATGAAAATCTTAAATGCTTGTGAAAAATTAAATATCTTTGCTTTCACATCATTTATATGATTAACGCTAATGGATTAGAGTTTATGTAAGTGTGGGATAACAAAAAACTTTAAGCCGTTTACCATCAACAAATTACAGCAAAGCCCTAAACTTATATGCCGTGATCGAGTTAAGCAATATTTAGACCTATTTTAGCGATATCTCCGCTTTTTTTCTTTCCCTGGACTGTAAATCCGCCATTACCTGATTTAATAAGGGTTATTGAAAAAATTGGCCGGACACATGATGGAGGGAAAACCACTATCCTATCAAGCCTAAAATAGGATAGTGGTTTTTACAGGATTTTAAAGGGCATCTGGAAGGGATTGATTGACTATTTTTGTCACATATTGACAAAAATAGCGTGTGGCTTGCGCGCAAAAAGGCCATTGCTTAAAGCGTTAGCCAAAAGGCGGGCCACACCGGATAAGCCATTGGCTCACGGCATTTTCCGCCGCGCCACCACCACCCCATCACGGGTCGGGTTGATAAACGCATCAAATTCCGGGTCATTGAAAACCAATTCGTTATGCTCTTTGATGGCTTCTGTCCAGCCGCTAAATGCTTCGGTGTAATTTTCGACGGCCACCCTGCCCTTCCACAGGACATTGTCGGCGATATACAGGCCGCCAGGGCGGATGCGCCCTTTCGCCATGCGCCAGATGTCCGGGTAGTCGCCTTTATCGACATCGTTATAGCAAATGTCAAACACGCCTTCTGTCCGGGCGAACACCTCCTGCGCCATGCCCACTTGAAAATCGACCCTATCCCATAAATTGGCGGCGGACAGGTAGTTTTTGGCTTTTTCTTGGTTTAGGAAATCGGCTTCAGTACAAATGACCTGGCCTTGCCCGCCCACCGCTTTGGCAAACCAGTAAGCCGAATAGCCAAAGCCGCTGCCAAATTCAAACACGCGTTGGGCATTGGCCATTTTTGCCAAGGTTTCCAGAAACGTGCCGACTAAGCGGCCTACGATGGGGAAGTTGTTTTTTTCCGCCAACGCTTCCATGTCGGCCAGTACGGGATGGTCGGTGGCTTGCACGAGACGGCGCATGTAGCTTTCGATAGCTGGATGCACGGGATTGATAGCAGGGGATTTTGGTTGCTCGGCCATTGCCTATTCCTGATGACGGGGTTGGGGTGATTAGAATATCGCAGGCAATAAAAAAGGCCTTACAATTTCTTGCAAAGCCTTTTATATTCTTTGGTACCGAGGGCCGGAATCGAACCGGCACGATGTCACCATCACCGGATTTTGAATCCGGCGCGTCTACCAGTTCCGCCACCCCGGCAAAGAACCGACATTATAGGCATGTTTTTTAAAATTGCCAAGCAATTTTTCATATTTTCGTCATTAAATTATTTTTGCTTGGGAAACAGTGGTTTTTGCCTTAAACGGACGGGATATTTTGGCTGAACCCGCCCAAGCTGATAACATGGCGGGCTATGAAAAAAAGTGACTTTTATTACGACTTACCCGACGCGCTGATTGCCCAGTACCCTTTAACTGAACGCACCGCCAGCCGCTTGCTGTGCTTGAACCGCGATTCTGGCGTGTTGGCCGACAAACAGTTCAGCGATTTTATTGATTTGCTTAAGCCTGATGATTTGCTGGTGTTTAACGACACCCGTGTCATTCCGGCGCGGCTGTGGGGCAATAAAGCCAGCGGCGGCAAGGTTGAAATCTTGATCGAACGCATCATTGATGAGCATCACGCGTTGGCCCATGTCCGGGCCAGCAAAGCCCCGAAAGCAGGCGCTGCCATCCAGTTGCCGGAAGGCCTGGCCTGCACGGTCGAAGGCCGCGAAAACGACTTGTTCCAGTTGGTGTTTGACGGCGGGCAGACCGTGCTTGAAGTGCTGATGCAAATCGGCCATATCCCCTTGCCTCCGTATATCACCCGTGACGATGACGCGGCCGATTTCAGCCGCTACCAAACCGTGTTTGCAAAAACCGCCGGGGCGGTCGCCGCCCCGACAGCCGGGCTACATTTTGACCGGGCCTTGCTGGACAGCATCCAAGCCAAAGGCGTGCGCTCGGCGTTTGTGACCTTGCATGTCGGCAGCGGCACCTTCCAGCCAGTCAGGGTTGAAAATCTCGCCGAACATGTCATGCACAAAGAACATTTCAACGTGCCACCGGAAACTGTCGCCGCAATTGCACAAACCCGCGCAAGGTCAGGCCGCGTCATCGCAATTGGCACCACAGCGGTCAGGGCATTGGAATCGGCGGCAAGAACCGGGCCTTTTGCCGCAACGCTGGGCGACACCCGGCTGTTCATCACTCCTGGCTATACGTTTAAGGTGGTCGACGCCTTATTGACCAATTTCCATCTGCCAGAATCCACCCTATTAATGTTGGTCAGTGCGTTTGCAGGGTATCGGCCGGTCATGGACGCTTATCAACACGCTATCAACCAAGGCTACCGGTTTTTCAGCTATGGCGACGCGATGTTTTTATACCGTTGATGTGGCCGCCGTAAAAACCAGGGTTCCGGCGCCATTGCCCAAACAAATAATGGCACATCCCATCCCCGCCTTTTCAAATACGGTAACATCGTGTGTTGTATAATCGCATTTTTGTTTAACCGCTTACCGTCATGCCCGAATCCTTAATTTTTTCCCCCGCGATCCCACAAACTAAAGGCCAAACCTTGGTATGGCCAGGCTTGACGGGCTGTGCCGACGCCTTGGCCTTGGCGGCGGCGATTGCCAAAGAAAAACGCTTGTTCGTGATCATCACGACCGACAACCAAACCGCCTTGAGGCTAGAGCATGAGTTGGCGTTTTTCCTTAACAAGCAATATCCCATCCTGCATTTCCCCGATTGGGAAACCTTGCCCTACGATGTGTTTTCGCCGCTACCGGAAATCACCTCCGAGCGCCTGAAAGTGCTGGCGTTGTTGCCGGAAACCAAACGCGGCGCCTTGGTCGTGCCCGTCACGACGTTGATGCACCGCCTCGCCCCCCGCGAACACGTCCTGGCGAACAGTTTTGCCATTAAAGTCGGCGATGACTTTAATTTGGAACTGAACCGCCTGAAGCTGGAAAGCGTGGGTTACCAATGCGTCTCACAAGTTTACCAACACGCTGAATTCGCCGTGCGCGGGGCGATTGTCGACTTGTTCCCCATGGGCAGCTCCGTACCCTACCGCATTGAGTTGTTTGACGAAGAAATCGAATCCATCCGCACCTTCGATCCCGAAAGCCAACGCTCGTTGGAAAAAATCGACCTTATCCAATTGTTCCCGGCACGGGAATTCCCGTTCACCGATGACGCGGTCAAACACTTTAGGCAAACCTTCCGCGAGCAATTCCCGCAAACGTCCAGCAAAAACACGCTCTATGCCGATGTCAGCAAAGGCTTGGCCTTCAACGGCATCGAATACTATCTGCCACTGTTTGTCACGCAAACCGCGACTTTGTTTGATTACCTGCCCACTTCGGCAATCGTTGTGGACACCGACTGTTTTGCCAAGAATTCGGCGGCGTTTTACGCCGATGCGCAGGAGCGTTACGAGCAGCGTAAATACGACCTGGAACGCCCGCTGTTAAAACCAGAACAACTGTTTTTGTCAGCAGAAGAATTAGCCGCCAAAGTCAGCCGTTTTGCACGCATCACCTTGGAGCCCAAAACGCTGGCCGGCAGCCCCTGCAAAACCCTGCCGGATTTGGCCCTCAACGCCAAGCTCGAACAGCCAGCCCAACGCCTGCAACAATTCATTACCGGCTTTGCCGGTAAGACGCTGTTTGTCGCCGAATCCGCCGGACGCCGGGAAGCATTGCAGGATAAGCTGCGGGCATGGCGGATCAGCAGCAAACGCGTGGACACCTGGCAGCAATTCCTGCAGTCCGAAGACGCCGTGTGCCTGGTGGTCGCACCTGTGGAAAACAGCCTCTGGCTGGATAACCCTGCGTTAGCCATCATCACCGAACCCCTGTTGTCCGGCGAAAAAATCCAACAACAGCGCAGGCGGCGCAAATCCGCCGCCCGTGAATTGGAAGCCATTGTCAACAACCTCACGGAATTGACGATAGGCTCGCCCGTTGTCCACCAGGAACATGGCGTAGGCCGTTACATGGGCTTACAGACCTTGACCATCGGCGGCATTCCGGCGGAATTCCTGATGCTGGAATACGCCAATAACGACAAGCTCTATGTGCCCGTGTCTTCGTTGCATGTGATCGGACGCTATACGGGCATGAGCCCGGACACCGCACCGCTGCATAAGCTCGGCGGCGACCAATGGAGCAAGACCAAGAAAAAAGCCATTGAGCGTATCCGCGATGTCGCCGCCGAATTATTGGAAATCCACGCCAAACGGGCCATCAAACAGGGTTACGCGTTTGCGGTGGAAAATACCGACTACCAGGCCTTTGCCGACGCCTTCCCGTTTGAAGAAACCCCTGACCAGCAAACCGCGATAGACGCGATACTCGAAGACATGGCTTGCCCGCAACCGATGGACCGCGTGATTTGCGGAGATGTCGGCTTCGGCAAGACGGAAGTGTCGATGCGGGCGGCGTTTATCGCCGTGCAAAGCGGCAAACAAGTCGCCGTGCTGGTCCCCACCACCTTATTGGCGCAACAACATTACCAAAATTTCTGCGACCGTTTCGCCGATTGGCCGGTGCGCATCGAGGTCATGTCGCGCTTTGTTTCCGCCAAACAGCAAAAAGAAATCACGGAGGCCTTGGCGGAAGGTAAAGTGGACATTATCATCGGCACCCACACCTTGTTGTCTAAGGAGCTGAAATACAAAGCCCTCGGGCTGGTCGTGATAGACGAGGAACACCGTTTCGGTGTCCGGCAAAAAGAGCATTTCAAAAAACTGCGCAACGAACTGGACATGTTGACGCTGACCGCCACGCCGATCCCGCGTACTTTAAATATGGCGTTATCCGGCCTACGCGACATTTCCATCATCGCCAGCCCGCCGCCTAACCGCCATGCCATCAAAACCTTCATCAGCACATGGGTGGACGCGCAGATCAAGGAAGCGTGCCTGCGCGAAATCCGCCGTGGCGGGCAGGTGTTTTTCCTGCATAACGATGTCAAATCCATGGACAAAATGGCGCGGGAACTGGAAGCCCTGCTGCCGGAAGCGCGTATCCAAATCGCCCACGGGCAAATGCCGGAACGTGATCTGGAGCGCATCATGCTCGATTTTTACCACCAACGCTTTAATTTGCTGTTGTGCAGCACCATCATCGAAAGCGGCATCGACATCCCCAGCGCGAACACCATCATCATCAACCGCGCCGACAAACTGGGCTTGGCGCAATTGCACCAATTGCGCGGACGGGTCGGACGGTCGCACCATCGCGCTTACGCCTATTTCATCGTGCCGCCGAAAAACTTGATGAGCAAAGACGCGGTTAAACGACTGGAGGCGGTCGAAGCGTCCGGCGATTTGGGCGCGGGTTTCATGCTGTCTTCACACGACATGGAAATCCGCGGTGCAGGGGAATTGCTTGGCGATGACCAAAGCGGGCAAATCCAAGAAATCGGCTTTACCTTATACACCGAATTGCTGCAACGCGCCGTGGACGCGCTCAAATCCGGCAAACAACCGGAATTGGACACGCCGATGGACAAAGGCCCGGAAGTTGATTTGCAGGCCGCCGCACTCATCCCCGAAGATTATTTGCCCGACATCCATGCCCGCCTAGTGCTGTACAAACGCATTTCCAGCGCCGAAACCGCCGACGATTTGCGTGAGCTGCAAATCGAAATGATCGACCGTTTCGGCTTGTTGCCGGATGCGGTGAAAACCTTGTTCAGCGTCACCGAACTGAAACAGCAGGCGGAAAAAATGGGCATCAAAAAAATTGAAGCCAACGTGGCAGGCGGGCGCATCGTCTTTACCTCCACGCCGACGATTAATGCCGAGCAGTTAATAAGCCTAATCCAAACCCAAGCGCAGGTTTACAAGCTGGATGGCATGGATAAGCTGAAATTTAGCCAGGCTTTTACCAGCGTCGGGCAGAAAGTTGACTTTGTCCGGGAGCTATTGAAGAAATTGGCGTTGGCAGATTAATGTCAAAACTGCCAGCCGCTGCCGGAACGGCTCACCCCATCCAGCCTTGCTACTTTCGTGGTTGAAACCAACACTTATAACCTAAAAAATGCCCCCATGAGCAAACAAAAACTATCCCTACAAGAACAACTCTTAAAATCGGGCCTGGCAAGCTCCGCACAGGCAAAAAAAGTCCAAGCGGACAAACGCAAGCAAAGCCGGATGCAAACCCACAACAATGCCACGGTAGTTGACGAAGCTAAAGAACTGGCCTTAAAAGCCCAAGCCGAAAAAGCCGGGCGTGACCGTGAACTAAACCAACTTCGCCACCAGCAAGAAGCGCAAAAAGCACTCGTTGCGCAAGTCAAGCAATTGATCGAACAAAACCGCCAGCGGCAAGACCCTGACGGCGTGGCATACCGCTTCACCGATAATGGCAAGGTCAAAACCCTGTATCTGGGCGAACCCCTACGCGAGCAGGTCATTAAAGGCCGTGCCGCCGTGGTCAAGTTTGAAGGGGCGTATGATGTGGTGCCAGCGGAAGCCGCCAAGAAAATCGGCGAACGTTTGGCGGAATGCATCATCGTCTGTTTCCAAGCACAACCGGAAGTGGCTAAAGCAACCGACGACCCGTATGCCGGATTTGAGGTGCCTGATGATCTGATGTGGTAAAAAAGGAAGCCAGTTGGTTAACATCAAGCTGTAACCGTACGCCTGAACCGGATGAAACCCATAAAGCCCAAACTAACCCTAACCAGCGCTGAGGGTTCAGGGATATGCTTGGAAAATTGAAGGTTTTCCAGAAAAGCGCCATCGATTGAAATATTTTGGATCTGGAATATTCCAATCCGTTGGATTAACACGCCGCTTGTTGCCAATGTAAAAAATTCGTTGTTACCTAAATCCGTCCCCAAAGCCTTATCTTTATCTTGCCCTTATCCAGCACCCCACACCAGAGACTGGCGTCGGACACCCCAACATGGGATCCCGTCAATGATAAAAATATTGTAGGAAAGCTTTGGCCCTCGCTTTAACGGCGGCTTTTACCATGACACTCAATTTATAAATGGCCGAATCGTGCACGAGCTTGTGCGCCCACCGTAACAGGCCGGTAATAGCGTCATACAACTTGGCAAACCAAGCGAACGTAAGCAATGCAGGCCGCACCAATTTAAACACTCTCGCCACCAATAACGTGCCAATCAGTTTCGCAACAATTTCAAGCAAGATACCTTCGCCAATACGTCCATGGGCCAACAAAAACAGGGCGAAAATATTGACAGGGGTCACAATTGCCAGGGGGATAAACAAAGCCAGCAAAGCTTGCGGTGGCGAGGCCTTCATCAGCCGTTCGTCGAACCGTTCCAGATTAAACGCACGGGCCAACCACTGTCCGGCGACAGTGAGCATGTCCCAAAGCCATTCTTCAAAGATAACCAGAATGGCTAAGATCGTGAGCATTAGTTTTTTCAGCATTTTTTCACCTTAATACGCATAGAGAGACAAAACCCATCAACACCTTGTCCACCATTTTAGCAGCTCCGAACAATCCCACCCTGTTTTCGATAGCCCGCTTGGGGTTACGATGTGCATATCGCACAGATAATGCTGCGCTTTTTCACTTACCATGCGTAGGGACAACATTTGTTATCAACAGGCATAAATTATTTTCAGGCCATCAGCTCGTAATTGACAAATCACCCGCTTAATAATAGCGCTCACGCACAACATGGGGAAAAAATATGATCATGAAAAAACATGGGGTTACCGCATTCTGTTTAGCCAATTGTCTGTTGTCAGCAGTTTGGGCTTGTGACACAGCGACAGGCATTAATGCAAATTTACATGGAAACCGCCTTTTTCCGGCCGATAACCCGTGGAACCAGCCGATTGACAAGAAACCTGTCGATGCGAAATCATCCAGCTTGATCAATCAGATAGGCACAAATGTGCCGTTACATCCTGACTTCGGCGCCAATGCGTACTGGGATGACGGCAAGCCCTTCGGGATACCCTTTATAGTTGTGTCTGGCGTGACACCTAAAGTGCCGGTTACATTTGACATCAGCGATCAAAGCGATCCTGGGCCTTATCCAATCCCCAGCAATGCGCCAATTGAAGGGGGATCCCATTCAAAGGGTGACCGGCATGTTCTGGTTCTTGACCAGGATCACTGGAAACTTTATGAAACCTGGAGTTCATACCCACAAGCTGACGGTAGTTGGAAAGCTGGTTCCGGTGCCGTTTTCAACCTTACTTCAAATGCCCTGCGTCCGGCTGGATGGACGTCGGCCGATGCGGCAGGTTTGCCGATTTTACCTGGCTTGGTAAGGTACGATGAAGTCTATCTACAAAAAGCAATCAACCATGCAATCCGCTTTACTGTTGAACAAACACGCAGGGCTTATGTTGCCCCTGCGCGGCACTTTGCCAGCAGCAATACCGGCACCAACTTATTGCCTATGGGTGCGCGATTGCGCTTGAAAGCCAGCTATGACATCAGCACGTTTCCCGCACCTGCCCAAGTCATCCTCAAGGCGTTAAAAAAATACGGGATGATCGTCGCGGACAACGGCGGCAACCTGTACATATCGGGGACGGCTGACAGCCGTTGGGATGACGAGACCCTGGACACCCTGAAACGGGTCGGGAACACGGATTTTGAGGTGGTGGCCATGGGGGCGCCAACCACCAAATAGTTCCATAAGAGGCAAGGGGCGCAACGCCAGCAGGTGCCGGGCATTATATCGGCCGTGTTTTTGAGCTTTACGAGGCGGTCGAAAACGGCCGGGGCAAGATCAAGGTTGACGATTCCATCTGGAAGGTGTGTGGCGAGGACTGCGGCATCGGCACCAAAGTGGAGGTGGTGGCGGTGGACGGCACCGTTTTCCGGGTCGCCCCGGTTGGCGGAAAGGGCCCGCAGGCCGGCGCCGGCCTATGACGGCTTTGCC
>Ga0082335_1004141_pt1 | contig 22404 bp, 16 predicted proteins | sample Subgrocontami58m_FD_72375 | JGI IMG/M metagenome (GOLD analysis project Ga0082335, IMG submission 72375) | Subsurface groundwater microbial communities from S. Glens Falls, New York, USA - GMW37 contaminated, 5.8 m (SPADES assembly) (version 2) ...
CGGCGAGCGCCCCGTGGCCGGGCCCCGGAGCCGCGCCCCCGAGCCGCCGCCGCTCGCCTACGTGCGGGCGTCCGGCGGGATCTTCCTCGACATGACGATCCACGACTTCGACATGGCGCGCTACGTGACGGGCAGCGAGGTCGAGGAGGTCTACGCCCAGGGCGAGGTGCGCATCGACCCGGCGCTCGGCGCCGAGGGCGACCTCGACACCGTCGTCGTCACCCTCCGGCACGCGGACGGAACGCTGACCGTGATCGACAACAGCCGGCAGTGCGCCTATGGATTCGACCAGCGCGTGGAGGCGTTCGGCTCCAGGGGGATGGCGACGTCCGGGAATCCACCCGTCCACACCGGAGCCGTCTGCACGGCCGACGGTACGCACGCGCCCGCGCTCCCGCACTTCTTCGTCGAGCGCTACCTGGCGAGCTATCTCGCGCAGTGGAGCGCTTTCGCGGAGGCCGTGCGGGCCGGTGGGCCGTCGCCGGTGAGCGGCGCCGACGGCCGCGCGCCGCTCGCCATCGGCCTCGCGGCCGGGCGGTCGGCGCGTGAGGCGAGGCCCGTCCGGATGGCCGAGATCGGCTAGCGGCGCGGCGAGCTGGTCGGGTGCCTGACCGGGCCACGCCGAGTACGCTCCGCACCGTGCCGCGCCTTGCCGTCATCGGCAACATCGCCCGCGACCGCGTCGACGACGGGCCGTTCCGGCCCGGCGGCTGCCCGTCGTTCGCGGCGCTGACCTTGCGCACGCTCGGCCGGAAGGGGCAGATCCTCACCCACTTCGCCGAGGCCGACCGGTCGCTGTTCGAGCCGTTCCTCGCCGGGCTCGGCGTTCCGGTCACCGTCCTTCCCGCTCGCTCCACCAGCGGGTTCGGCCTCCGCTACGACGGCGAGCAGCGAACGATGGAGGTCGAGGCCACCGGTGAGCCGTGGACACCGGAGGACGTCGGAGCGCTCGACGCTGCGGTCGAGTGGGCACACGTGGCGCCGCTCCTGCGCAGCGACTTCCCACCGGAGACGCTCGCCGCCCTCGCCGCCGCCGGCCGACGCGTCTCGTTCGACGGGCAGGGCCTCGTGCGCGTGCCGCACACCGGCCCGATGACCCTCGACGCGGCCTTCGACCCCGCGCTCCTTCACCACCTCACCGTCCTGAAGCTCGCCGAGGAGGAGGCCTCGGTGGTCGCCGGCGGGACCTTCGACCAGCGGGCGGCCACAGCGCTCGGCGTGCCGGAGATCCTCGTCACCTTCGGCTCGGCGGGCTCGGTCGTCTACGCGGACGAGCGCGCCGAGCACGTCCCGGCCGCCCGGCCGGTCCTCGGCGTGCAGACAACCGGTGCCGGGGACATCTTCATGGTCGCGTACATCGCAGCGCGGAGCGACGGGGAGCGACCGGTGGCCGCAGCCGTCAGCGCAAGCGAGGTCGTCGCGCGGATCCTCGAGGAGCGGAAGCGCACCGAGGGTTGATGCAGGCGCTCGTCGAAACCGCGCTCGGCGTCGTCCTCGTCGATCTCGAGACGGAGGAGAGCCTCGAGCTCGACGAGCAGGCACGGCTCGAGCGGGTGGAGCACGACCTCGGGCTGCCGCTCGTCGTCGCAGCCGACGGCGTCGGCTCGACCGTGATCGCCGTCGTCGGGCGGCGCCCGCCGCTCATCGTCTCGAACGACGCCGGCCGCACCTGGCGCGAGGCGGGCGGCGGGCTGCCGCCGGGGCGCGCGGTCGCGATCCACCCGGACGACCCGGACATGGTGCTCTACGCCGCCCGCAACCGGCTCTACCTCTCCCGGGACGGCGGCCGCTTCTGGCGGTCGCTCGCACCCGAGCTGCCCGAGATCGAGGCGGTCGCGTGGGCGTAGAGCGGCCCACGGAGCGAGGTCGGCTCACGGTCGTCCACCCGGAAGACGTGCTGCCCGGCGAGGCGCGCGTGCTCGAGGCCGCCCAGCGGTCGCTCCGCGGCGAGCGCCGCGGGCCGCGGGCGCTCTGGCCGTTCCTCGGCCCCGCCTTCATCGCGGCCGTGGCCTACGTCGACCCGGGCAACTTCGCCACCAACATGGCCGGGGGAGCGAAGTTCGGCTACCTGCTGCTCTGGGTGATCCTCGCCGCCAACCTGATGGCGATGCTCGTCCAGTCGATGAGCGCGAAGCTCGGGATCGCAACCGGGCAGAACCTCCCCGAGGTCTGCCGCGACCGCTTCCCACGCCCAGTGACGTGGGCCCTGTGGGTTCAGGCGGAAGCGATCGCGATGGCGACCGACCTCGCCGAGATCCTCGGCGCCGCGATCGGCATCTACCTCCTGTTCGGCATCCCGCTCTTCGCCGCCGGACTGCTCGCCGGCGCCGCCGCCTTCGCGATCCTCGCGCTCCAGGCACGCGGCTTCCGCCGGCTCGAAGCCGTGATCGCCGGCTTCGTGGGGGTGATCATGCTCTCGTTCGGGGCCCAGGTCTTCATCGCCGAGCCGTCGGCCGGCGGCGCCCTGCATGGGCTCGTCCCCGGCTTCTCGGGCTCGGAGAGCGTCCTGCTCGCGGTCGGCATCCTCGGCGCGACGGTGATGCCGCACGTGATCTACCTCCACTCGGCGCTCACCCAGCGCCGGATCGTCGGTGCCGACGAGGCGGCACGGCGGCGGATCTTCAGGTTCGAGCAGATCGACGTGATGATCGCGATGGGGTTTGCGGGCGCGATCAACGCGGCAATGCTCCTGACCGCGGCCGGCGCCTTCCACAGCCGCGGCCTGCTCGACGTCGGGGACGACCTGGGCGACGTCTTCGACGCCCTCGGCACGTACGTCGGCGGCCAGGCGGACATCCTCTTCGGCATCGGCCTGCTCGCGTCCGGCCTCTCCTCGTCGAGCGTCGGGACGCTCGCGGGGCAGGTCGTGATGCAGGGCTTCATCCGCCGCCAGATCCCGATCTTCGTGCGCCGCGCAGTGACGATGCTCCCTGCCTTCGTCGTGCTCGCGATCGGGCTCGACCCCTCGCGCTCGCTCGTGCTCAGCCAGGTCGTGCTCTCGTTCGGGATCCCCTTCGCGCTGGTCCCGCTGCTCCTCTTCTGCCGCGACCGCGGGCTGATGGGGTCGCTCGTGAACCGGAGGGAGACGACGGCGCTCGCGACGGTTGTCGCGGCCGTGATCGTCCTCCTGAACGCCTTCCTGCTCTGGAAGACGTTCGTCGGCTAGATCCGGAACTCGCCGCGGGCGACGACGACCGCGCTGCCGCCAACCTCGACGCGCTCGATCCGCCCGTCGCCGCCGTGGGCGGTCGCGAAGAGGGTCGAAGGGCGGCCGATCTCGGCCCCCTGCGAGATCTCGATCTGCTCGCCCCAGGCGATCCGGCCGTGACGGGCGAGGTGACAGGCGAGCGGGCCGGCGGCCGAGCCGGTCGCGGGATCCTCGGCGACGCCGTCGGCAGGAGCGAACATCCGGGTCTTCCAACGCGTCCCCGAGCCCGCGAAGCAGTTGACGCCGAGAACCCCGAGCCGGGCGAGCACCGCCGTGTCGGGCGCGAGCGCGGCGACGGCATCCTCGCCGGCGAGCGCGACGTAGACGTGCGTGACGCCGTTGTCGTACACCTCGACCGGCAACTCGGAGCGCTCGACGCCGAGAGCGGGGAGCAACTCGTCCGCCCGAGCGAACGGCTCCACCGTCGGCACCGGCTGTGTCATCCGCCCGAAGACGATCCGGCCCGACTGGTCGCGCTCGAGCTCGACGGGCACGACCCCGCGGCCGGTCTCGAGCGCGATCACACCGAGCTGCATCGGTGCGGCGAGCACGAACGCCGTCCCGAGGATCGGGTGCCCGGCGAACGGCAGCTCCGAAGCAGGCGTGAAGATCCGGAGGCGCACGTGGCCGCCCTGCTCGGGCGGGTAGACGAAGACGGTCTCCGAGAAGGCCATCTCCTTCGCAAGCGGCTGGAGCAGCTCCACGGGAATCCGGCGCGCGTCGGTGAAGACGGCGAGCTGGTTGCCCTGGAGAGGCGTGTCGGTGAAGACGTCGGCGACGACGTAGCGGTACGCAGCCACGCCGCGACGATACCGATCGCGGTCGGGCCACCACTATCCTGGGCGGGTGCGCGTCTACCTCGTCCGCCACGCCCACGCCGCCGCCGGCGAGCCCGACGAGCTGCGCCGCCTCACCGAGACGGGGCGCGAGCAGGCGCGGGCACTGGGCGAGCGGTTCGCGGCGCTCGAGCCGCGGCCCGCCCTCGTTCTCTCCAGCCCGCTGCTGCGCGCGCGGGAGACCGCCGCCGTGATCGCGAAGGCGACGGGCGCCGTGCTGCGGGTGGACGAGCGGCTCGCGCCCGGGGCAACGGCGGCCGGGCTCGCCGAGGCGGTCGCGGGGGCTCATGAGCCGGTCGTCGCCGTCGGCCACCAGCCTGATTGCTCCGAGATCGTGGCCGCCGTGATGGGCGGGCCCGATCCCGGCTTTCCGCCGGCGGGCATGGCCGCGCTCGAGCTGCCCACGTGAGCGCGATCGTCGTCTCCGAGCTGCGCAAGTCGTACGACGGGCTCGAGGCCGTGCGCGGGATCAGCTTCACCGTCGAGCCGGGCGAGGTCTTCGGGCTGCTCGGCCCGAACGGCGCCGGCAAGACGACCACCGTCGAGATCCTCGAGGGCTACCGCGAGGCGACCGCCGGCGAGGTGAGCGTGCTCGGGTTCGATCCGGGGCGGGCCGAACGCGCCTTCCGGGAGCGGATCGGCGTCGTCCTCCAGCACTCGGAGCTCTGGCCGAACCTGACCGTCCGCGAGACACATGCCGTCTTCGCCGGGTACTACGAGCGCCCGCGCGACGTGGACGAGGTGGTCGAGCTCGTCGGCCTCGCCGAGAAGGCCGGCGCCCCCGTGAAGACCCTCTCGGGCGGCCAGAAGCGGCGGCTCGACCTCGGCGTCGCGCTCGTCGGCGACCCGGAGCTGCTCTTCCTCGACGAGCCGACGACGGGCTTCGACCCGGCCGCCCGGCGGGCGGCCTGGGAGATGATCCGCTCGCTGCGCGCGCTCGGCAAGACGATCGTGCTGACGACGCACTACCTCGACGAGGCCCAGCAGCTCGCCGACCGCGTCGCCGTCCTCGTCGAGGGCCGGATCGTGCGGATGGGCTCCCCGGCCGAGCTGATCGGCGGCTCGCTCGGCGTCGAGATCCGCTACAGGCGCGGCGGCGAGGACGTCGTCGTCCAGACGGAGGAGCCGACCCGCGTCCTGCACGAGCTGACCGCAGAGGCCGTCGCCGCCGGAGTCGAGCTCGAGGGGCTCGAGGTGCGCCGCGCGACGCTCGAGGACGTCTACCTCGAGCTCGTCGACGGGGAGGCGGGCGCGTGAGACTCTTTTGGCACCAGCTGAAGACCGAGCAGCGCGTCTTCTGGCGCAATCGCGAGGCGGCGATCTTCATCTTCGTCTTCCCGCTGATGCTGTTCATGCTCCTCGGCGCGGTCTACAGCGGGACGATCGACGGCCATCCGGCCGCTGACGTCCTGCTCGCCGGCATGTTCGGCTACGGCGCCGCGAACACCGCGTTTGCGGGAATCGCGATCCAGCTCGTGATCCGGCGCGAGATGGGGGTCCTCAAGCGTCTGCGCTCGACGCCGCTGCCGGCGGCGACGTACCTCTCGGCCGCGCTCGCCTCGACGCTCGCCGTGTTCGTACTGCAGACGGTGGTGCTGTTCGCGCTCGGGCGGGCGGTCTACGGCTCGCACGTGCCCGACCGGGTCGGCTCGCTCGTGCTCGTGGTGCTGATCGGCGCCGCCGGCTTCTCAGGAATCGGGCTCGCTACCGCGGCCCTGATCCGCTCGGCTGAGGGCTCCTCGGCGGTCGTGAACGTGATCCTGCTGCCGATGGCCTTCCTCTCCGGCTCGTTCGGGCCGACGCGCCGGTACCCCGACGTCCTGCAGGCGATCGGCGACGTGCTGCCGCTGACGTACTTCATCGAGATCGTCAAGGCGGTGTACCTCGACGGCGAGCACGCCTGGTCGGAGCCGGGCGCGATCGCCGTCGTGCTCGCGTGGGGCCTGGCGGGCGTGCTGGTCGCCGCGCGGCGGTTCCGCTGGGAGCCGCGCGCGCGCTGATCTCGCCGCGGTGGTCTCCTACACTCCCTGTGAGCCCCCGTAGCTCAGTGGATAGAGCAGCGGACCCAAGCGTGGGGGAACCCATGGTTCCCCCACGAGCCCCCTCCTTCGGCTCCCATCGCGCCAGTGCCGCTGCGATGCTCCCACCGGGCGAAGCCCGGCTCCGCCTCCCGCCCCGCCCGCGTCCGGTTCGCCCGTCGGTCGCGGTATCGTGGCCAGTGCTCGGGCCCCCGTAGCTCAGTGGATAGAGCAGCGGTTTCCTAAACCGCGTGCACAGGTTCAATTCCTGTCGGGGGCATCACACAAGGAGCGATAAAGCCCTGCAAACTGGTCAGTTGTAGATTAGCACCTCTAATCCATGGAAGTCCACGTAAGTCCATTGTTTACTTGTAAGACTGGACCATCTACTGGACCACGGAGTGCTACCATCGATCTATGGGACGTCTGGACGGCATCGTCGTCCGCCACCGCTCCAAGTGCCGCAAGCTCAACGGAGGCGAGCGCTGCACGTGCCGGCCGTCCTACCGCGCCTGGGTGTGGTCGCCCGAGTACGCAACTAAGATCTGGCGTAGCTTCCCGACGCAAGCCGCGGCACGCGCCTGGCGACAGGAGGCCGGCGGCCAAGTCCGGCGCGGGACGCTACGGCCCGCGACATCAACCACCGTGCGTGAGGCGGCCGAGGAACTCATCGAGGGCATCCGCTCGGGCCGCGTGCGCACGAAATCGGGCGACGCATACAAGCCGAGCGCTCTCCGCGGCTACGAGCAGGCGCTCCGGCTCCGCGTATTGCCTCAGCTCGGCGGCGCGCGGCTGGCAGATGTAAGGCGGAACGATGTCCAGCAGCTCGCAGACGAGATGCTGGCCGAAGGAGCAAGTCCGTCCGGGATCCGCAACGCCATCATGCCGCTCCGGGTGATCTTCCGCCGCGCGCTCGAGGACGGCGAGGTAGCCATCGACCCCTGCGCGCGCCTCCGCCTCCCCGCGGTCCGCTCGCAACGGGATCGCGTCGCCTCGCCGCAGGAGGCGGCCGCGCTGCTCGCCGCGCTCCCACCGAGAATCCGGACCATCTACGCCTGCGCGTTCTACGGCGGTCTCCGAGCCGGCGAGCTCCGAGCGCTCCGGTGGGACGATGTCGACCTCGCCGGCGGCATCATCCGCGTCGAGCGTGCGATGGACGGATCCGGCGTGATCGTCGAGCCCAAGAGCCGGTACGGCCGGCGCCGGGTGCCGGTCGTCGGTGTGCTGCGCGATCTCCTTGTCGAGCACAAGGCGGCGACCTGGAGCGAGGGCTTCGTGCTCGGTCCGGCGCCCGACCGCGCCTTCACGCCTTCCAACGTCCACCGGCGCGCGAAGGCGGCATGGGAGAAGTCCGATGAGAGCCTCAAGTCCATCGGCCTCCACGAGGCGCGCCACACCTTCGCCTCACTGCTGATCGCCGCGGGCGTCAACGCGAAGGCGATCTCCGTCTTCATGGGGCACGCCTCCGTCGAGACGACCTTCGACCTCTACGGCCACCTGATGCCCGGCGGCGAGGCCGAGGCCGCCGCGCTCCTCGACGACTACTTGGAAAGGGCGGACACGCGCCGTCGCCTCGCTGCTATCGGAGAAGCGGAGCAGCGAACGGAGGCCTGACGATCGCAGCCCCAGGCTCCTTCACGACGAGGGGGTCCGTGGGTCGAGTCGTGTAGCCGACAACGGCTCAACCATGACGATTGCGCGTGTCGCGGGTCACTGCGAATCGCTACGGCGTGAGCAGCGACTCACCGGACTCGGGGTCGAAGAGGCTGGCCGCGGCGAGGTTGGGCGCGACGCGCAGGCGCTGCCCAGGTCTGACCGCCGTGTCGCCGGGCAGGCGGGCGACGAGCGTCTCGCGGAGCTCCGCCGACTCGTCGCCGTCCGCCGTCGCGCCCCGGACGGAGGAGGCGACGCCGACCCCGTCGACGCGGACGTACGCCAGCACCTCGGGCCCGAGCTGCTCGGTGATCACGACCTCGGCGTCGAACCCGCCGGCGGAGCCGTCGACGGGCCTGAGGTCCTCCGGCCGCACGCCGAGGAGGACGTCTCCCGGGTCCCGGCCGAGCGAGGCCCGTAGGTCAGCGGGCAGGGCGAACGTGTGGCGGCCGAGCTCAAGGCCGCTCTCGCCGAGGGTGGCCTCGAGGAAGTTCATCGCCGGGCTGCCGATGAAGCTCGCGACGAAGGTGTTGCGCGGGCGGCGGTACAGGCGCTCCGGCGTGTCGACCTGCTGGACGACGCCCCGGTCGAGCACCACCACCCGGTCCCCGAGCGTCATCGCCTCGGTCTGGTCGTGCGTGACGTAGATCGTCGTGATCCCGAGCCGGCGGTGCAGGCTGAGCAGCTCGGCGCGCATCTGCACCCTGAGCTTCGCGTCGAGGTTCGACAGCGGCTCGTCCATGAGGAAGGCCTGCGGGCGCCGGACGAGCGCCCGCCCGATGGCGACGCGCTGCCTCTGCCCGCCGGAGAGCTCTCGCGGCCGGCGCTCGAGCAGCGGCTCGATCGCGAGCAGCCGGGACACCTCGCGGACGCGCGACGCCAGCTCCTGCTTCTTCACGCGCTTCTGACGCAGCGGAAAGGCGATGTTGTCGTAGACGGTCATGTGCGGGTACAGGGCGTAGCTCTGGAACACCATCGCGATGTCGCGCTCCGTCGGCGGCCGGTCGTTGACGACCTGGCCGCCGATGCGGATGTCGCCGCTCGTCACCTCTTCCAGGCCGGCCGTCATGCGCAGCGCCGTCGTCTTCCCGCACCCCGAGGGCCCGACGAAGATCAAGAACTCGCCCTCCTTGACGTCGAGGGTCAGGTTGTCGACGGCGAGCACGTCGTTCCCGTAGCGCTTCGTCACGTCCTGGAACTCGATCGTGGCCATGTCAGGCGATCCCCGTGGTCGTGGTCGCGCCCGGCTCGTCGCGGACCCAGATCAGCGCCCAGGTCGAGAAGGAGGGCAGCGTGACGACGTCGTAGCGGCCGTCGCGCTCGGGCTCGAGGGTCTGGAGCGCCGGCGAGGACTCGGGCGACGCGAAGAAGATGGACGTCGACGCCGTCCGCTCGAGCGCCACCCGGACGCCGTTGAGCGTGGCGGGCAGCCGCTTTGGCGCGTTCCAGAGGGCGTCGGTTTGGGCGGAGAGGTCGATCAGGCTGACGAGCAGGCCGTGCGAGCCCCTGACGACGCGCGCCCAGAGCGCGCCCGGGACGCAGTCGGTCGTCACGGGCACCGGCGCGTCCACCTTGACCTCCTCGTGCTCGCCGCCGAGGCAGGTACGCGTGACGTCGGCGGCGACCGGGTCGTAGAGCAGGTCCCCGTACCGGACCGCGAAGTCGTAGTAGCGGCGGGCTGCGTCGAGCGGTGCGTCGGCCAGCTCGGCGTGGCGGACGTAGTATGCCTCGGTGAGCGCGGCGCGCTCTTCGCCGTGCAGGAGTGCGCTGCCGCCGTGCGAGAAGACGGTCGCGAGCAGAAGCCGCTCGGCCGCACTCGCGGTCTCCTGGTCTCCCGCGAACGGCGCCAGGTAGGCGGCCAGGATCACTCCCTTGCCCGGCGCGAGCAGCCGCGCCTTCGACACGAGCTCGCCGAGGTGCGCGAGCTGGTCGTGCGGGGGCCAGACCTCGATGTAGATCGCATCCTGGTCGGCCGCCGCCGTCGCCCAGGTCGGGAAGTCGTTGACGTTGTTGAAGACCAGCCGCGCGTCGGGGAGCTCGGCCGCCAGTCGGTCGATGAGGCGTGGGAACTCCTCGGCGAGGTCGACGACGCTGCCGTCGGCGCGCAGCGCGCGCTTGGGAGAGCCGTACTGGTCGAGGTGGAACCCCGCGAACCCGACCTGCTGCACAGCGCCGCGGAGCTCGTCCGCGAAGGACGCGAGCCAGCGCTCGTTCGTGGGATCCACGTTCCAGAGGAAGTCCTCGCCGAGCGTCCAGGGCTCGCCGTCGGAGCGGTAGAGCGCGATGTCGCTCCAGCTGTCCCGCTCGTCCTTGCCGACGGCGTACACGGCGGCATAGGCCATCGGCAGCGAGCCGGCGCGCCGCACCGCGTCGCCCAGCTCGCGCACCGTCGCCAGCGAGACGGGCTGGCCGAGCGCGTCCTCGAACTCGTCCTGCGGCGGCAAGAGCCGCGCGTGGCGGTACATCCAGTCGTAGAACTGGACCGCGTTGAGATGCAGCCGCCGCACGAGTTCGGCCACGCCGCCGGTCTCCCGGCCGGGCTCGTAATGCGAGACGAAGCCGTAGCGCGGCCGCGACAGCGGGTCGGCGAGGACGTCGAGCGCCGCGGCCTCACCGGCTGCCTCGACGCCGTAGCCGCCTTCGGGCTGGGGCGGAAAGCGCGCCGGCTCGCCCGGCTCGACGGTCACCTCGGCGACCCGCCGGTCGAGGTGCCAGAGCGTCACCTGGACGGGGCCGTCGACGCCGCGGACGTCGACCTCCACGGCGTCGGCTGGAGCGAAGGTCGCCTTCGTCGGCAGAATCTGGACGGCCACGGTCACCTCCCTCGGCGCGAGCTCGGTCATTCGGGTGCGACCGCTTCCATGATCAGGTACATCGCGTGCGACCAGAGGAGCGGCGTCGCGATCGCGCCCCAGCGCCGCCGCCAGGGCTCGACCATCGCCGGCTGCTGCGCGAACGTCGTTACCTGCTCCGGGAGGTCGCCGTTGGGGAGTGCCTGTGACCGCACCCACGCCCGTGAGCGCTCGAAGCCCGCGGCGTTTCCGGTGAGCCCGTCGTGCCAGGCGAGCGAGCTCGTGAGCAGCAGCCACTCGCCGCCCCCGAAGTACGTGTCGCCGAGGTACCGGTAGACGCCGCCGTCCGGGCCAGTGAGGTCGCGGCGGACCGCCTCGACCGTGGCCTCGATGCGCGGATCGTCGAGGGGCAGGACGCCGAACGGGACGCCGAGCCAGAGGAGGCTGCCGTCGAGCCTCCCGTCGCCGGGCCCCCGCTTGAAGCGGCCGTCCTGGACGAAGCAGTCGAGGAGGAAGGCGCGGACCCGCTCGCCCTCGCGCGTCCAGCGCTCGTCGCCGAGCAGACGCCCCGCCGCCTCCAGCCCGCGGAGCACGGCGGCGAGGGTCGAGGCGTGGACGCCGCCGTCGAACTCCTCCCAGCAGCTGAAGCACCTCAGCGACCACGTCGCCTCGAGGTACGCGGCGACCAGCTCGACGGTCGCTGCGACCTCGGCCGAGACCGGCTCGCCCGCGAGGTGCTCCTCGAGTGCCCACAGCCACATCCCGTAGCCGTCGACCTGGAAGTTCGGCCACGGCTCGTCCTCGTCGGGCTCGAGCGAGCCGTCGAGCGTGTACCGCGCGGGCGGCATCGCCGCCGGCGGGGGCGTCTCGCCGTTGACGACGCGGCCGGTCGCGACCTCGACGAGCCCGCGGTGCGCCTCGATGCTCGCGATCACCCAGCCGTGCCACCGGGCCGCCGCCTCGCGCTCGCCGACCACGTCGAGCGCGTGGGCGCAGAACGCGCCGTCGCGCAGCCAGGCGTAGCGGTACACGGTGAAGGCCGGGCTGGCGATGAAGGCGCCGGAGGGCGCCTGCCCCGCCTTGAGCACGTCGACACTGCGCTGCGCGAGCGGATCGCCGAGCGTCGCCGTCTGCTGCGTCGCGGTCATCCCTTGACCGCCCCCGCCGTGATGCCGCCGATGAACTGCCGCTGGAGCGCGACGAAGATCGCGATCACCGGCAGCACCGCGATCGCCGACGCCGCGAAGACGATCCCCCAGCTGGTCGCGTACTGGCCCTGGAAGAGGGCAATCGCGATCGGGAGCGTCCGCTTGGAGGGATCGTTGATGATCGTCAGCGCCCAGACGAACTCGTCCCAGCTGGCGAGGAACGTGAAGATGGCTACGGTCGCGAGCGCCGGTCGGGACAGCGGCAGGATCAGCTGCCGGTACCGCTTCCACGGCCCGGCGCCGTCGACCACCATCGCCTCCTCGAGCTCGCGCGGGATGTCCTGGAAGAAGCTGCGGAGCAGGAACGTGTTCAGAGCGAGCGCACCGCCGGCGTAGAACACGACGAGCCCGAGGTAGGAGTCGAGCAGCACCAGCTGCTTGGCGAGCAGGAACTGGGGGACGATCAGCATCATCGTCGGCACCATCAGCCCCACCAGCAGCAGCCCGAAGAGGAGCCGGCGGCCCGGGAAGCGCAGGCGGCTGAAGGCGAACGCCATCATGGACGAGAGCAGCACCGACACCGCGGTCGTCGCCACGGCGACGCCGAGCGAGTTGACGAAGTAGCGCCCGAAGTGGTTCGAGCTCCACGCGTCCCGGTAGTTGGCGATGGTCGGATCGCGCGGGATGAACTGGGGCGGCACCTCGAGGGCCAGCGAGTTCGGCTTGAACGACGTCGCGAGCATGTACGCGAAGGGGACGATCATCACCACGGCACCGAGCGAGAGGAGCAGGAGCCGTAGCCCGAGGACGGCCCGGGCGCGGGACTTGCCGACGACCATCAGCGCGGCTCGCCCGGTCGGCGGAACAACCGCAGCTGCGCGAGCGAGAGGACGAAGACGATCGCCGTCAGGATGAAGCTGATCGAGGACGCGTAGCCGAAGTCGAGGAACGTGAACGCCTGCCGGTACATGTAGGTCAGCAGCACCTGCGTCGCGTCGTTCGGGCCGCCCGCAGTGATGAGGAAGACGGATGTGAAGACGTTGAAGCCGCCGATCACGAGCAGGATCGTCACGAACGCGACCACGGGGCGGATCGCCGGCAGCGACACGGTGCGGAACCGCCCCCAGGCGCCGGCGCCGTCCACCGCGGAGGCCTCGTGGAGCTCGTGCGGCACCGCCTGGAGCGCGGCCAGGAAGATGACCATCGACCAGCCGATCCCCTTCCAGATGCCGAGGATGCTCACCGCCGCGAGCGCCGTCCAGCGGCCGCCCAGCCAGCTGATGTTCTGGTCGGTCAGGTGGATGCCGTCGGTCAGCGTCCAGTTGACGAGCCCACCGTCGGTGATGAAGAGGTAGCGGAAGAGGAGCGAGACGACGACCCAGCTCGTGATCACCGGGATGTAATAGAGAGTGCGGAAGAAGATCCGGCCCGGCATGCGCGCGTCGAGGAGGACCGCAGCCGCGAGCCCGAGCACGATCTGCACGGGCACCGTCACCGCCATGTAGAAGCCGGTGTTGACGAGCGCCCGCCAGAAGATGGGGTCGTCGAGCGCCCGCGTGTAGTTCCTCAGGCCGACGAACTCGCTCGCGATGCCGGGGACGATCGCCCACTCGTGGAGACTGATCTGGAGCGCGCGGGCGATCGGGTAGAGGATGACGAGCGCGAAGAGCACGAAGCCCGGGGCCAGGAACAGGTACGCCGCGACCATGTCCTTCCGCCGGCCGACGCCGACGCCGTGACGCGTTCTCGGGCGTAGCGCCATCGCGCTACGCCCGAGAACGCTGTCGGGACTGCTCGGGGGAGCCGACACGATCTTTGCCGTCTGCGTCACGAGCCCCTCGAGCAGCTGGAGGCTCGCCTAGCCCGCGAGCAGGGCGTCGATCTCCTTGGCGGCGTCGTCGAGCGCGGCCTGCGTCGACTTGTCGCCCTTGATCGCGCTGGCGACGGCGGCCCCGAGCACCGAGTCGATCTTCGGCCAGTTCGGGTGGGGGGTCCGCGGGCGAGCCGTCTCGAGCTGCTTGGCGAAGATCGCGAAGCCCGCGTTGATCTTTGGCAGGTTCTTCGCGACGTCCTTCCGCACGGGCATCTGCCCCGCGCGCGCCATCTGTGTCTGCGCCCACGGGGAGATCATGAACCGCAGGAACCTCAGCGCGGCGACCTTGTTCTTCGAGCCCGACGTCAGGACGATGTCCTCGCCGCCGACGACGCTGACGCTCCCGCCGAGGCCGGCCGGAACCGGCGCCGTAGCGACCTTGAACCCGGGATGTGCCTTGGCGAAGATCGGCAGCATCCACGGCCCGTCGAGGATCGTGGCGTACTTGCCCTCCGCAAGCCCATTCTCCGTGCCGACCGCGCCCGCGTCACCAAGGATGAGGCTCGGAATGGCGCCCTGCTTGTACAGGTCGGCGAGGAGCTGCACCGCCGCGACGGTCCGCGGCCCGTTCAGGAAGCCCGACGCCTTCGTGTAGTTCGCGTTGGTGAGGCTCCCGCCGCCCGACCAGATCCAGGGCAGGACGTTCCAGCCGCCGGTGCCGCCGTCCGCGAACAGGTAGATGCCCTTCGCCTTCAGCTTCGCGGCCGCCGCGCGTAGGTCGTCGAACGTCTTCGGGGCCGTGGTGATCCCCGCCGCCGACAGTGCGTCGCGGTTGTACATGAGGACCCGCGTGTTCGTGTCGAGCGGGAGGCCGTAGTAGTTGCCCTTGTAGTAGTTCGTCGCGAGCGTGCCGGGGAACATCGCGTCCGCGAAGCTCTTGAAGTCCGGCATGACCTTGTTCAGCTGGGCGAATGCGCCCAGCTTCGCGTATTGCGGCACCCAGGCGAGATCGGAGCGGATGAGGTCGGGCAGTGTGCCCCCTGCGGCGCTCGTGGTGAGCTTCTGCTGAAGGCTGCCGTAGCTGAACGGGATCTGCTGGACCTTGATGCCGGGGTTCAGCTTCTCGAAGCGCGGGATCACGATCTTCGTCAGGCGCTGCATCTCGGGCGCCGCCGGATTCTCCGCGTACGCGTGCCAGAACGTGATCGTCACGGTCTTCGCGGCCGAGGCGTTGGGACGTGCAGTCGCAGCGGTGCTCGCGAACGCTACGAGCACGGCCACGAGTGCTGTGAGAACTACGAATCGCGTGGTACGCATGTCGCTGCTACCTCCTGAAGACGAAAAGGTCTGTCGAGTCGGACTGGGTCGCGGGAGTGCTCGGAAACGCGTCACGTCGGTCAGGCGGCCACCTCCGCGGAGATGGGAGCGCGCGGCGGCACGGCGCTACCTCCTGGCGGCGACAGGCCGTGCCGCGCGGCTCATGAGGGGTCGGGAGATGAGATGTCGCAGGACGTTCGCGGCGGCGCCGCGCGCCCAGGTCTCGTCGGAGAGAGGTCGGGTCACGATCTCGGGGATCCCGGCGAGATTCGAGAACGTGTGCTGCTCGAGCGACTCGCTCAAGCGGTCCATCAAGAGATCCGATGCGATGACCCCCTCTCCCGAGAGTACGACGCGCGCTGGGTTGACGAGGTTGGCGAGAATCGCGAGGGCCTGGCCCAGCGCCGCGCCGGCGGCGGCGAAGGCTTCACGGGCGCAGACGTCGCCCTCCCGCGCGAGCAGCGCCGCTTCGCTCACGCTGGTCAGGAACGGACCGCCGTTGCGCGCAATCGCCGCCAGAATCGACCGGTCGGAGGCGACGGTTTCGAGGCAGCCGCGATTCCCGCATCGACACACCTCGCCGCCGGGCTCGACGACGACGTGTCCGATCTCGCCGGCCATGCCGGTCGAGCCGTGGACGAGCTCGCCGTGAACGACGAGACCGCACCCGACTCCGGCACCCACGGTGACGACCGCGAAGCTCGGAATGCCCCTGCCCGCACCGAAGAGCTGCTCGGCGACGGCGAGCGCGTTCACGTCGTTCTCGACGACCGTGTAGAGGCCGGTTGTCGACAAGAGCAGCTCGGCGAGCGGCACATCCTGCCAGCCGAGGATCGGCGAGTAGCGGAGCGTCCCGACCTTGTCGTCGACGTGACCGCCGACGGCGATCCCGAGACCCTCGACCCGATCGGCGAACTCCGGCCGCGTGGCGAGCAGCTCCGCGCATAGCGACTCGGTCTCGGCAACGACGACGTCGATATCGCGGCTCCGGAGCGGGCGATGTGCGGACACAAGCACCTGCGCCTGCGGGTTCGCGACGACGCCGATCAGCTCATGCGGGGCGAGCTTCAGCCCGAGGACGTAATGGCTGTTGCTGTTGACGCTCAGCGGACTAGCCGGGCGGCCGGGCCCCTGCGCCTCCTCGCGCTCCTCGATGAGGTAGCCGGCGGCGAGCATCGGCTTGACCGCCTTCGTGATCGTCGACTGCGAGAAGCCTGTCAGCCGCGCGACATCGCGGCGAGACACCGGCCCGCGGGTCAGGACCGCCGTGAAGACATCGGCCGCGGTCCGCTCGCTGACGGACAGGCCGCTGCCGTCGGCCACCGGCCCGTTCTGCCGCAGGTCCTCGGTCATGCGCCGCGGACGTTACGCCCTTTTCTTTCGCTCGTCAAGAATCACTCGCGACAACCTCGGATTCTTGAGCGTCAGAGACGCGGCAACTCTCTGAAATACACGAAGACTGATTACTTGACGAGCGAAAGTTTCATGGCGTACGATTGCGCCGCCCCGCAACGCGCGAACCGCCAATCGATCCCCTGGCCGCCCGGGGGAGGAGGCAGCAGATGAGCGTCCCGGGTTTCTTCAAGCTCCTGACGAACGTCGGCGCTATCGCTCTGATCGCCGTCGTGCTCGTCGTGATCCCGCCGACGGCCTCCGTCCGCGCCGCTCCCGGCGACCTGATCCAGCGCGTCTACACCGACAAGGCGCGCTACAGCCCCGGCGACACCGCGACGATCAGCGTCGAGGTCAAGAACAACACGGGCGCCACCTGGAACGGGACGCTCTACCTCGACGTCCGTCACCTCGAGACCCTGACCTACTCGACCAGCCAAGCCCTCAACGTCGCCGCCGGCGCGACGACGACCAAGACGTTCGCGTGGACGACGCCGTCCACCGACTTCCGGGCCTACCACGTTGAGGTGCGCGCCGGGACCACCGACAGCGGCGCCACCGCCGTCGACGTCTCCAGCTCGTGGACGCGGTACCCGAGGTACGGATACGTCCACGCCTTCCCGTCCGGCCAGACCCAGGCTCAGAGCGCGGCGAAGATCCGGCAGCTGTCCGAGGACTACCACCTGAACAGCGTCCAGTTCTACGACTGGATGTGGCGGCACGAGAAGGTGATCAAGCGGACCGGCGGCTCGATCGACGACCCGTGGAACGACTGGGCCGGCAACCCGATCTCCTATGCCGTCGTGCAGGACCTCGTGAACTCCTCGCACACCTACGGGATGGCCGCGATGCCCTACTTCATGCTCTACGCCGGCCTCCAGAACTACCAGTCGACGTCGGGCGTCAATCCGCAGTGGGGCCTCTATTCGGACACCACGCACACGAACCAGAGGGTCTTCGACTTCGGGGACGGGGACGCCAACACCAACCTGTGGATCTTCAACCCGGCCAACACGAACTGGCAGAACCACATCTTCCGCGAGTACGACGACGCGATCGGCACGGTCGACTTCGACGGGCTCCACCTGGACCAGATGGGCAACTACTGGGGCGGGCCGTACTACGACTACTGGGGCAACGCCGTCGACCTCGGCAACAGCTTCTCCCCGCTGATCAACAACGCCAAGGAGCACGCCTCCGCCTACGCGTACCACACGGCCACGAAGGCCGGCCAGGACGTCGTGACCTACAACATGGTCAACGGCGGCGTCAACGCGTGGGGCGTCAACGACGTCGTCCAGAACAGCACCGTCGACTTCCACTACAGCGAGCTGTGGGAGAACAGCACGACGTACAAGCAGGTGCACGACTTCGTCCGCGACGCGCGCACGCGCAGCGGCGGCAAGGCGATGGTGCTCGCCGCCTACATGAACTACTACGAGAACACCGGCACGCGCTACGAGGCGGAGTCGGCGACGCTGAACGGCGTCGGCACGAACACCAACCACACCGGCTACACCGGCACCGGCTTCGTCGACGGCTTCGGCGACCTCGGCGACTATGTCCAGTTCTCGATCAGCGTCCCGGAGGACGGGAAGTACGCGCTCGTCTTCCGCTACGCGAACGACACCGGCACGACAAACACGCGCAGCGTGTACGTCGATGGCGTCGACCAAGCGCAGCTGAAGTTCCGCGACCAGGCCAACTGGGACACGTGGGAGCGCGACGCGTACTACGTCGCAACGCTCACCTCCGGCTCGCACACGGTGAAGCTCGCCCGCGACGCCGCGGACAGCGGCTTCGTCAACCTCGACAGCCTCACGCTCGGCACCTTCGACGAGGACTCGGTCCGTCTGGCGAACGCGGCGTTCGCGCTCTCGGGCGCCACGCACATCGAGCTCGGCGAAGGCGACCAGATGCTCGGCCACCCGTACTTCCCGAACCAGAGCAAGCAGATGCGCAACTCGCTCAAGGCGGCGATGAAGGACTACTACGACTTCATCACCGCGTACGAGACGCTCCTCTTCGCGCCCGACCTCGTCTACGGCGACGGCGGCGCGCAGTGGCTGTCGATCACCGGCGAGACGCTCTCGGGAGACGCCACGGGCGGCACGATCTGGACGGCGAGCCGGCGCAACCGCGACTACGACGTCGTGCACCTCGTCAACCTCGTCGGCAACGACGGCGACTGGCGCAACGAGGCGGCGACGCCCACGACGAAGACGAACCTCGCCGTGAAGTACCGGCTGGGGCCGAACGTCTCCGTCAGTGGCGTCTACCTCGCCTCTCCCGACACGGACCACGGCAAGACGAGCTCGCTCTCGTTCACGACCGGGTCGGACTCCGTCGGCAACTTCGTCTCGTTCACCGTGCCGAGCCTGAAGTACTGGGATCTGATCTACGTCAAGCGCACCTTCACCGCCCCGAGCGGCGCCAAGTACGAGGCCGAGTCGGCGGTCAAGACCGCGGTCGGCACGAACACGGACCACGCCGGCTACTCCGGCTCCGGCTTCGTCGACCAGTTCGCGTCAGTCAACGACTCGGTGTCCTTCCTCGTCGACGCTCCGACGACCGACGACTACTACCTCCGCTTCCGCTACGCCAACGCCACGGGCTCGACGGCGACGCGCGACATCTACGTCGACGGCCAGCTCGCCGGCCGCGTCTCGATGAAGTCGCTCGCGAACTGGGACACCTGGGGCAACGGCGTGCTGACCGCGCGCCTGAAGGCGGGCCTCCACCAGGTCGTCGTCCTCTTCGGCGCAGCCAACACCGCCGCGGTCAACTTCGACTTCCTCGAGGTGAACAAGGCCTACGTATGGACCTTCGCGACGCAAGTCGACCGCCTGCCCGAGAACTACTACCTCACGCTGCGCGTGGGGGCCTCGGGCTACGTGCACTGGGGAACGAACAACTGGACGGGCGTCACCGACACGTGGGTCGCGCCGAACGGCTCGTCGAACGCCGCCGAGGACTTCGAGGCGACGATCGGCCCGTTCACCGGCGACACCGAGGTGAACTTCACGTTCGCCTGGGACGACAACGGCGACGGGACGATCGACCGCTGGGAAGGCAAGGACTGGTCGGTGGGCACCAACGCGCCGACGGCCGAGTACTTCCAGGTCCAGGGGATCCTCGGCAACAACTACTCGTTCGGGCAGGTCGACGCCCGCGGCGCGCTGTTCGACTTCATGGCGCCGCTCGGCATCTGGAGCGGGATCAAGGTTGACGGCAGCGTCTCCTCTCAGGGCGCGCAGGTGAACCTCTACAAGTCGACCGCGGGCCTGAAGCTCAACGGCGTCTACTACTGGCTGAACGACGGCGCGCAGTGGACATACACGCAGGAGTACGTGGCCGACACCACCACGGTCAAGACGATCGCGACCCACCGCACCCAGCCGCTCCGCGTCACGACATACGCCTACAGCCCGAAGAACATCACTTTCCCGACCGACACCTCTAGCAACCCGATCCGCGGGCTCGCCGTGCAGCGCTACACCGTCGAGAACACCGGCGGGTCGTCGCTCAGCCCGACCTTCCTCTACTACCAGGACATGAACATCAACGGCGCCGACGCGCAGGACACCGTCACCTACCAGAGCGCCGACGACACGATGTATTTCCACGACGGTGGCGACGCCGGGAGCGGCCGCACCCGCACGCTCGACTTCGGGCTCGCGATCAAGCCGGCCTCGACCTCGCGGAAGACCTACCAGATCACCGACGCCGCCTACCTCGCGCGCGACCTCACGATCGGCGCGGGCTCGAGCACCGCGATGGACGTCTTCCTCGTCGGCGCCACGACCGGCTCGACCGGCGGCAATCTCTACACGAGCCACGTAAAGCAGGCGGTGGACTGGTTCAAGACGACCGACATGGGCACCGTCCGCACCACGACGGAGAGCTTCTGGACGAACCTGCTCGCCGGCGCGACGACGTTCGAGTCGCCGGACACCGCCTACAACGCCGCCTACAAGCGCGGCATCCTCACCTCGTACCTCTACTTCGACGCCGAGAAGGGTGGCATGGGAGCCGGCTCGTTCAACGGAGCGTACTTCTACGTCTGGCCGCGCGACGCGGTCTACGGCGCCATGACGCTCGACCGCGCCGGCATCAACGACGTGCCCGCGAAGGTCTACGACTGGCTCTGGAACATCGCCGAGCGCGACAGGGTCGGCAACGACATCGGCGGCGACGGCATCTACCACCGCTTCTGGTACCAGAAGTACACGATGGACGGTCAGCGGGAGTGGGTGAACCCGCAGATCGATGAGACCGCCGCGATCCCGTGGGGCGCCTGGTTCCACTTCACGCAGACCGGCGACACGTCGTTCATCACCACCTACAAGGACCTCGTCAAGGAGGCGGCCACCGTCTCCTCCGAGGAGAACGCGCACGGCTGCCTCAACTACGACTCCACGCTGAAGCTGATCTACAGCCAGAACATCTGGGAGGACAAGTGGGGCTACTTCCTCTACTCGAACGCGAACGTCGTCGCCGGGCTGCGTAACGGCGCCGCCTTCATGGGCGAGGCCGGCGACACGACCGCCCAGACGACCTTCACCACGCGCAAGGCGGACTTCGAGTGGGGCATCACCAACAGCCTCTACAACTCCACGACCAGCAGGTACGACCACGGCCGCTACGTCAAGAAGGTCGGCTACTGCACCGACTCCGGGCTCGAGCTCTCGCGCGACGTCTCGGCCGACGTCGACAACCTGGGCCTCGTCACGCCCTTCAAGGTGAAGCCCGCGACCGACACGGCCGTCGTCAGCACGCTGAACGAGGCCGAGCCGGCGCTGACCGACTTCAGCGAGACGAAGATGGCCTACGGCGGCGTCATCCGCTACCGCGCCGACCAGGAGGAGCGGTACGGCGAGGACTACCGCGACCATGGCGACGCCTACTACGACGGCGGGCCGTGGATGATGCCCACCAACTGGCTCAGCGAGTACTACCTCGACTGGGCCGACGCCGCGACCGGGACGATGCGGACCGACAAGGCGAAGACGTACCTGGACTGGGTGCTCTCGCGGGTCGGCAACCTCGGCATCGGCGCCGAGCAGGTCGACGAGAACAAGAAGCCCGGCGAGTTCTCGCTCGAGACCGCATGGGCGAACGTCTGGGAGTCGAACGGCAAGATCGTCGACAACCTGCTCGCGTTCGTCGACTACGACTACAACGCCAAGAACAACACCTTCAAGGCCTGGCCGAAGCTCCCGAACACCTGGAGCTACCTCGGCTCGCGCGTGAAGGTGAAGAACGGCAACGTCTACGTCAAGGTCGCCAAAGGCACAAACCAGCGCGTCGTCGACTTCGACAACAACAGCTCGAGCGCTCTCACCGTCGAGCTGTACGTCCAGACCGACGCGAGCCCGACGACCGTGACCGGCACGAGCCTCAGCTGGAGCTACGACTCAGCCAACGGCCGCGTCAAGCTCTACGGCTCGCTCGCAGCCAGCACCACGCAGGACATAACGATCACCTTCTGACCCGCCGCTCCGACGCGAGGTGGGGCGGCGCGAGCTCCCCACCTCGCGCTCGACCCACCCGGACCGGCTCCGGCTCGTGGCTCCAGACCCCGCAGCTGCTGAACCATCCGGGAATCGCGCCGTTTGCCTAGCGGCCTATCTCGCCGCCGACGCCGCGAGCCGCTGCCCCGCCCACCCGCCTAAATCCGGGGACTTCGTCCCGGATTTGCACCGCACCCCGCCCGCCCAACCTCAAGGGCGGCCGGGGTGCGGTGCCGGCGGCTGGGCGGGGCAGCGGAAAGTCAGAAGATGAAGTAGCGGTTCAACAGGTGATCCGGAATGGCCATTCTCGTTATTGCACAAGAGGTCAAGTTCGTAAGGGTGCGCCGCGTGGGCAACAGCAGCGTGGTCTCTAGCCCGCGCAAGTTCGAGCGCATGGGTTCACGCCCGGGTTGTCGGTGCTCGTGGAGGGAGATGCCGGGCGGGAACTGCGGATTCTGCCAACGGAGAAACTGCGCGAGCGGATCGGAAGTATCAGCGGCCGCGCGCCGTCGTCGCGGAGCACCAGCGTCTCAGATATCACGAGAATGATCCGTCACGAATCAGCCGGATACTCCGTCGCTTGCGCTTACGCATGTTCGTTCCGGAGACATCGCTGACAGCGCGTTCCGGGGACATGTCTGACAGTTAGATCTTGATCGTTAGCGGCGCCTCTTGTGTGGCTTGCCGAGGTTTTGGTAGCGGCGGCTGGGGTCG
>Ga0082335_1004142_pt1 | contig 22401 bp, 26 predicted proteins | sample Subgrocontami58m_FD_72375 | JGI IMG/M metagenome (GOLD analysis project Ga0082335, IMG submission 72375) | Subsurface groundwater microbial communities from S. Glens Falls, New York, USA - GMW37 contaminated, 5.8 m (SPADES assembly) (version 2) ...
CGGCCGTTGGGAGTAGTCGTGAGGGATTACGGTAACCGTTGAAGCGTTCTTCCATCACGGGCAGCAGAGCTGGCAGATCGACGGTCGGATCGGAAGCAAGTGCCGGAAGCAGCAATTCATTGCACACGGGCTGGGTTCGCATGAGTCGCGTTCGTCGTCGACGTGTTCGTCCAACGTGGATCGTGGCTGGCCCGCCGTGCCGGACAAGTGCACTGACCCGGTCCTCCCCTCAGCCCGGAAGGGTCGATTGGTACAGAAGGCTCTACTCCGCCCCCCGAGGAGTTCGAGCAAGCTCACTGCGCTGGCCTCAAACTGTAGGAACAGCCCGATAAGACCGGCACGAAAGCCCAGAGGCTTCAGATCGATCGATGGGTGCACTTCCAGTCCAAGACCTGCACGCACTGAATGAACACCGGGGCCTCCCACACATGTTCCATGGGCTGAGCGGGAAATCGCCCGATAACCGATCAGGGTCCTGATCCACGCCCTAACCCCCTGTGGCGATTTACCACATATCGGCTAGGGGCATCGTTTTGAGTCACGTGAGGTCTTGACAACCTCGAGCGGCTAGGTTCCAATTAATTGAGTCGCTTGGGACATGCGTTCCTTTAAGTGGGACAGGAGGTCAAGGTGCGGGGTCCCTGGCAGGTATGCGAAGAGGACCGAGCCGATATCGTGGTAGTCGGCTCGGGCGCGGCGGGAATGAATGCCGCGATCTACGCCGCACAGTTGGGTGCACGGGTGACACTTTTAGACAAGGGCTCGATTGGCCGCAGCGGTGCGTCCATCCAGGCAAATGTCTCCGCCTCAGTGGCTCCAGAAGGCAGATGGGAAAAGCACGCCGAGGACATCGTGCGCACGGGAGCTGGGCTAGCACGGCCTGAACTGGCGGAAGTTCTCGCCAGCCAGGCACTGGTTTGCTTCAAGGACTGGCTCAACTGGGGTGTGCGATTCGAGCTCAACGATGACGGTTCCTTCGTTCGAACTTTAAGTCGAGGACACTCGGAGCCACGAGCGGTATCCCCTGGATACGGTATGGGTGAGAAGGTCTGTCGCGCCCTTCGTCGTCAGATCCGCAAATTACCTAACATTGTGTGTAGGCCCTACACGAGCGCAGTGGACCTGCTGGTCGAAGACAACGAAGTTGGCGGACTGCTCGCTTGGGACATGCAGGAGGGAGCCTTCTTCAGCATCAGCGCGCCTAGCGTCGTCATCGCCACCGGTGGAGGACAGAGTGCTTTCTTAAGTTCGACAGCTTCGCGTCACCTCACGGGCGACGGTTTTGCGATGGCACGACGTGCCGGCGCCGACCTCGTCGATCTAGAGTTTGTGCTCTGCGTTCCCGTGTGCATGATTGCGCCTCGCCCCATTGGTCTGAGCAGGACGATCCTTGAGCCCGTCAGGAAAGTTGCCGGGGACCTTCACGACGCCGGTGGCCGTAACTTCATCACCGAGTATGTACCAAGCGAAGGCGCCCAGGCCCCTTGGGCAGACTTAAGTCGGGGCATCGCGCAAGCCGTCCGTGACGGTAGAGGTTTTGAGGACGGCACCGTGACGTTCGTCGCCGACGACAGACAGTTAGCAGCGATCGGCGAAGTGTTTCCCTCGATCCTCACCAAGCTGTCGCAGCAAGGGGTCGACCTACGCGAGGGCGTTCGTGTTCGGCCGATGGCACACTTCTTTCCCGGCGGCATTGCGATCTCGCGATCTGCGGAATCCACTGTTGCGGGCCTGTTTGCGGCAGGTGAAGCGGCAGGCGGTGTGCACGGTGCGACACGGCTCGGAGGAGATGCGCTTACTGCGGCCGGGGTGTTCGGCGCGGTGGCAGGACGGTCGGCCGCCGCTCGAAGTGTGTCGCATCGCAACGTGACATCGATTCGGCAATCGGCGATCCGCAGAATCGACGCAGTTCTGTCCACCGCCTTCGCTGCGACAACCGGCGTTCGCGACAACCTGTACTTAGCGCGCTCAACGCTTGAGGAAGCTGGAGGGCCGTTACGTCGCAGGGCCGAACTCGCAGCGGGCTATAAAGCCCTTGAGTTGCTCTCGCCAGGGATGGGTGAGCAATTCAAGGGGTCTCCGCGCATGAGTTATTCGTTCAGCCAAGCGCTCGACCTCAGAAACATCATCGACACCGGGCAGCTCGTTCTCCAAGCTGCGCTGCGCAGAACAGAGAACCTGGGCTCCCACTTCACAATGGACGACGTACCAGCACCCACGACGATTCCATAGAGATCGAGGCTCCAATGAGCAACGAAGTACGTTTGAGCATCTATCGAGGCACCCAAGGCGCCCCGTCCACTCCACTGGACGCCAAGGTTGAGGTTGGATCGTGGTCCACGTTGCTGGACGCCCTAATCTCGCTTCGCGACTCTGGAGCGGCTAATTTCGCCTTCGACTACGCCTGTGAGACGAACAACTCGTGCAAGCTCTGCTACGTGCGTGTGAATGGGATTCCCGCCTATGCCTGTACATTCTTGCTAGAACATGGCGGTCGTTATCAGATCGATCCAATCGACCGCGAACGTCCGCATCAGGACTTGTTTCTTCACCGCAAGGGCGTCTGGTGAAACGGCAATTGGACCGTCACGCGTTGGTGTCGCATCTTTACGAATTCAAGAGGATGGGCACATGCCTAAGAAACTACTTATGGACACCCACTTGGCTACCAGAGGAGTTGGTCTGGCTCTAAGCAGATTAGCTCTTACACTTCTACCCAGACGGAACTGCTGAAGGTTTTGTTGACTCAGTGGTTTGTAGTTTTCGTGCGGCTTGAAGGTCCACTTGTAGTGTTTCAAACTCTATCGGGGTGAGGCGAGCTAGTCGGCGTTGGTGTCGTCTGCAGTGGTAGGTGCGTTCGATCCAGGTGATGATCTGAAAGGCGTAGTTCTTCCCTTGTTGTATACCGTTGTCGGTCGAGGACGTTCTTTTGTAGTAGAGCGAAGAAAGACTCCATTGCAGCGTTGTCACCACAGGCGCCAACTCGACCCATGGAGCCGATTAGATTGTTGTTGCTCAACATCCGTACGAACGTTTTAGACCGGAACTTAAGAACCGCGATCCGAATGCACGATAGTGCCCTCTGATGAGTGCAGGCGGATCGCATGGCGCACGGCAGCCACCGCGAGTGAGGCTTTCACCCGGGAGTTGATCGAGTAGCAGACGATCCGGTTGGAGTGAACATCTTTGAACGGGCAAAGGTAAAGTTTGCCTTCATCGGCTTGGATTCCAGTGGTCGTTGCAACACCTGACTTTCAGGAGAAATTGCAATGGCGTCTTCGAATCGAAAAAGAGGTGCTGAGAATCAGCAGTACAAAGCTGCGGGGCGGAGGGAGTTCTTTAAGCGTTTAGACAAGGGTGGAACGATCCGGGCTGTGGCCATTGAACTTGGGATTAGTCCGGATGTTGCATATAGGTGGCGTCGTGAGGCGGGCGTGTCATCGATGCGCCAACCGAATCGAGTGTATTCCACCGAGGAGAAGGCCGAATTCTTTCGACTTCTAGACATTGGCCAGAACGTCTCAGCGGTGGCCCGGCAGCTCGGGTTCGTACCCGTCACTTGTTACAAGTGGGCTTATGCCGCTGGGATCTTCACGGGTCGTGACGTCAGCGGGCAACGTGAGGAGTTTCTGGCGTTGCGCAAAGCTGGGACAAGTCGTGGCGAAGCAGCTGAGCGAACCAACACCGACAAGCGCACGGCCCAAGATTGGGACAAGGGAATACGCCAGTTCAGTGGCGGACGCCTCTACCCTGACGGGCGAGTTGTCAAATACGACATGAAAACGGTGGTGGCGAATGTGAGGAGTCCGCGTGATGTTTACGCAAGGGATGATCAGGTGGGACTTGATCAGCTGGATCATCCCGTGAGTTCCAGATTTCTCAGTTTGACCCAACGCGAGCAGATCTATGACTTGAAGGCGCACGGCTTCTCGATTCGTGCGATCGCGCGCGAGATTGGTCGGACCCCCTCGACTATCAGCCGTGAGATTTCACGCAACGCACATCCCAAGGTTGGCTATCTTCCCTACGCGGCCCACCGCGCTGCGGCCACGCGTCGACGTCGCCCCAAAGAGGGGAAACTTCTAACACCGGGTCCACTACGCGACTATGTCGGTCAACGACTTGCCAAGCGGTGGTCGCCTGAACAGATCAGCAGACGCTTACCCAAGGACTTCGCTGAGGACCAAGATATGCGCGTGAGCACCGAGACGATCTATCAAGCAATCTATGTGCAGGCACGTGGTGGTCTGAAACGGGAACTCGTCTCCACGCTGCGCCAAGGACAATTGGTACGCAGACCACGACGCTCCCCTGAGCACCGCACCAGTCGATTCGTTTCGCCCATGGTGTCGATTTCACAACGTCCCGAAGAGGTTGGTCTGCGCACGGTTCCCGGACACTGGGAGGGAGACCTCATCATTGGCACGCTGCACAAGTCAGCAATCGGCACCCTGGTCGAGCGCGCGACTCGTTACACGATGCTGGTTCATCTAGCTAACGACCACAACGCCGAGACCGTTCGAGATGGTCTCATCCGCGTGGTGAAGGATCTTCCCAAAAGTCTTCGAAACACTCTGACTTGGGATCAAGGGGCAGAAATGTCCGAACATGCGGCGTTCACCATGGCCACCGACATGAAAGTGTACTTCTGTGACCCCGCGAGTCCGTGGCAACGCGGCAGCAACGAAAACACCAATGGCCTACTGCGCCAATACTTCCCCAAAGGCACCGATCTGTCACAGTACTCACCAGACCACCTTCAACAGGTCGCACAAGAACTCAACGAGCGACCTCGAAAATCACTGAACTGGGACAGCCCAGCCGAGCGTCTATATGCTCTACTCGAAACCAAATAATCACATCCTGTTGCAACGACCACTGGAATCCAAGCGGTTGGATGCTTGGTTATGTCGGTCAGCCAAAGCTCGTTCGCCCTTGTCGTAGTGAATCTGCGTTCGACGAGGTCATCGTGAACCGGAGGGCCAGCTTTGAGTCTTTGGCCTTGTTTCTTGGCGAACACCGACCAGATTTGCTGCGAGCAGAGCCGCCAGACCCGACGTTCACTGGCTTTAATTCCGGCATCGCAAAGTTCGTCGGAGATAAACCGATACCCATACGCCAGATCATCCTGATCAATGTCGTAAGCAGCGTTGATCAGGTGGACATCAACCCACTCCCGTTGGGAGCAAGGTACTTCTTCCATTTATAGAAGGCTTGCTTGGTAAAACCCAACACCCGGCAGTACACCACGACAGGCACCCTCATGGGGGCATCTGGCGCAGCTAGTTCAAGGACCACTGGGTACATTTGTAATAGGTGATGGCTGGCCTGGGGTCATTTTGGGATGACCCCCCCAGACAGATAGGCAACCGCCCGGCGCGTCACCTTGGCTTCTTGTTCAAGCAGGCGAATCCGTCTCCTCGCCTCCCGTAGTTCGGCTGCATCTTTCTCGGTCGCACCCGGTGTGATGCCGTCTACGATACCGGCTCTTTTCAACCAGTTATGTAAACAGGCCTCAGAGATCCCAAAATCTTTCGCGATCTGGCTCAACGGGGCTTCACGTTTCTCAAGCCACCGCGACAACATCACAACAGAACTCGACAGGATAAGGCTTCGGCATAATCAACATCCCTACAGCAAGGACCAAAATCCTCACGGCAAGGAGCCAACCAAACCTACAGCAGTCCCAAGAGACTATGGACAAGACTGAAGTGATGTGTTCAAATAGGCCGAACAAGCGGGACGTGTGTACCGATACTCGGGACACGAGAGGGAGTTCTACAGAATTTCTGACGATACATCGAACAGAAAGGCACGTACGTGGTGGCATTCGATTTGACTGGAGCGCGACCCTTCGTGGGTACTGCACCACCTCGTCAGGGTGATGTGAAGATTCCTGTACCAACTCGATGGTGCGCAAAATGAAGGGGGATTTTCGGAACGTATACAAGTTCGCAAGGAATCGGCCTGTTGCTCACGAGGCACAGGTCTGCGGTGCATCAATAGAGCTCGATCGCATTGGGCACACATTTGTCTCTCGTCACGGCGACTCAGTGAGCGCACTTAGCGATATCTCATTCCGGGTTTCGCCCGGGGAGTTCGTATCCCTTATCGGCCCTAGTGGTTGTGGCAAAAGCACCCTCTTGCGGATAGTCGCTGGCCTTATTTCTCCGACATCGGGAGAAGTTCGCATTAGCGGAGGGAATGCGAGACGTACAAACAGCGCTTTTGTTTTTCAGAAGCCGACGCTTCTTCCCTGGCTGACAATCCTGGATAACTGTCTGATTCCTCTCAAATTAAGCCGGATCTTCGTACCAGATCAAAAGGATGAGGCAAGGCGACTACTTACCCTCGTCGGTCTACAGGGATTTGAGCGAGCCTATCCGCGCGAATTGTCGGGTGGGATGCAACAACGGGCTGCCATTGCGAGGGCTCTGATTACGAAGCCGAGTTTGTTGCTCATGGATGAGCCGTTTGGAGCGCTCGATGCCCTGACCAGAGACCAAATGGCCAATGAATTGCAGCGCATCTGGTCCGAAACCGCAGCTACCGTCCTGTTTGTCACCCACAGCATTCAGGAAGCGGCGTACTTGTCCGATCGGATTGTAGTAATGGAATCCCGTCCGGGTTTGGTGTGCGCCATCGAAACGGTTCCATTCCAGAGACCAAGATCCTTGACGGTGTACGAACAACCGGAGTTTGGGCGACTTACCGTTCGCCTCCGCGAGATGCTTGGCCAAGGCCAAGTCAGTCCAAATGTAAGTGTGCAAGAAATTGGCGGGCGGCCATGAGGCAGAGAATCTCCAACTCCGTTTTTTCATTAATCACTTTCGTTGGCTTGATCATTGTTTGGTATCTGGCGACGAGGGTTTTGAATATCGCTACGTACATTCTTCCAGGCCCGCGCTTGGTTTTGAAATCGTTTAAGTTAGGCTTTGTTGATGTATGGAAAGAGGGTGATCCGCTTGCTTCATACGGCTATTATGCACCGACGCTCAGTACACTTAAGTCGACCTTTTTTGGATTTGTTTATGGTGGTTTCGTAGGGTTACTGCTGGGCGTCCTGCTCGCGGAATCCACAGTTTTCAAGCGAATTTTCTTACCATACGCCTCAGCATTTCAAGCAGTTCCCAAGATTGCTTTGGCGCCGTTGTTCATCATTTGGTTTGGCTTTGGAGATTTCTCGCATCAGATGATGGCTGCGACGCTCGTAGCATTTCCCCTCCTCATCACTTCCATGAACGCTTTACATGTGGTTGATGAGGAGCGAATTGAGTTGGCGAGAAGTTACGGCGCAAGCCGTTGGACCGTACTCATTCGGATCAAGGTCCCCTCGGCACTACCAGAAATATTCACAGGTCTCGAACTCGGCGTTATCTACGCTCTGTTGGGCGCAATCGCGGCTGAACTAGTCGCGGGTAGTGATGGCATCGGTGCGCGACTGATGTCACAGCAAACCAATAATGATATCGCAGGAATGTTCGCGATGTTGATAGTTTCGGGCGCAGTCGGTGCCAGCCTGCATTTCGCAATGCGCATGTTGCGGAAACGTGTCGTGTTTTGGGTCTAACAACGGATCAGGAAGGATCCCGGTAATGAAACGGTTAACCAGTAAAACAAATATGAGGCGTAGGTATTCAGTTGCGCTTGTCATCTGTTTGGGAATATTAGCGCCAATGTTTTCAAGTGGTGTCGCTAACGCTAAGACCACCAAAGTGAAATGCAAGTCAATGAAGACAATGACCTATGCAACCAGAACTCAGCCGAGTGATCCACTCTTGGCGTACTGGACGGTTGCGGACAAGATGGGCTACTTCGCGCAAGAATGCATCAAGAGCCAAGTGATCCATCTAGATGCTGGCGAACAAGCCGTTGAGGCGGGACAGGTTGCGTTGACTGTGTCCGGAGCTGACGTTATGCTCCGTCGGCTGGCCACTGAGAATGGCAAGCCGAGTCTAATTGCCTTCTTTGCACAGGTTCCCCGAACACATCTTCGGATGGCAACGCTGGCAGACAGCCCAATCAATTCGCTGCAAGACATGCGTGGCAAAACTATAGCTACGCTGAGTAATGCCTTCAGTGGGACTCTCGCGCTCAAGTCTCAACTCAAGCTTCTTGGCATTGACCCCGAAAAGGACGTCAAAATAGTTGTCATTCCGGCGGGTCCTGCGGCGATCAACGCCTTGGTTAAGGGCGACGTAGACGTTCTCAATTATGTGGATTCCCAAGTTGTTCAGTTTGAGCAGTTGCTCGGCAAAAAACTCAAGATAATTCCTCCGCTTCCCGCAGTGGCCGATTCACTAGGTCCCGTGTGGGTTACAAGGGCAGCAGATTTCCAAAAGAACAAGAAAGTACTCACGGGGTATATCCGGGCTTACTTGAAAGCCTACCTATTCTTGAACACAAATATTCGTGCTGCCACTGCGATTGAGATCAAGGCATATCCCGACCTGGTTCAGGCAGGTCATCAGTCAGAAGAAGAGGCTATCAATGCACTATCGCAAGTCATCGCCTCCAGGAACCAGAGTTCTCAACTTCCGCCTATAAGCGAAAAATGGGCCACTCCCCGCATAGTGGGCTGGTCCTATGTACATAGTTGGCAGTCAATGCTCAGTCTGTTCCCGGATATACCGGCATCTACAGACGTCTCGGCGGCGTTCACAAACGAACTGATTAAGGCAGCGTCAGTTTTCGATAGAGCGCCAGTCATTAAGGCCGCGAAGAACTACAAGATCAACTGAACTCTCTTGCAGCAGTCAAAAGGAGCAGCATGTTTGAGCATGAACTATCATCAGAACTCACTGACTTCCGACAAGTAATTCGACGTTTTGTGACTAAAGAGATAGTGCCTGTAGAGGTGAGTGCACGCCAAGAGGACCTCACCGAGATTCCACGGCATGTAATCGCGGACCTCCAAAAGAAAGCCAAGTCACACGGCCTTTGGTGCTTTGAAACGCCAGAGTCCTACGGCGGTGTGGGCCTAGATTCATTTGGTACTGCGATAATTCTTGAGGAAGCTGCTCGTCATACCTATTCGTCACCCGATGTTGGAAACGGTGCGTTCGGGTACGATCCACCCAACATCCTCTTTGCGGTGGAGACCGAGCGCACAGATCGATTGATTAAAGAATCAGTTGAGAATGGGCTTCAGTGGGCGATGGGAATATCGGAGCCCGCGGGCGGCAGCGATCCTGCTAGATCTATACAAACAACCGCCGTCAAACGAAGCGGAGATTGGGTGCTGAATGGTCGAAAGATGTGGACGAGCCGCGCGGATGTCGCTAAATATGCGGTGATTTTCGCGAGAACAGGGGAAGGTCGCGGTGGTATCTCTGCCTTTGTAGCGCCGTTGTCGGACCCAGCAATAACTATTCGGAAAGTGCCGGTCATTCGCGATCATCACACGACGGAGGTATTAGTCGAGAACCTTGTACTGCCTTCGGAAGCACTTTTGGGGGAACCGGGGCAGGGTTTCTCACTTGCACAGCGGTGGCTTAACCGGGGCCGTATCCGAATTGCTGCACAATCGTTGGGGCCGGCCACACTGGCGCTTGAAATGGCGACAGAGTACGCGGGCCAGCGGGCCACGTTCGGTCAAGTATTGGCTTCTAGGCAGATGGTTCAACAGATGATTGTTGACAGCCATATGGAGTTAGCTGCTGCACGTCTGATCCTCTGGGAGGCTGCAAAGCGTGACAGCCTAGGGTTGGAGGCGCGGGTGAATGCGTCGATGGCGAAGGTAATGTGTACCGAGGCTGCGTTCCGTGCCGTCGACCGGGCGATACAAATCTTTGGCGGCATGGGCGTTGCAAAAGAGATGCCGCTCGAGCGATGGCTGCGTTCACTCCGGGTGTCGCGGATAGTCGAGGGACCGTCGGAAGTCCACAGGATGGTCTTGGCTCGAGCACTTTTTGGGAAGGCGGCAACCGCGTGAGTGGCTAGGTCAATTCCCAATGATGGTGGGGTAGACCCGCTTAATCTCACCATGCGGGCTGCCATATGCGGAATGCCGCATATGGCAGCCCGCATGCAGGTGATGGGGATTTGCTGTCTGTCGGTAATGGAAATTGAATTTGCTAATGTTCGGTGGGTTCTACATTTTGACCAATATCCAAGCGCTAGGGGGCCAGATATGGTTGCATCGGGGGCTCAACGCGCGACTAACGGAACACTTGAGCGCGTCATAAGGATCCTTGACCTCCTGGTCGATGCGCCAGCCGAAGGTATCGGTGTCAGGTCTTCGGCTGAAGTAACGGGGCTGAGCAAAAGCGCTGTTCAAAGAATTCTCCAGTCACTTACAGACCTGGATATTGCTGAGAAATTGTCTGTTGGCCGATATGTGGCTGGAGGCAGATTCGCGCAGTGGACGGCATCGTTCGCCCGGTCATCCTATTCACTGGCCGCTGCGGACCAGGTTATGCAGGAGGTTGTTCGGGAGTGTGGCGAAAGCGTGTACCTAACGCGGTATTTGCCGGCGGCTCTCGAGACCGTATTTGTGCATGTGGTCGAGTCTGAAAAGCAATTCAGGTACATGCTCCCTTTGGGGCTGCGTGTTCCTTTACACGCCGGAGCCGCTGGTAAAGCAATCCTAGCTCAACTTGAGGATGACATCATCGGAGATCTGACGTTGACGAGGTTCACTAAGGATACGATCATTTCGAAAGCCAAGCTCAGCGCTGAGCTTCGATTGATCCGGGACCGCGGTTTTGCAGTCAGTCGCGGTGAACGAATAGAAAATGCTGCGGGAGTCGCGGCCGCCTACACGATAAATGGGATCGTTGTTGGATCTATAACAATGACAGTCCCGTTGCAAGATCTTGACGAGCATCGCTTGAGTGTGCTGGGAAACGCCATTATGAATGCTGCCCATCGAATTTCCTTTCCCCCAACGAACAAGTCGGATAAGGGCGCCACTGGAATGAGCCGATGATCACTCCTGTATAGGTCCACACTCAACCGGTGGAGATCAAGGATTCTAGGGTGAGCGCCGCATACTGGAGTTCAATAGAACGCAGGGGGATCGAATGACAATCATTGACTTTCATTCTCACTTCATTCCACCGAACTGCACAAATATGCAACTTGATGGACCAGGGGGAATGGCAGGGTGCCACCACGACATACCGAGGATGAAAGTAACGATTGATGGCCGCCTAAGACGACTAGGATCGACTTCTGAGCAACTGTGGATGGCAGCAGATCCTTCACCGCTCATCTCAGTTGCCGCCCGTCTGGAGTTTGTGCAAAAGGCAGGCCTAAACATCCAGGTTCTCTCTCCGCCACCGTATTTATCATTGTACGAAACCAATGCTTCCGCAGCGTGGCCGCTGATTCGTCGGCTTAATGAGGAACTTGCTGCTGCCTCACATTCATCGGAATAGTTCAGCGCATTTTGCACTGTTCCGCTTCAAGATCCGGCGCTTGCCGCCTGCGAACTGGAGTGCACTGTCAATTCGCTAGGGTTTGTTGGTGTCCAATTGTTGACCCATGTAAACGGGGACGACCTGGACTCGCTGGCATTGATCCCTTTCTGGGAAACTGTCGCGGGCCTTGACGTTCCAGCGTTCATCCACCCCCATCGAACTACCGGCTCAAGTAGGTTGTCCCGTCAATACTTCGTCAACCTCGTTGGCAATCCCGTGGAGACGTCCATAACTGCCGCGCATCTGATTTTTGGAGGGGTGCTCGACAGACACAGCAATTTGAGAATCATTCTGGCGCATGGTGGTGGGGCAGTACCTTCAATATGGCATCGATGGAGGCATGCGAGCACCCATATTCCCGAAGCATGGACGGCTTGAGAGGATTTCGACAGCTATCTGGGCAACTTCTATTTCGACTCGTTGAAGCGTTTGGTCGATTTTGCCGGGGCTCAACGTGTCGTGATCGGCACGGACATGCCCTACGACATGGGCGATCCCTTTCCGCTCGATAAGTTGCGAATGTGCGCTTTCGATGATTTGACTGCAGACTCAGTCGCAGACGGTGCTGCTCTTTTGCGTAGCAGAAATAGTGATGTGGCTCACCAAGCGAACAAGGTTCAGGGCGACAATGAAGGAGCAAGTTGACATGACGGACGATGCCGCAAACGACAATGAACGTGAGTTGAAAGCAATGCACGCATCTCAGGATTGGCAATCTGAGTTGCTAGCCTCGGTTGATTCGGCAGAATCTCTTCCGCTACTTGCGATGTCGAATTGGCGACCGGCAGCTTTGGTTATTGACATGCACCGAGGGCATCTTGACTAGTCGCAGGCAACGATGCTTGTTGCGGATCCGGCTCCGCTCCTCAAGCGGACAGCAAGTTTTCTGGATGGGCTTCGCCTTCGTGGAGTGCCGATAATTTTCACAGTGCTTGAGAGTCGCTATATCCCGGGACTCGGCCGTGACGCGCTGAAGAATTCCTATCGCCGGGCTACGCTGACCGCCGGTGCTGGCGAGAAACACGGATGGGACCTTGCCCATCACAACATGGAAGGCTCCCCCCCAGAGTGAAATCATGCCAGAACTGGGGCCGGATGAGCACGACTTTGTGGTTCGAAGCAAGCGACGGTTTGGATCCTTTTACGGCACGGACTCGGAAGTACTTCTTCGCTCTCTCGAGATTGACACACTGTTCTTTTTGGGCGTTAACACCAACACGTGTGTCACTTGTGCGGCATTTGAGACGTACAACAGGGATCTCCAGGTGGTTTTGGTCGAAGATTGTGCAGCAAGTGGCTACGATTTGGCACTTCACACGTTTGCAGTTGAAAACATACGTCGATACATGGGGTGGGTTCGGCGGTCGGCCGAATTGCTCCACAAACTTGACGCCAACTCTCCCTCTTCCTGAGGGAGAGTTGGCGACTGCTCGAATCCGCGAATGGGTGGTCACAAGTGGAAGACGGCCTTGCTAATTGAGTCTGCGGGCCGACGTGAGTTGGTCCTGTTCCGAACGGTGAGGATGTTGATTGGGTGTCGCAGATGCCACTGCAGACGTCAAGCCGCGAACGATTTCTATTTTCCAATTGCCTTGCCGAATTCGTTGGTGAATGTGGGCCAGGTCAGTGAGGTTCAGTCTCCATCCTGAACCTTGCACTTCTGGCGCAGAGCAGTGTCAATGTCCAATGGTTTCTGCCCGCTGGTGGCCACGAAAGATACCCACCTGGTGTTTAATGGCGCTAGCCATTCTCGGTTGTGGTATAGCGGCTCATCGCAGTGACTCCCTTTCCGGCAAAGGCTGGGCAAGATGAATCGAATCGCCCGAGGCTCGGTAGAGATGGGCGTGGTGCAACAACCGGTCGACGGTCGCCGTCAGAAGGGTTTTCAGCATCAGTTCCTCACACCTAACTGAAGAGAGTTCCCATAGGTTCACTTCGGTGGCTTCTGCCGCTGTCGTGTCTCGAGACATCGTTCATGGTTGTCTCCAGACTTGGTTCACGTTTCTCTCTCGGGACTATCTCGTTAACGGTGTTTATTATTTGGCAGGCGGCTGCGCGTCTCTACTGCGATTGAAGCGGCTCAATGACCATTGCTGTGCGCCGCGCTCGATTTCCAGCGCGGCTGACCAAGGTATCAATGGCGGGCTGGCGGAAAGTCGTAACGAAGTGAGAGTCATTTGTACCAATTCCCGGTCGATTGCCACAGACTTGGCCAAATCGAGGCATCGCCCTAGTAACCTTTCATCTGGTACAACTTCCCAGGCCAGCCCCTTGGCGACGGCACCAGCACCATCAAGTTCTTGGTCGAACAGAGACATCGCGGCCGATACGTCCGGCCCTGAAGCAACCGTCAACAGATGGAGGTGCCCTCCTCCGGGGTGCAGCCCAATCCGGTGGAAGCCGGAAATCAAGCGAGCACTCTCACCAACGACACGAATTGTAGCGGCTAAGGCCAAGTTGAGTCCGGCACCGACTGCAGCGCCGTGTACGGCCGCGATGCTAGGAACCTTGAGTTGTCCGAGTCGGGCGAACGCTTCATACACGACTGAGACCTCAGCACGCGCTTCGTCCGACAACGGGTCCCCTCCCGATCTCGAGAGGAGTGACAGGTCGGCGCCTGAACAAAATGAGTTGCCTGAACCGTGAACCACAAGTGCCCGCACGAGGGGATCATCGTCGACTTCTTGGAGGGCATTAGCAAACTCACGTGCCATATTGGCAGTCAGAGCATTCCGCCGTTGAGGCGCGTTCAAAGTGAGCAGGGCAACTCCGTCTTTAATTTCGAGTATTATTTCTCTCAATTTTCACCACTTTCATCAGTTGGTTGGGCAGTGTTTTGTACAACGTTTTGTACGACTACCAACGGCGATTAGGTAAAAATGTGCCACGGCTGCGGGCTACCGTTGTGGTTGAGCCGGTGATCGTGGCGTCAGCCAATGAAGACGCTTTCCCCGTTCGAACCGCACGACCGACGACGTTGTAGTGCATCCCGCACTGCGCCGGTGAGAGAAAATCGATCTGAATTTCGAGCGTTATATGATGTGCAAAGAGGTCCCGGTCAGACGCAGCAGCGAGCCCGGCGGCCATATCTAGGACCCCTGCGATGAAGCCGCCATGGATAGATCCAGCCGGATTCAACAGCAACTCAGGCGGTTCCCAAATCATATGGACAAGCCCGCGCTCGGCTGCGACGATTCGAACCCCAAACACCTGCGAATGTTTAGGGTGTGGTCGATCGCCAGAAATGAAGGATCTGAGGTAATCTACGCCTCCATTGCGGCGGTCATTGCCCTCAGTTACGTCTAAAGTACGTTCCATGCACTACCTGACTTTCTCCCCACGAGAGGGAAGTGTGCTGTCTACACCTCGGATTAGATGCCACCACCAATAGCCGGAGCACGCTACGAGGGCAACGCCGGCGCCGAAGAAGGCGTGCCTGTACGAATAGCGGTCGATGATGACGCCCATCGCAAAGGGGATTATCATTCCGCCCAACTTGATTGGTATGAGAGAAACCCCTGTTGCGAAACCCAGTCCACTTCCTGCGGACAGTTCTGCCAAGCGGGCGAAGTAAATTCCGATCCATGCTAACGCGACGGCACCACCGCAAACCAAGAGTGTAATGTGTAGCAACACGGGCAACGCCAATGAGCTTGAGATCATCAATAGGCCTACGGCGACCGCTAACAAAATGAGGTACTTCGTGCGGTCCTTTGCAACCCAGACGTCCGACAGCCATCCGAGTGCGGGTCTAGTTGCAATTGCTGCTGACTGAATGGCTCCGAGGAGTATGACAGCTTGGGAAAGTTGCAATCCATCAGAGTCTATGGCGAATGGAACAATGAAGGTCATATAGGAGTAAGTGATGCCTTGGAATACGAATCCGATTGCGAACAATGAACGCATCGCTGGTGATCGAAATGATGCGACAAGGCTCATGCGAAAGTCGCGGAATGCCTTCGCACGATTCTGTCGGACAATGACGGGCGGTTTGCTGTCGCGTAGCCTCCAAACGATCAAGATTCCTGCACCCGCCGTCAATACTGCCGCGAAAATGAGGGCAACGCGCCAATTTGTGTGAACCGCTATTGGCGGTAGGAGTATTGCGCCGAGCAACATGCCAATCGTTACTGACGACTGTTTAATGCTGTACGCAGTACCAAGTCGATGCAGAGGAGCACTGGATGCCAGCATGCGATTCGTCATTGGACCAACGGCGACGAAACTCATCCCGAGGAACGAAAACCCTAACAGTACGCCTGCGAAAAGACCGCTCCCGCCTGCGATGAGCATGCCCAAGACCGCGCTTGACAAGATCACTCGTGCGACAACAGTTGGGTTAGCCCGATCGACCCACCAACCGGCCAATGGAGCGAGTGACAAGCCGGCCCCCTCCAAAACAATTGGGATTAAGGCAAGCTGCACGGCGCTAAGTGTGAGATCCCGGCGAAAGAATTCGACCAACGGCGCATAACTCCAGAAGGCCATGGCCAAGACGAGCTGCAAAGCAAATATGAGGAGGGATTGCTGCCAGGACCTTGGACCAATCGGATTTGTCACGGCTAACTTTGCGCGAATCCGCGCACGGTATTCGTGAGTCGGCCTACCTGTTCAATCTCAATGCTGACGACATCGCCGTCGCGAAGCCAACGGCGAGGGTTCATCAGCGCACCAATTCCCGATGGCGTGCCGGTGGCAATGACGTCGCCGGGGGACAAGGTCATCACGGTTGAAAAGAATGAAACAAGCTCAGGGACTCCGAATATGAGATCGGAGGTTCGGGCGTCCTGGACGATTTGTCCGTTTAGCGTCGTGGTCAGACCCAGGTCATTTGGATCGTCAATTTCGTCAAGAGTCGTCAGCCAGGGGCCTATGGGCGCAAATCCATCAAAGGTCTTTCCCAACATCCACTGCGATGTCTTAAATTGATAGTCGCGTGCAGTCACGTCATTCGTGACCGTATATCCGGCGACATATTCCATAGCTTCGGATGTCTCGATGTCCTTGCACGAATGTCCGATAACGACAGCCAGCTCTCCCTCCCAATCGATTCGATGGCTCACTCGTGGGATTGGGATGAAGTCTTGTGGGCCTGACACCGCGTTAGGCAGTTTTACAAAGAACGTTGGGACTTCGGGCAGATCCATGCCGGCCTCTCGTGCATGGCTCGCGTAGTTTAAGCCGATGCAAATGAACTTATCGGGCTGAATAATCGGCGGCAGGAGCCTGATGTCAACCAGTGATTGAGATTCGCCCAACTCCAGTTCCTTGAGCGAAATGCCCGATGCTATAAGAGCTCTGAGCGGATCGCGCTGGATCCCTAATCCCTTGAGATCATTAACCTCTCGTACCTGCTCGCCGTCGACGACACCTACTCGGATTATCCCTTGAGCCGCAAAGTCTTCCACCAGTTGGAAATTGCAAAGTCGCATAGCCTTTCCCTTCAGTCCGCGGGGAGCGCACGTAGATAACTTATGTGCTCTGTTGAGGATCGGAAATCGTTCTCGAGCGCATGTCGAACTGCACGCTTGGTACGCATGAGTGCTGCCCTACTATTTGACGCAATAGTGCTACTTAGTTGTTGCACCGTGTCGTCCAACTCGCTGTCTGGAACGACAACATTGACTAGGCCGATGGCGAGTGCCTCGTGGGCGCTCAAACGTCTACCTGTCAGGAAGATGTCCATACTTCTCCGGTAGCCGACCGTTCTCGGCAGCCACCATGACGAAGAACTCGGACACATACCGGCCGATAGGTGTCCGTCCACGAAGTAGGCGGACTCACCGGCAATGACCATGTCTGCCATCAGCACCATTCCCATGCCCCCACCGACCACGGCCCCCCGTGGTGCAGCAATCACCGGTATGTCGATGTCAGCTATCCGATGCGTTGCGTGACCGTCTCTTACAGGGAGATCGGATGATCCTGAAAAGATATCGACAAGTTCTGCGGTATCTCTCCCGGAGCAGAATGCCCGGCCTTTCCCTTTGAGGACAATCACCTTGAGTTCATGATCGCCGTTAATCGCTCTTACGGCATCATCGAGTTCGCCCAGCATGGTCTCAGTGAGAGCGTTGAGCCTTTCCGGACGGTTGAGGCACAACGTGCCGATATGCCCGACTTTGACGAACTCAACTTGGGGCGTGAGAGCATTCGGCGAAATACTCATCACGCAGTCTCGATAAATTCGTACTGTGCGCGGCTATCAGGGATTCGACCGTTTAATGCGTCACTAAGCCAGTCATAAATCCTCGGCAATGCATCCGAAATAACCCCGCCCAGGGGATGGAATTCACCTTCATAGACCCACAGTTCCTTGGGACAGACCAATTCATTGAACAATTCATGGGCATCCTCGACCGGACACAACTCGTCCAGTTCCCCGCTTACGAGCAAAGTGGGACAGGCAATTTTAGATCCGAGCCCCGCCATGGTCATGTCCTTAGCCATCACATCAAACTCTGACTCATCCTCAAGTCCAGCCATGTACATGTAGCGGCGTTTGAACGTGGGCTGAGCTTCGTTGAAGATCGTGTTCTTCTGCATGAACACACCCAGCGCACCAACGCACGCTGCAATGCGTCTGTCATGAGACGCGATTCGTGGAGCCCAATAAGACCCCATGCTTACTCCGAACACCGCGATCCGCTCGCCGTCAATGTCAGGGCGTCCGCGCAGATAGGTGACGCAGGCCGCGCCAGCCTCCTCGTAGTTTGTGAGGGTAACTTTCAGATCACGCAGGTGGCTTTCGCCTTGGCCGGGTCCATCAATCGCAAGGACTGCCATCCCACGCTTTATCAAACCGGCGTTGTTGACGTCCGGATAGTCCTCCTTCGTCATGTCCATGCCTGGCGTAAACAACACGCAGGGCACGGGACCGTGGACGTCTTTTGGCAGATGGAGTAATCCGGCGATGGTCGTATCGCCAAACGGGACTTCAACTCGTTCAATTATATGGTCCGTGTGAAACTCGATGACCTTGTCATAAGCCCTCGCGCACCGGTCCATCAGCATGCGTTTTCTGTCGTTCGTCTCGAAGATGGACCATTGAGCGCGTGTGTAATACAAGGCGGCGCGGAAGTAGGCTTCCCGTGCTGTTACTTTGTGCCCGTACTGCTCTGCTGTAAGAGCGATTTCTTCCTGACGGTTAGCTGTCTTCTCCCATTGCTTGGAAGAATCGCGGAAACTACGAATGCGAGAGAAAGTGCGTTGCAGGTCCGCCAACTTATATCCGCGCTCGACCCTGAAGGCATCAACTCCTGGGAAGAGCACGTCATTTCCAAGGGTTCTAAGGAGGTTATCGAGGATCCATTGCTGTCCACTACGTTGCATGATCACCTTTCTTGGGGTCTCGCCGTTCGGTTTTGCATCCAATTTTTTGCCAGGTATTGAGGTGGGGCGTTCTGCGCTCTCGTGATGCGACGGCTCCGGTTGTTCGGAGAATTTCTGTCTATTTGGGCCCAGATTCGTGACGGAGCCAATCTCTCGCCGTGGGCCCCTACATCGACGCTCAACTTGAACTCAACGCTCGGGTGAATTCGAGGACATTCACTTCGAACCGCCAAAACCGGCGCTTCCCGTCTTCGCTTCGTCGGTTGTTGCTAGCGAAAGCGCTTCCATAGCCCCTGCCCATTCGCGGACATGATCTAGGGAGTATTCCATCCCCCGGCGCAGAGCACCTCTTGCTGTTTGGAGTGCGAAACGTGGTAGTGCAACAAGTTCCTCGGCCATGGACTCAGCAGCGCTCATCAGTTCATCGTCGGGTACGACGGACGAGACGAGACCGTGGGCTAGCGCCTCTTCTGCATTCACACGGCGGCCCAACATGACCATTTCTGTGGCAAATCCGAGTCCGACAATTCGCGGTAGGTACCATGCCCCGACGCTGGGCGTCAAGCCTCGAGCTACGTGGGACTCCACAAAAAACGCCGATTGTCCTGCTATTCGGAAGTCCGCGAGGAGCGCAAGAATCAACCCGGCTCCAGCCGCAGGACCATTAACCGCGGCGATGATCGGCATTTCAGCGTGAGCCAGCAACGGCAACTCACGACCCGCTCGATCGGGGACTTTGGCGGCCACTTCATCCTCGGCCCGACGGGCTAAGAAGTCACCAACGTCTGCGCCCGAGCAAAACCCTCGACCGGCACCTGTGAGAATAAGGACGCGGACATCAGCCTCCCCGTTCAGCGCAGTGACGGCGTCCGTAACTTCGGTGAATCCCTTCTTGCTCAGCGCATTCAGTCTGCTGGGATTGTCGAAGGTCAAACGTGCCATGTTAGGAGCACGCTCAAGTCGTATAGATTTGAAACTTTCCTCATGCGGTTGCCAAGGCTTCCATTCAACCATTTGAACTCACTTTCCTATTTTTAGGCACGGGGCCGATTAAGCTTTCGCGATGTTGATCCAACTCGGGCGCGAGGTCGTGCTCAGCCAGTTCCATCTCTGAGAATCGGACCGGGTTTGCTACTGTTTTGATTTCGCCAAGGTCGGGGTGTGGAGTCGAGCGAACAATGCCATCGGGCCGAAGGATCTCGGCATCGAGCGCTTCGGGCACCGTTCGGACTTTGGCCGCTGGTACGCCGGAGTCGCTGAGCCGTTTCAGCCAGCCATCGGTGTGATCGGTGAGAAACTTGGCCGCCAGTATAGATTCGAGTTCAATACGATTCTCAAGCCTAGATTTGTTCTCATGGAATCGCAGGTCATCGATAAGGTGCTCCATCCTCATCGCTTGACAGAGCGCTACCCAGAAATGATTTGCCCGAATAGCAACAACGATCCAACCGTCAACTGTGCGAAAAGCCTGCCAAGGAACGACGTGTTCATGAGCCGACCCCATCCGTTGAGGCTCGACTCCTGCAGTGAGGTACATCGTGGCTTGATATGTAAGGAGGCTCAGCATGCATTCATACATAGAGATATCGATCTCTTCGCCTTGGCCCGTAAGATGCCTGCCTTGAAGTGCGGCGAGAATGCCGTATGCGGCAAACAGTCCAGAGGCAAGATCGGCTATGGGAATACCCATGCGAGTCGGGGGATCTGACTTCTGGCCATTGAGCATCATGAAGCCGGTAAGGGCCTGATGAACAAGGTCATACGATGGCTTCTCTGACTCTGTGGCTTCGCTGCCAAAACTAGAAATCGTGCACGTGATAAGCCGTTCGTTTTGACGTCGTAGTGAAGCAGAGTCAACTTTCAACTTCCGCGCTGCGAGCGGAAGCAAGTTCGACACCACGACGTCAGCGCGTACAACCAACTCCAAGAATGTGGCGTAGTCGCCGTCGTCTGATAAATCGAGGGCGATGCTCTTCTTGTTTCGGTTGAATGTCAGAAACGTTGCGCTCTGGCCGCGCATTCCCGTTACTTGGGGATCTCTTGCACTATCGCCAAATGGAGGACGTTCGATCTTTATTACCTCGGCACCCAAGTCTGCGAGGAGTAATCCGGCATACGGTGCGGCGACGACCTGACCAAGTTCGAGGACAAGCACGCCTTCCAGGGGTTTCATTCCTTCACATCACCCTGATGAGGTTGCACGAGGCCCACGAAGGGTCGGGCTCTAGTCGAGTCGTATGCCACCACGTACGTGCCCTTCTGTTCGACATATGCCAGAAATTCTGTAGAACTCCATCTTGTGTCCCGTATATCGGTACACACGTCCCGCTCGCTCAGCCTATTTGAACATATCACAGCAATCTTGTCCATAGCATGCGTTGATGCTCCTATATCTTGACTGAACAGGCGATGCGATACTGGGGTGGATCAAGAGATCTTGGGCAGTTTGGCGTGCTCCAAGTTTTCCGGACTTGGGATACTGAATTTGGTCCTAAATCTGAAAGGCTTATTTCAGGCCAAATTCCTATCCAGTTGAGTTTCGTTTAAAGGCCATTGCGTTGGTGCGTGCTGGCAAATGATTCCTATCACGACGAGGAGTTGGGGATCAGCAAAGGGACCTTGTATGCGTGGGTGGATCAGGATCTGGTTGATCATGGCAAGCGGGTGGGGCTCACTACAAGGGAACATGGTGAACGTGTCGCTGACAAGCGTCGAATTCGTGAGTTGGAAACCATGCTTGCGATTGTGCGGCGGAATCAGAGTTATTTAAGGCACTGATGCCTGCCCAAAAGGTGCTTCCCGGTAGTTGATTAACTGGCCGCCGAAGGGTTTGTAGTTGATGCATGTTGCCGGGTTTTAGGTGTCAGTCGTGCTGGTTTCTACGAATATCGCTCACACCCACTTTCGGCAACAGCGCTTAGGCGAGTCTGGCTTTCAGGATCGATAACCAAAATTCATACCCGCAGCCGTGGCACTTATGGAGCCAGGCGGGTTCACGCTGAAATAACCCTTGGCATGGGAATGAGCATCAGCAGCCTGCCCATTATTGGGAAGTTGAGGCGCATTGCAGGTGTGTAAGGGATCCTCACGCGTAACGGCGTGAAATCTGTTAACGACGCGTCACAACAACTGACCTGGTGAATAGGGAATTCTTGCGCACCCAACCCGGGCTGATACATCTCGACGGGTGGGTAAGAATCCCCACGCCCGCACACCATTAACGAATCCTAGGGGCAGACCCCAACTCGCAGAGCAACCCAGGACCAGCCGGAAGACTGATGCCTTTTGGCGACGAGAGAGGCGCTTTGAATGTTCACCGCCGCTCTTAAACCCTCACATAAAGTTGGTCCCCAGCCCTCAGTCCCGAGCGCGATACCTGAAACAGTAGTCACTCAACTTCAATAGTTTTGCAACTCACGCCTTCACGCCTTGCTTGTGCTAACCATTAAAGAACCCAACCGCCAATGACGCAGCCGGTAGACCAACCGTAGTGCCTCATGTCAAGATGCTCGCGAAATCTGTTTCGGTGCCTCACCTATTTTTGCTCGCGAAACGCTGGCGGTGAGTGCTTCGGTTTTGTCCTTGGCGAGAGTGATGAGGCGGGGCTGGATGGGCGTGGTTTGGGGGGGCAGGCTCGGGGGGGTGG
>Ga0082335_1004143_pt1 | contig 22382 bp, 15 predicted proteins | sample Subgrocontami58m_FD_72375 | JGI IMG/M metagenome (GOLD analysis project Ga0082335, IMG submission 72375) | Subsurface groundwater microbial communities from S. Glens Falls, New York, USA - GMW37 contaminated, 5.8 m (SPADES assembly) (version 2) ...
ATACACGCCGCCGTCGAGGCCGATCAGGTCTGGGACCTGCTCCCGAAGCTGAAGGCCGCCGGAGCGTCGGGGATCCTCGTGCTGCCGATTGAGAGGCTCCCCCCCGGGGGGGGGGCGGGGCGGCGGGGGGGGGGCGGCGCGGGCCCCGCGGCCCGGCCCCCCCCCCGCCGCTGGCCGAGCCATCCACGGCGTTCGAGGCGCTGCTGCTGCAACGGGTGGCGGCGTTGGAGCGGCGGGTGGACGACCTGCACGGGCGGGTGTTCGGCCTGGTGTTCGTGGTGGCGGGGGGCGTGGTGGCACAGGTGGTGGCGCGGTTGGTGGGGTAGGAGGGGCGGGGGCGGGGAATCGGGAGGCGGCGCGGCAGATTCATCGTCATTGCGAGCCCGTCCGACGGGCGAAGCAATCGTGGCGGGTGATGTGCGAGGTGTGTGGACGACCGCCTACCAGGGGCAGCTTCGACGCTACGGTTGCCACGTCGCCTAGCGGCTCCTCGCAATGACGATGTATCCAGCCAGGAGGAGTAACCCATGGTGCGGTCGGGGGAGTTTGTGCGGGAGGCGTTGAACCGGTTGCCGGCGCTGCGGCCGTACCAAGTGGAGGTGGGGCGGGCGGTGATGGCGAGCGTGCGGCAGGGGCTGGGCCACACCATCACCGTGGAGATCGCGCGGCAGGGCGGCAAGAACGAGCTGTCGGCACAACTGGAGGTGCTGCTGTTGACGCTGCACATGGCGGGCGGCGGGTCGGGCGTGAAGTGTGCGCCCACATTCACACCGCAAGCGGCCATCAGCATGGACCGGCTGAAGGCGCGGCTGAATGATGCGGGGTTCGCTGGCCGCTGGGCGGTGGAGCATGGCTATGTGCTGCGTCTGGGCCGGGCGCGGCAGGCGTTCTACAGCGCCGATGCCGCCGCCAACGTGGTGGGCGCCACCGCCGACCTGCTGCTAGAGGTGGATGAAGCGCAGGACGTGGACACCGAGGTGTATCGGAAGCGGTTCCGGCCCATGGGCGCCAGCCGCAACGTGACGACGGTGCTGTGGGGCACACCCTGGCACGGTGAGACGCTGCTGGAACACGAGAAGCAGACCAACCTGGCGCTGGAGCAGGCCGACGGCCTGCGCCGCCACTTTCGCTACGACTGGCAGGCAGTGGCGGCCAGCCATCCCGCCTACGGGCGCTATGTGGCAGCCGAGGCGCAGCGGTTGGGCGAGGACCATCCGCTGTTCCGCACGCAGTACCGGCTGGAGCCGCTGTCGGGCGGCCGCGGCTTTCTCTCGGCACAGCAGCGGGCGTGGCTGCAGGGCGACCATCTGCGCTGGAACCGTCCGGAGGGGCCGGGGCCGTTTGTGGCGGGCATCGACGTGGCGGGCGAAGCGGAGGGCGGCGGTGGTCCGCTGGGCGATGACGCCGCGGTCCGCGTGCGCGAGCCCCGCCGCGACTCGACGGTGGTCACCATTGCCCAGCTCGACTACAGCCACACCGGCCCGCTGGCGCCCGACCCGGCAGTGCGGGTGGTGGAGCACCTGTGGTGGACCGGGCGGAGCCACGCATCGCTGGGGCCGGAGCTGGCCGGCCTGCTGCGCGACACCTGGCACTGCCGGTCGGTGGTGGTGGACGCCACCGGTCTCGGCCAGGGGGTGGCCAGCATGCTGGCGCGGCTGATGGGCAGCGTAGTGCGTCCGCTGGTGTTCTCGGCCGAAAGCAAGAGCCGCCTCGGCTTTGGCCTGCTGGCGGCGGTGAATGCCGGCCGTCTGAAGGTGTACGGCGAGGACGGTGACGCATGGCGTGAACTGTGGCGTCAGCTCGACCGCACCCAGGTGCGCTATGGGGCCGGTCAGCGCATGAACTTCTTTGTGGACGAACGGGAGGGCCACGACGACTTCGTCATGAGCCTGGCACTGGCGGTGGAGGCGGCGGGCGCGTACGTCCCGCGCCAAGCCCGTGGCCGCCTGAACAACGACGACTGAGGGAGGTGCCTGGCTATGAGCACTGACTTGGCGCGCGGGCCGCAGCTCCGGCTCCCCATGCTGGACCGTGTGCCAGAGCTAACACACTACCACGATACCGGGTGCCGGGTGTCGCCAGCGTGCCTATGTTGCCCGCTGGAGCACTGCGTGCATGACCACCCAGAGGCGGGCGGCGGCTCGCAGCGGCAGGCGCGCGATGCCGAGATCTACCGCAGCTACCGGCAGCAGGGCAGTGACATCGCAGCCATCGCCCGGCGGTTCGGCGTCAGCCGCCGCACCATCCACCGGGCGGTGGCGCGCGCCCGGACCGAGGGCGGGCGTGAGGACATGGCAGCGGGCCGGCCGCAGGGCGAGCCGGCATCGGGCGGCCTGGCAGCGCAGCACCCCGCCGAACTGGCGGACGCATCGTGACGTATCAAGGAGGCACAGCATGACTACCACGCAGGTCCCCCTGCCGCAGCAATTGGCGCGGCTGGATAGCGAGCGGCTGCGGCGCTACCAGCAGCACCTGGCGTTTTACCGCGGCCAGCAGTGGCCGTTGCCGGCCCGCCGCCGGGAACGCCGGCTCACGTTCAACTACGCCAAGACGGTGGTGGAGAAGACCGTCTCGTACCTGATGGCAGAGGTCGCCATCACCGCCGCGCCGTGGCAGCCCTCGGCCGAAGGCGCTGCGCTGGCCCGGCAGGCAGAGGTGACGCTGGCGCAGGTGGCCGAAGACAACAACCTGGCCCAGCTCGACTTCGACACCGAGCTGGACGCCGCGGTGTTGGGCGACGGCTGCTACAAGGTGACCTGGGACGCAGAGGCCGGGCGGGTGCGGGTAACGGTGCCCGACGTCCAGGGTGTCTATGCGTGGTGGGCGGGCGATGACGTGGGACGGGTGTGGCGGGTGGCCAGCCGCTACCTGCTGCCTGCCGAGGAGGCGGAGGCGTTGTACGGCGCGGCGGCGGTCTCGGGCGGCGCGGCCGTGCGGCGGGGGGTGGCCGCCCGTGAGGTGTCGGTGACCGAGGTGTGGACGGCGGGCGAGTTCGAGCTGTGGCTGGGCAACCGGCTGCACGAGCGCAAGCCGAACCCCTACGGCTTCATTCCCTTCGTTATCTATCCCAACTTGCGCGAACCAAAGCAGTTTTGGGGCGTCAGCGATCTTGCAGCGGTGGTGGAGCCGCAGCGGGAGTTGAACCGTGCGATGTCGCAGCTCTCGGCCATCCTGGAGCTGTCGGGCAACCCCATCGCTGTTCTGGAGAATGTGGAGAACGCCGAGGACATCGCGGTGCAGCCGGGCGCAGTGTGGGAGCTGCCGGAGCGGGCGCGCGCCTACCTGCTGGACCTGCTGCAGGGCGGTGGGGTGCAACTGCACGCCAGCTACATCGACCTGCTGTATCGCACACTCCACGACCTGACCGAGACACCCCGCACCAGCTTTGGCGACAACCAGAAGGCGCTCTCGGGCGTGGCGCTGGAGATGGAGCTGCACCCGCTGCTGCAGAAGGTGAAGCGCAAGCGGCTGATCCGCAGCGCAGCCTACCGCCGCCGCGCCGCCATGATCCTGCGCATTCTGGAGCAGAAGACCGGAGCGTCGTTTGGGGACCTGCGGCTCGACGTGTACTGGGGCGGCGTGCTGCCCGAAGACCGCAGTCGCCTGGTCGCTGACGAGACCGCCTTGGTGGCCGCCGGCATCCACAGCCGCCGCACCGCCGCCGACCTGCTGGGCGTGCCCGACCCGGACGCCGAGTGGGCGCGCTGGCGGGAGGAGGAGGGAATGGGTACTACCCAGATAAGCGGGAAAGGTCGATAATCATGCCATATTGACTGTAGGGTGCCCATGAGATACCCGGATGTACTGCCGAACAAACCTCTAATCGAGGCGGTCTTGGAACTCGGTTGGCAGCAAGGCGCCGAGAATGCCGACCATTCGTATGCTGTCCTGCTCGGCAAGTTCGCCGAACGCGTTCGCCGTGGATACCCTTACCTGGAGCCCTTACCTGGAGCGATGATCCCCGCGTCGGCTTTGCCTCCAGGAGTGGTGAGCTTAGTCCAGCATAGGTTTCGCAAGTCGCAGGACGGCTGGCCGGTCGTGCAAATCGGCCCCGGCATCGCCACGCTAAATGACACAACGGCTTACGTGTGGTCGGATTTTAGAAAGCGGGCGCTAGGACTCGTGCGCGATCTGTACGCTGCGAACCCAGGGAATGACCCTTTGGGTTTGCGAGCCCTCACGCTCAGGTACTTTAATGGAGTGCCCTTTGACCCCGAGAGTGAGGATCTAGTGAAGTTCCTGGCTCAGTACCTCCAGACCGAAATTCGTTTGCCGAAAGCTCTGCTTGACCAAGCAGTCGGTCACCAAAGGCCCGACGGTCTGAACCTCCAACTAGGATTCGGTATTCAGAAGCCGCATGGGGTACTCAGTTTTCGCATCGCCACTGGGATGCACAATGGCGTGAAACACCTGATCTGGGAAACGTCGGTAAGTACCCAGCAACAAATGCTGCCCACGATGCCGGCGAGGTTTCCGCAATGGTTGAGCGCTGCTCATGCAGTAAGCGAGGCCGTGTTCTTTGGATTGGTCGAGGGCGAATTGTTGGAGAGGTTCTCACATGCCAACTAACCAAGACACACTAACGTTGGCGGACCGTCCGATGTCCGCCAGTCTCTACGGTGACCCGATCCACCGGCTTCCACAGCAGCGAAGCTTACCTCCTTCAGCCATGAATTTCTTTGCGGCGGCGTCCATGTTCCTGGGCTCCGTGTATGGTGCAGGGGTTGCGACCTACTCAGACGATGTCATTCTTTACCCGCTTCCTGCGTCTTCAGTGACCTTAGACCAGTGGGTGGAACTCACGACCCTGCCGGTCAACAAAGTGACGTTCAGGCTTAAGGGGCGAGTGGTGAGCCGCGCCAAGGCGTCGTTCCGAAGCGCGTTTGCTGATGAGACCGTGCTCGGTTAGGACTATCAAGTGAGCGCAGTCTATCCTTGGTATGAGGCGGCGCCGGGGCCCGATCTTGAGCAAGGCGACATCTTCCGCGCGCTTGACATCCCTACAGTGCGCTATTCGAACACCGGCGCCAGTGATCGGCTGTATGACGATGAGCCAGAAGTCGACATTGAAACGTTTGATGCCATAGTTCTCTCACAGAGTTGTGATTTGCAGAAACCTGGGTTCGACCGAGTCTTGCTGTGCCCTATCTGGCCGTTGGGCGAGGCCGTTGAGCTACATCCGCACTTGGGGAGCCGCAAAGGGAAGAATGATTTGCGGGACGGGCGAGTAGTCGCGTTCCACCTCCTGAATCAATGCGATCTCGCAGGCTTTGAGCGTGATTTCTCTATTGTTCAGTTCGAGCGTGTGCTCGATGTTCCCAAAGCCCTGCTCCAGATGGTCGCAGCTTCAGGTCAGAGGCTCAGGCTCCTGCCGCCCTACCGGGAACATATGGCTCAGGCGTTTGCGCGGTTCTTCATGAGGGTTGGATTGCCCGTTGATATCCCCCCGTTCTAGATTGCCCAAGCCTAGTGCCGCACCCGAATCATGACATTCTCTCGATTGCACGTCACTAACTAGAGCATCCGCCGCCGACCTGCTGGGCGTGCCCGACCCGGACGCCGAGTGGGCGCGCTGGCGGGAGGAGGAGGGGGTTGGTGGTGCTGGCAGGACCGGGCGCTAGCCTTTGACCCCGCTGGGCGCCGGCAGGGCAATGCGTGCTCGGCGGTGCAGGAAGAACGCGATGGCGTACAGCAGCAGTACCACCAGACTCAGCGCCCGGTAGCCGGTGAGCAGCGAGACGTATTCGAGCACGCCGCCGAACATGAGGCCCAGCAGGTTGGAGCCGAAGGCGTTGTCCGCGGCGTCGGTGTCTTTGAACGAACTGCTGAACACGACGTTGGCGATGAGGATGGGCAGGAACACGAATGCCGCGGTGAGCACGTAGCGCAGGCCGGCCGGTTCAACCGACAGGAAGGTGGACGGCGGCGCGAGATACGCTACGACCAGTGCGAGGGCCAGCGCTGCGTAAAGCCAGTTGGTCCGCCGGATCTGGAACTTGGCGTTGATGCCGATGGCCAGCAGTACCCCCAGCAGGATGGCGAAGAACACCAGCGTGTTCACCATCCAGGTGGTGCCGAACAGCAACCCGAACTCCACCAGACTCTTGGTCTCCAGCAGCAGGAAGGCCGCGCCCAGGAAGAAGAAATGGCCGTCGACGCTGCGGAAGCCGCTGGTGCTGCCCGCCCATCGCATGAGCACCAGCGCAACCACCACCACAAACGCCAGCGCGGCAATGTACAGGTCTGGGATGGTGCGCGTTTCGAGGTACAGGAACGGCCAGTCGTCGGTCGCAGGCGCCACGGTGGTGGCGTCGGCCTTCAGGATGCCGGAGCCGACCTTCGGAAGGTCCTTCAACCGCAGGCTTTCGCCACCCGGGGGCACGGGCGTCTCGCTGTACGGCACCGCTGTGGCCGGGTCGAGCTTCGCCAGCTTGGGACCCGCGAGGAACACGGCCGCCCGGCCCTCGCCGCCGTAGGTGACCGCATAGGGCGGGCTGCCGAAGGCGTCTTCGATGATGCCGGCCTTCTTCTTCAGCAGCCAGTCGGTGCGGTAGTAATTGTAGACCACCAGCACGCCGTCGTCGGTCAGGTGCTTCTTGGCCTCGGCCATGGCCTCCTCGGTGAGCAGGAAACTCTCGAGGCGGATGTTGTTCATGCCCGATGTCAGGGTGAGCGAGTCGGCGAGGGCGAAGATGATCAGGTCGTACTTGCGCTGGGCGTTGTTCAGGAACGCCCGGCCATCGTTGATGTGCACCGTCACGCGCTGGTCGTCGAAGGGGTGCTCGGGGTTGTACTTGGCGCCGATCTGGGCGATGGTCGGGTCGATCTCCACCGCGTCGATGCGCCCGACGCCGTTCGCCAGTGCCGCCGCCACGTCGGAGCCGTTGCCGGCGCCGATGATCAGCGCCTCCTTGAAGTCGGCGCCTTTGAAGAGTTGGTAGGGGACGAAGTAGAACGGCTCTTTCTCCGACGTCACACTGATGCGCTGGTGACCGAGGTTGTTCACGTTGAGCATCAGGCTGCCATCGGGGTCGCGCTGCAGCGTGATCTTGTAGTAGGGCGACCAGTAGGCGCCGAGGCTCAGGTAGGTGGACACGGCCATCGGCACCGCCAGCAACACCACCGTGACGGCCCAGCGGCGGCCGGGCACCAGCAGCAGCAGGGTGATGAGGATGGCCCCGAACCATACCAGCGGCGGCAGCGACAGCACCGCGATCAGGAAGAAGAACGCGATGCCGCCAAGGCTGCCAAGAATGTCCCAGGTGTAGGCCTGCAACGGCGGCAGCGACGGCAGCAGGCGCCCAAGCGCCCGGCCCAGCGGCACGAACACGGCGGTGACCAACAGGAAGAGCACCGGCAGCAGTATCAGGGTCTGCCGGCCCTCGGTGTTGTAGTCGCCGTAGTACAGCAGGTTCGCCGAGGTGATCTGCACCTCCCAGCGGTTGGACAGCACCATCAGCGCCAAGAACGCCAGCGCCGCGGGGAAGCTGAACACCGCCAATGAGCGGTTACGCGCCGTCAGCAGGCCGATGCCCGACCCCAGCATAGTGGCCAGTAATACGAAGTTGGCGAAGAACCCCAGGTTGCGGATGGCCGACGGCAGCCATCGGATGCAGGTCAACTCCACCACCAGCACCAGGAAGCTGGTGAGCAGGATCTGCGCCCGCGGGTCGGAGACCGGCGCTCCCGGCCAGGCTTGGCCGTCGTCCCGCTGCAACAGCAGGCTGCTCGCCATATGGCTGGCCCGGCGCCAGAAGGAGGTGGGCGGGGTTGGTGCGGCGGGGGTTGCGGTGCTGGTCATGGGTACGCCTTTCGTGGCAGGAACTCGCTATGCGAAGCAGGGCAGGGCGCGCGCACCGTAGGCGCCGGTGGGCGTCCGCCGGGTGTCGGTCCAGATGCGGTATTCACCCTGTTCCGGCGTACCGAAATCCGAGGTGGTGGCCTGATAGTGCGCTTTGAGGTAGGCCATGATCACGGGATAGTCCTGCTCGAAGGTGTTGTAGGTAAAGGGCACTTCGTTCCCGAGTGGGTGGGGATATTCCACGATAATCGGCGCCGGCTGTGTTTCCATGCGCTCAATCGTACGGCGCTGTATCGCTGCGGAGCGGCCCAGTCCGTAGAAGAACGGCTGCCCGCCGGCGAACTGGCGCCCCACGTACTCGTGCATCTCCGACACCAGCCAGGTGAAGAGCGTGCGGTCGGTGGGTTTGGTGCAGGTGGCCACGTACTGGGCCATTGGGCCGCCGTAGCAGCCGTACCAACTGAAGCTGCGGCGGTCGGTGGGCTTCCAGCAGGTGTCCGGGTCGGCCAGGTGCACTGCCATGGCCTTTCCGGTGATCCCGGGCGTCTCCGCCGCCTTGCGCACGGCCTCGACGACCGCGCCCGGGCCGTGCCAGATGACGCTGTTCTCGATCCGGAACTCCGGCTGGGCCAGGAACGCGCTGAACCACGTGACGCTGCACAGGAGCGCCGCCACCACCGTCACCATCGCGGTGGGCGCCAGGGTTCGCCAGCGGGAGCCCGTGGCGCCGCTCCTCGGAGCCAGGCCGGTGTCCGCCCGGCCGAAGCGGGCCAGCGCGCGCGCGCGCAGGTGCACCAGCAACCACCCGCCGAACACCACGCACACCGGCGCTACGTCGGGCAGGCGCAGGTGAATCGGCTCGCGCAGCATCCACAGCGAGCCCACCGTGGTGAGCGCCGCCGCGCAGAGCAGCGTGCGACGCAGGGCCGGCGGGGTGGCCGCCGGTGTTCCACCGCGGAACTGATCCCAGGCCAGCACCAGCACCGTGATCACCGGCCACGATAGGAACGACCAGTACAGCCAGGCCACCGCGTTGGGTACGTTCACCACGCTCACCAACAGCGGCATGCCGGGCATCGTCTCGAAGGCCGGCGTTGAACCCAGGAAGGCCTTGCCGGCCTCGGAACCCGACATCTCGACGCCGAGTTCGAAATAGTTGACCAGGCCGCCGTTGAGCGCCAGGAACAGCCAGAACGGCGTGAGCACCAGCAGCCCGCAGGCCACGTACAGGGTCAGGCGGGTCGCGGCGGTCTTCATGTCGGGCACGTGGGTGAGCAGGATGGCCAGAGCGATGGCGCTGCCGATGAACACACCGTGGTCGTGCCGGAACAGGAAGGCCAGTGCGACGAACCCGGCCAGGACGGCGGCACGCCGCGGCCCCGGCCGGTCGATGTAGCCCCACATCAGCAGGACTGCGGCGGGATAGAGGAACACCTTCGAGTAGTTGTACAGGCGGGGCGCCAGCAGCATCGCGATGCTGACCGCCACCAGCGCGATCAGCCCTGACTGCGTCACGCGTTTGGCGAGCACAAAGGTCATGACATAGCCGGCCGCCAGGAATAGGGCGCACAGCAGCGAGTCGCCGAAGTAGTTCTGCGGCCACAGCGCCAAGCCCAACGCCGTGACGTAGTAATGGAGGAACCAGCCCTGGTCGAAGAAGTCGCGGTAGGGCGCTTCCCCGGCCAGCACGGCGCGACCCCGTGTGATGAAGATAAAGTGGTCGGCAGTGTTGCTGATGTCCACCGTGAACATGACGAGCGCCACCAGCGTAATCAGCGCCGCTGCCGCGATGCCGGCCTGCCCCCCCCAGGCGGGCAGCGGCGGCCGCTGGGCGGGGTGTCCGCTGGGTTCTGGAGCCCGGGGCGGCCGCGTATCGGGGGAGCTGGGGGCTATCTTGGACGACATGCGCTCACTGATGCCAGGCTCCCCTGCGGCCGCTACCGCAGCATGCGTGGCGACCAGCCTGATGGACGTTGCCAACCGGCGCCCTCGCTAGGCGCTCACAAGGCTGAATCGTACCACGGGCGCGCCGCGGCATCTATGACACGTCGCACGCAAGGGCCACGGCATGCAGCCCTCCGCTCAATCGCGGCGATCGCGTACCCTAGGGGGACGAAACGGCCGATAGGCGATCGGTCGAGAGTCTGCGCCGGAGGATGAGCGATCGACGAACCCAGCGCCGTTGACGGGAGCTGCGGATGCCTGGGCGCTGCCCGCTACCGCCGCTCGTTGCTGCCCGGCCAGCGGTCCGGCCGATGCCGCGTTTGACGCCTGAGACCCGCTGGCGCCTGGCGGCGCTGGCGGTGACAGTGCTGGCGTTCACACTGCGGGTGGCCAACCTGGGCGGCCAGAGCCTGTGGTACGACGAGGCCTACACCCTACTGGTGGCTCGCCGCCCGCTCGGCGAGCTGCTGGCAGCCGTGGCATCGGACACCAACCAGCCGCTGGGGTTCTTGCTGCTGCACCTATGGGGGGCCGGCGGGGCCAGCGAGTTCTACCTGCGGTTTCCGTCGGTGCTAGGGGGTGCGGTGGCCGTGCCGCTGGCGTTTGCGGCCGGACGCCTGCTGCTGGGGCCGGGGCCGGCGCTGGCCGGCGCGGCGCTGCTGGCGGTGGCGCCCTTCCCGCTGTTTTACAGCCAGGAGCTGCGCATGTACGGCGAGCTGATGGCCTGGTGTGGCCTCGCCGGGTTCGGGTGCGCCGTGGGATGGCGGCGGCGGTCGCGCACCGGCTGGGCGCTCTACGCGCTGGGGACGGCGGGGGCGCTGTACACCCACCTCCTGGGGGCGCTGCCCTGCCTGGCACTGGCCGGATGGGTGGTGCTGGCAGCGCGCGGGCAAGGGCAGACGCTGCGAGCCCCCCTGATCGCGCTGGGGGTGGCCGGGCTGGCTTTCCTGCCCTGGGCGGTGCTGATACCGGCGCAGGCGAGCACGGTGCTCACCACCTTCTGGGCCGGTGCACCCACGCTGCTATCGCCGTTCCTGTCGCTATACCGGCTGCTGTTCGGACCGTTTCTGGCGGCGGGCTGGATGGCCCCGCTGCTGGGTGTGCTGCTGCTGGCGTTGGCGCTCACGCTGCTGCCGCTGCTGCACCGCACGCCGCCCGACGCCGCGGGCCTGGGCCTGCTGTGGGTATGGCTGGCGGCGCCGATCGCCGGTCTGCTGGCGGTGTCGCTGGTGCGGTCGGTGTATCTGGACCGGGTGCTGGTGGGGTGTGCGCTGCCGTTGTGCCTGCTGCTGGGGTGGGCGGCCACGCGGGTGCGTCCCCGGCCGGTGGCGCTGGCGCTGGGCGTGGTATTGGCCGGAGCGTCGTGCTGGGGCACGGTGGTCGGGCTCGCGGACCCAGCGGCGGGCAAGCCTGCCTACGCGCTGGCCGCCCGCGCCGTCACCGAGCAGGCCGCCCCCGGCGAGCCGGTGCTGCACACCAGCGACGGCAGTCTGCTGCCGTTCCTCATCGACGCGCCGGGGTTGCATAACGTGCTGCTGGCCGGCGACCCCGAGCACCAGCAGGCCACCTCGCGCGCCCGCTCCACCCTGGTGACCATGGGCCAGATACCGCAACCGCTGGAGGCTGCGGTCGGAAGCGCCGCCAGCTTCTGGCTGGTGGTGTCGCTGGACCATAGCACCGAGTACCAGCAGACGGTGGTGGCCGCCGTGGAGCAGCAGTACCGGCGCACCGGCGAAATCGGCGGCGGCGGGCTGTTTGCGCGCCGCTACGCCAGGTGAGGAAGCGTAGCGAACACCGCGTATCTGGGCTGTACACTAGGGCCTGACCCGCGCCTATGACCACCACTATCCCAGTCACCGAAACCGCTGCCTACGCCGCAGACACCCTGCAGAACCGGCTGGGCCTGCTGCTGGCCGCTACCGTCTGCTTCCCGGTGGCGGCGCGCCCGGCCGAGACGCTGTTCGGCGCGGCCGCTTTTGGGTGGCCGCTGGCGGCGGATGCCGCGCTGTTCGCCGCCCTGACGGTCGCGTTCTTCGGGCTGACCGGGCTGGCCATGCTGGTGCTGGCGGCGCTGCCGCGCCTGGCGGGGCGGGCGTACCGGCTGGCACTGGCGCTGGGGCTGTTCGTGGCGCTGGCGCCGGGCATTGCGTCGGCGGCCAGTGGCGGCATTTTTGGCGTGGACAGCGCTGCGCACACCCAGTACGCGGTCGATCTACTGCTGTCGGGCCAACATCCGTACGCGGCGTTCGACGTGCGCGATGCGCTGGCGAAGTACCCGGTGGTCAGCGGTTCCATCACCTATAACCTCGACGGCTCGATCATGAGCGCGTACACCTACCCCGCCGGGGCATTCCTTACCATGTTGCCGTTCCGGCAGGTGGGGCTGGATATCCGGATGGTGTACGAGGCGGCCTCCGTGATCATGGTGGCGCTGGTGGCGTTCGCCGCGCCGCCGGGGGCCCGCCTGTTGGTGCTGGGGTTCACCATCCTGTACCGGTTCCTGTCAGGGTGGACCTCGAACGCCGGGATTGCCGAGCCGTATTGGATGGTGCTGGTGCTGGCGGCGTACCTGCTGCGGGGGCGCACGCTGACCAGCGGCCTGCTGATGGGCGTGGCCATTGCCGTGAAGCAGTTGCCGTGGTTCTTCTTCCCCATCTACCTCATCGCCATGTACCACACTGGGGGGTGGCGGGCGGCGGCCAAGGCGGGCGGACTGGCCGCCGGGCTGTTCGTGGCGGTGAACCTGCCGTTTGCGCTGACGGCCCCGCAGCCGTGGTTCCAGGGCGTGTTTGGGCCGTTGCTGTTCCCGCTGCCGGTGCTCGGGTTCGGCCTGGCCCGGCTGGGCAGCGTCGTCGCCCCGCAACTGCCTAAGGTCCTGTATACCGGCCTGGAAGTGGCGGCGATGGGCGGGGCCGCGCTGGCGTACTGGCGCTGGGGCCGCCGGGCCCCGGAGCTGGCGCTGGTGCTACCGTGGCTGCCGCTCTGGTTCGCCTGGCGCAGCTTGTCGTCCTACTTCTACATGCTGCCGTTTGCGGTGCTGGTGGCGTTCACGGTGGGGGCGTGGCAGCGGCGCCGGGCGGGGCACGAGGCGGCGGTGGACGCGACGCCGTGGGGCGAGCGCATCGCCGTGCTGGCCATCGCTATGCTGGGGCTGTCGCTGGCGGCGGGCTACGAAGCGGGCCTGCTGCAGGACGAACTGAACCGCAACGCGCTGGGCTACAACGGGCGGCTGACGCTGGCGGCGCTCGGTGTGTTGGTGAGTGTGCTGGCGCTGACACACGTGGTGGCCGGAGCGGTGGGGCACATCGGGCCGCGCCTGCGGGTGGTGGGCTTTGGCACCGCCGTGACCTGCTTCGCACTGCTACTGCTGGCCGGCGTCTACGCCGAGGAGGCCTACCGCGTGGACACCACGGCGGGCATCCGCTATGCCACCAAAGCGCTGCTGGCCGGCAACAACCCCTACACCGCGTTTGACCGGGTGCAGGCCATTGCGGTGGCGCGCCCTCCCAAGGCCCCGCCCATGGTGGACACCACCGGCGCCGACCCCGACCTGTACACCCTGCCCGCCGGGTCATTCGAGCTGAACGTGCCGTTCCACCTGCTGGGGGTGGATGACCCGCGTTTCGTGAGCGGGCTGTTCCAGCTCATCCTGGTGGTGCTGGTGTTCGTCGCGGCGCCACCGCACCTGAAGCTGCTGGCGCTGGCGGTGTCGATCACCGCGCACCTGCCGGTGGCGGTCGACTTCAACCACCTGCTGTTTGTGACGGTGGGGCAGGGCTACAGCGAGACGCTGTGGGCCACGCTGCTGGCCGTGGCCTGGCTGCTGCGGACGCGCCCGCGCTGGGCGGGGGCCTGCCTGGGGTTGGCGTTGGCAGTGAGCCAAACGGCGTGGTGGGCAGCGCCCTTCTGCCTGCTGGCCTGGCGCCAGCGCTTTGGCCGGGGGCACGCGCTGGACGCCTTACGCGGCGCGGCCGGCGTGGTGCTGGCGGTGAACCTCCCCTTTATCGTCAGCAACCCGGAGGCATGGGCGTTGGGGGTGTTCAGCGGCCCAGCCGCCACGCTGCCGGCCGCTGGGCTGGGCGTGGCGCAACTGGCGCAGCACCTGGCGGGTAACCTGGCTTGGCCGATGACAGCGGCCAGTCTGCTGGCGCTGCTGGCGCTGCTGGTCGCTGCGCGCCGGGGGCTGGTGGCGGCGCCGGCCCTGGCGTTCGCGCTGGCGTGGGCGCCGCTGGCGCTGGCCTGGCACACCGGCTACGCCTACCTGTTCATGGCGCCGCCCCTGGTGACCATCGCCCTACTGGCCGGCCGTGCGGAGCCCACCCCCGACGGCGCTGCTGCCGCCGGCACGGGCGCACCGGCCACCGCCGCGGGCTAGCGATGGCTGTCGCAACCGGGCGAGCGGGGCTCCGTCCCCTGGTGGCCGGCGGCGTGCTGCTGGCCGGGGCCACTGCGCTGTATCTGGGCATGGCGCGGTCGCTGACCGGGGCCGGCGGCCTGCCGCTGGACGATAGTTGGATCCACCAGACGCTGGCCCGCAACCTGGCGGCCACCGGCCAGATGGTCATCGTGCCCGGCGACCGCTCCGCCGCGGCCACCGCGCCACTGTGGAGCCTGCTGCTGGCGGTGGCGTACTGGTTGGGGCTGCCACCGCTGGAGTGGGCCATTGGCCTGGGGGTGGTGTGCCTGGCCGCCAGTGCGTGGTTGGTCTACCGCTTCGGGATGGTACTGACCAGCGACCGCGGGGTGGCGATGACGGCGGCGCTGCTGTGCCTGGCCGAGTGGCGGCTGCTGTGGGCGGCCATGTCGGGCATGGACACGCTGCTGTTCACGGTGCTGAGTCTGGCAGTGCTGGCCGAGGCCGCCACCCGCGACGCACGACGGCCGTGGCTGCTAGGCGGACTGGTGGGCCTGTCGGCCGCTGCCCGGCCGGAGGGGCTGGCGCTGGCGGTGTTGCTGGCCGTTTGGCTGGTGATGCGGCGAGCGGTGTCCGTGCGACAGGCGGGCGCGCTGATGGCGGCCGCAGTCGTCCCGTTGGCGCTGGTCGCACTGCTGAACCTGAGCCAGCACGGCAACCCGCTGCCCGCCACCTTCTTTGCCAAGAACGCCGCCTATGCCGGCGGCCTCGACCCCGGCCGCACCCTCAGTTTCCTATGGGAGGCGCTGCTGGTGCTGGTGCGCGGGCCGGAACTGCTGCTGGTACCCGGCCTTGTGCTGTTCATCGCCGGGTGGGTGCGCAGCCGGAGCGGGCCCGGCGCGCTGTGTGTGCTGTGGATGGGGGGACTGACGGCGGCCTACGCGTTGTGGCTGCCGGCGCTGTATCACCACGGGCGCTACCTGTTTCCGTTGCTGCCGTTGGCGCTGCTGCTGGGCGTGGCGGGCAGCCGCCGGCTGCTGGACCGGCTGCAACTGCCGCGCCTGGCGCTGGCGGGCAAGCTGCTGCTGGTGCTGTACGCCGCCTACAGCGGGGTGCGCGGGGCGCAGGCGTATGCTGAGAACGTGGACCTGATCAACCGTCAGCAGGTGTGGTCCGCCCGTTGGGTGGTGGAGTCGACCCCGCCCGGCACGGTGATCGCCGCGCACGACATTGGGGCGCTGGGGTACTTCGGCGGGCGGCCGCTGGTGGACATGGCCGGGCTGGCAACGCCGGACCTGGTGTCGGGGCCGCGCGACGTGGCGGAGGTGCTGCGGGTGGTGCAGGCCCGGGGCGCCCGTTACGCGCTGGCAATCCCCGACTGGTACCCGCCGCTGTACGCCGGCCTGACCGCCGGCCTGCACGCACGCGAGGTCGCAGTGGCCGTGGTATCGCCGGCGGTGCCGGACGGGCAACGTCTCCGGATTCTCGCCGTTCCGTGAGTATCTAAGCGCGCTATGTCATACATGTGATCCGACTAATAGAGCACCTGCTCCCCCTCCAAGTCCCGTATCTCCCGTTCCGACAGGCCCAGCAACTCGCGCGCCACCTGTGCGGTGTGCTCGCCCATGAGAGGGGCGTGGCCTTCGATGGCGCCGGGGGTCTCAGACAGGCGGACGGGGATGCCCTCGGTGGTGATGGGCCCGGCCTCCGGCTCGTCGATGGTGACCAGGAAGCCGCGGGCGGCGAGCTGGGGGTCGCGGGTGAACTGGTCCTCTACGTCCTGCACGGCGGCGGCCATCACACCGGCCTCCTGTAGCAGGCGCATCGCCTCGTGCGGCTCGTGCTGCTGCGTCCACGCCTCGATCCAGGCGTCCACCGCGGCCTTGTGGCGCACCCGCCCAACGTGCGTGGCGAACGGGCTGCCGGCCGCGGCCCGTTCCGGCTCGCCGAGCAGGCCGCACAGCGCCGCCCACTCCGCGTCGGACGAGACGCCCAGCACCAGCCAGTGGTCGTCGCCCTTGCAGCGGTAGCCGCCATAGGGCGCCGCAGTCTCGCTGTGGTTGCCCGCCGGCTGCGGCTCCTGGCCGTTCACGAGGTACTGCAGGTACAGCGGGCCCATCAGCGCCGCGCCAATGTCGAGTTGCCCGCTGTCGAGCCACTGGCCTTCGCCGGTGGCCGCACGGTGCATCAGCGCCAACACCACGCAATAGGCCGCCGTCACGCCGCCCAGGAAGTCGGGGTGCTGCGAGCGCGCCTCGGCGGTCACCAACTCGGAGTCCGCGTAGTTCCACAGGTGGGTGATACCCAGGATGTTGCCGATGTTGGGCCCCCAGGTGACGTCGGCAGCGTGGGGACCGGTGGAGCCCATGCCCTTCACCCGCACCAGGATGATGTCGGGCCGCAGCGCCTTGAGCTGGTCGTAGGCCAGGCCCCAGTTCTCCAGCACGCCCAGACCGTAGTTCTCCACCACCACGTCGCACTGGGGTGCCAGGCGCTGCACGAGCGCGCGCCCCTTCTCGGTGCGCATGTTGACGGTGAGACTCTTCTTGCCGCGGTGCAGTTTGTGGAAGTCGGGCCGCACGTTCCAGCGCGCCGGGCTCTCGGTGCGATGCACGTCGGGGCGCGCCCGGCTCTCCACCCGCACCACCTCGGCGCCGAACTCGCGTAGCAGCTTGCCCACCGTTGGGCCTGCCGCCCCGGTGGTCAGCTCCAGCACCCGGATGCCCGCGAGCGGTCCAGCCATATTAGATGACCCCGATGGCGGCCAGCCGCTGCAGCTCGGCCGGGGTGAACCCCAGTTCATCGCAGTACACCGCCGCGTTGTGCTCGCCAATGCGGGGCGCCGGCCGGTCGGCGTGCGGCGGCTCACCGTTCACGCGCACACCGGCGCCGAAGTAGGTGTACGGCCCCGCGGTCGGGTGCTCGACCGGCGCCAGCATGCCTCGCTCGCGCACGTGCGGGCTGTCCAGAAACTCACCCGGCCGGTTCACTGGGCTGATGCCGATGCGCCGCCGCTGGCCCTCGTCGTACAGCTCCTGCTTGGTGAAGCGGGCGCAGAAGGCTGCGATGTGGGGGTAGATCAGGTCGTTGTTGGAGCGCCGGAACACCACGTCCTCGAAAACGGGGTCGGTGAGTTCCGGCGGGTTGCCCAGCCATTCCACCATGCGCTTCCACTGCTCGAAGGGCAGAATGAACAGCAGCACGTGTCCGTCCTTGCACCGGTACAGGTTGTACACGTCGCCGCCGCGTTCCTTGCGCGAGCTGCGGAAGGGCTTGACCTGGGTGTGGCTGTAGTTGGGGATGGCGTAGCCGGCGATGTGGACGGCGCACTCGTGCAGCGAGGCATCCACATGCTGCCCGCGCCCGCTGGTAAGGCGGTGGAACAGCGCCAGGCTGATGGCATACGCCGCATAGGCGCCGGTGATGCCATAGGCCAACTCTCCCGGCGCCTGCAGCGGCGACTCGCCGGGCTCGCCGCTCAGCGCCATGGTGTTGCCCAGCGCGAAGGCCGCGATGTCGGTGGCCTGATAATCGCGCCAGGGGCCGGTCTGGCCGAAAGGTGTGATGGACGCCACCACGATGCGGGGGTTGAGGGCCGAGAGCGCCGCATAGCCCAGGCCCTGCGCGTCCAGCACCCCAGGCCGCTCCGTCTCCAGCAGCACGTCGGCGGTCTTGGCCAGCTCGCGCAGGATGGCGCGGCCGTCCTGCGTACCCAGGTTGAGGGTGATGCTGCGCTTGTTGGTGTTGTAGTGCAGAAAGCTGAGGCTGCGGTCGGGGCCCGGCACACCGCCCACAAACGGCGGCAGCCGCCGCCCAGGGTCGCCGCCCGGGGGCTCCACCCGCAGCACGCCGGCGCCCATGTCGGCCAGCAGCTTGGCGCAGTGCAGGCCGCTCGGCCCGGCCAGGTCCAGCACGCGGTAGCCCGCCAGCGGCCGCTGAGCCGAGCGGGGGGACGCGGTTGCGGGCACGCTCATACGGCGCGGATTCCTTGCGGCTTCATGTTCCGGGAGACTATACAGCCCCTCCGCGAAAGTCAACCGTGCTCGCCGCGAACGGCGGCCGGCATGCCCCGTGATGCCGGTGCGCATATACCGGAGTATGTCTCTAAAGATACAGTGTCTCTATATCATGTACTCAACAGTGGTTGACTTAAATATCTTTCCCAATATGATCGATACGGTACTATGGTCGCGGCGCGAGCATCTAAGGTGCCCCCGATGCTGAGGCCCCCAAGACCGGCAAGAAGACAGCACTTGTCTATTGAGCAACAGGAGAGACACATGCTCTTTGACTGTTCGACCGTCCGCACCCTCGTCCGCTCCGCGGGAGCAGCACTGCTGCTGCTGGCCGCAGCGGGCTGCTCCACCCAGCAGTCGCCGGGCAGCGGCGCCGGCGCGCCGCCCGCGGCCGCACCGGTGGCCCCGGCGTTCACCGCCAAGTGGATCGAGAGCGGCCCGCCGCCCCAATTCACCGCACCCAAGGTGGACACCCCCGCACCCAGCGGGCAGACGCCAGACCTGGACGTGGTGTACCCGTTCGCGCCGCCACTCAAGGCCACCTTCGGCTACGGCGTGGCCAGCGGCGACATGACCAGCGACAGCGCGGTGCTGTGGACCCGCACCGCATCGTCGCTGGCGGTGACGCCGGAACTGGCCGAGAGCGAGAGTTTCGCCAATCCCGTGTCGCTGGCCGCGGGCAAGACCACTGAGGCCACCGATCTGACGGCCAAGGTCATCGTGAGCGGCCTGAAGCCGGGCACCCAGTACTACTTTCGGTTCAAAGCCGGCCAGGAGGTGAGCCCGACCGGCAGCTTCAAGACGGCGTATCTGGCCAACGAGAAGCGGCCGGTGACGCTGGGCTTCAGCGGCGACGTGGACTGGAAGTGGAAGCCCTACCCGCTGCTGAGCACCCTGGCAAAGGAGAAGCTGGACTTCTTCATCTTCCTGGGCGACCTCATCTATGAGACACGCAACCTGCGCGCAAGCGTCTCGGCAGAGAGTCTGGATGACTACCGTGCCAAGTACCGCGAGAACCGGGAGCCGCGCGCTGGCACCTCGCTGACCACGGTGCCGATGCAGGAGCTGTACAAGGCCTTCGGCCAGTACCAGGTGTTCGACAACCACGAGACCGGCCCCAGCCAGGCCGACAAGAGCGCTCCGCCCTACAACGATGGCGGCGTGCTGGTGAATGGCGTGCCGGTGGCCAAGACCCCCGGCTACCAGGCCCGGGTGCGCGCCTTCAGCGAGTATCAGCCGCTGCGGGAAGAGACCATGGACGGCACGCAGAAGTTCTACCGCACCATCCCATGGGGCGGCAACCTGCGGTTGTTCATCGTCGACGACCGCAGCTTCCGGGACCGCCGGCTGGCCAACAGCGACCTGCCGGATGCCACCTCCTGCAGCCGCACCATGCTGGGCGCCACGCAACTCAAGTGGCTGCAGGACCAGTTGCTGGCCGCCAAGGCCGAAGGGGTGGTGTGGAAGGTGATGGTGGCCTCCTCGCCAATGCAGGCGCTGGGACGGGCGTCGCAGACCGGCGTAGACGTGGACGGCGGCAAGTCGTGGGCCGGCGGCTACAACTGTGAGCGGTCGAAGCTGCTGAAGTTCATCGATGACAACGCCATCAACAACGTGGTGGTGCTCACCACCGACAACCATTACACGGTCATCAACAACCTGTCCTACAACAGCGATCCGGCAGACCCCAAGTCGCCGCTCAAGCCGGCTCGCAACACCTTCGAGGTGCTCACCGGCCCCATGGGCGCCGACAACAAGGTGCCCGGCTTCAAGGTCGACTTCAGCAAATTCGGCCTGCGCGAGGGCGACCGGGCGATTGTGGACGTGTGGAACGGCGATGCCCCCAACGCCGACGGTGAGCCCAAGGGCTTGAAGCAGGCCGGTGGCGACCCCATTGGCCTAGAGGCCGGCTTCCCGGGGCTCGACGTCGCCAGCATCGTGGCCCAAGGCGTGCCGGCCGGCAAGGTCGACCCGCTGGCCTTCGTGAGCTGGCGTACTTTCAGCTACGCTACGCTCACCTTCGACGAGCAGAGCCTCGCGGTGCGGGTGATGGCCGCCCCCGCCGTGGCCGACCCGGTGACGCTGCTGAAGTCCGACGCATTGAAGCAATACGAGGATTCCAAGCCGAGCGAGGTGCTGCGCTTCAAGGTGAAGGCGCAGTAGCTCGTACATCCGACCCGGCCAGTGGCGCCCCCACATCAGGGGGCGCCACTGTGCTCGCAGGCGTCCCTCACAGTGCACGTTGCCTCCCGACGCACGCTCAAAGTGCGATTGCATTGCGAGACGGGCGGCTGCGCAGTTGCCGTCTTTGCGATTCCCCTTCTGGCAACATGATTGCGACGGCCGCACACGGCGCGCCGCTATCATGGAGGGAACGAATGAAATCCACCGCCACTCGTGTGAAACCCCTGCCTGCGCTTGCGGCGTATGCTCCGAGCGTCGACTTCATCTCGGCAGAAGGCCGCGCCGGGCTTGAGTTGCAGCTGAAGCGGTTACGGGAAGAGCAGTTGCCGGCGGCGCTGATGGCGGCCGAGCAGGTCCGGGAGCAGACCATCATCCCCGGCGATACGGAGCTGTACGAGACCCTCGACGCGCTCTCGCAGGTGGAGGAGCGTATCCGCAACATGACCTTTGCGCTTGAACACGCGGTGGCAGTGGCAGAACGGCCCAGCGACCCGACAACGGTCGGACTCTACTCACGGGTGACCCTAAAAGACCCGCAGGGGATACACGATACTGTGCAGATCGTGGGGGACCTGGACAAGGACGTGGCGGCCGGCCGGCTGTCGCACCGGTCAGTGCTGGGCACCAAGCTTATGGGCGGACGGGTGGGCGACCTCGTAGTGCTTGGCACCCCGAACGGGCAGACCGCATACACCATCACGTCCATCGACTGACCCCCAACCCCAGGAGTTCACCCGCCCCCGACGGACTCGGGCGGCGGTAACAAGCGATGGCAAGGCGCGCTATAGGACGTCTTCTGGGAAGAGGTGAAACCCCCGGCGACGGGCCTCTTGATCGCATGCAGCCAGCGCCGCAGTCAATGCCGCCATCGGATCCGGGCTGCGCTTCACCCCTCGGAGAGCTGCCCGAATGAAATCGCTCACTGCGGCGGCCTCGTCGGAATCACCCTCTTGCTCAGTAACACGGCGAGTCAATGCCTCGAGCAGCAGCCAGGCCGCCATGCTGGCAAGTACGGTGTTCTGTGCCGTTACTACCTGCTCCAGCGCTCGGAGTTCACGTTCTAGCGAATTTGCCATTGTTCAAGCTCCTGGACAGCATTGTCGCCACAGTATCGCGCAATGCCACACGGTACGGGCCTTTAACCTCGCGGCGCTGTGGCTGGCGACTCCTGCAAAGTTGCGATGCACTCACGCTATCTGGAGCGGTGCGCTGGTCCGGGGTAGTTTCAAGCGCCGTATGCGATCGAGGTTGTGCGGCCGTTGCCACTCTCGCAGGTGAACCGCCGCCGTGCCTATGGTCACCTCCCACTGCGAGTTGTCACATGTCCGCAAGGCGTGCTTCCATCGCCGCGATCGGTTCGCAAGCGCTCGCGGGGGAGAATGCGTCTGTAGCGCTGACGTGAGTACGCTGCCCAGCGAAATTGGCGCTGATCGAAAGACGAGTCAGGGGGGATCTCACGATGAGTGAACCCGAGAAAGCGTCAGGCATGAATGCGTTTTCCCCGACCGCGAGTCCCGAGACGAGGCGTCAATGTACCAAGCCGGTAGCGACCATCTTTCTATTGCCTTCGTCGCAACGTGCCCTCCCAGGCAGTGCGGCATCGCAACGTTCTCCAAGGACCTTGAACAGGCGCTGAAGTCTGCGGACGAGTCTGTTCGCGTTGATTGGGCTGCAATCAACGAGGCGACCTCCATTCATTCCTACGGACCTGAGGTGGCGTGGCACATCCGGCAGGGTTCGCCGGAGAGTTATCGGGCAGCCGCCCTGCAGCTTAACGCTGCCCCGGTGGATGTGGTCAGCCTGCAGCATGAGTTCGGCCTGTACGGTATTTGGGGCGACCCCTTCGAAGATCACCTGACATCGTTCCTCGAGTCGCTACGCAAGCCGCTCGTCACCACCCTACACTCCGTGCTGCCCGATCCCTCAGCGTCCGTGAAGGCGTCGGTCAGGCGGATTGCCGCTCGCAGCAGTACCGTGGTGGTCATGGCCGAGCGTGCCCGCTCGCTGTTGCTCGATGCGTATGGCCTTGCGCCGCACAAAGTGACGGTGATTCCCCACGGAGTACCGGCCGTGGAGCCCCAAG
>Ga0082335_1003483_pt1 | contig 22380 bp, 20 predicted proteins | sample Subgrocontami58m_FD_72375 | JGI IMG/M metagenome (GOLD analysis project Ga0082335, IMG submission 72375) | Subsurface groundwater microbial communities from S. Glens Falls, New York, USA - GMW37 contaminated, 5.8 m (SPADES assembly) (version 2) ...
CGCTTCCTCGCGGTGGCCCACACGTTCGGCGCGAGCCGGCTCACGATCTTCCGCACGATCGTGCTCCCCGGCAGCGTGCCGTACATCATGACCGGCCTGCGCCAGGGCGCGAGCCGCGCGGTCGTCGGGGTCGTCGCGGCGGAGTTCATCTCGTCGAACGAGGGCCTCGGCTTCCTCATCATCCTCTCGGGCCAGACCCTGAACACCTCGCGGGTCATGGTTGGCATCGTCATGCTCGCCGCCTTCGGCATCTTCACGGGCGAGGTGTTCCGGCGCATCGAGCAGCGCTTCGAGGTCTGGCGCCGCGAGGCCAACACCTGAGCCCGACCGGCGTTCCCCTAGGATGAGCGGGACCCCGTAGCTCAGTGGATAGAGCGCTTGGCTTCGAACCAAGAGGCCGGGCGTTCGAATCGCCCCGGGGTCGCAGGGGTGACACGATGAATGCTCCGGGGGCGTGCTTCCACCGCGCCGTCACGAGCGCGCCGTGACGGACATCGTCGAGACGATCCGCGAGCGCCACCGGAGCCTCAGCGTGCGCCTGGCGAGCCGCATCGCCATGGCGCTCGACCGGGGCGCGCGCGACGACCTCAACGCGATCGTGGCGCTCCTCGAGGGGGAGCTCCTCGGTCGCCTGCGCGCGGAGCAGCGCCACCTCTACCCCGCGGTCGACGGGCTCATCCGCGAGCACGGCAGCGCAACGGCGACGATGGTGCTCGACCACGAAGCGATCGAGGCGCTGGTCGGCCGCGTCGCGGCGGCGGTGGAACGGCTCCGGGCGGCCGGCGAGCGGAAGGAGCGGACGGCCGCAAAGCAGCAGCTCCGCGAGGCCCTGCTCCGCCTCGACACGCTGCTCCAGGTCCACCTGAGCAAGGAGGAGCGCGTCTACCTGCCGCTCGTCGAGACGCGGCTGGCGCCCGCCGAGCGCGCGCGCCTCCTCGAGGAGCTCGAGCGCGGGACCGCGACCGCGGACGGAGGGAAGACCTCGACCGTGGACGAGGGAGAGACACTCGACGTTCGCTCGACCCCGCACGGCGCTCGCCATGAGGAGATCTTCGCGGCGTTCGCCCGTCTCCCGGTCGGCCGCGCGCTCGTGCTCGTGAACGACCACGATCCGCGACCCCTCTCATACCAGTTCGCCGCCGAGCACCCGGGCACCTTCACCTGGGAGTATCTCGAGCGCGGCCCGGCCTGGCGGGTGCGGATCACGCGCATCGCGAGGGGCTGAGCCGGTCGCGACGCCCCGCTAGGGTCTTCCGGCCCGCCGCACGGTGACCAAGTGCCCTTGGTCAGCGGGGATGTACCGCCGACGGTCGGAGGGCCATAACGAGCCGGGAGGTGACCGTGTCCATGCTCCGAACCAGGAAAGCCGTTCCCGTCATCGCAGTGATCGTGCTCCTCGTCGTCGGCACGGTCCTCGGGCGCGTCACTGCGGGACTGGGCGGCGGTGCGCTCGGCGACATCGCGGCCGAGCGCAAGCTCACGCCGGACGAGGCGTCGGGAGCGCTGAAGTCCTTCGTCGCGCCGGGCAAGTACGACGAGTACATGCTGGTCGCCTCGGGTGGGCACTCCGGCCAGATCCATATCGTGGGGATCCCCTCGCTCCGGCTGCTCAAGACCGTCCCGGTCTTCACGCCGGAGTCCTGGAGCGGCTACGGCCAGAAAGCGGACTCCAGCGAGTCGGTCCTTCGGGGCGGCTCGGACCCGGCGAAGGAGGCGGAGGAGCTCACCTGGGGTGACAGCCACCACCCGGCGCTGTCCGAGACGAATGGCGCGTACGACGGCCGCTGGGTCTACATCAACGACCGCGCCAACGGCCGTCTTGGAATGGTCGATCTCCGCGACTTCAAGACGAAGCAGATCCTCGACATCCCGAACATCGGCACGTCGCACGGCGGCGTCTTCGCGACGCCGAACACCGAGTACGTCCACATCTCGAGCATGACGCCGCGACCGCAGACCCCCGACGGCTACGCGCCGCTCGAGCAGTACGCGGAGAAGTACCGCGGCATGTCCACGTTCGTCGCGATCGACCCGGCGACCGGGCGTGGCGACATGGCGAAGAGCTTCCAGATCGAGCTGCCCCCGTACACCCAGGACCTCGCGGACGCGGGCAAGAAGGCCTCGGACGGCTTCGCGTTCATCAACTCGTACAACAGCGAGATGTCGATCGGCACGGCGGGACCCGACGGCAAGCCCATCGAGGTCGGCGCTTCGAAGAACGACTTCGACTTCCTCCACATCATCGATTGGAAGAAGGCCGCGACCGTCGCGTCGGGCGGCAAGACCGAGGTCCGGAACGGCGTCCGGGTCATCCCGCTCCAGCTCGCGATCGACGAGGGCGTCCTCCACTTCGCGCCCGAGCCCCGCAGCCCGCACGGCGTCGACGTGAGCCCGGACGGCAACTACATGGTCGTCGGCGGGAAGCTCGACCCTCACACGACGATCTACGACATCGACCTGGTCAAGAAGGCGATCGCGGACAAGAACTTCTCGGGTCGCGACCGCTACGGCGTCCCGATCCTCAAGTTCGAGGCGGTCGTCGCCGGCCAGGTCGAGGTCGGCGCGGGACCGCTTCACACCCAGTTCGACGGGAAAGGCAACGCCTTCACGAGCCTCTTCCTCGAGAGTGCGGTCGCGAAGTTCAGCCTCGGCCCGAAGGCCGGCATCTCGGCCGACAAGGCCTTCAAGCTGCTCGACAAGGTCGACGTCCACTACAACATCGGCCACCTCGCCACGAGCGAGGGCGACACCGTGGCGGCGGACGGCAAGTATCTCGTTGCGCTCAACAAGTGGTCTATCGACCGCTACCCGACGCTCGGGACGCTGAAGCCGCAGAACCTCCAGCTCATCGACCTCAGCGGCGCGAAGATGCGGATCATCAACGAAGCGCCGGCGGGCTTCGGCGAGCCGCACTACGCGCAGATCGTTCGTCTCGACCGTCTCGGCAAGTCGCTGCAGGCCTACCCGCCGGGGACGGACCCGCTCACCTTCAAGCCGTCGGCGGACGCGACGACCCTCGGCAAGGAGCGCGTCGAGCGCTCGGGAGGGATCGTCCACGTGTACATGACCGCGATGCGCAGCCACTTCACGCCGGACGTCATCCGGGTCAAGAAGGGCGAGCGTGTCCGGATCCACGTGACGAATGTCGAGACCACCCCAGACGCCACGCACGGCTTCGCCGTGCCTTCCTACAATGTCCAAGCGTCGCTCGATCCCGGCGAGGTCGTCACGGTCGAGTTCGACGCGAAGAAGACCGGCGCCTTCGCGATCTACTGCACCGAGTTCTGCTCAGCGCTGCACCTCGAGATGCAGGGCTGGCTGCTCGTCGAACCGTGAAAGGGGTGTTCATGCGCTTCAGGTTCCCCGCGCTGACGATCCTCGCGCTCCTTGTCGGCGCCGCCTGCTCCGGGGGCGGCGCCTCGTCCTCCGGTCCCGAGGTGAAGATCGCCCTGACCGACTTCAAGTACACGCCCGACAAGATCGAGCTGCCCGCGAGCACGGTGGTCAAGCTCACGGCGAAGAACAGCGGCAGCGTCGAGCACGACTTCGTGATCGATAAGCTCAGCTACAAGCTCTCGGTGCCGACCGCCCGCGAGGTCTCGAAGAACATCGGTCCGCTCCAGCCCGGCACCTACGACGTCTACTGCGCCGTCGTCGGCCACAAGGAGCTCGGCATGATCGCGACCCTCACGGTCAAGTAGCGTGACGACGGCGGGACGGGCCGCGGCGCGGTCACGCGCGTGGCTCCGTCCCGTCGTCGCGCTCCTGGCACTGGTCGCCCTGGCCGTCGCGCTGGGGCAGCCGATCTGGGTGGCACGTCTCGAAGCGCCGCAGTATCCGAAGGGGTTGACCCTCGCGGTGTACGGCGACCGCCTGGAGGGCGATGTCCGCGAGGTGAACGGGCTCAACCACTACATCGGGATGCGGACGATCGACCCGGCGGTCATTCCCGAAATGAGGCTCTGGCCGCTCGCGCCCGCGTTCGCCGCGGCCTTCGCGGTCGCGGGTATCGCGCTCGGCGGCGCGGCCGGCCTCCTCGCGCGCATCGCGCTCTGGCTGGTCCCGCTCGTCGTCCTCCTCGACATCCAGCGCTGGCTCATGGTCTTCGGGCGCGAGCTCGATCGGGACGCCGCGCTCCGTCTGAAGCCCTTCGTGCCGCTCGCCGTCGGTCCGACGGCCGTCTGGAACTTCCGCATCTGGGCGATGCCGGGGCCGGCGCTGCTCCTCATGTTCGCGGTGGCCCTCGCGGTCATGCTCGCGGCGCGCGCCGGCCGGGGGCCGGGTGGCGCAGGCTGGCTCCGGCGGCTGGTGGCGCGCGGCGCGCACCTCGCCGTGCTCGCGCTCGCGCTTTCGGCATGCTCGGCTCCCGTGGCGGCGAGTGATGCCCACCCGGTGCACAGCGCGGTCCCGGTGCCGCTCCCGGCCCGACTCGCGGTCACGGTGCCCGCGCCCGCGGCGGCACCGGCGGGCGAGACCGGCGCGCGCTTCGATCTCGCGGCCGCGGTCGCCGCGGCACCGGTCGGCGCCGAGCTCCACGTGCCCTCCGGAACGTACCCCGGCCCGCTCACGATCGATCGCCCGATCACGCTGATCGCCGACGGGACCGTTCTGCTCGACGGCGGGGGCCGCGGAACGGTGCTCACCGTCCGTGCGCCCTCCGTCGTCATCCGCGGGTTCACCATCCACGGGAGCGGCGGCCAGGTCGAGGACGCCGCCGGGATCGCGGTCCTCGCCGACGACGTCACCGTCGAGCAGAACCGCCTCCACCACGTGTACGCGGGCGTGCTGGTGCGCGGGACGCACGGCGTTCGCATCGTCGGCAACCTCGTCGAGGGGCCCGGCTCCGCGGCGAACGAGACGAGCATCGGCGAGAGCCACCAGGACCGCTCCAGCGCGGCCGGCGACGGCGTCACCCTGTGGAACGTCAGCGGCGCGCTCGTCCGTGGCAACACGATCACGGGCATGCGCGACGGCGTCTACCTTTCCTACGCCGAGGACGTGCTCGTCGATTCCAACCGCATCACGGACGGCCGCTACGCGGTCCACGCGATGTTCGGACGAGGCCTCACCGCGTTCGGGAACGAGATCGCCGGCAACGCCTCCGGGCTGGTCCTCATGAACACCGAGGCCGTCGAGGCCGCGCGCAACCACCTGACCGGGCAGCGCTCCAGCGCGACCGGCTACGCGGTGCTCCTCAAGGACGTGCGGGGCGCGCGGCTGGTCGAGAACGTGGTGAGCCGCAACGTCATCGGCGTCCGTGCGGACGGCGTGGATCGGAACGCGGCGCCGGCCGAGCTCATCCGGAACGACTTCTCGTACAACGGCATCGGCGTGCAGCTGCTGCCGAGCTCGAAGCTCGTCTTCACGCGCAACTCCTTCGTCGACAACCTCGTCCAGGTGGACCTCCCGGGCGCCGTCGCGGCGAGCGGCAACGAATGGACGAAGGCGGGTCTCGGCAACTACTGGAGCGGGTACGGCGGGTTCGACCTGGGCGGCGACGGCGCCGGCGACCTTCCGCATCGCGAAGGGGTCGCGGCCGTCCGGCTGCTCGAGGCCGCTCCCGAGCTGCTGCTCTTCCGCGGCTCGCTCGCGATGCACGTGCTCGAGCGGGCCGAACGCTGGTGGGACCTGTCGCACGCCGCGACGGCCGTGGATCCCCTGCCGCTCGTGCGTCCCCAGGCGCCACGGCCGGACGAGCTGCCGGCCGAGGGCGGCATCGCCTGGCTGCTCCTGGCCGCCGCGCTCGTCGGCGGCGCGACGGGCGCGACCGTCGCCGTGCGGCGGTCCGGCGGCGCGACCGCGGCGATCGCCGCCGCGCGGAGGGCCGCCGGCGCGTGATCCTGCGGGTCGCTGCGCTGCGGAAGACCTATGGGGGTCGGATGGTGCTCGATGGCCTCTCGTTCGAGATCGCCGCCGGCACGCTGACCGCGCTGGTCGGGCCGAACGGCGCCGGCAAGAGCACGCTCCTCCGCTGCCTGGCCGGCGTGACGCCGCACGAGGGTAGGGTCCATCGCTTCGACGGTGTGCGCGCGGCCCGCGGCGCGATCGCGTACCTGCCCCAGTCGCCGCGCCTGCCGGCGGAGGCGACGGTCGCCGAGATCGCGGCCGTCTTCGCGGTCGATCGAGCGGACCCGGCGGTCTCGTTCGCCCCCGACCCGGCCCGGCGGGCGGGGACGCTCTCGGGCGGCGAGGGCCAGCGGGCGGCGCTCGCCGCGCTCCTCGCGATGCGGCCACGGCTGCTCTTGCTCGACGAGCCGACCGCGGACCTCGACAGCGCGGCGCGGCGCGATCTCCTTCGCGCGCTCACCGCGGCGCGCGACGGGGGCGCGGCCGTCGTGCTCACCACGCCTGCGCCGCAGGCTGCCGAGCTCGTCGCGGCCGCCGATCGAGTGCTCGCGATCGAGGCCGGCCGGATCGTCGCCGACGCTACGCCCGCGGCGTACCTCGCCCGTTGACGCTCGCGTTGTTCGAGATCCGCGTCCTCACGCGCAGCCGCTGGCTGATCGGCGGCGGCGCGATCTACGCGCTGCTCGCCGCCGGCGTGACCGCGCTCGGGCTGTCCACCTTCCGGATCCTCGGTCTCGGCTCCGCGTCTCCGGCGGCGCTCGCGCTCCTGGATCTCGGGCTGCTGCTGCCGATGGCGTTCGCGCTCGTCACCGGGAGCGCCGCCGTGGCGACCGACCGGGAGGGCGGCTTCCTCGCGATGCTCCGCGCGGCCGGTCGGAGCGGCGGCGAGATCACCCGTGCGAAGATCGCTTCGGCGACGGTCGCCGCCTGGCTGATGCTCGCGGCGGGCTACGGTGCGAGCGCGCTCGTCCTCGCGGGCAACGTCCCCGCGGCGCAGCTCCCCGTGTTCGGCGCGATCTTCGGCGTCACCCTCGCCGGGGCGCTCGCGGCCGCCTCCGTCGGCGTGCTCGTCGGCGCCGTGACCCGGACGCGCCAGGAGGCGCTCCTCGCCTCCCTCGCGATCTGGTTCGCCTTCGCGGTGGGGATGGAGCTCGTCGTGCTCGCGCTCGCGCCGCTCATCCGCGCCGGCGCGGTCGGGCTCCTGCTCCTCGTGCTCTTCGACCCGCTCGAGGCCGCGCGGACGCTGGGCCTTATCGCGCTCGGCATGGAAGGCGAGCTGCTCGGATCGCTCGGGGCACTTCTGACCACGACCCAGGGCAGGTTCGGCGCGGCGGTGGTGCTCATCGCCGCTCTGGGGACGTGGATCGGTGGAGCGGCCGCGACCGCGGCGTGGCTGGTGGGCCGGCGGAGCTCCTGAGGCGCAGCCGAGCGCGCGAGCTCCTGGGTGTAGAAAGCAAAGACCTCCTCGGTCGATGCCGCCGTGCCGAAGATGTACCCCTCGAACGGCGGTTGCTCGCCGTCCAACGTCTTCATGCGCTCTCCGCCGACATGCCCAAGCTGGTCGGCACCGGGCATCCGCAGGGCGACCGCCGGGTTCTTCACCAGGTCGCTCCGCTCCAGCTCACCGTCTTGCGCGCAGGCGGAGATCATCGCGATGCACGCAAGGACACCGAGCCATTCCAACTGACGCACGCGCCAACGCTCAGTCGGCTCGGCTTGTGGGTGCGTGGTGGCGGCCACTACCGGGTTGGACTGGGATACGGGCAGGCGGTCCCGCCGTACGGCAGCAGACTGACGTCGAAGACCGTGGCGTAGTCCTTGCCCTTGTAGAAAGCAGGCTGGAAGGCTCGCGCCTTGTCCTCGATGCCCAGCCGGAAGGCTACCTTCGACGTACACCACCACCGCAGGTCCAACTCGACCCCGCTTGCTCCCACCATGCGCCCGTTCGGCTTCCAGCCGAGACGCGCAAGTTCCTGCGTGTAGAAGGCAAAGACCTCCTCGGTCGATGCCGCCGTGCCGAAGACGTAGCCCTCGAACGGCTGTTGCTCGCCGTCCAACGTCTTCATGCGCTCTCCGCCGACATGCCCGAGCTGGTCGGCGCCGGGCATCCGCAGAGCGACTGCCGGGTTCTTCACCAGGTCGCTCCGCTCCAGTTCGCCGTTCTGCGCGCAGGCGGAGATGAGTGCGAGGCACGCCACGAGAACGAGCCATCTCGACCGACGCACGTCGGGACGCGATCTCCGCTCGGCTGGCGCGTTCCGCATGGCGACAACTACCTCGTCGGCCGCAGATACGGACAGGCGCTGATCTCGCCGTACGCGATGACAGTGGCGTCGAAGACGGTCGCGTAGTCCCTGCCCTTGTAGAAGGCGGGCTCAAAGGCGCGCACCTTGTCCTCGATCGCGAGCCGGAAGCCTGCCTTGGGCGTACACCACCACCGGACTTCCAGCTCGACTGTGCTCAGTCCACCGCTACTGTCTGGCTTCCAGCCGAGCCGCACGAGCTCCTGGGTGTAGAACGCGAAGACCTCATCGCTTGATGCCGCCGTCCCAAAGATGTAGCCCTCAAACGGCTGTTGCTCGCCGTCCAACGTCTTCATGCGCTCTCCGCCGACATGCCCGAGCTGGTCGGCACCGGGCATCCGCAGCGCGACTGCCGGGTTCTTCACCAGGTCGCTCCGCTCCAACGGACCATCTTGCGCGCAGGCGGACACGAGCGCGAGGCACGCCACGAGAACCAGCCATCTCGACCGACGCGCGTGGGGACGCGGTCTCCGCTCGACTGGCGCGTTCCACATGGTGGCGACTACCTCGTCGGACTCGGACGCGGACACGTCGTGATCGCGCCGTACGCGATGAGCCTCGCATCGAACACCGTGGCGTAGTCCTTTCCCTTGTAGAAGCCGGGCTGGTAGGCACGCGCCTTGTCCTCGATCCCCAGCCGGAAGGCAACCTTCGACGTACACCACCACCGCAGGTCCAACTCGACTGTGCTTCGGCCTGCGCCCCCGTTCGGCTTCCAGCCGAGCCGCGCAAGTTCCCGTGCGTAGAAGGCAAAGACCTCCTCGGTCGATGCCGCCGTGCCGAAGATGTAGCCCACGAACGGCGGTTGCTCGCCATCCAACGTCTTGATGCGCTCCCCGCCGACATGCCCGAGCTGGTCGGCGCCGGGCATCCGCAGCGCGACTGCCGGATCCTTCACCAGGTCGCTCCGCTCGAGTTCGCCGCTCTGCGCGCAGGCGGAGACGAGTGCGAGGCAGACGATGCCGGCGAGCCATACATACCGACGCACGTCCGACCTCACTGCCTGATCGTGGTCATGAATTTCCACGCGTGGCCTTCGTAGATGAGGATCATCCTGAACGCAAGGCTGGAGGTGGCGCCCGAGGGCGTCGTGAGCGTGGCGGTGTACGGGACCGCGACGTAGGAGAAGCCTTGGTCGCTCGTCTGAACGCTTCCAACGGTGCCCCGCGTGAGTGCGGTGATCCGGCCAGTGGTTGCGCCATCGTTCCACGCCGCGGCGAATGCGGGCGCGCTGTACGTCCGGGTCACGGTCGTGCTCAGGAGCGAATAGAAGCGGGTCGGGTCGTTCGCGGTGAGCGAGGACTCGACCGCCGCGATCGTCGGTCCCAGACCGGCGGTGCTCGCCGGTCTGGCGTTCAGATGGAACTCGTAGTCCCCATCGTGAAGCTCGACTTCACCCGAATGACGCGCGGTGTCGAGCTCCGCCTCAAGATGGATCGGCACGGTCTGGAGGCGAGCTGGGGTGCCCGACCGAAGCTGCGCCTGCCCCTTGAAGTTGAGGTGCAGGCGCTTGCCCTCGGTCTCACGAGCCCGACGCGCTGCGATGCCGCCGTACACGCCGCGTCCGGGTATCGCGAGGGTGAAGTGCCCGGCATCGGGCGCGGACGCGTCGGCCTGCACGGTGAAGACCGCGCGGCTCCGCTGGTCCTGGAACACGAGCTCAGGCCGCGGCGCCGCGGCTGCAGCGAACGCGCGGACCGGCGCCGCGCTCACCACTCCCAGGCTTGCAACGCAGGCAACCCGGGGCGCGATCCCGAAGCCCAGCTTGGTGGGATCCGGCGCCGTGCCATCGTCCAGTGCGATGATCGCCCGGAACAGTGCGTCATCCAGATGCTGGATCGTGGCGTCACCACCACGCACGCAAATGTCGTGCATCTTCTTCCCGAAGTTCGTGTGCAGCTCAGGTGCCGCGAGGACCGACCCGAAGGTGTTGCGGTCGGCGGACGGGTCGAAGTCAAGATCGAAGTCGTGGACGAGGTCCCACTCTGTTGATGATTGGCCGCGGCCCGCCGCTGCCGGTAGGAATCGCGCGCCGCCGGTATCGGGCACCGCAGTCGGATCGTCATCGCCGGGAAGCATCACGACATCGCCGATCTCGACGGTGTCGGTCGGCAACCGGAAGAAGCCGAACGATTGCAAGACCTTCACTCGGATGTTCCCGTACACGTTGACGTAGTGGATGCCGTTGGGGATCGGCACGCTCTTGTTCGAATACACGATGTTCTTGCTACCCGGCGTGACATCCTCGAACGTCGGGCGGTTGGGATCGTGACCCACCCAGGCAGTAACAATGGCCCCGACCACGGCGCGGGCGAATGCGGCGCGGGGATCCAACCGCGCCGCCGTGTCGAGGCCGTTGTACGCGGCAGCGATGTAGGTGCCCTGCTGCACACCCTCGAGCGTCACGACCTGGTCCACGAGCGCAAGTGACGAGAACTGCGTCGGGTTGGCCGCTGCCCGCGCCGCGGCGTAGGCGAGGAACGATCGGACGATCCGGGTGCCACCGCTGTTCGAGAGCAGCGTGACCTTGTCGAACCGCGCGGCGAGCGCCCGGACGTCGTCGTCGAGCAGCACGCCGTTCAGCTCGATGTCGTCATTGCTGTCGCAGATCCCGGGAGCTGGATCTGCCCCAGCCGAATCCAGCGGCATCCCGGCGCTCGGATCGATGATCGGGTAAGCGCGCCGCCCGGTGGCCAGGCAGCGGGGGCTGGCGGCCGGGTCCTGGTTCCCCCGATCCTCATAGAACCGGAAGAACTGAACAGGCCCGTAGCGAGCGAAGAGCTGTCCGAAGAGGCTCGGCATGTCGTTCCTCGCAGGATCGCTAGCATCTTGCCGGAAGGAGCCGGTCGTGCCGTGGACGTAGACCATCACTCGCTTCGGCACGACCTTCACGTGGAACGAAGCCGAGCCCACGGCGCCCGCGCTGTCCGTGATCGCGACGGTCACGGTGTACGTGCCCACACCGCGGTACGCGTGGACGAGCGCGAAGGTGTGGTCGGGATTGAGCGCCAGAGCCATCGGGCCGGTGCCGTCGCCGAAGTCCACGCTGCCGGTCCATGACTGACCAGGATCGGGGTCCGCGAAGCTGCCGGCGACGTTCAGGCCGTCGTGCATGAAGATCTGCGTGTTCGCGGGGACGGTGACAACGGGTGCCGTGTTGGCGGGCCGATCGACGCCGTTCGCGAAATCCTCGACGAGCACGGAGCTGCCTGGGGCGCCAACGCGATAGAGGACGCGATAGCGGTCCGGGGAGTTTCCGTCGTCTGCGGCAGCGGACACGTTGCCCCAGCCGGTCGGGGCACCGCCGGCGAGCGTGCTCGGTGCCGCACTCCACACGCCGGCCGTGCGGCGAAGGAACCGGATCTCGCCGGCCGGTTGACCGGCGGTGCTCTGCACGAAGAGCGCAAGGTCGTTGGTCGCGAGGCGACGCGACAGTGCGGGCTGCGCGCCGGGTCCGAGCTGCGCCGTGAGGAGATCGGTCCACGACGTGTAGCTGTCCTGTGCGGTGCGTTCGGTCAGCCGCAGCCGGCCGTCGCCCTCGTTGGCCACGTACTGGACCCGGGTCCCGTCCCAGATCATGCTTCCGCCGGTCGCCGGGGCGGCGAGCGGCGGAGTCCCCGTCTCGATCGTTTCCGTGTAGCCGGTCGCCGACGCGGTGACGCGCACGATCGTGAACGCCATGCCGGACACGCCGCCGTAGAAGAAGGTCGCTCCGCCATCGCCCGCGACGCCCATGGTCGCGTGCATGTCGGCGCCCGAAGGCGAGTACGCCAACGTGCCGATGCGGTACCGGACCGAGAGGGTTGCCGCGTCGTAGGCCTCCATGCGCTGCCCGCCGCAGCAGAACGGCATGAAGTAACGGATGTGGACGAGCGCGTTCACGGCGTCGTAATAGACCCCGCCGATATACCCGGGAGTGTCGCAGCACCAGATGTTCTGCCATGACTGCGTGACCTGGCCGTCCGCATAGGCGAGCTTCACGATGTAGAGGCGGTCATTGACCGTGCTCGCGGCAATGCCGAACAGCGTGTCGCCGTTGCGCGTCCAGCCGCTGCGCGTGCGGAACCACTCGCCCATGTCGATGGGCGCACCCCAGGTTCCGTGCGCTTTCAGCCGGAAGTAGCTCGCATTGCGCGACCGGTAGATCGCGAGTCGAGCGCCGTCGGACATGGTGAACAGGTGCGCCGAGGCGTCCTTGTCCACGGGATCGGCCGCCGCGGGGCTCACCGCGAGCGCGCTCGACAGCGCGACCGAAACGCCGGTCTGACCGCCGGTCACGACCACGTTCGACGCCTCGGCGAACGACTGGGGAAGCCCCGGGCCGTACCAACGAGCGGCGTAGTCATTCAGTCCGGTGGGTGGCTGGAACTGGATCCGGTAGGTGCCCGCGGGCACGGTGAGCTGGTAGCCACCCGCGGCATCGGTGAGCGCGGTCGCGACGAGGCGGCAGCAGCCGGCGCCGTCGTTCGCGTACGCGGACACCGGAACGGTGCCGAGGACCCCGCTGGCCGTGGCGCTCGAGACCGTCCCCGAGACCTGCGTCGTGGCCGCCGGCGCCGGGAACGCGATCTGATCTTCAACGACGCCGTAGGCCGCCGCCGTGCCGGTTCGGTAGAGCAGGTGGACCGTGCCGACGTCGTTGGCGTCGTCCGGTGAGGCGGAGACGTTGCCGAAGCCGGTAGCCGTGCCGCCGGCTACCGTCACCGGCGCCCGCCACACGCCGGACGCGCGGAACACGGCCTTGATCTCCCCGGTGGCCTGCGCGGTGTTGTCGCGGTACAAGACGGCGAGGTCGGTCGATCCGCTCCGGCGCCAAATCGCAGGCTGCGCCGCGGGATCGAGCGAGGCGGCGACGAGGTCGTAGAGCCGATAGGCGTCCTGGCCGTGTCGTCGCAGGAGCCGTAGCTTCTGGCCGTTCTCGTTCACGACGTAGAGCAGCTCCGATCCGTCGTAGACCATGGCTCCGGCGGTGCCGGCGGCCGCGAGCTCGGGAATGCCGACCTCGAACCGCTCGCCGTAGCCGGTCGCGGACGCCGTCACGCGCACGATCCGGATCGTCGTGCCGTGCGCCCCGCCGTAGAAGAACGTGGCGCCTCCGTCTCCCGCCAGGCCGAACGACCCATCCGCGTCGGCGTCGGAAGCAAGCAGCGCCGGGCGCGTGCCGTACGCGAAGGCGAGCGTCGTCGCGTTGAACGCCTGGAGCTCTTGACCGCCGCAGCACCAGTCCATCAGGTAGCGGAAGTGGACCAGGCCGTTGACCGGGTCGAAGTACACACCGATCGGATGCCCGTCCGACGCGCCGCTCCATGGGCTGGTGCCGAACACAGCGAGCGCGCCCGCGGCGTAGCCGAGCTTCCAGACCATGAACACGCCGTCGAATCCTGCGCCGTAGCGTCCGTGCTCGTGCTCGTCGCGATCTGGGTCGCGAACGACGTGGCCGACGCGGGCCGGCTCGAGGTCGGCACCAGGCCGGTTGCGAGCATGGCGACGACGAGCACAGTCGTCAGAATCTGGCGCGCCCACCGGCCCCAGCCGTGGAGCAGTCGGCGCGCCGCCCGACCGCGTAGCGCCACACGAGGAACCACTTCGCCCTCCCCCGACGCTGGTTCAGCGTCCGCGAACGGCTGCTTGACGGTTGGTCACTATGCGGCGCCATCCACCCCAATGAGTGTCAATCGAGGGGCAGTCACGTCGTTCCACGGGCCCACGCGACTGCGAGCGCGGATCAACGTCGCGCGATCAATCCGGAGCCCGCCAGCGCGGTGGTGGTGGCGCCAAGGTCACCGCGGCTGAGCGCACACCCAGCCAGGACGAGCAGCGCGAGCGTGAGAAGCAGCTCCCAGCGCCGGGCCCAGCTCAGGCGATGGCGCACTCGGTTCCGGCGTTTCGATCGGCGCGTGGACATGAAGGCACTATGCGAGTTGTCGGACGCTAGTGGGCAATCGGGTCGGGCGGAATGTTGGGGCGAGCTACTCCGGTTCCACGAACCGGATGGTCAAGGTGGTCCGGCAACGCTCACAGGTGAGCGTCGCGAGGGTCGATTCCGCCGCACCGAACGTCGGGATGAACTTCGGGTTGTCGGCCTGGCCGACGCGGCGGTTGCAGCTCGGGCAGCGCACTCCGTCCTGGCTGAACGCCAGGCGCGTCGTCTGCAGGTCCGCGAATCCAGCTCGCTTGCGGCCCATCTCGTGCATAACGGTACCGCCTACGGGTCCCGGCGGCTCGGCGAAGGACCGGATCGGCCTCGGGAGGGCCGAGGAGGCGGAACGGTGTCGCCGTGGTAGCGCTCCGCGGGCGCCGCAGGCCGACGGGAACCCCCGCGTCCCCGCGGGAGTCAGGGGAGTAGCGGAAATCCCAAGGAGGCTGACGCCGATGACTCGCTCCCGGATCGTCCCCGCGCTCGCGCTCTCCGCGCTCCTCTTCGCGGCGTGCTCCGCGAACACCAGCCCCACCACCGCGCCCGCCGGCGGGTTCGGCGTGTCCGACGTCGCGCGCGGCGCCCCGGCCGTCGGGCCCGGAGCGGTACCCGCCCCCGAGAAGGGCGCGCTCGCGGCCGGTCCGGTCGCGGCGCCGCAGAACAACGCCGGCCAGCCCATCCCGGTGCCGCTCGCCTTCGACAGCGACCGCGCGCTCATCCTCACCGCGAACGTCGCGCTGCGGACGAAGGATCCCTGGGCGATCTCCGACCGCGCCCAGGCGATCGCGACCGGCCTGGGCGGCGACGTCATGGGCCTCTCGCAGTCGGGGAGCGGTGACCGGCGCTCGGCGACGCTCACGCTGCGGGTCCCCGCGGCGCGCTTCAACGACGCGCTCCGCCAGCTCCGCGACCTCGACGCCGAGGTCGTCTCCTCGAGCGTGGACGGCAAGGACGTCACCGACCAGTTCGTTGACCTCCAGGCTCGCCTCCGGGCCAAGCAGGCCGAGGAGCAGCGCTACCTCGCGCTGGTGGCGCGGGCCGAGAAGATCGAGGACATCCTCAAGCTCGACAACGTCCTCGCGCAGACCCGCACGCAGATCGAGCAGCTCACGGGCCAGATCAACTCGATCAAGAGCCGCACCACCTACGCCACGATCGTCGTGACGATCGCGACCGCCGCCGTCATCACGCCGCCCGCGCCGGCGGCCGGCTGGGACCCCGCTCGGAGCGCCGCCCTCGCGCTCGCCGCCCTCACCGCGCTCCTCCACGTCGCCGCCGACCTCGCGATCTGGACGCTCGTCCTCGGCACGCTGCCGGCGATCGCTGGCCTCGCGCTCTGGGTCGTCCTTCGCGGCCGCCGCCGGCCGGCCACGCCGACGGCGTAGCCGCAGCGCGTCGCGCCCGACGCCGATCCCGGACGGCCCGTTCCCTCCGCGGAACGGGCCGCCTCGCGCGACCGGTTGGCCGACACGATCCGCCGGATCCGGAGCGGACGGCCCGTTCCCTCCGCGGAACGGGCCGTCCCGCGCGTCCGGGCTGAGCCATACTCCACGGCATGAGTGACGACGTCAGCGTCCGGTCCATGAACGAGCTGGACATCGACGGCATCGTGCGCATCGACGAGCGGGTGACCGGGACGTACCGGCCCGACGTGTGGGAGCAGCGCGCCGTCTACTACCTGCGGCGCGACCCCGAGTCCTCGCAGGTCGCGCTCTCCGGCGGGAGGGTGATCGGCTTCATGCTGGGCGAGGTCCGCGGAGGGGAGTTCGGCCTGGCCGAGCCGACCGGCTGGGTCGAGTACTTCGGCGTGGACCCGGACGCGCGCGGCAAGGACGTCGGCCGCAAGCTCATGGACGGGCTCCTGGCGCACTTCCGGGCGCAGGGTGCGCGCGTCGCGCGGACGATGGTCGTCGAGGGCGACGCCGGGATCCGTGGATTCCTCGCGGCGATGGCCTTCGGGCCCGCGCCGATCGTGGCGCTCGAGCGCCGGCTCTAGCGCCGCGTCGAGGAAAGGTCATACCATTGGACCGGCGAGTTCCGAGGAGCGAGGTGGGGACGCGATGACCGAGCAGCGCACGACGCTCGCCAAGAAGTACCACGACGCGGTCGAGCACTGGACCCGCCACAACTTCCCCGACTACCCCAAGCTCGCCCCGCTCTGGGACACCTACTTCCCCAAGGACGAGACCTTCTGCCTGTGCGCGCGGATCCAGGAGGGCATGCCGACCGCGATCGAGGTCGGCGACCGGAAGGGCCAGCCGAAGGCGAACGTTCCGGCGGAGCTCGACCCCGAGGCCGCCGTGCACCTCCTGCCGATCATCCGCGCGCAGGCCTCGACCGAGTTCGGCTCGATCCAGCAGCACCAGCCGACGCTCGCGCGCGCGGCCGACCCGCAGGACCAGGCCTGGGTGCTCCGGGTGATGGCCGAGGAGCTCCGCCACGGCTACCAGATGGTCCACCTCCTCACGACCGCCGACTGGTCGGGGGTCACCGACGCCTCGCCCGACGACATGGTCGAGGAGATCCTCTCGATGCAGACCGGCAGCCACGTGCTCGCCGCGTTCAACGTCGAGTTCGACTCGTTCACCGACAACGTCGTCTTCGCCGGGCTCATCGACCGGGTGGGCAAGTACCAGCTCACGATGCAGAAGGTCAACGCCTACAAGCCGATGGCCGCCTCGATGCCGCCGATGCTCAAGGAGGAGGCCTTCCACCTCGCCGCCGGCGTCGTGCCGATGCGCCGCTGGATGGAGCAGGCCGCACGGCACGATCCGCTCATCACCGTGCCGATCATCCAGAAGACGATCAACAAGTGGCTCGCGCGCGGGCTCGAGATGTTCGGCGACGAGCGGGGCGGTCAGACGAACGTGAAGTACGGGCTCAAGGACTTCGCGAACGGCGAGGCGCAGCAGCGCTACTACGACGAGGTGGGCCAGGTCATCGACGACCTGAACCTGCGCTGGGTCCGCGCCCGCTTCGCGGACAAGGGCCGCGAGGAGGCCGACCGGATCCACGCGACGCTGAAGGCCGGCGGCTCGGTCGAAGGCGTCACGAAGGCCGAGCTCCTGTACGAGCCGGATCGCCGCTTCTTCCGCCGGCGCGGCGAGTTCGCGTTCCAGATGATCGGCGCCGACGGCACCGTCTTCACCGACGTCGAGGCCTACCTCGCGCACGCCGTGGCGAACCTCCCGGAGCAGTACCGCGCCTCGACCGACGTGAAGCACTGGGCGACCCTCCAGCGTGGCGTCGTCGCCGGCACGATCCCGCTCAAGGAGGCGATGAGCTCGATGCCCCGGCTCCAGCGCGTGGGCGGCTCGTGCCCCTGCGCGAACTCGGTGCGCTGGGTCGTCGGCGGCGCGGGCCTGGGTGTGGGAGCGGAGACGCTCAACCCGTAAAGGCGAGACCGGTCCGCCCCTGGTACGCCGGCGCATCGTGAGATCCTGAGCCGCCGCGCGCGGGCGGCGAGTCGCTACCGAGCCGGGGCGAGCGCGAGCGCGGCGAGGGCGAGGCAGGCCGCGGAGCCCATCGACGCGAGCTCGCCGGAACGGGCGGCGGCGAGCGCGTCGCCGAGCGTCAGCTCGACGACCTCGATCTCCTCGAGGTCACGCCCGTCGGGCTCGGCGACCTTGCGCGCGCCGCGGGCGAGAAAGAGGTGCCCGGTGCTGACCCCGTAGTTGGGATCGAGGCGGAAGCTGCCGAGCGCGGTCCAGTCGTCGGCGGCGTAGCCGGTCTCCTCGAGGAGCTCGCGCCGCATCGCCGCCTCCGGCGCCTCTCCCGGGTCGATCGCCCCGGCCGGCAGGAGAAGCGCCACCCGGCCGATGCCCGGCTTGAAGCAGCGCTCGACGAGCACGCGGCCGGCCGCGGTGACCGCGACCGCCATCGCCCAGTCGTGCGTGGCGAGCCACTGGAAGTGCTCGACGACCCGACCGTCGGGCAGCGCCCACGACTCCTCGCCCACGGTGAGCCACGGTGGCTGCCGCAGGAGCGTGCGGCGGCCCAGTCCGCGCCAGGGCCGGGGGGTCACCGGAGGCGGTACCGCTCCAGCTTCGCCCGGTCGATGGTCATGCCGAGTCCGGGGCCCGACGGCATGTCGATGATCCCGTCCTTCGGCTCGGGGAACGGCTCGGTGAAGATCTCGCGGAGCGGATTGTCGATGAACATGTACTCGTAGCGGTAGAGCGACGGGCAGTACGCCGCGAGGTGGAGCGAGGCGAGGTGCGCGACGCCGCACGAGAAGCCCGTGTGCGGCGCGTACTTCACGTTGTGGGCGTGGACGAGCGCGCCGAGGCGCTTCGCCGCGGTGAAGCCGCCGATCCGCGCGACGTCGGGCTGGACGATGTCCATCGCGCGCCGCGCGAGCAGCTCGCGGAAACCGAAGATGCCGAACTCCGACTCGCCGCCGGCGAGCGGGATCGGCTGCGAGCGCCGGATCAGCTCGTACCCGTCGATGTCGTCGGGGTAGACCGGCTCCTCGAGGAACGCCAGGTCGTGCTTCGCCACCGCGTGGCAGACCCTGATCGCGGTCGCCGCGTCGTACGCGCTGTTCACGTCGGCGCCCATCTCGATGTCCGGCCCGACCGCTTCACGGCAGACCCGCACGACCTCCATGTCGGCCCGCGGCCCGCCGAACTCGGCCGAGCGGCCGAGCTGGATCTTGATCGCCCGGTGGCCCTTCTTCGCATAGAGCTCGGCCTCGCGCGTCATGTCGGCGAGCGGCGCGGTGTAGACCTTGGAGGCGTACACCGGGATCCGGCTCCGGCCCGCGCCGCCGAGGGCCTTCGCGAGCGGGATGCCCTGGGCCTGGGCGAGGATGTCCCAGAGCGCCTGGTCGATGCCGCTCATCGCCTCCTGCACGAAGCCGCGGTAGTGGCCCCAGGCACGGAGGCGGGTGAACATCTCGTCCCAGAGGCCTTCGACGTCGTGCGGGTCGCGGCCTTCGAGGACCGGCCAAAGGAGGTCGCGGACCACCACGTCGGTGACCCGCGGCGCGCGGCGGGCGATGCACTCGCCCCAGCCGGTGAGGCCGTCGTCCGTCGTGAGCTCGACGAGGGTGGCGGTGAACGCGCCGTAGGGACCCACGCCGAACTGGATCGGCCGGCCGATCCGCGCCTCGAGCACCCAGGTGTCGAGCTTCGCGATCTTCACCGCCGACAGGCTAGACGATGCTGACCGTCGGATCCGGTCGGGCGGTCCCGGCGGCATCGCGGCGGCGGCCCGAACGTCGCCCGCGTCCGGGGAGCCCGGTGGAGCCGGCCGGAGGCGCCGTGGCGGGGCGCGCTTGACACATCCAGAGCCGCTTCGTACTCTTTAGCAGTCTCGTCAGGCGAGTGCCAGAACCCATCGGAAGCCTCGGGTCCGCGCCTCGCGCTGGCCCAATCTGTAGGTAGGGAGCGGAAACATGGCTGCTGCGACCAAGTCCAAGCTCAAGCCCCTCGGCTCCCGCGTCGTGGTCAAACCCCTCGAGCGCGAGGAGATGACCAAGAGCGGGATCGTCCTGCCGGACACCTCGAAGGAGAAGCCCCAGGAGGGCAAGGTCCTCTCGGTGGGCCCCGGCGACCGCCACCCGGACACCGGCGAGCGCATCCCGGTCGAGCTGAAGGTCGGCGAGCGGATCCTGTTCCAGAAGTACGCGGGCACCGAGTTCAAGCTCGACGACGTGGAGCTCCTGATCCTCGCGGAGAAGGACGTTCTCGCGGTCATCGAGGGGTAGGAGAGGACGTATGGCAAAGCAGATCAAGTTCACCGAAGACGCGCGGCGCTCGCTGAAGCGCGGCGTCGACATCATGGCCGACACCGTGAAGACGACGCTCGGCCCCAAGGGTCGCAACGTCGCGCTCGACAAGAAGTTCGGCTCGCCGACCGTCACGAACGACGGCGTCACCGTCGCCCGCGAGATCGAGCTCGAGGATCCCTTCGAGAACATGGGCGCGCAGCTCCTCAAGGAGGCCGCGACCAAGACGAACGACATCGCCGGTGACGGCACCACCACCTCGGTCGTCGTGGCGCAGGCCATCGTCACCGAGGGCATGAAGAACATCGCCGCCGGCGCCAACCCGATGCTCCTGAAGAAGGGTCTCCAGCGTGGTGTCGCCGCCGTCGTCGAGCAGATCAAGGCGCAGTCGACCGAGGTGAAGACCAAGGAGCAGATCTCGCAGATCGCCGGCATCTCGGCCGCGGACCCGGAGATCGGCAACCTCATCGCCGACGTCATGGACAAGGTCGGCCGCGACGGCGTCATCACCGTCGAGGAGTCGAAGGGCCTGCAGTTCGAGACGGAGTTCGTCGAGGGCATGCAGATCGACCGCGGCTTCATCTCCGCCTACTTCGTCACGAACGCGGACCGCATGGAAGCGGTCATCGAGGACCCGTACATCCTGATCACCGACAAGAAGATCTCGGCGATCACCGAGGTCCTCCCGGTCCTCGAGAAGCTCGTCCAGGTCTCGAAGAACCTCGTCATCGTGGCCGAGGACGTCGACGGCGAGGCTCTCGCGACGCTCGTCGTGAACAAGCTCCGCGGCACGATCAACGTGCTCGGGGTGAAGGCCCCGGGCTTCGGCGACCGCCGCAAGGCGATGCTCGAGGACATCGCGATCCTCACCGGCGGGAAGGTCATCAGCGAGGAGGTCGGTCGCAAGCTCGACTCCACCACCGTCGCCGACCTCGGCCGCTGCCGCCGGGTCTCGGCGGACAAGGACGAGACCACCTTCGTCGAGGGCCACGGCTCGCAGGACGCGATCATGGCCCGCGTGAAGCAGATCAAGGCGCAGATCGAGGAGACCACCAGCGACTTCGACAAGGAGAAGCTCAACGAGCGTCTCGCGAAGCTCGCCGGCGGCGTCGCCGTCATCAAGGTCGGCGCGGCCACCGAGGTGGAGCTCAAGGAGAAGAAGCACCGCGTCGAGGACGCTCTCTCCGCCGCTCGCGCGGCGGTCGAGGAGGGCATGGTCCCCGGTGGCGAGGTCGCGCTCCTGAACGCGATCAAGGGCCTGGACACGGTCAAGGCCACCGGCGACGAGCTCACCGGCGTGAACATCCTCCGCCGCGCGCTCGAGGAGCCCTTCCGCCAGATCTGCCAGAACGCCGGCGTGGATGGCGCGGTCATCCTCGACCAGGTCCGTCGCAAGCAGGTCGAGATGAAGTCTCAGACCTGGGGCTACGACGCCCTCAAGGGCGAACTCTGCGACCTCACCAAGGCCGGCATCATCGACCCGGCCAAGGTCACGCGCTCGGCACTCGAGAACGGCTCGTCGGTCGCCGCGATGATCCTTTCGACCGAGGCGCTCATCACCGACCTCCCCGAGAAGGAGAAGGCACCCTCGATGCCGCCCGGCGGCGGCATGGACTACTAGCGAGCTAGCCTCGCCACCCACCGCAGGCACTGATCGGAAGGCCCGGGCCGCAAGGCCCGGGCCTTCGGCGTTCTACGGCGCGTACGGCGCGGGTGCGACCAGCGACTGCATGACGACCGGTCCTTCGCGGCGCCCGTCCGGCGCGCCCTCGAGCGTGACGAGGCAGCGGTCAAACCCTGCCACCGGGGTCGCCACGTCCACGAGCTGGAGCCGGCGCCCATCCGGCCGGACGTTCGCGCCACGCACCCAGCGGCCGTCGGGGCTCCCGAGCCAGAACGCGTAGACCTGGCCGGCCGGCACCGGCTTGAGGTCGTGGAAGAGGACGACCGCCTTGCCGTCGGCCTGCGAGATGGCGAACGTCCCGCCCGAGCCCTTCCACTGATCGGCGCCGGCCATGTACCACGACCGGCCGGACTGACCGAGCTGCGTGACCATCGACTCGACCCGGGCGTACTCGGCGTCCGCGGCCTTCAGGTCACCGAGCTCGCGCAAGTCCACCGCGACGAGAACGAGCACCACCGCGGCGAGCCCGGCGAGCGCGAAGCTGGACGGCCGGAACCGCAGCATCCGGGCGAGCACAGGCTGCGGGGCCCCCGCCCGGCGGACCTCGGCGCGCGCGCTCGCGAGGATCCGGTCGCGCAGCGCGGGCGGGACCTCGCGCGGCGTCACCACGTCGGGCAGCGCGCCGACGACGTCCGTGAGCTCCGCGCTCTCCAGCCGGCAGGTCGCACAAGCCGCCAGATGCTCGCTCACGCGAGCCGCCTCGGCGGGCGGGAGCGCGCCGAGCGCGAAGAGCTCGAGGTCGTCGGTGACGTGGGTCATCGCACGCCCTCCATCGCGCGGCGCAGCTTCTGGAGCCCGATCCGCATCCGGCCCTTCACCGTCCCGAGCGGCACGCCCATGAGCTCGGCGAGCTCCACGTGGGTGTAGCCGCCGAAGTACGCCAGCTCGATCGTGCGGC
>Ga0082335_1004144_pt1 | contig 22377 bp, 18 predicted proteins | sample Subgrocontami58m_FD_72375 | JGI IMG/M metagenome (GOLD analysis project Ga0082335, IMG submission 72375) | Subsurface groundwater microbial communities from S. Glens Falls, New York, USA - GMW37 contaminated, 5.8 m (SPADES assembly) (version 2) ...
GGTAAACCTACAATGTTCGGGGTAGCGTCAGGCGCGGTTGCCGGCTTGGTTGCGATTACTCCTGCAGCAGGTTTTGTTAGCGTTGTCCCGGCGATAATTATAGGATTATTGGTAAGCGTATTTTGTTTTATCGCGGTTACTGTAATAAAGCCAAAGCTTGGATATGACGATTCATTAGATGCTTTTGGTGTGCACTGTATAGGCGGGATTTGGGGTGCGCTTGCCACAGGTTTATTTGCTTCAAAATTAGTGAATCCAGCGGGAGCAGATGGATTATTTTTTGGTAATCCAAAGCAATTTCTTGTTCAGCTTTTAACTGTAGCAATAACTATTGGTTATACTGCCATAGTTACAGTGGTGATTTATAAGCTTGTGGATTTATTTATTGGTGTGCGTGTGAGTGAAAAGGATGAATTAGTTGGCCTTGATTTAACTCAGCATCGCGAACAGGCATATACGGTCCTAGAATAAAAGTAGGTAGTAGTTAGTAGGCAGTATGTAGGGCAAAGACAAAAACGGAGGCAATATGAAATTAATTATCGCAATAATTCAGCCGCATAAATTAGAAGAAGTAAAGGGTGAGCTTTATGAAGCGGGTATTAATCTATTAACGGTTAGTGAGGTATTGGGCCATGGACGGCAAAAGGGAGTAACAGAGGTTTACCGTGGCACAAAAGAAACAGGGAACCTTTTGCGCAAAATACGTCTTGAGATTGCGGTTAATGATAATTATTTGGATCTTGCTATAAAGGCGATTACTAAAGGTGCTAAAACCGGCGAGACCGGAGATGGGAAAATTTTTATTCTGGATTTGGCAGAATGTATTCGTATTCGTACCGGAGAGCGCGGCTCTTTAGCGATAGGGTAGTTACCAAAATGGTTGTTTCTTTACTTGTATATGTAAGTATAAATACGTAGTAGTATTTGTATAAAATGAATGGCGCAATTAGGCGCTCATCACAGCTTTTAAAATGCTGTTCTTGAGCGCCTTTTATTTTAATCAGTTTTTGCACAATTGATTAGCCAAATGTGTAAATAACAAGGAGAGAATAAATGATTAATGGGGCGGATACGGCGTTTGTTTTATTTTCTACGGCATTTGTAATGCTGATGACTCCAGGCTTAGCATTCTTTTACGGAGGCATGGTAAGAAGGAAAAATATTTTAAGTGTGCTGATGCAGTGTTTTTTGCTTTTGTGTTTATTGACTGTGCATTGGATGGTTTTTGGTTATAGCTTATCTTTTGCTCCTGGCAAAGGTTTTTGGGGAGGCTTAACTTGGTTTGGTTTAAATGGCGTAGGGCTAGAACCATATCCGGTATATTCTGCAACTATTCCACATCAGGCATTTATGATTTTTCAGGCGATGTTTGCAATTATTACTCCGGCATTAATTATTGGCGCGTTTGCGGAAAGAATGAAATTTTCGGCATTTATAGTTTTTACTCTTCTTTGGGCAACATTTGTATATGATCCTATTTGTCACTGGGTTTGGGGAGATGGGGGATGGCTAAAGAATTTAGGCGTACTTGATTTTGCCGGCGGGATTGTGGTGCATACAACTGCAGGCATTGCCGCTTTAGTTGTGGCTTTGGTAATAGGTAAAAGAAAAAACTTAGATCATAATGCGCCTGCGCCGCATAATTTACCGTTTGTGGCTTTGGGTACAGCTTTGCTTTGGTTTGGCTGGTTTGGTTTTAACGCCGGTAGCGCTTTAGCAGCTAATGGTTTGGCAGTCAGTGCTTTTATTGCGACTAATGCTGCTGCTGCCAGCGCAGGATTATGCTGGGCGTTTTTGGAATGGATTCGTAATGGTAAGCCTACGCTTTTCGGAGCAGTAACCGGGTCTATCGCGGGGCTGGCCACAGTTACTCCTGCTTCGGGTTTTGTTAGTCCGGTTTCCGCCTTGATTATCGGAGTATTTGCGAGTATATTATGTTTTATTGCAGTAGCTGTGATTAAGCCGAAGTTTGGATACGATGACTCATTGGATGCTTTCGGAGTCCACGGAGTCGGAGGCATATTAGGGGTTTTGGCTACAGGTTTATTTGCCTCGAAGCTAATAAATCCTGCTGGCGCAGATGGTTTATTTTTTGGCAATCCCAAACAATTCTTTATTCAGCTTTTAGGAATTGTTGTCACGGTAGTTTATACATTTATAGTCACATTTGTTATTTATAAATTTGTAGATATATTTTTCAGGATTCGCGTAACTGAAAAAGAAGAGCTTATGGGCTTAGATCTTACTCAACATCGCGAGAGCGCATACACAGTTTTAGAATAGGAGGCATGAATGAAATTAATTATAGCGATAATTCAGCCGCATAAATTAGAAGAAGTTAAGGGTGAGCTTTATAAGGCCGATATTAATCTTATTACAGTTAGTGAAGTTCTAGGCCATGGCCGGCAAAAAGGGGTAACTGAAATTTACCGTGGGGTTAAAGAAACAGGAAATCTCTTGCGTAAAATTCGTCTTGAGATTGCGGTGAATGATGATTATCTTGATTTGGCACTAAAAGCGATTATTAAAGGTGCTAAAACCGGCGAGACCGGAGATGGCAAGATTTTTGTTCTAGATTTAACAGAATGCGTGCGCATCCGCACTGAAGAGCGGGGGCCGTCGGCTATTGGGTAGAGAAACCCCGCTATTATTTACTTGACACAAACTTTTTTTGCCACTATTATTATATTAATAATTTGTTGCTTTGCAACGAGGCAAAGCATAAAGGGCTCTAGGTAAATTTAGACAAAGGCGTCTTTTACTTAAAAGGCGCCTTTTTTATTTTTAAGGCATAGTGCCTCAAATTTAAGCAGAAAATGCTTAAATTTTAGAGATAAAAAAAGGAGAGCTTACTATGAATTTACGCAGTCCGGGTGGCAATGATGCGAGTCGAACATTTAACCGCTCCAAAAATGTCGTACCTTGTTCAGGTTTATGCTCAAGGTGTCTTGAGTCGTGCCGCGGCAATTGCGAGGTTTTTAAATCGTCTTTTAGGGGCAGGGAAGTAATTTATCCCGGACCATTTGGCGAAATGACTGCTGGTGGCGATAAAGATTATCCGGTAGATTATTCGCATTTGAATATCCAAGGATATGCCCAAGGCGCCAAAGGTATGCCTAAGGGTGTATCAGGCAATCCGGACACAGCTACCTTTCCTTCGGTTGATACCCAAACCGAATATGGCTGGGATATTAAAGTAAAAATGAAAACACCGATTTTTACCGGCGCTTTAGGCTCAACCGAAATCGCCCGCAAAAATTGGGAACATTTCGCAATAGGTGCGGCAATTTCTGGGGTTACAATTGTCTGCGGCGAAAATGTCTGCGGTATTGATCCAAAATTAGAATTAGATGCTAAGGGCAAAATCACCAGCGCCCCTGATATGGATAGGCGCATTGAGGTGTATAAAAGGTTTCATGATGGGTTTGGTGAAATCCTGGTCCAGATGAATGTGGAAGATACGCGTTTGGGCGTAGCTGAATATGTGCGTAAAAAACATAAGCTGGATACTATTGAGTTAAAATGGGGCCAAGGCGCCAAATGTATCGGCGGTGAAATTAAGGTTAAATCTTTAGAGAGGGCATTGGAATTAAAAAAGCGCGGCTATATTGTAACCCCGGACCCGACGCTGAAATCCAATCAAGAGGCGTTTAAGGCTGGAGCAATTAAAGAATTTGAAAGGCATTCGCGTTTAGGTTTTGTTTCCGAAGAATCCTTTATGAAAGAGGTTAAGCGTCTCAGGGATTTAGGTTTTAAAAGGATTACCCTTAAGACTGGCGCTTATTCAATGGTAGAATTGGCGCAGGCGATCAAATTTTCTTCGCAGGCAAAGATTGACCTTTTAACTATTGATGGCGCTCCAGGGGGGACTGGCATGAGCCCTTGGCGCATGATGCAGGAGTGGGGAATTCCGACTCTTTATTTACAGGCGCTGACTCAAGAGTTTTGCGATAAGTTGGCCAGTAAAAAAATGCGTATCCCTGATATTGCAATTGCCGGCGGTTTTGCCTTAGAGGATCATATATTTAAGGTGTTGGCTTTAGGCTCGCCTTATGTTAAGGCCGTATGCATGGGCAGGGCGTTGATGATTCCTGGTTTTGTGGGAAAAAATGTTGCCGAATGGATCAAAAACAATACGCTTCCTCCGACGGTATCTGAATTTGGCACCAAGCCCAAAGAGATATTTGTTTGTTACGAGGAATTAGCTGAGAAATACGGTAAAGATATGAAAGACATACCTCTGGGCGCAGTTGGAATTTATACTTTTAGCCAGAGGATCAAAGTCGGGCTGCAGCAATTAATGGCCGGATCGCGTAATTTTAGCCTGAAGTCAATTTCCCGGGCAGACCTGATGAGCCTGACTAAGGAGTGCGAAGATATTACTGGCATTCCTTATGTTATGGATGCCTACCGCAAGGAGGCAGAGAAGATATTAACTGGTAAATGAAAACTGGTTACCAAAGAGAATAATTTTTTACTTGTATAATAACAAGGATTATAAGCACATTGTTGTGCTTAGATAAATAATTGAACATAGGCGTTCATTCTGGGCAAGGGAGAGTTTGTTCAGAATGAACGTTTTTTATTGGCCGCGGGCTGATTAAATTATAGGCAGAATATGATTACAATTATGATTACCGAGGATGAATTAAAGGCAAAAGAGGCCTTGGAAAAAATACTGCGAGAGAGCGGGTATAATTTTTCCAGCAATCTAAACCAGAATGATGTAATCAGGCTGATTAAAAAAGATTGTATTCGCGATATGGCTTTTATAAAAGACAAAGTGATTGAATTTGAAGAGTCTTTGATTAATGAGAAAAAAGGTGTATTATATAAAACCGTTTTAGCGGCGATTGAGAAACCGTTGATTGAACAGGTTTTGGAGAAGGTTGATGGCAATCAGCTAAAAGCGGCTAAGATCTTAGGGATTAACCGTAATACTATGCGCAGCAAAATTAAGAAATTAGGGATTGACCCTAATCAATGGAAGATATAGGTATGAAAGAAAATCATCTGCCTCTAAGACAGGGGCTTTATGATCCAAGATTTGAACATGATTCTTGCGGTGTAGGTTTTGTTTGTGATATTAAGGGCAGGGCCTCACATGAAATTATTTCTCAAGGGGTTGAAGTTTTAAGGCATTTATCGCATCGTGGGGCAACTGGAGCAGACCCCAAGACCGGCGATGGCGCAGGCCTTTTAATTCAAATACCGCATGAATTTTTGGCTAAAGTTTTTCCGAATCTCCCAGGCCCGGGCGAATACGGCACAGGGTTAGTTTTCCTACCTACCGATAAAAAAGATTATAATTTCTGTAAAAATGTTTTCGCGGAATTTATTCGTAAAGAAGGCCAAATACTTTTAGGTTGGCGTAAAGTGCCGGTTGATGATGCAGAAATCGGAGAAACCGCCCGCCAGACCCAGCCGATTATTGAACAGGTATTTATTAAGCAGGCCGCAGACTGTAGACTGCAAACTGTAGACCAAAATTTAGATTTTGAAAGAAAACTCTATGTTATCCGCAAACAAGTAGAAAATAAGATCCGCGCTTCCAAAATAAAACAGAAATCCTTTTTTTACATCACAAATTTATCCAGCCGTACGTTTTCTTATAAAGGCCTTTTAATGCCTTATCAGTTAGAAAGTTTTTTCCCTGATTTAAAAGACAAAAGCCTTAAAAGTAATTTAGCTTTAGTACACTCACGCTATTCAACTAATACTTTTCCCACTTGGGATTTATCACAGCCATTTCGTTTCTTGGCGCATAATGGCGAAATAAATACTTTGCGCGGCAATATCAATTGGATGAAGGCGCGTGAAGGTTTATTAAAAAGTGAATTATTTGGCAAAGACTTAAAGAAATTATTTCCTATAATTGTTCCCGGAGGAAGTGATTCCGCGGCAATTGATAATGTTTTTGAATTGTTGCTTTTATCCGGCAGGCCCTTACAGCATGCAATGATGATGTTGATTCCTAGCGCTTGGGAACAAGATAAATTAATGGATGAGAATTTGAAGAGTTTTTATAAATATCATACCTGTTTTATGGAGCCTTGGGATGGCCCAGCAGCTATTGCCTTTACAGATGGCCAGAATATAGGTGCAGTATTAGACAGAAATGGCTTGCGCCCGGCGCGCTACATCGTTACCAAGAAGGGTTTAGTAGTAATGGCTTCAGAGGTAGGTGTTTTAGATATTAAACCTGCGGATATTCAAGTTTCTGGGCGGCTTGAACCAGGGAAGATTTTCTTTATTGATACTTTAGCTGGTAGGATTATTGGAGATAAAGAATTAAAAGAAAATTTAGCTTTAGCCAAACCATATAAAAGTTGGATTAAAGAAAATATGGTGGAGCTAGAGAATTTAAAAGACCAAAAACCAAAGACCAAAAACCAAAGACCAAAACTAGATATTGTAACTTCTCTGAAGGCTTTTGGGTATACCCGGGAAGACTTAAAAGTTATTATTAAACCTATGGTTGAGTCAGGCCAAGAGCCGGTTGGTGCAATGGGAAACGATACCCCGCATGCAGTTTTATCTTCTAAGCCACAACTCCTATATACTTATTTTAAACAATTATTCGCCCAAGTTACTAACCCGCCGATTGATCCTATTCGCGAAGAATTGGTAATGAGTCTGGAGACTTATCTTGGCCCTGAAAAAAATATTTTAGGAGAAACACCCCAGCATTGCCATAAATTAAAAATTAAAAAACCGATTCTAACTAACGAAGAATTGGAGAAATTGAACCAAGTTAAAATCAATAGTTTTAAAACTAAAAAAATATCTTTGTTATTTTCTCCTGTCGCAGGAGTACATCTGGAGGGTGTTTTAGATAAAATATGTGAAGAGGCGATCAAAGCAATAAAAGATGGATATACTTTTATTATTTTAAGCGATCGTGGTGTAGATAGTAAACATGCAGCCGTGCCTGCGCTTTTAGCTGTTGGGGCCCTACATCATTATTTAGTAAAAAAATCTCTGCGTACGCAGATTAGTATAATTTTAGAGAGTGCGGAACCACGCGAGGTGCATCATTTTGGTGTATTATTTGGCTACGGTGTAGATTGTATTAACCCGTATTTAGTATACGATTCAATAGAATATTTAATTAAAGAGAAAGAAATAACCTTAGATTTTAAAACAGCACAAGCACATTATTTAAAAGCGCTAGCTAAAGGTATTTTAAAGATTCTTTCTAAAATGGGTATTTCAACCCTGCAGAGTTATCGCGGGGCGCAGATATTTGAGGCTTTAGGATTAGCGGATAAAGTAATTGAGCGTTGTTTTACTGGGACAGTCTCGCGTATCGGTGGGATTAATTTTGAGGTTATCCTTAAGGAAGTAATGCTACGGCATCAAGATGCATTTGGGTCTGAAGATTTAGGCTTGCCTTTAGCAACTGGCGGGCTGTATCAATGGAAAAAAGATGGAGAATTTCATCTTTGGAATCCGGAAACAATAGCCACCTTGCAAGAAGCGACACGCAATAATGATTTGAATAAATATCAGGAATTTGTACGGTTGATTAATGACCAATCTGCCAATCCGACAACTCTAAGAAGTTTATTGCGTTTTAAAAAATCTGAAAGCATCTCACTTGAGCTGGTTGAGCCAGTTGAGGAAATTGTGAAAAGATTTGTAACAGGTGCGATGAGTTTTGGTTCGATTAGCCGCGGGGCGCATGAATCATTAGCAATTGCGATGAACCGCCTAAAAGGCAAATCTAATACTGGCGAAGGCGGCGAGGATCCGGCGCGGTTTTTGCCTTTGCCGAATGGTGATTCTAAACGTAGCGCAATTAAGCAAGTAGCTTCCGGACGGTTCGGGGTTACGGCTAATTATTTAATTAATGCCGATGAATTACAAATAAAGATTGCCCAAGGGGCAAAGCCAGGTGAGGGTGGGCAATTGCCTGGACATAAGGTAAGCGTGACTATTGCCAGCACGCGTTATACTACTCCGGGAGTCACTTTAATTTCTCCGCCGCCGCATCACGATATTTATTCTATTGAAGATTTAGCGCAATTGATTTTTGATTTAAAAAATGCTAATCCTAGGGCGCGTATTAGCGTAAAGCTAGTTTCTGAAATTGGTGTAGGGACAATTGCTGCTGGTGTTGCTAAGGGGCATGCAGATATGATTTTAATTTCTGGCGGCGATGGCGGTACAGGCGCCTCTCCTTTAAGCTCAATTAAACATGCGGGTCTGCCTTGGGAATTAGGCCTTTCTGAAACACATCAAACTTTAGTTTTGAATGATTTAAGGAGCCGGGTGCGCCTACAAACCGACGGACAAATGCGCACTGGGCGCGATGTGGCTATTGCCGCACTTCTAGGCGCCGAGGAATATGGTTTTTGTACCGCAGCATTAATTATTTTAGGCTGCGTTATGCTTAGGCATTGTAATTTAAATAATTGTTCTGTGGGCGTTGCTACACAGGATGAGATCTTAGAGAAAAGATTCCAGGGCCGGCCGGAACATGTTATAAATTATTTTTATTTTGTAGCTCGAGAATTGCGTCAGATTATGAGCGAGCTGGGTTTAAGGCGGATGGATGAGATGATCGGCCGCGTAGATTTACTTGAAGCCAATACAGAAATTTTGCCTTGGAAAGCTAAAGGAATTGATTTTTCAAAAATCCTTTATAAGCCAAAGGTTTCTAAAGAAGTTGATACCCATTGTACGACCAAACAAGATCATGGTATCGATAATATATTAGATTTAAAATTAATCGATTTAGCCCACGCGGCTTTAGATAAAAGTCAGCCCGTAAATATCGAGTTAAATATTGAAAATACTAATCGTACTATTGGGGCGATGCTTAGTGGTCGAGTCTGCCGAATTTTTGGCGAACACGGATTAGCAGAAAATACGATTAATTGTAAATTTAAAGGTATTGCTGGGCAGAGTTTCGGAGCATTTTTAGCTAAAGGGATTACTTTTGAGCTAGAAGGCATGTCTAACGATTATGTAGGCAAGGGTATTTCCGGAGGTAAAATTATTATTTATCCTAATAAACGCGCTGATTATAGGCCGGAGAATAATATTATAATTGGTAATACTTGTTTTTATGGCGCAATAACCGGAGAGGCTTATATTAGGGGCCGAGCAGGAGAAAGATTTTGTATCCGTAATTCTGGGCTTTATGCGGTTATTGAAGGCGTGGGAGATCATGGTTGTGAGTATATGACTGGCGGGAGGGTTGTGGTGCTGGGTGGCACAGGCAGAAATTTCGCCGCAGGCATGTCTGGAGGAGTAGCTTATATCTATGATCGAGATGGCGATTTTAAAGATAGATGTAATTTAGAGATGGTTGAACTTGGGGCCGTTGATCAGGAAGACGCTTCGATTATTAGCAATTTACTTTCTAATCATTATCGTTATACCCAAAGTGATTTAGCACAAGGCATAGTTAATGATTTAAAAAATAAATTAAAGAAATTTGTTAAAGTTATGCCGATTGAATATAAGCGTATATTGAATGAGAAAAAGGTGGAGAAAAGGCTAGATTTAGCAGAGTCGTCGGACGGATAAGGCATTGAGGTAAATTGAATGGGAGATATAAAAGGATTTTTAAAAGTTAAGCGTCAGGCAGCTGAATATAGGCCGGTTTGCGAGCGTATTAAAGATTACCGAGAGGTTGCGGTTTTACGCAGCGAAACTTATTCTAAAGAGCAGGCCTCACGCTGCATGGATTGCGGCACGCCATTTTGCCATTGGGGCTGTCCAGTCGGCAATTATATTCCTGAATGGAATGATTTAATGTTTCGCGGGCATTGGGAGAAAGCACTTGAACTTCTTCATGCGACAAATAATTTTCCAGAGATAACAGGTAGGATTTGTCCTGCACTTTGCGAATATGCGTGCGTTTTGGGAATTAATGATGACCCGGTTACAGTTAAAGATAATGAATTAAGTATTATTGAGCAGGCATTTAAAAAAGGTTTTATTAAACCGCGCCCACCTAAAAAACGCACTGCTAAATTAATCGCAGTGGTAGGTTCGGGCCCTGCGGGCTTAGCTTGTGCAGATCAATTAAATAAGGCTGGCCATAGTGTAGTGGTTTTTGAAAAAGACGATAAAATTGGGGGAATTTTACGTTACGGGATCCCGGATTTTAAATTGGAAAAAAATATTTTAGACCGGCGCCTAAGTATTTTAGAAAAAGAAGGAATAAAATTTAAAACTAAAAACAATGTTGGCGTAGATTTACCAGTTGAAGAATTACATAAAAAATTTGATGCAGTGGTTTTAACTGGCGGATCGCGCACACCACGGGATTTAAATATTGAGGGAAGAAAATTATCTGGCATATATTTTGCTATGGATTATCTTATCCAGTCAAATAAAAGAGTGGCTGGAGAAAAAATCTCTAAAGATAAATTAATAGATGCTAAAGGTAAGCAAGTTATAGTAATCGGCGGTGGTGACACAGGGGCAGATTGCGTAGGTACAGCTAACCGGCAAGGGGCAATTTGTGTTACACAAATAGAGTTGTTACCCGAGCCGCCAAAATGTAGGCCGCTTGAAACTCCTTGGCCGAAATACCCGCTAATTTTAAAGACTACTTCTAGCCATCAAGAGGGTGCCGAGCGTAAATGGACAATATCAACTAAAAAATTTATTGGGACAGGAAACTGTGTAAAAAAACTTTCTTGTGTGCAGGTTGAATTTAAAAAAGATGCAAAAGGTTGTCCGGTAATGCAAGAAATTAAGGCAAGCGAATTTAATATTGAGGCAGACTTAGTAGTTTTAGCCTTAGGGTTTGTGCATCCGGAAAAAACAGGGCTCCTGGAAAAGCTAGGGGTAGAGCTTGACAGCAGAGGCAATGTTAAGACAGACCAGAATTTTATGACTTCTAAAAAGAGAATTTTTGCTGCCGGAGATATGCATCGTGGGCAATCTTTGATTGTCTGGGCGATTTCCGAAGGCAGGCGCGCTGCGCATTATATAGATAAATATTTAATGGGAGAAACAAATCTGCCTGCATATTAGGGGAGATTGACATCCTTGATAAATATGATATACTCTAATGGTGATTCAGATAGAAATTAACTTGAAAAACAATGGCGTTTTAGAGAGGAAGAAGTGTCTCTAAAGCGCTTTTTTAGTTATAGGGGAGCAAAAACCTTCCTACGCTATGTGCGGAATATTCGGGGTATACCCTCATAAAGAAGCAGCTAAAATTACTTACCTAGGCCTTTACGCCCTGCAGCATCGGGGAGAAGAGTCTGCAGGGATAGTTGTGCGCAATGGTAAAAAGGTCCAGATACATAAAGCATTAGGCTTAGTTAGCGATGTCTTTGATGAAAAGATCTTGGCCGGCTTACGTGGAGAAATGAGTATTGGCCATGTGCGTTATTCAACTACCGGAAGCTCTAACCTAAAAAATACCCAGCCTTTTTATACTAAATCTAGAATCGGAGATATTGCTGTTGCTCATAATGGCAATATTACTAATGCATGCGCCTTGCGTACAGAGATGGAAGATAAGGGCGCTTTATTTCAGACCACTATGGATTCTGAAATTGTGGTGCATCTTTTAGCGCATAGCAAGACCAAAGATTATAAGGAAGCAGTTGTTTCTTCTCTGGGTAAATTAGAAGGCGCGTATTCATTATTATTAATGATCGACGGAGTTTTGGTGGGCGCGCGCGATACTTTTGGGTTTAGGCCGCTTTGCTTAGGCCGCTTTGAAGGGGCATATGTTTTAGCCAGTGAAACCTGCGCTTTGGATTTAATTAAGGCAGAATATGTGCGCGATATTGAACCCGGTGAAATAGTTTTTATCCATAAAGATAAAATAGAATCCGTTAAACCATTTAAACCAACAAAATGCGCGTTCTGTATTTTTGAGTTTATATATTTTTCCCGGCCAGACAGTTTTATTTTTGGGCATAATGTTTATGCTACGCGTAAGAGATTAGGGGAAGAGCTGGCAAAGGAATTTCCTACGCAGGATGCAGATTTAGTCACCCCTATCCCAGATTCAGGAACTTATGCCGCCTTAGGGTTCGCGCAATGTGCTAAAATACCTTTTGAAATGGGTTTTATCCGCAATCACTATATCGGCCGCACTTTTATTCAGCCTACGCAGTTAATGCGTGATTTCAGGGTAAGGGTAAAGTTAAATCCGGTAAAAGTAATCTTAAAAGATAAAAAAGTGGTGGTTGTGGAAGACTCAATTGTGCGGGGGACGACGAGCCGGGCGCGCGTAAAAACTTTGCGTGAGTGCGGCACAAAACAAATAGCGATGCGTGTTAGCTGTCCGCCATTACGAAGCCCGTGTTTTTACGGCATTGATTTTCCCACTAAAAAAGAATTAATTGCTTCTAATCATAACATTGAATGGATCCGCGATTTTATCGGTGCGGATGATTTAGGTTATTTAAGCCTCGAGGGTATGTTGAAAGCAATGCCATTACAACAAGATAAATTTTGTACAGCTTGTTTTAGCGGAGAATATCCGGTCGAGCCGCCCAAGAAAATTTCAAAGTACATTTTAGAAAAAAGGCGTTAAAAATGGCTAAATATATTTTTGTTACTGGTGGGGTAATATCAAGTTTAGGTAAAGGGATTACTTCTTCGTCTATTGGTAGAATACTGGAGTCTCGCGGGCTAAAGGTTAGCCTGATGAAATTTGATCCCTACATTAATGTTGATCCCGGGACAATGAATCCGTATCAGCACGGTGAGGTTTATGTCACTGAAGACGGTGCAGAAACGGATTTAGACCTTGGCCACTATGAAAGATTTACCTCGACGCAAGGCTCGCGTTTTAATAACGCAACCACGGGGCAAATTTATAATGCAGTTATTTCTCGAGAAAGACGGGGGGATTATTTAGGTAAAACTATTCAGGTTATCCCGCATATTACCGGAGAAATACAAGATAGGATTAAAAAGGTCGCGCAGGTCTCTGGCGCAGACATAATCCTTATAGAAATCGGCGGCACCGTCGGAGATATTGAGAGTCTGCCGTTTTTGGAGGCAGCACGCCAGTTTGGGCTGGAGATGGGCAGAGATAATGTGCTTTATGTGCACGTAACGCTTGTGCCTTATATAAAATGTGCTGAAGAAATTAAAACTAAACCTACGCAACATAGTGTTGGTACTTTGCGTGAAATCGGTATTCAGCCGGATGTCTTAATTTGCCGTACAGAAAAAACTTTATCTGCGGATATAAAAGAAAAAATATCTTTATTCTGTAATGTGCAAAAAGAAGCAGTTATTGAAGCTAGGGATGTGGATTCGATTTATCAAATTCCGTTGGTTTTTAAAGCCCAAGTTTTGGACGAAATAATTTTAGGCCATTTTAAATTGATTTCTAAATCTTCCGATTTAAAAGATTGGGAAAAAATAGTTGTAGAAAGAGCGCTTAATCCTAAACATAAAGTTAAAATTGCCCTAATCGGTAAATATATTGCGCTTCAGGATGCATATAAGTCGATATATGAATCTTTGATACATGCGGGAATTCACAATGACACAAGAGTTGAGATTAAGAAGGTGGATTCTGAAGATATCGAGAATGAAGGCGCGGCAAAATTCCTCGAAGATGTTTCGGGAATTTTAGTGCCTGGGGGGTTTGGTTACCGCGGCATCGAAGGTAAAATAAAAGCTATTCAATACGCGCGCGAGAAAAAAATTCCTTTTCTGGGCTTGTGTTTAGGCATGCAATGCGCGGTGATCGAATTTGCCAGGCACGCCTGCGGCCTAAAAGATGCTAATTCATCTGAATTTAAGTCTGGAGTTAAAAATCCGGTGATTAGTTTGTTGGCCGAACAACACAAAGTTAAGGATATGGGTGGGACTATGCGCCTAGGCGCGTATCCTTGTAAAATAAAAAAGAATACTTTAGCTGCCCGCGTCTATGGTAAAACACTTGTCCAAGAGAGGCATCGCCACAGGTACGAATTTAATAACCAATATAAGAAACTTCTTGAAAAAGAGGGGTTGGTTTTCTCCGGGGTCTATGCAAAAAAGAATTTAGTTGAGATTGTAGAATTAAAAGATCATCCCTATTTTATCGCCGTGCAATTCCATCCGGAGTTTAAATCTAAACCTGATAAGCCGCATCCTTTATTCCGCGATTTTATTAAGTCTGCTTTAGAATTTTCGCCGTTGTTATAGCCTAAAAATACTTGCCCGAAAGAAATTCTTATGTTATCTTAATAGCCGTTTGTTATTTGTGCCAACCCTCACAAAAAGGAGCCTCCCATGTTTCATCGTTTTCTACCCAAAGAGTTTAATTTTTTTGATTTGTTCGAGAAACAGTCAGGGTTTGCCTTGGATGCGGCGGTTCAGTTCAAGGATATAATTTCTAAAGGTGATTTGTCTGAAGAATCAGTTAAGAAAATTAAGGATATTGAGCATCTTGGTGATGAGGCGGCCCATGATATTATTAAACAATTAAACACATCTTTTATCACTCCCTTTGACCGTGAAGATATTATGGCCTTGACTAAAGAAATCGACGATGTAACCGATATGATTAATACTATCGTCGGGCGGATGACGGTTTATAAACTTACTAAACCGAGCAAAGAGATGGCTAAATTTGCTGATTTAATAGAAGAGTCAGTGCGCTTGGTTGTTTGCGCAGTGAAGGGATTAAGGGATTTAAAACATTCCAAATCTATTACTGATTCTTGCGTTGAAGTTAACAGGTTAGAAAATGTCGGTGATGCTTTAAGGGATGAAGTATTAGCGGAACTTTTTGAAAGAGAAAAAGACCCTATTGCTGTAATTAAATGGAAAGAAATCTATCAAGATGCCGAGACGGTATTGGATATCTGTGAGGATGTCGCTCATGTGGTCGGCTCGATTATGATTAAACAGGCTTAAAAAGTATGACACTTGCTATCATTTTTTTAATTTTCCTCGCTCTACTTTTTGATTTCCTCAATGGTTTTCACGATTCAGCTAATTCAATCGCCACAGTTGTATCTACCCGCGTATTATCTCCACGCTATGCAGTTATGTGGGCGGCGTTTTTCAATTTTGTCGCCTTTCTTTTTTTTGGTTTACATGTTGCCAACACTATCGGTAAAGGTATCATCGATATAGCTATTATTGATAATGCGATTATTTTTGGCACTTTGGTTGGCGCTTGCGGATGGAATTTAATTACATGGTATTTTGGTTTACCGACTAGCTCATCGCACGCGCTTATCGGCGGGATGATTGGCTCGGCTTTGGTTAAGGCGGGCTCCGGCGCATTAGTATGGAAGGGTATTATTAAGACGGTTTCTTTTATATTTATTTCGCCTGTAGTTGGGCTTTTGTTGGGGTTAATACTTGGAATAGCTGTATATTGGCTATTTCGTAGAAGTTCGCCTTCAAAAGTAGATCATATTTTTAGAAAGGGGCAGTTAGTATCTGCGGCGTTATACAGTATGGGCCATGGCGGCAACGACGCCCAGAAAACCATGGGTATTATTGCCAGTCTTCTTTTTTCCGCTGGATTATTAGGTACAAAATTTCATATTCCATTATGGATTGTTTTAAGCTGCCATGGTGCAATCGCCTTAGGCACAATGTTTGGTGGTTGGCGTATTGTTAAAACTATGGGCCAGAAAGTTGCCAAGCTTAAACCAGTAGACGGCTTTTGCGCAGAATCAGGCGCGGCAATTATGCTCTTTGTTTCTTCTTGGCTTGGAGCTCCGGTTAGCACCACGCATACTATTACTGGCGCAATTATGGGTGTGGGTTCGGTTAAACGCATCAGCGCGGTACGCTGGGGGGTGGCTGGGACGATTATCTGGGCCTGGATTTTGACGATTCCTTGTTCTGCTTTGATTTCTGCTTCGGCTTATTGGTTAGTTACCCTGCGTAAATAGACTTAATAACTTCTGCCATTCTTCCCAAAATGTGTTAAAATATATAGGTAAAGGAGATGTCCCTATGATTAACTATGAAGATTTTAAGAAATTAGAGCTGAAAGTGGCTAAAATCAAAGAAGTTAGCGAACATCCGAATGCGGACAGGCTTTATGTGATAATCGTAGATTTTGGCGATCGTACTAAACAGATTGTTGCCGGTATTAGGGGTTCTTATGCTAAAGAAAGCTTGGTTGGTAAGGAAGTTGTGGTGGTAGATAATTTAGAGCCAGTGATTTTGCGCGGGGTAGAGAGCCAAGGGATGCTTTTGGCGGCAAGCGATGAAAAAGGAATTTCAGTAATTTCGCCGGATCGCGAAGTGGCGTTGAATAGTATTGTAAAATAATTTTTTAGACAGTTAGCGGGGCCTGTCTGCTAAAGATGAGCGGGTCCTGCCGCGGCGCCACCCTGCTGTCCTCGTTTACACTGCGGACAGCAGGGGACCTGTCACCGCGTCACCCGCAAGATTTCTTGAAACAAGGTGAGCCGCCTGTAAGGATTATAAAACTATGCATAGTATTAAACAAATAATTCCCTCTCACTTTTGTCTCGAGTGTAAGGGATGTTGTAGATTCCGGGATTTAAATAGTGCCTGGAGCCCGGCACTTTTAGATAAAGAGATAGAAGAGTTGATGGAGGATAATATTCCGCCTTCGGTGATTACGCCAGAGAAGCATTTGCGCGTTGAGCCGTTTGAGGGCGAGAACAATTTTGTCTGCGCGCTTTTAAATACTACAAATAATAAGTGTAAGGTTTATCAGTCGCGGCCATTGGAATGCCAGATTTATCCTTTTGTGGTTAACCTCCATGGAGCTAAAGTATTTTTAGCTGTAGATCTAAGATGTCCGTTTGCTCAAAGCAATAAAGATAATGATGAGTTTGAAGATTACATTGAATATTTAGCGGAGTTTCTTAACCGCCCTCAACAGCTTGCTACCTTAAGAAGTAACCCGCAAATTATTCAGCAGTATATGGATGTTTTAAATCTTGTAGAAATAAATTTATAAAATGAAATTAAATAAGTTAACTTTAAAAGATAAAAAAATCTTCGATGCCTTTTTAAGCCAAAGGCCACACGAGCTGTCTTGTTATTGTTTTCAAAATATTTATATCTGGGGTAAGCTTTATGATATTTTCTGGGCGAAAATTAATGGCGCGCTGTGTATATTTTTTAAAGATAATATCGGTTGTTTTATGTATCTGGAGCCATTAGGGGAGAATATTACCCCGGAAACTATAGTTGAAGTATTTAAGATTATGGATTCGTTTAATAATAATCCGGAAGTATCACGCATTGAAAATATCGAAGATAAGCAATTTTATTTTTATCAAGATCTGGGATTAAAATTAGCACCTAAGCCGGGTGAGTATCTATGTAAGAGAGAAGATTTGGGGCAATTAAAAGGGAATGTTTTTAAACCTAAGCGCGCATCATATAATTATTTTGTGAAGCATTATAAATATGAATACCTGGCGTATCAGCCTAAATATAAAAAGGATTGTTTAAAATTATACAAACGTTGGATGAAAGAGCGTAAAATTAATAATCAGGATAAGGTGTATCGGGGTATGCTTCTAGATGGCTTGAAGTGTTTAGAAATAACTTTGAGTAATTATGCGAAGCTAGGGTTTGTTGGTAGGATAGTTAAAGTAAAAGAAAAATTAGCTGCGTTTACTTTTGGTTTTAAATTGAGTCAGGAAACATTTTGCGTGTCAAATGAAGTGGCGGATTTGGGGTATAAGGGAATAGCCCAATTTATTTTCCGTGAATTCTGTGTAGAATTAAAAGACTATAAATATATCAATATTATGGATGATTCGGGGCTCGAAAATTTAAAAAGAGTCAAGCTTTCATATCATCCGCTGCGCACTGTAGTTGGGTTTGTGGGGATAAGGGCTAATGCTTAAGAATATTAATGAGATAGAATTTGTGATTTTCGATACCGAGACTACGGGATTAGACCCGGCGTCGGGCGATAGAATCGTGGAGATTGCCGGTGTTAGAATCAAAGGTAATCAAAGATTAGGGGTTTTTCAGTCTCTGGTTAATCCGGGGCGTAAAATATCCGAGGCTGCTTTTGCAGTGAATAAAATCAGCCAGGAGATGCTGGATGGCGCGCCTAGTGTTGAAGAGGTTATCCCAAAGTTCATGGATTTTGCCAAAGGCGCTTGTCTTTGTTCATATAATGCTGGATTCGATGTGGAATTTTTAAATAACGAGCTAAAAATTATCGGCTTAAATCCTTTGGATGATGCGGTGATAATTGATGCCCTTAAAATGTCGCGCAGGCTAGTTCCGAATCTCGAGCGTTACGCGCTTTGGTTTGTGGCTAAAGGCTTGGGTATTGAAAATAAACAAGAACACCGTGCATTTTCGGATGTAGAAATGACTCTGCAATTATTTTATAAATTGCGGGATATTCTAGCAGTAAAAGGAATCGTAGATTTTCCAGCCTTTTCGAATTTATTCGGTTTAAAATCTAAACAATTGGATAATATAAATAATCAACGTATTGCTGAAATTCAACAGGCTATTGATTTAGGGCTGAAACTTAAAATAAGATATATTTCTGGTGTCTCGGCTGCGATTTCTGAGCGCGAGGTTATACCTAAAGAAATCAAGCAGGAATATAATCATAGCTATTTGGTTGGATATTGTTGTTCCAAGAGAGATGAGCGTACTTTTAGAATAGATGGCATACTGCATTTGGAAACAATTTAAATTTAAAGTTAACCCGGAAGATATCTTTCGCACATTTTCGCACCAGGAGAATTGTTTTTTTCTTGATTCAAGCCTGAAACGTTATCCCTTAGGCAGGTATTCTTTTTTGGGGTGTAATCCGTTCCGGGTTTTAAAGACTAAAAATAGTGATCCGCTACCGCGTTTAAGGGAACTTTTGGATGAATATAAAATTCCTAAAAAGAGCATCCCTTTTTCCGGGGGAGCAGTCGGCTATTTTAGTTACGATTTGGGTTTGCGTTTAGAGAAGAAAGTAACTTTACACTCTAAGGGAGATTCAGGGGTTCCGGATTGTTTTATTGGGTTTTATAATGCGGCGGTGGTAATTGATCATTGGAAAAATACGCTTTATATCTCGGCAATTGGAATGCCGGAGAAAAAAAATAATTTATCCCGATCACTCGCCCAGGAAAATTATAAGAAGATTGTTGGGCTATTGTCAGCTGTAGAGCAAAATGTATATCCGCCTAAAAATGTAATAAGTGCCGAGTTAAAATCAAATTTCAGTAAAGCCGAATACATTAATGCGGTAAAAAAAGTTAAAGATTATATTCGTCGAGGCGATATTTATCAGGCGAATCTTTCTCAAGCATTTGTTGCGAAAACTAATCTTTCGGCGCCTGACATTTATAATCGTTTGCGTGAATTGAGCCCAGCGTGTTTTAGCTCGTATTTTGATTGCGGAGATTTTCAGATTTTAAGTTCTTCGCCAGAAAGGTTTTTAAAACTAGAGGATAGGATTGTTACAACACATCCGATGAAAGGCACGCGTCCGCGCGGTACCAATGCTAATCGTGATCAGTACTTTAAAAAAGATTTGCTAGCGAGCGCCAAAGATAAAGCAGAGTTAATGATGGTAGTTGATTTAGAAAGGAATGATTTAGGCCGGGTTTGTGATTATAAATCAATTAAGGTTGAGTCTTTACGGGAGATTGAAGAATATAGCACAGTATTTCAGGCGATTGCTAGGATTAGGGGTAAACTTTTTAAGAATAAAGATAGAATTGATTTATTGCGTGCTTGTTTTCCTGGTGGGTCGATTACCGGAGCCCCGAAAATTCGGGCGATGGAGATTATTGAAGAATTAGAACCGCATCGCAGGGGTATTTATACCGGGAGTTTCGGATACTTTGATTTTTCCGGCAATATGGATTTGAGTATTTTGATTCGTACGATTTTAAAACAAGGCAGTAAGCTATCTTTTGGGGTAGGAGGAGGGATTGTTGCGGATTCTGATCCTTTAGATGAATATAAAGAAACATTAGTGAAGGCGCAAGGTATGATTCAGGCAATACAAAGTGCGTACTCGCGGGTCCTGTTTGCTGGGGCTGACGGAATATTTGAAACTATGCGTGTTTATCGAGGTAAGATTATTTATTTAGATGCGCATATTAAGCGGATGCGGGAATCAGCGAAGATTTTGGGCATAGAGTGTCCGTCGCAACAAAAGATAAAGAAGATTATTTCTGACACAATAAATAAATCAAAGATTAAAGACATGTATTTGCGACTGACTTTATCGGCTCGGGGATCAGAAATTGTTGTAGATACAAAAGAATATGTATCTTATACAAAAGATAAATATAGAGATGGTTTTAAGATTTGTGTTGGGCCATTAAAGCAGGATGAAAAGTCTATTTTTAGCCGGATTAAAACTACGAAACGCTCACTTTATGAGTCAAATTTTGCTTATGCGAAGAAAAAAGGTTTTGATGAGGCAATAATTTTGAATAAGCGTGGTGAGATTGCTGAATGTTCACGGAGCAATATCTTCTTAGTTAAAAATAATGAGCTTTTTACGCCTGACATATCGTGTGGATGTTTATCAGGGATTACCCGTCGGGTGATTATTGATCTGGCTAAACAAAATAATATTAAATGTAATCAAACCCGATTGACAATGAAAGATTTTAACAATTGCGATGAGGCGTTTTTAACTAATTCATTAATGGGCGTTATGCCGATAAATAAAAAATGCGCGAGAATAACTTTACTATTGATAAAAAAATACAACTTAGCTTTAAAGTAAGAAAAACGATTCTTGCTTTAGGTTCGCAAGCCAAGAATACGGTTTGTTTACTTAAGGGTGATCTTGCGTCTATAAGCAAGACGCATAATAATCTTCAGGACCCGCAGGATTTTGCGTTTTTTGAAAAAGATGTTAAGCGTTTTCTAAAAGAGTATCCGCAGATTATTGCCTGCGATCTACATTCGGAGTATCAGTCGACGAAATATGCGGTTTCGTTAGGGACAGTCCCCTTCAAGGACGTGAAAGCTTTCTCCGGGGACAGTCCCTATTTAGTTTCAATTCAGCATCATCATGCGCATATTGCAGCGTGTATGGCAGAGAATGGATTAAAAAATCAAAAAGTGATTGGGGTGGCTTTTGATGGTACGGGATTGGGGCAAGATAATACTTTATGGGGTGCGGAATTTTTAATTGCTGATTATAAGGGTTTTACTCGGGTCTCGCATCTAGCTTTAGTGAAACTTTTAGGCGGGGAAATGGCTATCCGTGAGCCTTGGCGTTTAACTGCGTTTTGGCTGAATAGGGCTTACAAAAAAGAATTTTTAAAACTAAATTTAGATTTTGTTAAAAAAATAAATAAAGATAAATTAAAGATTCTGCAAAAAATGGATGGGCTTAATTTAAATGCGCCCGAGGCTAGTAGTATGGGCAGGCTTTTTGATGCTGTGGCGAGTTTAGTGTTAGCAAAGCATAAAGCTAAGTTTGAAGCAGAGTTGGCTGTTGAATTAGAGAAAATTGCTAGTGTTTGGTTCGGGGTCAACCCTCACCAATATGATATCGCTTATATTATGAAGATTAAGAAAGATAAAAACGCATATATTATAGATCCAACGGATATTTTCAAAGGAATCGTTAAAGATTTAAGAAGTAATGTGAGCCAAAGTAATATTGCTTATCGTTTTCATTTAACCATAGCTAAAATGATTAAGGATATGTGTTTAATTTTGCGCCGTGAGAATAAAATTAATACAGTCGCGCTTTCAGGTGGTGTGTTTCAAAATAAGCTTTTACTTAAAGAGGCGCTTGATTTATTATATAAGGAGAGATTTAAGGTTTTACTGCACAAGGAGTTGCCGCCAAATGATGCTTGTATTGCTTTAGGGCAGGCGGTTATTGCAGGACAGAGGAGTTAAATATGTGTCTAGGCATCCCTATGAAAATAATTAAAATAAATGATGATTTTGCCGAAGTCGAGGCTGGCAAGTTGACGCGTACGATTAATATTCAGATGTTGCCCAATGTAAAAATCGGCGAATATGTTTTAGTGCATGCTGGTTTTGCTATTCAAAAGATAGACGAGCATCAGGCAAAAGAGACCCTAAAAATAATTTATGATGAAATATATTGATGAATTTCGTGATCAGAAAATAGTTAAGCGGCTATTAAAACAGATAGCATCTATTGCGCCTAGTAAACCAGTGAATATTATGGAGGTTTGCGGTACGCATACGATGAGTTTCTGTCGTTTTGGGTTAGGAGCGCTGCTTCCTAAAAATATAAAACTGATTGCTGGCCCGGGATGTCCGGTATGTGTGAGTTCCCAAGGCTATATTGATCAGGCGATCGCTTTGGCCAAGAGGCCGGATACGATAATATTGAGTTTTGGTGATATGTTGCGTGTTCCGGGGACAAAAACTACCTTAGAGAAAGAGCGTGCCCAGGGCGCAGAAGTGCATATGCTTTATTCTCCTTTTGATAGCATAAAAATTGCGCAAAGCAATCCT
>Ga0082335_1004145_pt1 | contig 22376 bp, 27 predicted proteins | sample Subgrocontami58m_FD_72375 | JGI IMG/M metagenome (GOLD analysis project Ga0082335, IMG submission 72375) | Subsurface groundwater microbial communities from S. Glens Falls, New York, USA - GMW37 contaminated, 5.8 m (SPADES assembly) (version 2) ...
CGGAGGAACCGCTGCCCGGTGTGCGGGGAATTGTCTTCTTCGGCTTCCCGCTTCACCCGGCGGGTGAGCCTTCCACTGAGAGGGCTGAGCATCTTTCCAACGTAAAGCTCCCCATACTGTTCCTTCAAGGCACACGGGATGCACTTGCCGATCTGACATTGCTGAAACCAATCGGTAAGAAGTTAGGCAAACGCGTCACGCTGCGCGTGATTGATGAGGCGGACCATTCCTTCCACGTGCCGAAGAGGTCGGGGAGAAGCGATGCGGATGTACTTGCAGAGCTTGCAAGGACCGTGGCTGAATGGTCAACGAGTGTGGTTGCAGATTAGCAATGAGCGTTTCTCAACAGCCTGACTCGTAGTTGATATTCCGACTCTTGCATGATCAGTAGGTCAATCCGTATATTGCCGCATGACATCAACGCCAAGCAGCATTCTCTTTTTCCTGTTATTCCTATCGGCACAATCGCTTTCACAAATAACTCTTGTTGACGATCTCCACCGGACTGTTTCACTTCCAACTTCGGCTCAACGCATCGTCTCGCTTGCACCAAGCATCACCGAAACACTTTTCGCCATTGGAGCAGGCAACCAAATCGTCGGCGTGACTGATTACTGCAATTATCCGCCAGAAGCAAAAATGAAGCAACGCGTCGGTGGCATCATCAATCCGAACATCGAGACCATTGTAGGCTTGAAGCCCGACTTGATTGTGCTGAGCATGGAGGGAAATGTGCGTGAGGACTTCAATAAGCTCACAAGTTTCGGCATTCCGGTGTTTGTCACAAACCCGCGGAATCTCAACGGCATTTACAAATCCATTGAACAACTCGGTACGTTGACTGGAAAAACAGAGAATGCACAACAGCTTGTACATTGGCTCCAATCGCGTACAGACTCGATTGCAAAGATGGTTGCACAGGTGAAGAAGCGAGCTGTCCTGTTCTTCGTTTCGCTCCAACCAATCATTGTCGTTGGGAAAAATACATTCCTTGCAGAACTTATCGAGCTTGCGGGTGGAATCAATACCGCGTCGAAAGCTACCTCGACGTATCCCACATACAGTCGCGAAGCCGTATTGAAGGACAATCCCGATGTGCTTATCTTTATGTCGGATGTTCTTTCTGACCCTGCCAAACTCATTCAGCTTTACCCGGAATGGTCGAAGCTGAAAGCGTTCCGACAGAAAACGATTTTCAGAATTGACGCAGATATTGTTTCTCGTCCGGGAACGCGTGCGGTAGACGGGCTTGAAGCACTCTACAAACGTATCCATTAAGGACACGAATGACCTCAAAGAAGAGAACAATCCGGAAAGTTAGGATGAAGAAGAAGGCTGTTGGAACACGCACTCAAAAGGCGGAGAGCTCTCTCAAGCGCAAAGTCTTCATCGCCATCGCAGGCAACATCGGCGCGGGCAAGTCATCGCTCACGCACCTGCTCAGCTTGCGCTACGGATGGAAACCGTTCTTCGAGTCGGTCGAAGACAATCCGTACCTCAACGATTTCTACGCCGACATGAAGCGTTGGTCATTCAATCTGCAAGTCTATTTTTTATCAAATCGCTTCCGCAGTCACAAGGCAATCACTGAGGGACCTGAGTCGGTGATTCTCGACCGCGTGATTTACGAAGACGCCGAAATCTTTGCACGCAACTTGTATGAAATCGGCAACATGGAGCAGCGCGACTATGAAAATTACGTTGCTCTCTACGAAGTGATGACCGAGTATCTTCGTCCGCCGGACTTGCTGATTTATTTGCGCGCCAATGTCGAGACGCTCGTGAAGCAGATTTCATTGCGGGGAAGAGATTTTGAGCAATCCATCAAACAAGAATACCTCGAACAGTTGAACCGACACTACGAATCGTGGATGAAACGTTACAAGCAAGGTCCGTTATTGATTGTCGAGTCTGACGAGCTGGATTTTGTGAACAAGCAGGAAGATTTGGAGAAGCTTGTGGGGATGATTGAAAAAAAACTGAGATAACTCTACGAACTCTTCCTCCGCTTCTTTTTCTTTGAGGTTGTCCAGGCTGTTGCTGGTTCTGCAACTTTACGCGTGTTCGCTTCGCCAGCACTTCGATAGAGCCGATGTGGACCGCGGTTCACAAGTTTGCCCGGATATTTCTTCTGGAGTTCAAGGACGTATTCGGCAAATGATTGTCCTTTGCGTTTCCTCTCTTTTTCGATTTGCAGACGCACCCTTCGCACTTCTTCCACAATTTCATCACGAATCATCTTACACCTCCATCAATTCTTCTGGGGTACATATGAAGCGTACGCCACATGGTAGGCATCAGCCTCAGCTTTCCTTGGAATCTGAATTCTCCCTAAGTACACGATTGCAAGGTCATCAATCGCGGAATCATATTCAAGCATGTTGCAGACCGAGGCTCTCTCCAGTCGTTTTGCAGATTCTTCTTTGTTTCCTCTTGAAATCTCATCGAGAACGACCGGAGACAGGTAAGAAGCGACTTGGGGGAGTATTTCCTCCCACCATTTCTTCGTCAGTCGTTGGCGGAATGCTGTCATAGGATTCCTGCTTATTCTTGCGGAAGCGTAGCTGATGACACTCGTTTCAACATACACAGTTGGTTTCACCTGTTGACCTCCTTTGTCCCGATGCGCGCAAGCTCATCCGCTCGCTCGTTCATCTCAACGCCCGCGTGTCCTTGCACTTTTTTGAACTTCACATCGCGTTCATCCAATAGCTCAAGCAGCCGCATCCACAAGTCCTGATTCTCCACCGGCTGTTTCTTCACATTCTTCCAGCCGTTCCGCTCCCATCGCACGTACCATTGTTGATGCATGCAGTTCACCAAATAGGCGCTGTCCGAGTAAATCTCAATTGGCTTGTCTTTCGATTTGATTTCCTCGAGCGCTCTGATGCATGCGGTCAGCTCCATCCGCTGGTTCGAGGTATTCCGTTCGCCGCCAAACAACTCCTTCACGTGCTGCCTGTACTTCAGCACAACGCCCCAGCCGCCGACGTTCTTCTTCGATTGATTACCAGAACACGCGCCGTCGCAGTAGATGATGATGGACTCTTTTGTTTTTTGTGTCATTTTCCAAATTCTGAACGAAGTGAAGAATCTCATCCCTCTACGAGGTCGTAGACCCGCTAACACAGCGAGACCCTTCGTCCCGCTGTGCGGGACTCAGGGTTTGGTGAGTCAAAAGAAAAACATCTTCATGGCAATTGCGAGCAAGAAGACAGCATAGAGCCTGCGCAGATTGTCCGCATGCGTTTTGTGTGCAACCGAAGCTCCGAACTTCGCCATCGGCACCGTGCCGATGATGATGGGAATCGAATGAACGTAATTCACGTAGCCAGCCGTGTAACTCGCAAGCTGTGGCGCGTACACATCAACGGCGTTCCAACCGTTCACCACATAAACGATTGTTGAGGCGACAGCAGTAATAACAATCGTCGCACTCGATGTTCCCAACGCTCTCTTGAGCGGAAACTTCATGAAGTAATACATCATCGGAATCGAAAACACACCGCCGCCAACGCCCGCAAGCGACGACACAAGTCCAACAATCATTCCAATTGAGCCTAAACCAATTGGAGATAGATTCGTCTGGGCATTACGTTTCGAGCCTTTTTGTTCAATCAGTAAACGAATTGCTGCAATTGTAACAACGCTCGCGAAGATTTGTTGGAGCACTTTTCCTTTCAGGCTCGCCGCGACTGTACCGCCGATGAACGAACCCACCACGCTTGCAACGCCCATAATCACGACGGCTTTCCACAACACGTTGCCGTTCTTGTTGTGTTCATACGCAGAAGGAATCGATGCGAAGATGACAATGAGCAGACTCGTGCCGAACGCGAGGTGAGTTGCAACGAGAGATGAAATGTCAATGACGTGAAAGTAATAAAGCAAAATGGGGACGAGAATTATCCCGCCCCCAACGCCGAAGAAGCCTGCAAGAAATCCGGCAATGCAACCAGCGAGCAAGAGAAGAAGAAGTGAGAGTCCCATGAAGTCTCTAACGTAGGACGGCGGGCTTTTCTGAAAGACCCAATGTGTGTTTTAACGCAATGACAATCTTTGACATTTCGATGTTTCGAATTTTTCTATCAATCGCTTCCTCAATAATCGTTGCAAGATTGTCGGTCATGACAACAGAGTCAGAAAGCAATCCTGATAGTTGTCCTTCAGGAGTTGAAAGCAGAATGCTCACTCAGCTCGGATGATTTGCACGAAACATTTTACTTGTAATCATCGCAACGATGGTTTGCGAGAGACCAGTATCAAGGTCATCGGCTTGCAGAACCAGTGCTGGTCGCGGCTTTGCCGTTACCAAGTCAGAATTAGGAAACAGAACAAGCAGCACATCCCCGCGTTTGTATTCAGGACTTTGCTGCATCGTAGTTGTCATACATGCTCATTGCTGGGTCATTCCAGTCTTCCGCGAAAGGCAAGAGTCGAGAGCGCAAATCGTCTGCGCGCGCTTCACCAATGCCGCGAGACTTGAGGTCAATGTTGCCAGGTTCGAGGAATGTTACAATAACACGCGTTGCATCGCTGATGTTGCTCGGCTGTTCGACAAGCTCAACCTTTCCATCTCGATAGACACCTTCTATACTCTTCAGCATGTTGAATTCTTCCTCCTCAGGGTTTTGAAATTTTCTTTGCGTACACTTTCTGATTCTTCAACACATCCATTGCAACATCAAGCTGCTTGTCGCCCTTCAGCGACGCCGCGATGCGACCCTGCTCGCCTTTTACCCTCGCCATCATTTCGACGTTCAGCTCACGCTCAATATAGTTTTTGTAACGGTCAAAGCCGCGCTCTTTTTCTTTCTCCAGCGCTGCCGAGAGCAAATCAAGGTCGTTCAAAACTTCCTTGGTGTAGTGCGAACGCTCGGCAATTTGCCGCAGCTCTTTCACTTTGCCGTCGCTTTCCTCGACGTACACAAACTTCTGTTCATCAAGATATTTTTTGAACTCTTTCAAGATCTCCTCATTCACGCCGGCAAACTGTTCGTTCTTATGCTCGGCAAAATACTTGTTTGCAACCTTGAAGAAGAGCGACTTACGAAGCAGCTCTTTCACCATGGGACCGACATCTTCGGCATTTACGGTTGAGTCCGGCGTGATACCGCCGTACTCAAACACTGTTCTGCCAGACTTCGTCTTAAATGCGCGCTTCAAGCTGTCCGGCACGGTTGCAAACACCCCGCTTTTGTCTTTGTGCATGTAGTCGATTTCCTGAATGCTGCGTCCGCTGGGGATGTAATAACGCGCCGTTGTGATCTTCAGTTGTGCGCCATAGTTAAGCGGCAGGATCGTCTGAACGAGTCCTTTGCCGAAGCTTCTGTTGCCGACGATCAATCCTCTATCTAAATCCTGAATTGAGCCGGCAACAATTTCACTTGCGCTTGCGCTGTTCCGATCGGTGAGAACGACAAGCGGCGCCTCAGCCAGCACCGGCTCTTCGATGGAATGATATTGCTTCTCGGCTTCAGGGCGTCGCCCTTTCGTGCTTACAATTGCACTCCCCTTCGGGACAAACTTGCTCACCACATCAACCGCCGCGTCGAGCAGTCCGCCGGGGTTGCCGCGCAAGTCGAGCACAACACCTTTGATTTCACCTTTTAGCTTTATCTCTTTGATCGCTTGCCGCAGCTCCTCCCCTGCTTTACGCGAGAAGCGCTCGAGACGAATGTAGGCGATACCGTTGCCGATGAAGTCGGCGTATGTAACGTTCTTCACCTGAATCTCTTCCCGAATCAAGACGAACAGCATTGGCTTCTTCTCGCCTTCGCGTTCGATAGAAACCTTCACCTCTGTTCCCGGCTCACCACGGGTTAATGAGCGAACTTCATCCGGTTTCTTTCTCGAAACCTTCACGCCGTCAACTTCAAGTATTTTGTCCCCGGGGATAATGCCTGCACGCTGCGCGGCATTGCCATCCATTACCGTTATGACTTGGATTGCGCCGTCACGTGAGCCTATCGTAACACCAATGCCTCCGTAGCGACCGTTCGTGAGCAAGTCTACTTCATCGCCGTCTTCTTTATCGATGTACACCGTGTACGGATCGAGTGTGTTCAGCATGCCCTCGATGCCGGCGTGCATGAATTTTTCCGGGTCAACTTCATCAACGTAGTTTGTCGCAATTTCTTTGTAGACGCGGCCGAACACATCGATGCTTTTGTTTATCTTGAAAAAGAGCTCGTTGTCGGTCGTTGGTGTGAATCCAACAAACAGAACAAACACTCCGACAAGCACTGCAACAAGTGCGATATGTTTCCTTGTTGTGCTGAACATTCGCTTCATAGTTTCTCCCTCTTCATAAAAAAAATATCTTTAGCCACGAAGAACAACTTAATGAACCCTGGATGACTTGGTGCCTTTTACCGAAGGCATCCTCCGAAGGAGTCCTTCTGCCGAAGGCATTCCTTCGGAAGGACCTTCGGGAGTGGCAAATCTTTTGATTTTGTTTTCAACTTTCGAGCAGATTTCTTTTTGGATTTCATCTATCGACAACAATCCGCTAACTCTAACCCACCGCTCCGGCTCAGCAAGCACAAGCTGATGATAGCCGTCTCGCACCCGTTCGTAAAATGCACGGCCTGAGCTTTCCATTCTGTCGAACGTCAAACCCGCTCTTGTTTTTCTTCTTTCAATCTCATCAATCGGAATATCGACCAGGACCGTCAGGTCGGGCATGGTGCCGCCGGTTGCAAGTTTGTTGATGGCGCGGACTGCATCGAGGTCGAGTTCGCGACCATAGCCTTGATATGCGGTAGTCGAGTCGCAATAGCGATCACAAACAACAACTTCGCCGCGCAACAACGCAGGTTTGATGACTTGCGAAACCAACTGCGAGCGGCTTGCGGAGAAGAGCAGAATTTCCGCCGTGTCGGACATTTCAAGATGCTTCTTGTCTAAGAGGATGGCGCGGATTTTTTCCGAGATCGCGGTTCCGCCCGGCTCGCGTATGAAATGGACGGTGCAATGTTGCTGCTTCAACTTCTCGACAAGCAACGTTGCCTGCGTTGACTTGCCACTGAAATCGAGACCTTCGAATGTGATGAACATTTGTGCCGAGCTTAAGAACAAAAGCTTGCCACAAAGACACCTCCAAGGGAGTCCCTTCGGGACAAGGCACCAAGGTTTCACAAAGTTTTTCTACGTGAAACCTTTGCGCCCTTAAAGGCTTCGCGGCTGAATGTTTTTCTTGATTCAACATACGGATTTCAGCCGCGTGAATCAATTGCTACTTACGCGTCATTTCTCTAACTTTCCCCCAACAATTCGTGGAGCAACACATGAATACAGCGACGACCGAGCACTTGTACATCGCACGAAAAGCGAGCACGGGTGAGCCAATCGTTAAAGATACTGGAACAACTGTCCGCGCAATCGCAGAGTTGTGGCTGATGGGCGCTCAGCCTGAAGAGATTCTTCTTCATCTCCCGCACCTTACTCTTTCCCAAGTGTTTAGCGCGCTGAGTTTCTACAACGACCACAAGGAGGAAGTTGATGGTTTCATCAAGCTCAATGCAGTGCCGGAGGAGTTGAGTGGTACGCGTTTATCTTGACGAAGATGTGTCGGTGCTTCTCACTCACAACAGAGATGACTTTGGTAAGCTGTATGGAGAATACGTTGAGAAACAAATTTCTCATATCGGAATTGTTGTGTTGTCAAGGAAGCGAGATGTGTACGCTTCCGCGCAACGGTTGATAAAGTTCTTCTCTGCAAACAAGAACATCAACAACCAACTTTGGTATTTGTAGTTTTCAGCTCGTTGCTACTTACGCACGTTTTCTGTAATTTCATTTCCACATTACGCACGGAGTTCACCCTTCCCGCTCAATGGCAAAGCAAACCTGCTCGACGAGTCGAGTCATCGACCAACATAAGCATGCGCCTCCTCCCCCATCATCTCCCATTGATATAAAAGAGCAGCAAAAGGCAGAGTCGCGCGCAGAAGACTCGAAGCTTATCCAAGCAGCTCTCAAAGGCAACGACGCCGCGTACAAGAAATTGATGAAGAAGTATCACGACGCCATCTACAGTTTTATTTATCGGATGATTCATGATAAGCATCAGGTGGAAGATCTGACGCAGGAAGCGTTCATCAAAGCGTTCCAATCGCTGGCAAGTTTCAACGAAGAGTACGCGTTCAGCACGTGGCTGTACAAAATTGCCACCAACAACAGTATTGATTACATCCGTAAGCGAAAACTTCAAACATATTCTATTGACAAGCCGATTGAAGCGAAGGACAGCGATTACGCGTTCGAGCTGCCGGACGATTCGTACGAAGCCGACAAGGAGATGATAAGCAATCAGCGTGCGAGAATGCTGAACGAAGCAATCGCCAAGCTTCCTGAGAAATATCGCAAGGTCATTCGTTTACGTCATGTTGACGAACAGAGTTACGAAGAAATCGCGGAACAACTGAGGCTTCCTATCGGTACAGTCAAAGCGCACATTTTCAGGGCACGGGAAATGCTCTACAAGTCGCTCAAGGACAGAATTAGACACTATTAATGTGAACTCCGCGCGGGCAGTGCAACTCTGCCGCCCCGTAAGCGTATGCAATTGTAGAGAGTATGAACACAACCAGCCAACATATCATTCGCCTTCTTCAATTCAGCGCAATTGCGCTGATGATGCTCGCTGCTGTCGTGTATGCGGGCGATTCGAGTAAGAAGGAAATCGGGCGAACGACGGAGAAAGAAATCAACGTTGTTATCTCCACAGGGTTCGGCAAAATCAATGTTGCCAAAGGGGAACCTGAAAAGATTGTTATTGCCGAAGGCTATTACAAAGATGCAACAACGCTTCCGATGACCGTCGAGTATGATATCAGAAACAGAATCGGCTATCTCGACCTCTCTCTTGGTGAAGATGACCATAGCAAGCACAGAAAGAAGGGCTCGTTCAAGTTCTCTGGATTGGAGGGGGGCAAGTGGGATCTCAAATTCAGCAACGCTATTCCGATTTCGTTCGATGTTGAATTGGGCGTTGCGAAAGGCGAGTTCGATCTTACAGGATTGCAGGTGAAGGACTTCAAACTCTCCGCCGGCGCAAGCGATGTTGCGGTGACGTTCAACGCGCCGAATACATCATCCATTGATGAGATGAGTATTGAGTGCGGAGTAGGAAAATTTGACGGAAGAAATCTTGGCAACGCGAACTTCAAGAGTTTCAGATTTGAAGGCGGTGTCGGTGCGGCAACGCTCGACTTCGGCGGCAAGATTCAGAACGAAGTAGATGTGGATGTCCAGGTCGGCATGGGTGTCTGTACGATTATTCTCCCCAAAGAGGTTGGTGCAAGAGTATTCTTCGAAGAAAGCCTTGTCTCCAAGATCGATTGCGACAAAGGCATTCGTGCTTCCGGCGACAACGAATATGTGAGCGATAATTACAAGAACGCAGCCGGCCGAATGAATATCCGCATCGAGGCGGGTCTGGGAAGTGTGAAGGTGAAACGAAAGTAAGGCAAAAGGTAAAATGCAAAAGGCAAGAAAGTGAAGCGCTCATTGTTTCCTTTTACCTTTTTACTTTTGCCCTAACCAGCATTTACCAAAGGAAGAATCCTGCCCACATATGCGGTGCTGAGTATTCTGCATTCTTTATCATCTCCAACAACGCATTTCGATACGCAACTTCCGATGTTGTTCCTGCCAGTAAATTTGTATAAAAGATTTCGTTGAAAAACTTCTTTGCTTTCCTCAACGGCACGTAACCGTTCACCAGAACTTCTGCACTCCCGTTCATCATAAAAATTCGCGGTACGATAGGGTTAAGCTCTGCATTGCTGAGATTCGAAATCATCACCGTCGAGAAAGGCGCAACGGCAAACAATTCTCCCAAACGATAGTAATGTGCTGAAGCGAAGCCTGTTCCACCCGTGAGAACAAAAAACGAGTTGCCCGGCTGCTGCGGACGATATTGCAGCTCAAACGCTGCGTGAAGAATATCGCCGCTCTCGTGCTGCAAACGCGCAAGCGTTGCATCACGATTAAAGTAGAGCTTCGCATCCCTGTAGAAGGCTTTTGCATCCCGAACTTCGTACTCAACATCCACCGATGTTCTTCCTTGATTCCCAAATCCAATGACAACAGGATATGAATTCATGCGGGCGCCTTTCAACGTCAACGCATCGGCGTCTGGAAGATAATGGAAGGAGTACCGCTGAATTGCAAACTCTCCAAAGCGCCCCTCTTGTTGCAACGCGTGAAGGGGAATGAACGGTAACTCCGCCGGCATCACAACAAAAAGCCGCACAGAATTTTCGTCGTTCAATTCTACAGGTCGCATGAACACAGCATACAATCGGGACGAAAGGTCGCGGACGCGTCGTTGCAAGTTACTCTCCGATTGTTGTTCCGCTTCCACATTCGATTGTCGAAGTGCCTCTGCATATTCAGTCATCAACCGGTGCAATGCAGTTTTGCCGATTGCCGAGATTTGTACCGCAGTCTTCGTCTTTGAAACAACAAAAATGTAGAGCGATTGTTTCGTTGGAATGTATGCAACAAGCGCCGAGCCTTCCGGTACGCGTCGCTGTGTTTCTGAAAGCGTCGGCACCTTCTGCGACAACGCCGCCCGCAACTGTGTGTTCGTCGAAGCAAGGGAATCTCCAAGCTCCCGCATTCTCGCGCTTGATCGATCAAGCGACCGTTGTACCTCTGTAGCAAGTGTACGAGACTCCGCACGAACAACAAACACGTTTGCAAGCTGCCGCTCGGCGCCAATGTAGTTCCCTCGTACATGAGCATAGGTTTGCAGCGTTGTGTTGAGCTGAGCGTTACGCGTCTTCATGTCCATCGTTCCGAACGGATGCAGCAGACTGGCGCGGTTTTTCTTTTCAGCAAAAAGAAATGCTTCGTCTGTCTTGCCTAACTGGAACAACAATTCAATCATTGCATCGTACGGCGACGTTTGCTCAATTTGGTAGAACGAATTCTCGCAATCAACGAACATGTCATAGTCATCTCGTCGTGCAAGCGATGAGTCGTAGCTTGCGACTGCATTGCGAAAATGTTCCAGCGCCCGGTTCAAATGGTTGTGCTTCAGCGCCGCATAGCCAAGACACGTGTGTGCATACGCGTTCGCAGCAGGCAGACCGATGTGGCTTGCCAAGTCTGCTCCTGCTCGAAAAGCATTCTGCGCGTCGGCATCGCCGCCGGGCGTAGCACTCTTGCAGTGTCCGAGTTGGAGCAGAGCATACGCTTCAAGAAGTTTGTTCTGCGTTTTGATGGCAGAGCGCAGCGCCGCATTCAAAAACTTATGCGCTTGGTCGTACCGCCCCTGACGAAGATAAATATTGCCGGCGCGAAGCAACATCTCTTCTCGTAAACCTTCGGCACTTTTGGTCTTGTCTGATCTGCGAATTCCCTCCGTGAACATTTGAAATGCTTCCGCCTGCATTCCTAATCGATCGTATGCAATGGCGAGATGTAAATATATTTGAATCGAGAGAAGGGAGTCTTTTGCTTGTCGAGCCAAAGAAAGAGCGGCAGAAAAATGTTTTACTGCTTCCGAATAACTTGAACGATGCAGCGAAGATTTCCCAAGCTCGAAATGTACTTTTGACAGCATTGCATTATCACGCGGGGCGTTGTAATCGTTCAAGAGTTCTTCAAGTAGTCGCCGTTCAGCTTCTTCGTCAGCCAAGCTACGACAGACAGGAATCAATGCCCACTTCAGTTGTCGGACACCATACACATCGCCGAGCGCTTCTTCCAAGCGAAGCTCTTCCATCAGAATCGTATATGCTTGTCGGTCTTCGCCGCGCAGGCGATGAGTTGCGGCACGCGCAAACACCGTTGCACGAAGACCTCCTTTATCCGAGACCTGTTGATACAACTCCCTTGCCCGCGCAAACAAGGAAAACGCAGTATCAAACTCCGCAGCAGCAGAATGCGTTTCGCCAAGAAGCAGTGATGTTTCCGCAAGCTGCGACGCGTCGTCGAGGTACTCATACAACTCAACGGCTTCACGAAGCAACCGCTTGCTCTCCTGATGATCGCCGCGCACCAATGCGTCCTTTGCTTTTGCAAACACCTCGCGAGCGCGACGCTCAACGGGTGTTTCTTCTCGCGTACAACTCGTGAACGACAGGGCGAGAAAAACAAGAATGAGGAATTGCCGAAGTGGTAGAATCATTTTCCCCTGAATGGGATTCTCATGGCGGAAAAATATAGAGAAGTTTGCGGGGAGAAACAATTTTCCGAAAGGCGCCTGATAAGAAAAACTCGACAGATTGAAAAAACCCAATCGAGAGAAGTGCTGCCTTCAGTATTTAGGTGTTACTTTGGTTTAGCAACTCCTTCCACTCACTATACCTCCCGCGAATCTTGATTGAATGTTTCGGCCTGTTCACAGCTTCTTGAAGTGTAGCAGGAAGCGGCACTTCAACACCAATCGCCTTTTCTACTACATCAGGAAACTTTGCCGGATGCGCTGTTGCTGCGACAATGATCGGCGGCGCATCGGACATCCACTCCATTGCTCTGCGCGCAGCCGCAACACCGACGGCTGTGTGCGGGTCAAGAATGTAGCTGGTCGTCTCATATGTTGCACAGATTTCTTGCAACGTTTCTTCGTCGGAGATGCTCACCGCATCAATGTCCTGCCGAAGGTGCTGAACATCGTTATTGTAGAGGAATTGCAGACGTGCAAGGTTGCTCGGATTGCCGACATCCATTGCGTTGGAATATGTTTGAATGCTCGCACGCGGAATGAACTCGCCAGAATGTAAGTAATGTAACACTCCATCGTTCGCGTTTGTTGCAGCGACGAAACTCCGAATCGGGCAGCCCATCCATTTTGCATACACTGCGGCGGTGAGATTGCCAAAGTTCCCGCTCGGCACCACGACTAACGGCTGCTCTTCTTGCTTGAATTTTTCCCGAAGTTGAATCAATCCCCAGTCATAATAGGTAACTTGCGGAAGAAGACGGCCAAGGTTGATGGAGTTCGCAGTCGTGAGTGCTCGTTCTTTCTGAACATCCTTATCGTTGAGTGCCTGCTTCACAAGTCGCTGGCAGTCATCAAACGTTCCTTCCACTTCAACCGCGGTGATGTTGCCGCCAAGCGTCGTCATTTGCTGCTCTTGCAAGCGACTGATTTTTCCTGATGGATATAAAATGAAGACATTGATATGCGGAACATTGAAGAACCCGTGCGCAACTGCGCTGCCCGTGTCGCCCGAGGTTGCAACGATGATTGTCAGATCTCGATGCTGCCGCTCAAGGAAGTACGACATCTCCATCGCCTCTTCGTACGAAAGACTCGGTAACACAAACGCTGACGAGACCGCACGCGGGTCTGCGCTCAGCACGCCGTCAACGTCCGTCCAGATTTCAACCACGTCAACATCAAGCGCAGCGCCAACGATTGCTGCCGAATAATCCGAGCCGTTGCGACCGATTGTTGTTGTGCGTCCGTCTTCCGTCACGCCGGTGAAACCCGTAACGACCGCAATACAATTCTTTCCGTTGGTTTTATAGAGCTTCTCAAAATACTTTTTCGTCTGCGGGTTGGTAAGCTCGAAGTTGACAGAGGCATTCATGAACTGGTCGTCTGTAACAATAAATTCACGCGCGTCAGCGTAAACAGATGCCTTTGATTTCTTGATGAACGATGCGAGTGTGAGAGCAGAAAGCCGCTCACCAAAACTTGCCACCAAATCCATTGCTCGCGGCGGCGAGTGGCGAAGCAGACTTATGCCATGCAGCGCGTCATGAAGTTCTGTGAGATGTTGTTCGATGAGAGAACAAACTGTGCTGCTCTTTCCTTTGCCGTGCAGTGCATCAAGTGCATCAAGATGGCGTTCGGCAATTTGTTTGAAGAGTGTGAGATAGGATGCATCGCCTTTCTCAGCAAGACGAGCACCTGCAAGCAGTTGGTTGGTGATTCCTTGGAACGCAGAAACGACAACGACGATTTGATCACGCTTCCCCTCGTTCAGAATAATGCGGACAACATCCCGTACGTGCCGCGGCGCGGCAACGGACGAGCCGCCGAATTTCATTACCTTCATACGAATCTTTCCGTCCATGAAGTTGCACGAATCAACACGAATAGTTTTGGGATTGAATTAATGACTGATGTTACGCACTGAAGAGATTCTTGCCACTAAGACACAAAGTAAAACTGATATCCATCCTTTTGCAAATCGACCCTATAAAGCCGCTCCTAAAGATTTTCTTAGTGTCTTGGTGACTTAGTGGCAAGTCTTTTTTGCTCTTTGGTCATTTGCGTAACGTGAGTTAATGATACTTCGTGAGCGTCCGTGGACTATTTCAAATGCTTCTCAAAAAACTCGGTAATACGCCGCGTGTATTCTTCTCCACCAACTTCCATCATGTCGTGATGCTTCGCGCCGGGAATGAGCCAGAGCTCTTTCGGCTGGCTGGCGGCGTTGAACACTTTCTCGGCGTAATTGTATTTGATAAGATTGTCTTCCGTTCCGTGCAAAAGAAATATCGGTACGTGAATGGTCTTCACCGCTTCAATGGGCGCAACGTCATTCGCTTTGAACTTGGCAAGAAACTCTGACCGCTTGATGACAATGTTACGCAGATAATGCCACGGTAGTTTTATTATTCTCTTCTGATAATCATCAAACACGGTGCGCAAGGTTGCGAAGCCGCTTTCGGCAACTACAGCAACAACACGGCTGTCTATTGCAGCAACCTGAATTGAAACCGCAGCGCCCATCGACCAGCCGAAAAGCCCAATCGCGCCAACTGTTACATCTTTCCTGTTCAGCAAATAATCAATGACCATACGTGCATCGTACTTTTCATGATAGCCGTACGTGCAGTACGTGCCTCCGCTCTCCCCGTGCCTTCTTGAGTCGTAAAGAAAAACGTTGTAACCGCGGTCGTGCAACGCTTTCGCCATCGGCAGGCTTGCAATCTTCGATTCATTTACTCCGTGTAAGATGATGACCGTTCCTTTGGTTTGTTGATTTGCTTTGATGAGCCAGCAACTCAGGTCAAACCCCTCTCGTGTTTTCAGAAAAACATCTTCGTGCTGAAGCGTGAGGTCCGATGGATGGAGAACGTTTGTGCATGTGCGATACCACTCGATGGTGCGGCGCTTAGGCTGGAGGAGCAATATCGGACCGATGACAAGCAGAACAAGCGACACTGCCAGCATAAACAGCACAACCAGCAAAATCAACACAAGCAGTATATTCACGCTTGGACAATCACCAAAATTGTGGGAGGAATGTGGTGATAAATATAGGCAGTGAGGTGTAGGGATGCAAACGGTGTTTGGAGATTACGGATGCAGGATTGGCGCAAACATGGTGGTGTAAAATCCACCATTTAGTGGTGGAATTTACACCACTTGGGTCGTTGTTTCTCCAGAACATTGTCGTTATATTTTCGCGCCTATGACATCATCGTCAAATACAAGTCCGCGCATCGCCATCATCCACGAGTGGCTCACCGGAATGAGAGGCGGAGAGAAATGTGTTGAAGCGCTTTGCGAAGTGTTTCCGGACGCAACACTTTTCACTCTCGTTCATGTGAAAGGCTCCGTCTCTCCCACAATCGAGCGGATGCCGATAAGGGCTTCATTCATTCAGAAGCTTCCATTTGCGGAAAAGCGATATCGTCATTATCTGCCGCTCTTTCCGAAGGCGGTGGAGCAGTTTGATATGAGCGAGTTCGACATTGTCATCTCCTCAAATCATGCTGTCGCCAAAGGAATAAGGACAAAGCCCGAGACGCTTCACATCTGCTATTGCCACACGCCGATGCGGTACATCTGGAATTTGTACGATGATTATTTCGGCAAGGAGCAGGCGGGACTTCTCACCCGGCTGGGCATGAAGATGTTTGTGAAGTATCTTCGCAGTTGGGATGTTCGCACAGCAAAGAACCCGCACTACTTCATCGCAAATTCGCACAACGTTCAAGCACGCATCAAACAAATCTACAACCGCGAGTCGGATGTAATCTATCCGCCGGTTGATACTTCTCTCTTTCAGCTTTCAAAAACTTCCAGCAATTATTTTTTGATTGTCAGCGCGTTTGTTCCATACAAGCGAATAGACCTTGCAATCGAAGCGTTCAACAAAACCGGTGATAGGTTGTTGGTGATTGGCGATGGGCCGGATGACAGTCGCCTCCGTTCTATTTCAAAATCAAACATCGAATTTCTTGGCTGGCAGCCGGATGAGAAGCTGAAGCAATGGTATGCTGCGTGCAAAGCTCTCATCTTCCCCGGCGAAGAGGATTTTGGAATCGTTCCTGTTGAAGCGATGGCTTCCGGTAAGCCCGTCATTGCTTATGCAAAGGGGGGCGCGCTTGAGACTGTGATTGAATCTCCAATTCTAAAAACCGGCGTTCTCTTCAAAGAACAAACAGTGAAATCGCTCATGGAGGCGATTCAGAAGTGCAAAGTTACCAGCTTCTCCCCCGAACAACTCCGCTCATACACCCTCTCTTTTGATAGAGAAGTCTATAAAAGAAAAATGCGTGAATACGTTCTGGAAAAGTGGAATTCGTTCACGCCTGCGTGCCGCAACGCTGCACTTCGGCGTGCAGGCACGCCGTTGTCCCGCCAGCCGTAAACGCGCAGGTGTGTTGGCGGAATTTTCCCGAAGGGATGCCTTCGGCATTCGTTGACATTCCGCTGAGTTTTGAGTATATTTTTCAGCCAAAAAATTTATAGGTGAGCTAGTGTCTCTATTGGGGAACCGAAGGAGGAAGAAGCCAAGAAACTATGAAATCCTCATCATCCCCCAAGGAGGCGGTGGTGGCACGAAAAGCATCAAAGCCGGCGGCAGTAAACTTGCGCTGTGGGGAGGCGCAGTGTTTGCAGTTCTCTTCCTGTTATTCTTCCTCGCGTTTCGATTTACTCCACTTGGTCGTCTTGTCGGAGCGAGTTCGGCGGGACAAGACAGTGTTGGCAACGCGGGCGCTGAAACTGAGCGCCGCATTCACGCACTGGCAGAAGAGATCGCCGTTCTCAAAGATTACAATATGCAGTTGAGAAAAGCTCTGGGCGAGCGTGCGGAGAAAGAATCATCGCCACAGCAGAAAGTTGAGAATCAGAAAGAAGAAGAAGAACAGCATCAACACCGGCAATCACCTGTACATGAAGAGCTCGCTTCTCCAACACCGGCAACAACTCAAGTTGTGGCGAGCGCTGAAGGACTGAAGGCATCGTTCCCGCTCTTCACTCCTGTGAGCGGAGTTGTAACACAAGGCTTCGAGCCGAATCAAAAACATTTCGGCATTGATTACGCGGCGAAGGAAGGAACTCCTGTTTATGCCGCGGCACACGGTTACGTTGTGTTCTCAGGCTGGACATACGACGACGGTAACGTGCTGATTCTCTCGCACGGAAGCGGGTACATTACGGTGTACAAGCACAACAGTTCTCTGTTGAAATCAACCGGCTCGTTAGTCAGACGCGGCGAGCTGATGAGTTTAGTGGGAAGCACCGGCAGAACGAGCAAAGGTCCGCATCTGCATTTTGAAGTGTTGAAGGATGGAGTGCCGCAGGACCCGCGACAGTTTTTGTTGAGTGCTACAAGGTTGTAAAGAAAAGCTTGCCGCGAAGACACGAAGACACAAAGAGAACAAAGGTTTCACTAAGAAAGGATTCTTAGAGACTTCGTGGCAAGAAAGATCGGATGAAGGGAAAGAAGAAAGGAAATACGCGTGGCAGATAAACAACAAAGCAGTGAGCTGACGCTCATCGCGTCGAACACAACCTTCGAAGGAAAGATCAAAACCGAAGGAAGCATCCGCATTGACGGGAAGTTTGTAGGCGACATCAACGCAAAAACAAATGCGGCGGTTGGACTAACAGGAAGCATTGACGGAACCCTTACCGCCCGTAACATTACGGTTGCCGGAAAAATTTCCGGCTCCGTGACGGCGGCTGAGAAGCTCGTCCTTGAAGCGAAGTCCGTCATGCATGGCGATATCCGCGCAGCAAAGCTTGTCGTGGATGAAGGCGCCATGTTCGACGGCAAATGCGATATGAAGCAGAGCACGCCGTCTACGCCAAGCATGCCGAAGAAAGATTAAGGTGTGAATACACCGCAAAAGTCTGATGATGCCGAGAAGAAACTCCTCGGTGGCGTTAGCAAGAATGTAGCAAGAGATTTTGGACCTTTCCTCACGTTAGGCCTGCAGTTAGCAATCTCCGTTATTGTTTTCTTCTTCATCGGATATTGGTTGGATGGAAAGTTCGGAACGTCGCCGTGGTGTACCATCGGCGGGGCGTTTCTGGGCGCTGCTGGCGGGTTATTCAAATTCTTGCGGGAAGCAATGGCACTTGGCAAACAAGCCGACGAAGACTTGAAGTCCACCCGCCGAAGCACGAAGAGCGCAGGCGGGGAAATCAAAGAGCAAAAAAAAACTCGCCACTAAGACAAATGAAAAGGAACTTTGTGAATACTTTGTGTCCTTCGTGTCTTTTGCCGACCCAAAGGGTTCCTTCGGAAAGGCATCCCTTCGGGAGTGGCAATGCTCTTTATGTGAGCTGGAGAGCTGGGGGGAAGCGTGAAGGTCTATAAACGATTTCCATTGCAGGTTGCAATTACGTTCGTTGCCGGACTTGCGATTGCCGCAATTCCGTTGATGAAGCTTGGCTCTCGGGAAATCGTTGTGGCGGTTATCGCCGGCGCAGTGTTGAGTACCGTGAATGCGTTGGCGGGGTTTCTTGCCATCGAGTACTCGCTCGAGAAATCATACACGACGTTTCTGCAAGCTGTACTTGGAGGAATGGGAATTCGGATGGTAGTGATGTTAGGGATTCTCGTTCTGCTCATCAAGCTTGCCGGATTTCATGCTGTTGCGCTCGTTGTTTCTCTCCTGAGTTTTTACATCGTCTATCTTGTTTTAGAAATCTTCTACATTCAGAAAAAAGTTTCTCACAAAAATCAGAGTTGACCATTGGGTATGATAGCATTTTTCCAAGAAGCAGCCGATACAACACACCATGCAAGTGAAGGTGCACAGAACACCGGCGCCGTAGCCGAAGGAGCACAACACGCTGCCACTGCCGCCGGGCACGGCGAGATGAGCGTTTCGGAAATGTTTAAGTATTTGTTCGAGCACGTTCATGATTCTCACGAGCTCGAACTCCCCTTCATCGGTCACGTCGAACTTCCCCACTTCGCACCAATGCACATCGGCGGTCTCACACTCGATATTTCAATCACGAAACACGTTGTGTTCCTCTGGTTCGCTGCGACGCTGCTTATCATCCTCGCAACGATGGCGGCACGTGCAAACCAGAAGAACCGCGTTCCGAAAGGCTGGGGAAATCTTGTCGAGATTGTCGTGAAGTTTATCCGGGATGAAATCGTTGTGCCGACCATGGGAACGGCGGGCATCAAGTATATGCCGTATGCTCTCACGACGTTCTTCTTCATTCTGATTATGAATTTGATGGGATTGATGCCCTACGGCGCGTCGGCAACGGGAAACATCAACGTTACGGCGGGGCTTGCCGTTATCGCGTTTATCATGATTCAGGTTTCGGCGATTCGGGCGCAAGGCATTGGACATTATTTTGCACACTTGACCGGCGGCGTGCCGTGGCCTCTCTGGCCCATCATGATTCCGATTGAAATTCTCGGCTTGTTTACAAAGCCGTTTGCTCTCTGCATCCGTCTTTTTGCAAACATGACGGGCGGGCATTTGGTTATTGTTTCGCTTTTCGGTTTGATTTTCATCTTTAAGTCGTGGGCGATTGGATTTGCGACAACGGGCTTTGTTGTTGCAATCAATTTCCTTGAGTTGTTTGTTGCGTTCCTTCAGGCGTATGTCTTCACGATGCTGACTTCTATTTTCATGGGATTGGGTATGGAGGCGGGACATGAGACGCATCATGGTGAAGAGCACGCGCATTAGCTCTCAACCCTGAGCGAAGCGAAGGGTCTGACGGTTGAATTGCGTGGGCTAAAGCCTGAGGAAAGAAAACTCAACGCGAAGTTTAGAAGTTGAATACAAATGAACGACAGTGAGATTCTTCGCTTCGCTCTGAATTTAGTACAAATCATCAATCACTACATCTACTCATTTAGGAGAAACACAATGGAACATCTTGGTTTCGCGTACCTCGCAGCAGGAATTGGCGCGGGCATCACCATTATCGGCGCCGGATTGGGCATCGGCAAACTTGCGGCGGCAGCAATGGAAGCAAGCGGTCGCCAGCCCGAAGCTGCGGGAGCAGTTCGTACATCGATGATTATTGCGGCAGCTCTTATTGAAGGTGCAACGTTCTTCTCGCTCGTTATCTGCATTCTTCTCTCATTGAAGGTCTAACGAAGGATTTGTTATGCTTGAAATAAATCCGGGATTGATATTCTGGACCATCGTCACGTTCATCGTGGTGTTGGCTATACTAGCGAAGACGGCGTGGAAGCCGTTGCTGCACGCATTGACTTCGCGCGAAGAAGGAATTCGCACGGCATTGCAGCAGGCGGAAGAGGCGAATGCTGAAGCAAAGAGACTGGCGGAAGAAAACAAACGGCAGCTCGCTCAGGCGGAAGCGCACGCACAACAAGCCATGAAAGAAGGGCGCGAGATGGGAGAGCGGCTGAAAGCGGAGATCATCGAGAGGGCAAACACAAGCGCACGCGGCATGATTGAGCAGGCGAAGGAAGAAATTCGCCGCGAGAAAGATGCCGCGCTGATAGAGTTGCGCGGCGAGGTTGCCGACCTTGCTGTGACCGCCGCAGGTAAAATCATCGACGCCAACTTGGATGTGAACAAGCACCGCTCGTTGGTGGATAACGTCATCAACGATATTCGTCCGAGCTAACCTGTGAAAAGCGCAGCCACTCAGCCAGAGGCTGGTCCGCCTCCCCGAAGGGATCCTTCGGCCTGGCGCAAAAGGTTTCACGAAGAAGAGCTTATTGAAAGAGGAATTATGAAAAACTTCGTGACCCCTTTGTGCGCTTTGAGTCTTCGTGGCAAGAGCTTTTCGTTTCAGTTGTTGAAGGAACTTTTTGTATGAGAAATACTCGTGTAGCGCGGCGCTATGCGCAGGCGCTGATGATATCCGCCGTTTCAGTGAAGGCGATTGATGACTATGCGAACGACCTTGAGACAATCAAGAAGGTGTTCACCGGTTCTCGTGAGCTGCGTTTGTTCATGAACAGACCGATTGTTTCTGGTGAGAAGAAGATGAAGGTCTTTCGTGAACTCTTCGGTTCGCAAATCAGCAAAGCAACGATGTCGTTCGTCGAGCTGCTGGTGGAGAAGCAGCGCGAAAGTGAATTGCTTGAAGTCATTGAACAATACTTTGCGTTGCGCGATGCGAAGTACGGCATTGTGAATGTGGACGTTGCATCGGCTGTCGAGATTACACCGCTGCAGGAAAAGAGTTTGTCCCAAAAGCTCGAGCAGTACACGAAGAAAAAAGTGCGTGTGCGCTTTGCGTTGGACACTGCATTGAAGGGCGGATTGGTTGTTCGCATTGGCGATACGGTGCTCGATTCGAGTATCAAGCGGCAGTTGGAGTTGATGCGGGAGGCGTTTATTGACGGGCATGCGCTGAATTAGTTCTTTATCGTAGGAGGGAAAGAATTATGAGTACGAAAGAGCTGGTGGTCGCGAAGATTCAACATCTTCCCGATTCTTTCGCGGAAGAACTCAACGATTTTGTGGATTTCCTTGTCATTAGGCAGGATAGAACGCGATGGCAGTTGTGGCAACAGTTTGCTGAGTCTTCGCAAATCGCCGAATCGGATTTCTCTGACTATCTCATCAACTTGGAACAGTACGAGAATCGTTTGGCACAAGGAGAAATCAAGTGGTAGCGGTTACACGCGGCGATGTCGCACTGTGCGACCTTAATCCGGTAATCGGAACGGAACAAGCGGGGATACGTCCTGTTGTCATCGTGTAAATTGACCGAGCCAACGCTTCGAGTCCCCACACCATCATCGCGCCATTCACATCAAAGATTCGAAAAGCTCTCCTGCCATCACACGTTGTTATTTCCGCGGGAAGCGGCGGCTTGACACAAGACTCGGTTCTTCTTTGTGAACAAGTTCGAGTGGTTGATAAGAGACGGATAATCAAGATTCTCGGACATCTGCCAGAGTCTCAACTGAAAGAGATTGGAGTTGCGTTGTCCACAATTCTTGGTCTATCAATGAACAAGTAACGAAAATTTTTTCTGTAGAAGTTGTCCAAGTTTACAAAAGTTTTGACATTACGTAAGGAAGAAATTACAATGGCTGAAGTAAGACCAGAAGAAGTCTCTGCGATACTCCGGAAGCAACTTGCAGGGTTCGAGAAAGAAACTGATATCTATGATGTCGGGACCGTGCTGCAAATCGGCGACGGCGTCGCGCGTGTGTACGGACTCTCCAAAGCCGTCATGAGCGAGCTTATCGAGTTTC
>Ga0082335_1004146_pt1 | contig 22371 bp, 24 predicted proteins | sample Subgrocontami58m_FD_72375 | JGI IMG/M metagenome (GOLD analysis project Ga0082335, IMG submission 72375) | Subsurface groundwater microbial communities from S. Glens Falls, New York, USA - GMW37 contaminated, 5.8 m (SPADES assembly) (version 2) ...
ATGTACGGCGGGAGGAGGTCGAGGTAGAAGCCGGCTATGACGGGGTTTACGGCAGGATCTCTTTTTCCCCTGCCAACAGAGCGCTCCGATTCCACTCCAGCCCCAACCGGCCGGAGCCCCCCTAAGGGCTGCCCAATAACCTGCATCCAAAGCGCCACTTTACCGTCTGCCGATTTTTGGCTACATTGGATTGCGCCAAAAGGTCATGGAAGCTAAACTGATTACTTTGATCACGGACTTCGGTCACAAGGATCCCTTCGTCGGGATCATGAAAGGGGTTATTTTCGGGATCAACCCGAGCGCAACCATCATCGACTTGAACCATGGGATTTCGCCTCAAGATGTCCTGGCCGGGGCCCTGGTACTTCGCTATGCTGTTCCTTTTTTCCCCGGGGGAACGATCCATGTGGCGGTAGTGGATCCGGGAGTGGGGAGCAGCAGGCAGCCCTTATTGATCGAGTCGGAAGGAAGCTTCTTTGTCGGACCGGACAACGGCATCCTCAGCCTAGCTTTGGAAGGAAAAAAGATCAGCCGAATGATCGACCTCTCCAACAAACTCTACCACCTAAACCCCGCCAGCACGACTTTTCACGGGAGAGACGTTTTTGCTCCGGTTGCCGCTTATCTCTCCCTGGGTATCCCGCCGCAGGATTTCGGCACCACGGTCCATGATTTTGCCCACCTCCCCTGGCCTGAAGTCACCAAGACGGGAGGCGCGCTCGTTGGCAAAGTCATATATATCGACGCCTTTGGCAACTTGATTACCAACGTCCGCGATCGCGATGTCAGCGCGCTTCATCCAGAAAAGCCCATGATCTCAGTCGCCGGCGTCACCGTCGAGGGATTAGCGTCCCATTACAGCAGCGGCCAGGAGGGAGGCTACACGGCGCTAATCAACAGCTGGGGTCTCCTGGAAATCTCCTCTTTCAAGGGAAATGCCCAACTCCTATGTGGGGCAAAGGTAGGAGACGAGGTCTTGGTCCGAAACAGCCAAGAGAGCGAGAAGCAAGCCCAGGCAAAAATATGATGAAGCAGCAAAAAAAGCCCTGGCTCCATATTCTTCTTTTCCTTCTCACCCTGATCACGACTACTATGGCTGGGGCCATGCAAAACGGCGTTGATCCTCTCTCCAACCCGTGGCAGATCTATTCCGGACTTCCATTTGCAGTAACGTTGATCACCATTCTGTTAGTGCACGAGATGGGCCACTATCTCATGTCGCGCCACCACGGGGTGCAGGCCACTCTCCCCTATTTCATTCCAGCCCCATCATTCATCGGGACCTTTGGCGCATTCATTAAAATTACCTCTCCTCCTCCAGACCGCCGCTCCCTCTTTGACGTAGCCGCTGCGGGCCCACTGGCAGGTCTGGTATTGGCCATACCCGCCGTCATTGTTGGCCTACAACTCTCGACCATCTCGCCGGATGAGAGAACGGGCGGAGGCCTCGCCTTAGGCTCATCTCTCCTTCTTAGCTTTCTTAGCAAGATCACCCTGGGGGTTCTGCCCGACGAGGCTAACATCGTGATGCACCCTATCGGCTTTGCCGGATGGATCGGCCTGTTAGTGACCGCCATGAACCTCCTCCCGGTGGGTCAGCTCGATGGCGGCCACGTGATTTATGCCCTCTTCGGCGAGAGACATATCTGGATAGGGCGCGTGGCCTTAGTTGCTATGCTCTCGCTGGGATTTCTACGCTGGTGGGACGGCTGGTTAGTCTGGGGTCTGCTCCTCCTCTTTATGGGTTTGCGTCATCCGCCGCCGCTCGATCCCTATACCCCGCTCGACGCCAAAAGAAAGTTTATGGGATGGCTCATGTTAGCCATCCTGGCTGTTACTTTTATTCCTATCCCCTTTTCGATCCAAGAGCCGAGAGTGCGCCAGGAACGCTTCCAGCCGAAGCCTGCGAGCTCGCCTCTGGTCGAAGCAAGGGCCCAGGGAGGCTTCCCATGGCTGAGCGACTGAGCTGGCATCAATATTTTATGACCATTACCCGCCAGGTGGCAGAGCGCTCCACCTGCAACCGTGCAAAGGTAGGCGCGGTGATCGTGCGCGACAAGAATATCCTGGCGACGGGCTACAACGGCGCCCCGGCAGGAATGCCCCATTGCACGGACGCGGGCTGCCTCATGTATCAATCCAAGACCCCCAACGGGGATACGGAGGAGAACTGCTTCCGCACTATTCATGCGGAGATGAACGCGATCGCTCAGGCGGCGAAAAACGGCGCGACCATTAAAGATGCCTCGATCTACATCACCCACACGCCTTGCATTCACTGCCTCAAGGTACTCGTCAACACGGGCATCAAAAATATCTACTATGAGAAACCCTACAAGCTCCACACGCTGGACGAGCTTCGCCGGTATACCCAGGTCCAGCTCGAAAAAGTAGACTTGCCGTAAAATAAAAAAGGGGGCGAGAAACGATCTCGCCCCCTTTCCGCTTCCCGGCGCTCAACGCTAGATCTTCCCTTGAAGGGCAAAAGCGATAATGAGCGCATAAATGGCCAGCGCCTCGATGAAGGCCAAGCCCAGAATCATGGGCAGCTGGATCCTGGGTGCCGCATTGGGATTGCGCCCAATGCTCTCCATCGCGGCCGCTGCCATGCGCCCTTGACCAAGGGCGGCGCCAAAGGCAGCCAGACCGATGGCCAAGCCAGCAGCGATAGCAATGGCGGCCTTCGCCCCAACAGCGCCTTCGGCTACTTCGGCGGCAGCCATAGCCACTCCGGAGTCCAGAAGGCCCATGGCAACCACGCTGAGAACTAACAGCAACTTCTTCATACCTGCCTCCTTTCTAGCGAATACCGGCTCACCCCTCTCTCATCCTCCTCGCACACGAGCCCTTCGCTTAATGCTCATGGCTTATCGCCATGGCCACATAAATCACGCTCAACAATGTAAAGACAAAGGCCTGGATCACCGAGACCAAGGCCCCCAAAATGTAAAAAAGTACCGGGACTCCAACCTTAGTCAAATCGGTAAAGATCTCCACGACCAAGTGGTCGCCAAACATGTTGCCAAAAAGCCGCAGCGCAAGGGAAAAAGGGCGCACGAGATGGGAGATCCCTTCGAGGACTAAAAAAAAGGGCGCCAGAACCAGCATGGGGCCGAGAAACTGCTTGATATATCCTGCTCCATGCTCACGCATGCCGAAATAATGGTAGGCACAGAAAGAGACCAGTCCCAACCCCAAGGTGGTGTTGAGATTGTTGGTGGGAGGCGAGAAGCCGGGAAGCAGACCAAAGAGATTCGCGGTGAGTATAAAGATAAAAAAGCTTCCAAAGAGGTGAACGTACTTGCGGCCCTTCAAACCAATAATGCCGTCGCTCAACCCCACTATAAGCTCGACCAGGAGCTCAAAAACGTTTCTTATACTAACACCATCCTCTGGCACTACCGGATCGGCAGACTGCGAGAGGGATCGCCTAGCCAGACAGGCCAGGACTAAGAGCAAAACCATAACCAACAGGGCCGTAAAAGTGTGCTGCGGCAAGAGTCTCAGAGGCGAGGGCAAAATGTCGTACCACATGAACGGATGTTCCATTTACTCTCCTTCACGCTGAGAGGCCCAAACCCTCTCCATGATAATGGCAACGAGCAGAGAGGAAACCCCGACGGCAAAAGAGCGGGCCTCCAACTGGATCTGCAATAGCAGCGCCGAGAGTAACCCCAAGAAGAGGATAAATTTTATAAAGAGCAAAAAAATCCCTGCTCGAACTCTCCCCCGCGCCGCAAAAGGGCCCAGGAGCCAGCGGACACCGTAGCCCAATAAGAGGAAGTTCACCCCCATGAATAGCGCGCCCAGGATCAGGCCCCATGGGTCTAGAATCCGCAGTGGGACCAGACAGACCAGTAAGGCAAGCACCAAGAGTCCGTGCCACAGTTCAATCCAAAGGATGGCAGAACCGCGCGATTCCCCGTTCATTTGTCTTCCCCAGAAAAGCGTTCCAGCAACCGCACCAGACGGATAAACGCCCCTATCAGAGCCAGGATCGTGAAGGAGGCCATAAACCAAGGGGAGGAGCTAAGATACCTATCTAGCAGGTAACCCAAAAAAAACCCGCCGAGAACGGTGCTAGGAAACTCCAGTCCGATAGCCGCGTATTTACCTACCTTGACAAAAAGGGGTTCCGGTTTCCCTGGCCTTTCATCACGCTCCCCTTCTTGCTTCACTGGCGGAATTCCATATCACGGAAAACGCCGGGTGGTCAACCTTTGCCCTCTCTCCGCGCCCAAACCTCAAAGGCCTGCAGCGCCTTTTCCAGTTCGCGCCGACCATGGGCAAGCGAGATGAAAGCTGCTTCAAACGGAGACGGTGGAAAGTAAACGCCGCGCTTCAGCATCCCATGGAAAAAACGGGCGAAACGATCGCGATCGCAACAGCGGGCATCGGCGGCATTCTGCACTCGATCCACACCGAAAAACAGCGTCAGCATGGAACCGACCCGGTTGACCACGCCTGAAAGGCGATACCGATCCAGGATGGCCTCCAAACCCTCCTGCAACTTTTTTCCTTTTTCCTCCAGCTCAGCATAAACTCCAGAGCGGGAGAGCTCTCTGAGAGTGGCCAGGCCGGCAGCAACTGCCAACGGATTGCCGGAGAGCGTCCCGGCTTGATACACGGGACCTTCAGGGGCCAACAGATCCATGATCTCCCTCCTTCCCCCGAAGGCCCCCAGCGGCAACCCTCCGCCCAATATCTTTCCCAAACAAGTAATATCCGGGGATATCCCGTAGAGCTCCTGCGCTCCCCCTGGGGAGAGACGAAAACCGCTGATCACCTCGTCGAAGATCAAAAGCGCCCCATGCCTGGCCGTCGCCTCCCTCAGGGCCGGCAGAAACTCTGTTGATGGTGGAATCACGCCCATATTGCCACAAACGGGCTCGACAATGACCGCGGCAATAGTGCTGGTATATTGACCAAAAGCGGCTTCAACGGCAGCCACATCATTAAACGGCGCGACCACCGTTTCAGCGGTGAAACTAGCGGGGACCCCGGGGCTATCCGGAAGAGATAACGTCGCCGGCCCTGAGCCGGCCCGGACCAGCAACCCATCCACATGTCCATGGTAGCAGCCATCGAACTTGATGATCTTGCTACGGCCGGTAAAGGCGCGCGCCAGGCGAATTGCGCTCATCGTCGCCTCGGTGCCTGAGTTAACCAGGCGCAGTTTTTCAATGGAGGGGACTCGCTTACAAACAAACTCCGCCAATTCCACCTCTCCCGGCGTTGGGGCTCCGAACGTCGTGCCTTTTTCCAGCGTTCTTTTGAGTGACGCGACAATTTTAGGGTGGGCATGCCCCAGGATCAGCGGGCCCCAAGAGGCCACGAAATCGAGCAGTCGTTTCCGGTCGACGTCAAAGAGGTAGGCTCCCTTCCCACGCAAGATGAATCGCGGCGACTTGCCGACAGCTTTCCAGGCACGAACCGGGCTGTTGACTCCGCCGGGAATTTTTCCTTGCGCTCGCTTCCACAGCGCTTTTGATCTCGTCGTATTCATTAGTCAAAAATTCCCTAGCACTCGACTCGACAGGTGTCAAGGTCATTGTGTTTCGGAAAAAAATCTTTCTGCATTTTTTTCTTGCAATGAGAAATAAAAAGGTTTATGAAGTTCTCCTCACTGCAAACAAAAACGATTTTACTCTTGATTCGCTCGCTGCATGTAGAAATCTGAACGACACGTGATGCTTTCACCGAACCTTGAACCCGGCGGTCGTCTTTCTTCCTGTACATTTTCTAACTCGCAGCGTAGCCCCCGGACGGATATCGCTCCGTTCGTAGCGATGTTCGACCCTTTCCGTAAGCCAAATATCTTTTTGGGATTTTCAAAGTTATCCACAACTGTGGATAATTCTGTTTGTAACTTATTCCCTTTTTTGCTCAAAGAAACCAAGACGTTAGCTCGAATTTAGACGAGGATAGTTATGGACGAGTTGTGGGAAGAGGCGCTAGGGCAACTTCGCGAAAAGCTGGGAAAACAGAATTTTGAGACTTGGATCCAGCCGATCCGGATGCGGGCGAGGGATGGGGTAGAAATTACCCTCGAGGTGCCAAATAAGTTTTTCCGCGATTGGTTAATGGAGCATTTTCTCGCCTCGATTCAGGAAACCCTGTCTATTCTCTCCCAACAGAACGTTAAGCTCTCTGTGACAGTAAACCAGCAGTTGCAGAAAGGCCGTGCTCTCGAAAAGAAACCGGAACGCGAGAAACCTAAGCCATCGCGCGTTAACAACCTCATCCCGAAGTACAACTTCGAAAACTTCGTTGTCGGCGCCAGCAATCAATTTGCTCACGCCGCCTCTCTCGCCGTGGCCAACCAGCCGGGAGACCATTACAACCCGTTGTTCATCTACGGGGGGGTGGGATTGGGCAAGACCCACCTGATCAACGCCATCGGCCACAGGGTTGTCGAGAAACGGCCTACCTTAAAGGTCTTTTATCTCAGCTCTGAGTCCTTCATGAACGAGCTGATCGGCTCACTCAGAAGGGATAGAATGGACGAGTTCAAGAACCGCTTTCGTAATTTTGACGTGTTGATTCTCGACGACGTACAGTTCATTGCGGGCAAGGAGAGAACCCAGGAAGAGTTCTTCCATACCTTTAACTCCCTATATGAATCCCGTAAGCAGATCATCATCACCTCGGATAGGTTTCCCAAGGAAATCCCAGCCTTAGAGGATCGGCTCAGGAACCGGTTTGAATGGGGGCTGATCGCCGACATTCAACCTCCGGACATGGAGACAAGAGTGGCAATTCTGCAAAAAAAGGCGGAATTGGAAGGCGTTCAGTTGCCACACGAGGTTGCTCTCTTTCTCGCGTCCAACATCGACTCGAACGTAAGGGAACTTGAAGGGTCACTTACCCGCCTGGGGGCATTCGGCTCGCTGACTAAGGCGCCCATCACCATAGACCTGGCCAAAGAGGTACTCCAAAACACCCTGCGCGGCGCCCACAGAGAACTAACCATAGAAAACATCCAAAAGACCATCTGCGATTACTTCGACATTAAGATGGGAGATCTGAAAGCCAAGAGAAGGACCAGGAATATCGCCCTCCCCAGACAAGTGGCCATGTATCTTTGCCGGAAATACACCTCGACATCCTTCCCCGCCATCGGCTATAAGTTTGGCGGGAGGGACCACTCAACGGTCATCCACGCTTCAAAAACCATAGAGAAAAAGATCAAAGAAGATCCGCATATGGAGGCAACCATCGACAAGCTAGAGAAAAACTTAAACGTCAAAAGGTAGTTGGGGATAAACTGTGCTTAGCGGAATGCGCCGTGTGGATAAAATGGCTCATTAACCCTATTGCGCGGTCTTCCGGTGAATAGCGGGGATAACTACCACGCGTTAAACACAACCAAAGATCTTTAATCGGCTTAACTATTCTCCCCTTTTACACGATATTAACAGCCTCTATTGCTATTACTGTTAAGATTCTTATAAAAGGTAGATAGTAATAGGTAGGAGAAATTATGGAATTCAGAGCTAAGCGAGGGGATTTTCTCGCAATGCTTTATTGGACCCAGGGTGTTGTTGAGCGGCGCAACACTATGCCTATTTTGGCCAATGTTCTCATTGAAGCGTCTAAAGGCAATGTCCGCCTGACAGCAACAGACCTGGAGGTCGGCGTAAGGGGAAGGTTGGATGCGGAGGTGTCCGGGGAAGGCACAATCACTGTAAACGCAAAAAAGCTGTACGAGATCGTGCGCGAGGCCCCCGAAGAGACTCTGCAATTAAAACGGCTGGAAAATGACTGGTTAGAGGTAAAAAGCGGGAAGTCGGTTTTTAAGATTGTCGGGATGGAGGCACGCGAATTTCCTCAATTTCCGAAATTTGAGAAGGAGCAGCTCTCTACTGTTCCGGCGAATTTGCTGCGCGAGATGATAGAACAAACCATTTTCTCGGTATCCGTGGATGAGACTCGCTACAGCCTTAATGGGGTATTCGTAGAGGAGGCGGGCTCGGGTAAAATTCGCATGGTGGCTACGGATGGTCATCGCCTGGCTCTCATCGAGCGAGAGATAGGTTCTCTTAATCTAGATAAGGGAGTAATTCTTCCGCGTAAAGGGCTGGCGGAGGTAAGGAAACTCCTGGAGGGAGGCGGAGACGGGGTGGTGTCGATAGGGTTTAAGGAAAACATGGGGTTGATAGTCAAGGATGATGTAGAGCTTTTTATGCGACTGATCGAAGGGGATTTTCCAGACTATACTAAGGTTATCCCAAAGGATAACACGCAGGTAGTAAGAATTGAAAAAGACGAGCTTTTACATGCGCTTCGGCGCGTGTCCATTCTTTCCAGCGAGCGCTACAAGGGAATAAAAATGGAGCTTAAACAGGGAAAGCTATCCATCTCTGCTAGTAATCCGGATTTGGGCGAGGCGGTCGAAGAAATAGATATAGACTATCAAGGAAAGCCTTTAGTGGTCGGCTTTAATGCTCGGTATCTGCTTGATGTCCTTGCTGTGTTGGAGACTGGGGGAGAAGTAGAGATATCTTTTAAGGATGCCCTCAGCCCTAGCATTCTCAAAAAAGGGGGGGATGACGGCTATCTCTACGTAGTTATGCCGATGAGATTGTAGCTAAGCACGCGTCAACTCTTGTATTGAGCTATGAGACGCGGTCCGAGGTGCCGATAACCACCCCCGCAATGATAATAGCCCCGCCTACCCCCTGATAGAGCATCAGCCTCTCACCCAAAAAAATCGCAGACAGGATGATAACGAAAAAAGGAATCGTGTTGTAAACGAGCGTGGCCCGCCCGGGACCGAAAGTTAAAACCGACCGGTTCCATAGCAAAAAGGAGAGGAACGACGGAAAGATACCGATGTAAAGGATGGCAAGGAGCTCGTAGTTGCCGAACTGGGCAGAGGTCGATGAGAGCTCAAAAAAAGCTGCCGGGAGAAGGAAGACCGCGCCGATGCCGGTTGTCATGGCGGTCAAAGCAAGTGGGGAGAAATACTGCATCAACGGCTTTGCCATAACGCAATAGAATCCCCAAAGCGCGGTGGCAAAAAAGATAATGATATCCCCGGGGTTGAAATGCAGGCTGGCCAATGTCTGCAGAGAACCTTGACTTATGATCCATCCTATCCCGGCAAAGGAGAGGAAAATACCCAAGATACGCCGCCCAGTCATCTTTTCGGCGATGAGGAGCCAGGCAAGGCCGGCGGTGGTCACGGGAGTCGCAGCGTTTACGAGCGTGGCGTTAATGGCGGTGGTGTAATGGAGTCCCGTGTACAAGACGGCATTGAAGGCGAAGACGCCCGTGAGACTCATGAGGACTAACGGGACAATAAATTTTCTCGGCACTACGGGCCATCCCTGACGATAGAGAAGCAGCGGTATCAAAATAACGGCAGCGACCACGAAACGTCCCGTATTGAGCGTCCAGGGGGGTATCCTATCGACCAGGGCCCGTCCGAGGATAAAATTGCTGCTCCAAAAGAGGGGCGGAAGAAAGAGAAAAAGGTAAGCCGGAAACGAAGGTCGCGATGCAATCTCCACGCTGCTCGGTGGTACACTATTGTTTTCGCTAGCGCAAGAGATGCCGAGGGAGTTATTGTCCAGGCTTAACGTAAATTCTGTAACACAGGAGTCGTAGCGATGATAAAAAAGATCGGCCGCTGGGTCACGGTTATTTTCACCATGATCGGGTTGTTTAGTGCCGTGATCGTTACCACACCCATATCCGAATACCTCGCCCAACCCTTGCGCTTAGAAGCACAGCTCAAGTCGGCAGAGGCTATTGTGGTCCTGGGTGGGGGAGCTTTTAAAGACGGACTCCCTTCGGTTTCGTCTTTGACGCGGGCAGTCTATGGCTTCGCGCTTTTCCGGGCTGGATATGCCCCCCGTCTCCTTCTTTCGGGCGGTCAAGTTTCCGCTGAGTCCGGACTGGAGGGGTTGGCGATGAAGAAGCTCTTGCAGGATATAGGGGCTTCACCAAGGGGCTTGGAGACAGAAGACCGCTCCACCAGGACCCATAGTAACGCCAATGAGAGTGCGCGGATTCTCCAGCCCCAGGGAGTCCGTCATATCCTTCTGGTCACACACCCCAACCATATGCTTCGTGCCAGGTGGACCTTTGAGAAGGCCGGCTTTACGGTTTATCCCGCACCGGTACCGTGGGACCGTTTAGCGACAATATGGGGAAGACCAAGCCTGGGACGTTTCCAGCTGTTCCATAACGTCCTTTACGAGTACGCCGGTCTGGTTCTCTACTGGGGGAAAGGATGGCTATAAAATGGCGGCTGAATCTATCTCCTGGGGGACTGTCGAAAACCTTGACGATGGAAACTCTCCTCAGGCTTGGATGAATGCTGTAATATCCTGGCGGCCTTCGTGCCCAATACATCTTTTAAGAAGCCGGCATCGCGCATGCGATCCCGCAACCGCTTGATTTTTTGGCGGATTTCATGCCGCCGCGCGAGGTCGGTTTTCGCTGTCTTCACATCATCGATGGAGAGGCTAACGTTCCCCTCCCTGGTTTGCAGGGTTAGATGGAGGATGAAACTCGGTCCGTCGGCCTCGCTCCCGTCACGCACGGCAAAGTCGAGCTTCTTGTCAATGCTTCGTATGATCTCTCTTAAAGTCGTCTGGTCTTCCTTGATTACGTCGCGTCCATGCATGGGTACCTCCTCGGTTCGGAGTGTATAAAAAGCCCCCTGAGGCGTTAAAAAATCTTTGGGGGCTTAGGGCAACGGAACTATTCAAAAAATCTTGTTAAAATTAACTCTACGCGCTTGCAAGGGAAAGGTCAAATCAAAAACCCTCCTAGTCTTTGCTGGTGGCGACGAAAAGCTCCTCTAAAGGGATCATTCTTCCAATCAAACCCTGCTCGTAGGAGTATTGGATGAGGGTCGCCAGATTTTTTCGGTTTGCTTCCCCGAGGCCGTAGACCCAGGGATCCCGGCCCAGGATATCTTCCTGTTCTTCAAGTGCGTGGCGAAACCTGCGATGGAGAAAAACCGGGATGGCGACGAAAGCTTGAGCCATGAATTTAGCCAGCAGATAGCTGGACATGGAGAGCTCTGCGACATCGAACTCGCGATTGCGGATCATCCTCCAGTGGCGGATATCCGAGGTCATGTCTGTAAGCACGGTAAGATCGATGCCGTCCGGCTTGACGCTGCCGTCCATCAGGGCGCGGATGATTTCGTAATCCCCGCAGGCCAAGGTTAAAGGTACTTTAGACATGCGGCTTATCTATTACGGTTTGGCGGAGTTTTCCAAAGGAGCACCGTCACTTCAGATAATTGACATGTCCAGCTGCTCTGTTGTAGTCTATCTGGTAATGAGATTAGAACTAGGGAGAGAAGATGAAAACTAAAACAATTTTTTTGGCTACTCTGGCGGTCTTTTTCTCACTTGCCCCAAGCGCATGGGCGCAGAGCAAGGTCAGGATAAACTGGACAGCGGTCACGGGCGCGCAGAGCGGTGTCTTCACCGCATATGAGGAAGGGATCTTCAAAAAGAACGGTTTGGAGGTTGAGCTCATCCACATCCCGTCGAGCTCCAGAGGTATTCAAGCAATTCTGGCAGGCGAGATCGCCTTCTCATACATGGACGGTAATAATGCCGTGCAGGCCAATCTCAAGGGTGCCGGATTGGCCCTGGTGGCGGGTGCGACGAACCATATGGTTTTTTCTCTTATGGCCAAGCCTGAGATCAAAAAGATCAGCGATCTTCGAGGGAGGAAGATCGGTATCACCCGGGTCGGCTCGTCGACGCATACATCAGCTCTCTATGCGCTGAGCCAAGCGGGCCTCAAAGCCAACGACTACCAGATTCTGCCCCTCATGGAGGTCCCCAGTATACTGATCGCCCTCATGGCTGGCCAGATCGACGCCGGGGTTGTCTCGCCGCCGACGAACAGCCGGGCGCGCAAGGGGGGTTTCAACGAGCTTATGAATATCGCCAAGGAGGGGCCAGAGTATGTCTCGGTGGCGATCGGTACGACGCGCGCTTATATCAAGGCCAACGAGGACACCGTGCGGCGCGTAGTGCGTTCTTATGCTGAGGCGGTACAACTGTTCAGAGCCAACAAACAGGTCGGCACGCGCGTCCTGCAAAAATATACCAAAGTGCAGGATCAGGAGATCATCGAAGACGCCTACGACCAGTTCCGCGAGTATCTTGAATTCCCTCCCTACGTGAGCCGGAAGGGGATCGAGGCTATTCTCACCGAGCTCAGCGAGAAGAATCCTTCGATCAAAGCGGCCAAACCGGAGGATTTCATGGACATGCGCTTCGTGTCCGAGCTTGAGAAAGAGGGGTTTTTCAAAAAAGCTGCGGCAAAGTAGTCGATGACCGTGTCCCGAATGAGCGGTCCGCTGCTTAAAACTGGCCGATCTTAACCGCGCTTACGTTCTTTTTTCGCCCGTCGGATAAAATAATCCCACATCGAGCCCAGTCGGTGCGGCGTATAAATCTGCTCGAATTTTACCTTGGCCTCCTCGTCGCTGGTCCAGGAAGGCTCGCCGGATGCGGTCGCGAGCAGTTGAATGCGCGCCGCTTTTTCCAAGAAGACCGCGTGGAGGGTCGCCACCTCGATAGAATCTCCGACGACGGTCGACCCGTGATTCTTCATCAGAACGCCGCGGCAGCTGCCGAGAGTCTTCGCCACCTCGCGTCCTAGTTCGGGCGTGCGGATCAGGGCGGTCGTATAGTCGAATAAGGGGAGACCTTCGCAGAAGATGGAACCCTCGTGGCTGACGGGCCGAAGCGGCTGGCGCAGGGAGCCGAAGGCGATCGCGTAGGGGGGATGGGTGTGGACTACGCAGTTGACGTCCGGGCGGGCCTTGAAGATCTCCGTATGGATAAAGATCTCGGAGTGACGCTCGTATTTGCCCTCGATCTTCTTGCCATCTAGGTTGCACACAATGATGTGCTGCGGCCGAATCTCCTCAAGGCCGAAACTGTGGGGTTTCATGAGGATCCTGTCCTGCTTCGGGATGCGCACAGAAACATGACCGAGGATCTGATCCCAATGGCCCTCGTTCGCCAGAATATTGCACGAGTATGCTAGGGTCTCTTTGAGCTCTTTTATGTTCATGTCTTTTCCTTTTTGCGCTCACCGCGCAGCTTGAATCTTTGGATTTTTCCTGTGACCGTTTTGGGCAGATCGTCAACGAACTCGATCCATCTCGGGTACTTGTAGGGGGCGAGCTTGTTTTTTACCAGGGACTGGAGCTCTTCTTTGAGCCGGTCGCTTGGCTGATATTCGCTCTTCAGCAGAATATAGGCCTTCGGCTTGGCCAGCCCGTCTCGGTCGGCCTGACCCGTAACTGCTGCCTCCAGGACTGAAGGGTGCTCCAGCAGCGTGTTTTCGATCTCAATGGGCGAGACCCACATCCCGCCCACCTTTAACATGTCATCAGAGCGGCCGCAGTACCAGTAGTAGCCCTGGTCGTCGCGGTAATAGGTATCTCCGGTCTTGAGCCATTCCCCCATCATCGTTTTCTTAGTCTGCTCGTGCTTGTTCCAGTAGTAGGGTGAGTTGGCGTCGCCTTTGACCAGGAGGTATCCGATCTCCCCTATGGGAACCTCCCGTCCCTCATCGTCGACAATCTTGGCCTCAAAGGCAGGGGTTACTTCCCCGCTGCTTCCCGGTTTTGTCCTTCCCGGTCGGTTGGCCAAAAAATCGTGTGTCGCCTCCGTAGAGCCGACCACATCCAGGAGCTCGAGTCCAAACTTATCCTTCCATTGATGGAATAGGGTGGGTGGGAGGGGTTCCCCGGAAGAGAGGCAGATTCTGATTGAACTAAGGTCGTATTTTTTTTCTACCCGCAGTAGCCGGGCATAAAGCGTGGGCACAGAAAAGAAAAAGGTGGGTCGGTATTTCTGAATAACCTGCAGAACCTTTTCCGGCTCTGGGCGTTCCGGCCAAAGCACACTGGAGGCGCCAAAGCGGAAAGGAAAATAGAGCGAGTTTCCCAGGCCGTAGGAAAAGAAGAGCTTTGAGGCAGAGAAACAGATATCCTCTTCTCCCATCCCCAAGACCGGTTTTGCAAAGAGATCGGTGATCGTGATCATGTCATGTTGGAGATGGACCGCGCCCTTGGGGGTGCCGGTGCTGCCGGAGGTGTAGTTCCACATGACAACGTCGTCTTTGCTGGTGGGCTCGGCTTCGAGCCTGTTCGAGGCTTTGCCGACCAGCGATTCGAAGGAGAGCGCCCGCCCCTTGGGTTTTCCTACCACCAGGACATGTTTGAGGAAGCGCGAGCGATCCCAGATTCTTTCCGCTTCAGGCAGGACCGACTCGTGCACGATTAAAATTCTCGCCCTGCTGTCCTGAAGCAGGTATTCGTAGTCCTTTGCCTTCATCCAGGGATTGGTCGGGATGGGTACGGCGCCGATCTTGATCGCCCCGAAGAAGCTAAAAGCGAATTCAGGAGAATCGGGCAAGACCAAAAGAATCCGTTGCTCAAGCTCAACTCCCAGCTCTTTGAGGGAGTTACCGGTCTGGTTGACCCTTTCGAAGAGATCCTGATACGTGAACTTCTCATCCTGAAAATAGATGGCAGTTTTCTTCCCGCGACCCTGGCGAATATTCTCATCCACAAAGGTGGTCGCAGCGTTGTAGATATCAGGAAGGTTGACCTTCATGTTTGGTTATTCGTTATTAGTGTATTGGTTATTGGTCGGCAAATCTGCGAGGTCGTTATGATCATCTCCGAGCTAGTAACCAGTAACTAATAACTTTTAACGACCGCGATTTACTCACCGCCGCCGGCCTCCGATTGAGTCTCGGTGGCGATTACAACGGATTTCGTCTCCGTATAGTGGTCGATCGCCTCGTTGCCGTGTTCTTTTCCGAGACCGCTCTGCTTCACTCCGCCAAAGGGGAGCTCGTCATAGATGATCTGCGCCGAGTTGATCCAGGTATAGCCGGATTCGATCCGCTCCGCAGCCGCCATGGCTCGATTAATGTCTCGCGTCCATACGGAGGAACCCAAACCGAAGATGGAATTGTTTGCCTGCTCGATGGCGTGGTCCAGATCCTTAACCCGGACGATAGGAAGGGCCGGACCGAAGCACTCTTCCTGCAGAATTCGCGAGGCCGGATCGACGTCGGCAAGAAGCGTCGGTTGCAGGTAGAACCCCTTATCGTAATCCCCGCCTTTAGGCCGCTGGGCGCCGTAAAGCACCCTTGCCCCGCGCTTGACCGCCTCCTCGATCTGTTCTTCAACCTCTTGCCTCTGGCTTGCAGTGTGGAGGGGGCCCATAAGGGTGTCCGGCTTGAGCCCATCACCGATTCTGAGCTTTTTCACCTTCTCGACCAGTTTCTCCATGAATACGTCGGCGATCTTGTCGAACAGATAAAGCCGCTTGACGGCCAGACAGGCCTGGCCGCAGTTGAAGAATCGACCAACAGAAGCGGCGCTCACCGCCCGATCGAGATCCGCGTCGTCGCAAACGATCATAGGATCGCTGCCGCCTAATTCCAGGGTCACGTGTTTAAAGTCTTTGGCAGCGGCCTGCATCACGCGCCTGCCCGTGTCGGTGGCGCCGGTAAAGCCGATCTTACGCACCGTGGAATTTACCAGCAGTTCTTCGCCAACGACGCTTCCCGGCCCGGTGACGACGTTGATGACTCCTTTGGGACCTCCTCCCGCCTGGATGGCTTTATCGATTAACTCCACGCAGCGGAGCGCGGTCAGAGGGGTGGTCGCGGCCGGCTTGACGACTACCGTGTTGCCGGCCAAAAGGGCGGGACCCAGCTTGTTGCCCATAAGCGAAACCGGGAAGTTCCACGGCACGATCGCGCCGCAGACGCCTAGGGGTTTACGCAGAATGAGGCCATGGCGGCCGTTGTCCAGCAAAACTGCTCCCGTGCGCAGGCTCTTGGCCATGCCGCCGTAATGATCCAGGGTATGGACGAAGCGGCGGATTTCCAGGATCGACTCGCGGATCGGTTTTCCTTGTTCGCGCGTGAGCAGGTTTGCCAGCTCTTTCTCTTGTTGGGTTACCAGCCGGCCTGCCTCAAGAAGAATGGCGCCGCGCTTCGCGGGGGCCATTTCAGACCATTTCTTTAAAGCCCCGGCTGCTACTTCTATAGCCCGACGGGCATCGTTGACAGTTCCCTTTGGGACGGTATCGACTACCTCTCCGGTGGCCGGGTTTCGGACTTCGGTGGCCTGTTTGCCCTCCGAGTCTTGATACTCACCGGCAACAAAAAATTTCGCCATATAAATCCTCCGTTAAATTAGAGTCCTAAAAGGATCATTTTCCCTCTACATTGTCAAGAATTGGACCCCGGACCTTTTCAAGGGTCGCTCGATCGGCTATAGGTTTTCGAGGCATGGCCCATCCCGCAACGACACTCGGAGAGCTGCTGCAGGAGAGGGTAGATAAAGTTCCTCGGCCTGGCATCTTTTGACAATGACTCCCCTGGATGTTATAGAAAAAATTCGTCCGTGTCGTTGGGGGATCTTGTTGCCATGGCCTGGTTTGATCGCGGTCCGGGAGAAAAGAAAAACCCCTCAGAGGCTTCCCCCTATCCACCTTCGAGTCAGGTTAGGCTGGGAGAAGAGGCGCCAGCGGAGGCCCCAAGCGAGGAGCTGGTCGCTTATCTTTATAAAGGGAGCCGGGTGACCGGGCAACTGACCTTTCACGGTCCAGCAAAGATTGATGGGAGCGTGGAGGGAGAGATACTCTGTCACGGTGTGCTGACTATTGGCGAAGAAGCGGAGGTGCGGGCGAAGATTTCGGGCGATGTGGTCGTTATCCGCGGCAAGGTAGAGGGTGATGTGGCAGCTACGGAAAAGGTGGAACTGGAGACGCCTGCGCGGCTCTTGGGAAATATCGATGCCCCCCGGCTTACGGTCACAGAGGGTGCAGTTTTTGACGGGTATTGCTCCATGGGAGGGGCGAGGGAAAAGCGTGAAGTCCTGAGTCCGTCAAGATCGGGTAGCGAGAAAGCATTTGAGGGAGAGGCCCCGAAGTTAATAAGCGAGTTGGAAAAATAGGCTTCGGTGCGCCGCTCATCTCATCCCCACATCCTAGGTTCCTTCCCAGATAACTTGCGGATGTAGGTTAATCTTTCATGGGTCTGGCACGATCCGTTGTCTGGGGGGGGGACTTTGCTGCACGTGCTTTAAAGTACTTAGATAGCTTATGATCGCTTTAGATTATACCGTTTTTGTTCAGGTTGTTGCCTTTCTCTTCTTTTGGTTTCTTTTGACCCGACTGCTCATCCGGCCTTTTCTCGGCCTGCTGGCGGAAAGAGAGCGCAGGACCGAGGGGGTCAAGAGCGAGGCCGCTCTCCTCAAAGAGGAGGGGGAACGCCTGGGGAAAGAGTACGAGCTCGGAATCACGAAAGCCCAAGGTGAGGCTAAAGCGTTGAAGGAGAGCGTAGTGCAAGAGGCTCGTGAGACACGGGATCGCCTAATAGCTCAGGCCAGGGAAGAGGCGGCTAGAATGCTCGAAGCGATCCGAGAGGAAATCCGCAAGGAGCTGCAAAGAGGGCGGGGGGATGCCGCCCGGGAGGCGGAAGTGATCGCGCACCAAATGGCGGAGAAGATTCTCGGGAGGAAGATGGGATGAGCCTCTTTGCGATACTCTTTTTGTCCGACCTCTGGGCTTCCTCCTCGCCGGGGATTGAGGAACACGCGGCCTCTGTGACGCAGGTTATTTTTCCACTCATCAACTTTCTCATTTTCTTTTATCTCATCAAGCGCTTTCTCCTGCCAATGATCAAAGCCCATCTCCGTACCAGGCGTGAGGAAATCGTGGCCGCCCTGGGGGAGGCAGACGAGAGCAAGAGGAACGCCGAGTCGATGATTCGCGACTACCGGGCGCGCTTGGCGCGCATGGAGGAGGAAGCCAAGAAGCTTCGTGAGATGTTTCGTGCGGAGGGGGAGAGGGAAAAGGCTAAGCTGCTGAGGGAGGCGGAGGAGCTTGCCGCCAAAATCATGGCCGACGCCGATTTTCTTGCGGAGCAAGAGCTGAAGCTGGCGCGCCAAAAGGTGCGTGAAGAGATCGCTCGCTTGGCCCAAGCGGCGGCGCAGAAGGTGATCCAGGATCATCTCACACCCGCCGACCAGAAGCGTCTGGTAGAAGAATTCTTGAGCGGGATAGGACAACAATGATTGAAGGGAGTCTCAGTCGAAGGTATGCCAAGGCCCTTTTCGAGCTGGCCCTGGAGGAGCATAGAGAGGAGGAGATCGGCCAGGAGATCGATTGGTTTGTTACCGCCTATACGACATCTTCTCTGCCGATGGTCCTTAACAACCCGGCTTTTCCTCCGGGTAGCCGGAAAAATATTGTTGTCGAGGTGTCGCGGGGGTTACAGCTCTCTCCCCTCGTGGTTCACTTTTTGTCGCTTTTATTAGAGCGAGATCGGTTAACTTATTTGCCCTCTATCGCTTCTCGTTATCGTCTTCTCCTGGACGAGAAAAAGGGGCGGGTGGAGGCACGGGTGCTGGTCCCCGCCCCCCTGGAGGCGGCGATGTTGGAAGGGTTGCGTGGGGAGCTCAGCAGGGTTTCCGGGAAAGAGGTGGTTCTCAAGGAAGAGAGCGATCCGGGGCTGGTCGGGGGATTGGTGATTCAACTGGAAGGTAAGGTTTACGACGGTAGCGTGCGCACTCAGCTTGATAAAATGAAGGAGCGCGTCGAGCGCGGATATTGAAGAAAGGGGAGGTTGCCTGGAAGTACCTCTCAAGACCGATGCAATACAATCGTCTTACGCTTCCCAGTATACGAAACTCTGGAGTACGCGTGAGAGTCCTCGTCCGATGCATCGGTCCTTCGAGGCACCCCCAGGCAACGTCAGGAGGGTAGAATGGAGATAGGTACTGCGGAGATTAGCCGGATCATTAAAGAGCAGATCCGGGACTATGAGAAGACGGTGGAGATTCAGGAAGTCGGCACGGTCCTTTCTACGGGCGATGGGATTGCCCGCATCTACGGTTTGGATCGGGTCGCTGCCGGGGAGCTTTTGGAGTTTCCCCACAGGATCTACGGCGTGGCGCTGAATCTGGAAGAAGATAACGTCGGCGCCGCGCTATTCGGCGAGACCCACCTCATCAGGGAAGGGGATACGGTAAAACGCACAGGGAGGATCGCCGAGGTGCCGGTGGGCAAAGCCCTGGTTGGCAGAGTGGTCAATGCGTTAGGAGAGCCGATCGACGGCCGCGGCCCGATTGAGACCAAAGAAAGAAGGCGGATCGAGCTTAAGGCGCCGGGAATCGTGGCGCGCCAGCCTGTCAAAGAGCCGCTGCAGACCGGGCTTAAGGCGATTGATGCGATGATCCCCATCGGACGGGGACAGCGGGAGCTGATAATTGGCGATCGGCAAACCGGTAAGACGGCCCTGGCGATCGACACCATCATTAACCAGAAAGGGGGCGATGTCATCTGCATCTATGTCGCCATTGGGCAGAAGCTATCCACCGTCGCTCAGGTAATGGATAGGCTCCGGCAGTACGGCGCCATGGACTACACGATCATTGTTTCTGCCAGCGCCTCTGAGTCTGCCCCGCTCCAGTATATCGCTCCTTATAGCGGCTGTACGATGGGAGAGCATATGCGCGACAATGGCGGCCATGCCCTTTTGATCTATGATGATCTCTCCAAGCACGCCGTGGCCTACCGCCAGCTCTCTCTTCTCCTGCGCCGTCCCCCTGGCCGGGAGGCCTTTCCGGGAGATGTCTTTTACCTCCACTCGCGTCTCTTGGAGCGGGCCGCGAAGCTGAGTGATGCCCGCGGCGGCGGCTCGCTGACGGCCCTTCCCATCATCGAAACCCAGGCCGGTGACGTCTCCGCCTATATCCCGACCAATGTGATCTCGATCACCGATGGCCAGATTTTTCTCGAAAGCGACCTCTTTTATTCCGGCGTGCGTCCGGCGATCAACGCCGGCATTTCGGTCTCCCGGGTCGGTGGCAACGCGCAGATTAAGGCAATGAAGCAGGTGGCTGGGAGCCTCCGCCTCGACCTCGCTCAATACCGCGAGATGGCGGCCTTTGCGCAGTTCGGTTCCGACCTGGACCAGGCGACCCAAAGACAGATCAATCGCGGCAGCCGGCTGGTGGAGATTCTCAAGCAGGGCCAGTATGAGCCCCTCCCGGTCGAGAAGCAGATCCTGATCATATACGCCGGCACCAACGGCTTTGTCGATCATCTGCCGGTCTCGGCCCTGAAGAAGTACGAGCAGGAGCTTTACCCCTTTGCCGAATCGAGGCATCCGGATCTTCTTCCCGAAATCGTCAAAAAGCGCGAGCTTAATGAGGAGCTTCGCGCCAAGATGAAAAAGGTCTTAGAGGAGTTTAACGCTAGCTTCAAGGAATGAGAATATTAGTTATTGGTTACTAGTTAATAGTATGAAAACCGCCAAAAACTTCAGCCTTTTACTAGTAACCAGTAACGAATAACCAGTAACTGACAATGGCGACCCTAAAGGTCATACGCAAGCGGATCGGTTCGATCCGCAATACGCAGCAGATTACCAAGGCGATGAAGATGGTCTCTGCTGCCAAACTCCGCCGCGCCCAGGAGGCGGTGCTGCAGGCGCGTCCCTACGCGGAGAAGATGGCCGCCCTGCTGAAGAACCTCTCCGCCCGGGTTTCTGCCGAGGCGCACCCTTTGCTCATGGGACGGGAAGAGAAAAAGGCGCACCTGTTGCTGTTGACGGCGGATCGCGGCCTCTGCGGCGGCTACAATGCCAACCTGATTCGGGCCGCGGAGGGGTTCCTTCGCAGCCAGGGCGCCGAGAAGGAGGTCCATCTCACTATTGTCGGGCGCAAGGGGGTGGATTACTTCCGGCGGCGCCAGGTGGAGATCGCCGACCGGTATATTAACGTTACGAATCGTCCCCCTGAAGAGTTGGCTTGCGAGCTTGCGGAAAAGATGATCGGCCGTTTTCGTCAGGAGGAAGCGGACGGGGTCTATATTCTCTACAGCCGCTTTCGCTCGGCCCTTTCTCAGGTGCCGACCATCGAAAAGCTTATTCCGGTGACGACGGGTGGAGAGGAGGGTGAGGGCGAGATTACCGAATATCTTTTTGAACCGGGCGTGGAGGCGCTGCTATCGAGCCTGTTGCCTAAGGTGGTGGAAGTGGTGATCTACCGGGCTTTATTGGAGGCCTCTGCCAGCGAGCACGGCGCGCGCATGACGGCCATGGATTCCGCCACGACCAACGCGGCCGAGATGATCAGCAGTCTCACTTTACAGATGAACCGCGCGCGCCAGGCCTCGATCACGAGGGAGCTCTTGGAGATAGTCTCCACCGCCGAGGCATTGAAGTAAGGAGTGGAACGGAGGTTAAAGGTATGAATTTGGGGAAAATCACGCAGGTCTTGGGGGCAGTGGTGGATGTCGAGTTTGCCGATGGCTCGGTGCCATCCATCTACAATGCGCTCAAGATTACCAACCCTGCGATCAGCGAGGAGAAGTGGAATCTCATCGTGGAGGTCGCGCAGCATCTGGGCGAGAGCACGGTCCGTTGCATCGCCATGGACAGCACCGAAGGGTTGGTCCGGGGGATGGAGGTGATGGACAGCGGGGAAGGTATCACGGTGCCGGTGGGACCTGAGACCCTGGGACGCATCATCAACGTCATCGGCGAGCCGGTGGACGAGGGTGGGCCGATTCAGGCAAAGAAACGCTTTCCCATCCATCGCCCTACCCCTGAGTTTGTCGATCAGGAGACCAAAGTGCAGGCTTTTGAAACCGGGATCAAGGTAGTAGACCTGCTGGCCCCCTACGCGCGCGGCGGCAAGATCGGCCTTTTTGGCGGCGCCGGCGTGGGAAAGACGGTCATCCTGATGGAACTGATTCATAATGTCGCGATGAAACATGGCGGTTATTCCGTCTTCGGGGGAGTCGGAGAGCGAACGCGCGAGGGCAACGATCTCTGGCTGGAGATGAAGGAGTCCGGGGTTATCAGCAAAGCGGCCTTAGTCTACGGCCAGATGAACGAGCCGCCCGGGGCCCGCGCCCGAGTCGGCCTCTCCGCTCTCACCGTTGCGGAATATTTCCGCGATGAGGAAGGTAAAGATGTGCTGCTCTTTATCGACAACATCTTTCGCTTCACCCAGGCGAACTCGGAGGTATCAACGCTTCTGGGGCGTATGCCTTCAGCCGTGGGCTATCAGCCGACTCTGGCCACCGATTTGGGCGAGTTGCAGGAAAGGATTACCACAACCCGTAAGGGATCGATTACCTCGGTCCAGGCGATCTATGTCCCGGCGGACGACTTGACGGACCCGGCCCCGGCAACTACCTTCGCTCATCTCGATGCGACTACCGTTCTCTCGCGCCAGATCGCAGAGCTCGGGATCTATCCTGCGGTGGATCCGCTCGACTCTACCTCGCGCATCCTGGATCCGCGCGTGGTTGGGGAAGAACACTATGGTGGGGC
>Ga0082335_1004147_pt1 | contig 22370 bp, 21 predicted proteins | sample Subgrocontami58m_FD_72375 | JGI IMG/M metagenome (GOLD analysis project Ga0082335, IMG submission 72375) | Subsurface groundwater microbial communities from S. Glens Falls, New York, USA - GMW37 contaminated, 5.8 m (SPADES assembly) (version 2) ...
AAAAGCTTAACAAAACATCAACTGGCCAGCGTGTTTTGCTTGTTATTTTTGAACGCAACCGAAACGAAGTGCTCGTGGTCACTGTCATTGACAGCTCGAAGGTGCAAAAGTATTATTAACATGTATGGCAACGAAGAAACCAAAAGTATCTTACGATTCAGAGGCACAGATCCTCTCGATTTGTGTATCTTCCAAAAAAAGCGTTGATTCAGATGTCTACGGAAATGTTGTGGTTGACTACGGGGAGGATGGCCAACTGGTCGGCGTCGATATAATGAATGTCTCCTTGTCCGAATTTAAACGAGAGCCAGCGATACACAAATTAATCCCGGTCATGGGATAATTCAAAAATAATAGAGCCCGGGGGCGTCCCTCGGGCTTTTGGTATGTATGTTGAAAGCACTGAATATCGAGTTTGAGAAAGCGGTTCGATTTCTCTCAAAACACCTACCTGTCTCAGATGAAAAAACTCGAAAACCAATTCTCTTTCACGATATCAGGGTCGGCGTGTACCTGTATGAACACGGATATTCACGAGAAATAATCTTAGGTGGTCTTCTTCACGACACCCTCGAGTTCAGCGAGATAACAGAACGTATGCTGCATGACGAGTTTGGTGATCAGATTACAAAGCTCGTTTTAGCAAGCACAAAAGACGACTCGATCGAGGACAAAGAAGAAAAAATAAATGAGCTCATCAACCGATGCGTTCAAAACGGACAAGATGCGCTGATTGTAAAAACGGCGGATATCATCGATAGTTTCAAGTACTACACCGTGACCAACAACTCAGGGGAAATAGAATACTGCATGAGAAACGCGAGAGCGATCTTCCACTTTATGCCAACCGAGTTCAACGATAAAATATTTGCTGAACTCAAGCAGTGGATGGAAAAATACACATGATGCTCCGATCTAACAAACCAAAGGATCTATAAAAGCCCGGGGGTCGTACCTCGGGCTTCGCGTTTCATGATAGAATATTATCGATATGTCCGAGCTCGATCAGTCTCTCAATGTCTCTGACTGGCTCTCCCACACGGAAGGGAAGCTTTCGGTTGATGTGGTGGAGACGCGTGACGAGATCGTTGTGCGCTGTGCCATTGCTGGCGTGCATACGCAGGATCTGGATATCACGCTTTCGGACGACACGCTCACCATCCGCGGCAGCCGTCAGCATGAGTGCGAAGAGTCCAAACACGATCAGATCCACGTTCAAGAGTGTCACTGGGGAGCCTTCTCGCGCACAGTTATCCTTCCCTGCGACGTGGATCCCGACTCTGTCGATGCTACCCTGCGACGCGGCATCCTCACCATCCGCATGAAAAAGGTCGATAGTGAAAAGCGGATCCCGGTTCTGGAACTTGACGACCTGTAATCGCCCCGGCTATGGATCACAATCTGCTGAATGAAAAAACCGACCTCTCGAATTTTGCTTCGGGAGGTTTTTGGATGGTGAAAGTGTTGTTGCTGGCGAGTCTCGTGGGGATCGCGATCTTTGTCACAGGGGTCTATGTCTGGGCGCAGAAATATGATGGCCGCCTTCCTCCTCGGACGCAAATCGATGGTGCCCTGGTAGGTGGAATGAACCCAGAGGACGTTCAGCGAGCTCTTCAGGAACGGATCGACGCGATCCTCACGGACGGGATCACGGTGGCTGTAGACGGACAAGAACGGACGCTCAGTCTGTACACGCTCTCCGCAAGTGATCTCTCTGAAGACGTCGATTTCGCCTTGGAAGAAACCATCGACTACCTCATGCGGGCGCATCGAGAAAACTCCGTCATGGACGCGACGACGATGTTCCTGTCGTTGATCTCCCCCAGGGCGGTCACGATTCCCGTCACTCTCCAAGAGGAGCGAATCCGAACCAATGTGCTCGCGCTCTTCCCCGACGCAGAAGTGCTATCGCACAGTGCGACGTTTTCCATCGTGCGTGTCGACGACGCGTGGGCGATCGAAGTTGTGGAGGGGTCGTCTGGAACCGAGTTCCAGTGGGAACCGTTTTTTGAATCGCTCGAGCGACACCTGGCAGAGCTCAACGGCGGCTCTCTTGAGCTCGCGCTTATGACACAAGCTCCTCGCGTGTCGCAAGAGGAAGCCCTCGATCAAGTCGCCTTTGCACAGGCAGCACTCGCCTCCACCCCCTACCTCGTAGCCCACGAGCAACAGTCGTGGCCACTCACAGCAGAACAACTCACGACCATGCTCGCCCCTGGGCAACAGGGGAACGTGACGCTCCTTGAAGTACCTCTTGCCGCTTGGATTGCGATGATCACGCAAGAGGTCAACCAAACCGCTCGCGACGCGCGGCTTGAAATCGAAAACGGACGAGTCGTGGATTTTGTCGAGAGCTTGGAGGGCAGGACGCTCGACGAGGAGGTACTCAAGAAGTCATTGCTCGAACAGATTGCCCAAGCCGACGCACAAGCCATCGAGCTTGTCGTTGCGGTGACCAACCCCACGATCACGACCGGCGATGTCAACGATCTTGGAATCGATGAGGTGCTGGGGGTTGGAACGTCGAGCTACCGTGGAAGTCCCACGAATCGTCGTGGCAATATCCAAAACGGGGTGAATCTTCTCAACGGCATCCTCATTGCGCCTGGAGAAACCTTCTCGCTCCTGAAGGCCCTCTCCCCATTCACGACGGAAAACGGATATCTCCCCGAGCTTGTCATCAAGGGCGACAAGATCACGCCGGAGATCGGTGGCGGGCTTTGCCAAATCGGTACCACCACGTTCCGAGCGGCTATGAACGCGGGCCTTCCCATTGTGGAGCGGCAGAACCACTCGCTTGTCGTCTCCTACTACAACGATCCAGCAAACGGCAACCCTGGAACAGACGCGACCATCTACGAACCAGCCCCGGATTTCAAATTCCTCAACGACACAGGACACTACATCCTGTTCCAAGCGGAAAACCTTACCGATACACAGGAGCTCCGGTTCACCTTCTGGGGGACGAGCGACGGTCGGAATGGTTCCTACTCTCCACCAGTCGTCTCACGCTGGATCCCGGTTGGGGAGACGCAATACATCGAGACGCTCGATCTGGAACCGGGTGTTGAGCAGTGCCAAGGATCACACATCGGAGCGGACGCATCCTTCACCTACACGGTGGTGAATGCGAAAGGCGAAACCGTAGAGACGCTGTTTGAGTCCCACTACCGACCGCTGCCGCGCATCTGTCTCGTGGGTGTGGAAGAGCTCACGCAAGAAGCAGACGCGCAACCCACAACAGAAGAAGCGCCCCTTACGATAGAGGAAGAGACTCTCTTAGACACGCGTGAGTCGCAAGAGTAAAGCCCTTATCCACAGAACTCCTTGCGCCACTCTCACGCCCGCCGTAAGATCGGTACGTTAGAAAATAAAAACGACTCGCGTACGCGAATCGTTCTCGATCATTTCTCCAGAGTGACCTGCAGGCAAGAAATTTCATGCGAGGATAAATCGAGCGCGAAGCCTGATGTATCCACGTTATGAAATCCCATGCTTGTCGTGCCTGCAGATCACTCTGAGCAATGGTCACATGCAGCAGAGAAAAGAACAGGACTGAAGTGTAACGCCTCAGTCTACACGGACAGTGAAAAGTTGTCAAGCGTCTGAACAGAATCATTTTATATTATTCACAGGTCGCTGGCAATACCTTGAGTTTTTGATAAAAAATGGGCAAAGTGCCCATTTTTTGATTTCCTGGTAAATTCGTCCACGGTTTATCCCCCCTCTGGCGAGGAGGAGGCCAAGGCTACCTAATAACTTTGTCGACGAGCCCGTACGCGACCGCTTCCTTGGCTTCGAGAAAGTAGTCTCGTTCCGTGTCCCGCTCGACGTCCGCTTTGTTCTTCCCGGTATGTTTGGAAAGGATTTCATTGAGCTGGTCTTTGATTTTGAGAATGCGCTCGGCGTGGATCTTGATGTCTGTGGCCTGTCCCTGTACGCCGCCGAGCACTTGGTGGATCATGACTTCCGAGTTTGGCAGGACGAATCGTTTGCCCTTGGCACCCGCGGCCAGAAGCACAGCACCCATGCTCGCGGCCATGCCCACGCAGATGGTCGACACATCTGGCTTCACGTATTGCATCGCATCATAGATGGCGAGACCCGCGGTGACGGAACCCCCTGGAGAATTGACGTAGAGCTTGATGTCCTTGCTTTTGTCCTGGCTTTCCAGGAACAGCATCTGGGCAATCACGAGGTTGGCGACGACGTCGTCAATCTCTGTGCCCAAAAAAATAATGCGATCCTTGAGGAGGCGTGAGTAGATGTCGTAGGCTCGCTCGCCGTCGTGGGATTTCTCGATGACGGTTGGGACAAGGATCGACTCGAGGGGATCTTGAAACGTGGATGTCACATTGAGGGTATTCATACGACGATTATTCTAGCTTGTTTTGTCTCGCATTTCCACTCGCCAGCACCCATCCTCCCCGCAGACGAGCTTTGACTGTGGGATCACATATCCAGCCGCGCGCTTGTGGCCGCCCCCTCCGTGCTCCTTGGCAATCTGTGAAACGTCGCGGGTAAGCGAGCGCATCGACACCTTCACGTGTCCGTCCGCGGTTTCGCGAAAGACCCGCAGCATATCGACGTCCGTGACAAGATTCATGAAGTTCGAAAGTCCATCGATCTCGTCGTCAGTGACGTTGTTCTCTTGAATGTCCTTGCGCGTAAGGTAGGTACTGATCATGTTTTGCTCGCGGTCTTCCTGGATCCGCTCTAGCGCCAATCCCCACACGCGTAGGGCGCAGACCGAACGGTTGTGGAACATGGCGTGGATGACGTCGTGGACGCGAGCCCCGCCCAGCAAGAGCTTGGAGGCTGCGTCCAGCGCCCGTTCATTTGTGGCAGAGTTGGAAAAGGCGGTCGTGTCAAAACAGAGTCCCGTCAGAAGACACGTGGCCGCATCGCGTGAAGGGATAATCTGGTTCTCTTCAAAAAATCGATGGACGATCGCCGCGGTCGCGGGCGCGTCCACCACGACTTGGTTCACATGACCATACCGGCTATTGGTCGTGTGGTGATCGATGTTTACGATCGTGGGGTTCCCTGGAATACGCTCCACAAGCCCACGAACAAAGTCGCCATCGGAACAATCAAACACCACGATGAGATCAATCTCTGGGTTCTCGAAGAGGTGAAGGCTTGAGGTGCACTGATGCGCGCGCGGGAGGCGTCGATATTGTTCCGGGACTACCGATGCGACGAACACAGGAACGATCTTCCCCAGTGACGCCATATAATCTGCCAGTGCCAGTGACGCCCCAAGGCTATCCCCGTCAATGCGCTCGTCAGAAATAAACACGGGTGAGCGCGCGTTCACAAGAAGGCTGTGGATTTGTTTGTGTAGATAGGATTCCATAGAGGGAGCGGCCTATTCTATCGTGCCTGCAAGAAATGGTCAATCGTGGCGTGATATAATCGATACACTATGCATTTGACGAAATTGGAACTCCAGGGATTCAAGACGTTTGCCAAAAAGACGACCCTCACGTTTCTCCCTCCCTCCAAGGAGCGTTCTCCCATAACCGCGATCGTGGGGCCCAACGGCTCTGGAAAATCCAATCTCGCCGACGCGATCCGCTGGGTGCTGGGCGAGCAGAGTTTGAAGCTCCTGCGCGGAAAGGAGTCGCAGGATGTCATCTTCTCGGGTTCCCAAGGCAAGAGCCGCGCCGGGTTTGCGCAGGTGAGCTTGAGTCTCAACAACGAGGATGGCTCCATGCCCATCGACTACGTACAGATTACGATCACGCGTCGGCTCTTCCGCGATGGGACGAGCGAGTATCTCTTGAACGAGTCCAAGGTGCGACTCCAGGACATCCAGCTCTTGCTCGCCCAATCAGGCGTGGGACAACGCTCCTACTCGGTGGTGGGTCAGGGCATGATCGACCACGTCCTGGTCTCGACGCCGGAGGAGCGCAAGGCGTTCTTCGATGATGCGACTGGCGTAAAGCCGTTCCAGCTCAAACGCCACGAGGCCGTGCTCAAACTCACTCGCGCGCACGAGAACCTTGTGGATGTGGAGATGCTGCTGCGCGAAATCGAGCCACGGCTGCGAAGCCTCAAGCGGCAGGCCTCGCGTCTGGAGCAGCGCGACGAGATCGAAGGTAAACTCCATGCGCTGGAAGCCCAATACTATGGCGCCCAGTGGTGGGTGCTTGTGGATCAACTCGATGCGGCGAAGAGACAGTTTGAAGAGGCGGACGGCAAGATCAAACTTGAACGTAAAGAACTGACGAGTGTAGAGCGTGCGGCCGAGAAGTTGGAAAAAACAGAGTCGGGCGACGATGGGCTCGCGAAGCTCCAGGTAACATACCGTGGCGCGCAAAAGAAACAGACAGAGAATCGCCAAGCGCAATTTGAAACCGAGAAGGAGATTGAGCTTACGAAAGTGCGGGCGCAGAGCAACTGGGCACCGTTGTCACTGTTGAAAATCGTCCAGGAAGTAGAGGAGGTGGTGAAAGGACTAAGAGGACTAAGAGGACTAAAGGACGCGGCAGCGATCCTTGAGATGGTCGATGCGGTCCTCAAGCGTTCGGAAAAACTCTCCAAGAGCCTGCAACGCCCCAACCCCGAGGACATCAAGCCAGATCCCAAGCTCGTGGAGCATCTCAAAGACCTCAAGGGACAGGGAACAAAAATCCAAAAAGAGCTTGCGGGGTTGGAGGCACAGATCGATGCCTACGTCACACAGGAGAAGACCGAGCGCACCGAGCTCATCGAAATGCAGAAAACGCTGCGCGAGAAACAGCGGCAGATTCATCTGCTCGAGAACCGACGCAATGAACTTCAGATCGATCTGGCTCGATACGAGGAACGGCAACAGGCACTCGTGCGCGAGATGAATGAGTTTATGAAAGAGCGTGCCGTAGCCGTGCGCGAGGATCCCCTCCCTGCCCGAGCTATTCCCCCCCTGCCCGAGGGTCGTTCGACTCTGAGCTCACGGTCGAAGAGGGGGTTAGGGGGGGTGGGAGGGGGGGGTGGGAGCGTGGACGAGCCCTACGCCGAAGTCCAGCGCTTGCGCTACAAGCTCGAGCTTATTGGCGGCATCGACCCAGAGATCATGAAGGAGTACGGGGAGACCAAAACGCGCTACGAGTTCCTAGACGGACAAGTCAGCGATCTACATAAGGCGATCCGCGACACGGAAAAAGTGATCGTTGAGCTCGACGAACAGATCGCCGACCAGTCCAAGGCAGTGTTTAGCAAGATCAACCGGGAGTTCGAGCGGTACTTCAAGGTGCTGTTTGGCGGGGGGTCGTGTCAGTTGGTGAAGCTCACGAGGGAAGAGGTGGAAAAGGTGGATGAGGTGGCCAAGGGGGTCACGCCAGAAAGAGCATTCGCGGACACAGGCGAGGAAGAACGGGATCGTGAGGACGTCATAGCCAAGAAACTGCAGAAGCACCAAGACCCCGTGATCGGCATCGACATCCAGGCGACGCCGCCTGGCAAGAAACTCAAGGCGCTCAACCTGCTCTCCGGCGGCGAGCGCGCGCTTACGTCCATCGCTCTCATCTCCGCGATCATGGCCGTGAACCCGTCCCCGTTCGTGTTGCTCGACGAGGTCGACGCGGCACTGGACGAAGCCAATACGATCCGTTTCGCCTCGATCCTCCAAGAGCTCTCGGAGAACTCCCAGTTCATCATCATCACGCACAACCGCGCGACCATGGAACAGGCCGATGTGCTCTACGGTGTCACGATGGGCGCGGAGGGGGTCTCCAATCTCCTCTCCATCCACCTAGAAGACGTCGCCCACGGCGCAACCGCAAGACGATAAGCGTGTCGGTGAAAAAGAAAAGCCGGCGAGCGCGCGCCGGGTGAGGAGGGGAGGAGAGATGGTGTCGATACTGCGCGTCGACGCTAGCGCTGGCCACCGGTGGGGTAGCAGCTCGGGCGCCGCCTGCGTCCGCCGCAGATGAGGAACCCCGAGGTGATGTCGGTCATGATCTCGCCGCTGATCAGTCTCATGGCTCATTCTCCCAGGTCGTGAATGACCTAGTGTAACTGTAGCACAACTTTGTAGAACAAAACAAGCCAGAGATGGCTTGTTTTCCCTCAACTGACTCGTCGAGGCTTAGCTTGACAGTTCAGTTGAAGGTTGGTCTTTCAGAGACCAGACTGCTGTGCTATATTGACCGCATATGCGATCACAATCACTCTCCTACACGGCTGTCATCCAGCAGGATGAGGACGGCAATCACCTTGTGTCTTTTCCGTCACTCCCTGGGTGTGTCACTTTTGGACGGACGTATGAGGAAGCGCTCGCGATGGGGCAGGAGGTGTTGGAACTTTGGGTCGAAGAACTCGTGGCGTCTGGCCAGCCTCTTCCCAAAGAGGGAATCTCAAGTATGACGATTCTCAACACGAAGCGGCCAAAAATCCGTAGACGATCTTCTAGACAGTATGCGCTCGCTCGCGCCCAGAGAGGTTGAGCGGATCCTGTTGGCCCACGGATTTGTGCTCGCGCGCCAACGAGGGAGCCATCGCATCTATCGACACTCGCCGTCAAGCGCCATGGTACCGATTCAGACTTATGGAAAGAACAAAGCACTGCCTATCGGGACGTTTATGAGTATCGTTAAACAATCCAGATTGCCAAAGGACGTCTTCATGGAGTAAGGCGTCTTTTGTTTTCCTCATCTGACTCGTCGAGGCTTGGCTCGGCGGTTCGGTTGAGGAGCCCGGCGCGAGGACGGACTCCTCGGTCGGGCGCGGGGGTCTCTCTAGCAGTCGATCTCGATGGGGTTGACGATCCGGCTGCGACGCGCGTCGCGAACCGCCAATCCGAGCGCCGAGAAGCCCAGCCGCTGACTGGCGGCGCGAGCCTCCTCGTCACTGGGGAGGCGCGGGTAGCGCAGCTCTCGGCTCGAGAGCCCGTGGCGGGCGCCTTCCAGTTGAGCCTCGTCGCCCCACAGCAGCCAGACCAGGAGGGTCAGGCGGTCGGGGCACGCCGGCCATGGCGGGAGCTCGTGCACGACGCGCGTGCGCGACTCACCGTCTGCCGTCACCAGCGTGACGGCCACAGGCTCTGTAACCTCCTCTTCCTCGGCGACGAGGATGGGATCAACGAGCAACAGCATTCTCCTCCTCCTGTGGTTGCTGTGGTCTGCCTCAACTGACTCGTCGATGCTTAGCTCGGCGGTTCGGTTGAAGGCAAATAAACACTTGACACCAAGGCATGAAAGAGGCTATGCTCATAGTGGTGACAAGCCGGGTAGTAGAGTATTCTTCTACCGAATTCCAAGGCTCCCTTCGGGGAGCTTTGTGTTAGAATGAACTTTCGGTGGACACGAGGGCGGAGTGTAGAAGGTTCTACAGCCCGGCTTGTCATCTGGGCTTCTGGGGTTCGAATCCCCCTCCGTCCACCACGACAGAATACGTTCCGCACAGGGACGTGTTTTGTTTTCCCTCAACACAGAACTCGAGCGTGGCTCAAGCACTCGGTTGAGGACCCCGGTCGGCAACGTGAGTGTCGAGCTAAGCTCGACGAGACGGCCGGGGCAAGGCGTTTCGTTAGGGCCCCGGCCGCTCATCTCACGATGACGATCGGGATCCTCTCACCCTGCTTTTGGGCGCGCGCAGGGGGGCGCGAAACTAATTCTCGTAGAACAGCAGCGGGTAGGTCATTCGACCTCCCAAGCTCATTGCCCCATTGTTGTCAGATGGGCAAAGGGGTGAGGTCGCTCACCCTCCGAGTCGGCTCGGCCGACCAGTGCTCTCGTTTTCAAAAAACGTGAGTCGAAACGGGTCGTTGCCTCCACGACCAAGGAGAGTTCATTTAACCGAGCCCTGGGACTCGGAGGCCAAACTCACAAGGCCTGTTTATCGATTTGGGAGTGCGAGTCCCTTTGAGCCTTCATCGATCATGGGCTCCATGCTTTGCCTGCGAAGCTTCGGAGCGTTGCCGCTCCCCGACGTTCCGATTGCTCGGAGGGTTCATGAGACGGGATCTCCGTCTTGAACCGCGCATGTGCGCCGGGTCACTTATGTATCCGCGGTCTGGTCGTGACTTGGCCCATGTGGCCACCAGCCGCTTCTAGGTCGTCATGGGCATGTGCCCTCCTGAATTGTTCCGCGATCCACCCGCGGAACGTTATTTTTCTCCTGGGTGGATCAGGAGAGGTCCAAACTCGAGGACGCCCCGACTGGGGTTCTGCAACGTCGTCAAGCACCTGCTCGACGCGCGGAGAGCACAGATCGCAGAGGAGTCGATCCGCACTTTCCGTGCGCGGGCAAGAAAAAATGAAATCAGTTGATTGCATTGTGGAGCGGTAGAATACCATTTCTTGACTGCTCTGTCAAGAGGAAAGGGCAGTATTTTGGCTTATTTTAGTCAATTTTTTTTGTTCTCTCCAGTCGGATTTTTCTCCGATCGTCTCCCTTTCCAGGGGGGAGCTAAATGGGGTTGCCGGCAACCTCCCCTAGCCCCTCCTTGGGAAGGAGGGGGATCGAAATTGAAAACCGCTCTCGAGGGAGCGGTTGTGTCGTGAGGATCTTGGGAGCTACTTCATGCGCACGAGCGCGTCGAGCGACCGGTAGAGCTCTGTCTTGACGCCGCCGTCATTGACAATCGTCGTTCCTGGGAGCGCCATGAGCACCGGAATGCCGGCGTTGCCTGGGAGGCCTTCGATCGCGCGGAAGCGAGAAGGGGTGAGCGCGCGCTCGCCTAGACGTTGGCGATCGCGCGTGCGACGGAAGCGCACGTTGAAGTCCGCCTGGATTTTTACGAGCTTGAAGCCCTTGAAGTGCTTGTACACCTCCACTTCCTCGGGAAAACGCACGCCAGTGATGACCACGAGACGGTTCTTGTCCCGCTTGCGAAGATCGCGTACGCGCTCGGCGATGTTGTGCGCGATCCAGCCGTAGCCCTCTTGCGCGGCTTGCTCCTCAAAGAGTGCGGAGAGTTGTGAGGTGTCGACGATCTCGACCCCACGTTTGACAGCGAGCTCACGGATCCGATCCGAGTGCCCCCATCGAACCGCGTTGTGGGAACTTTGCAAGTATTCTGCGGCAAGATCCTTGCCAGCCCCTGGCCAGCCAACCAAGCCAAGCACGCGTCCCATCTTGTCCTTCTCCAGTTTCTGGGTGTCGGCAAAGATAACATGGTGGGCGAGATTGGTCAAAGGGGAATCGAATCAAAACAACCGGCTTAACCGGTTGTTTTATTTCTCCTCCTGACTTTCGAGCCACCGCTCGGCGTCGAGTGCCGCCATGCAGCCGGTGCCGGCTGCGGTAACGGCCTGGCGATATCGATGGTCAGCCACGTCCCCGCCCGCAAACACCCCCTCAATGTTCGTCGCCGTCGAGCCAGGTTTGGTCACGATGTAGCCTTTTTGATCGAGCTCGATCAAGCCTTTGAACAAATCCGTATTGGGCTGATGTCCGATCGCCACGAAGAGTCCTTGTGTGGCGAGATCGCGCTCTTCGTTGGTTTGATTGTTGATTACTCGCACCCCAGTGAGCCTCGTCCCGTCACCGAGCACCTCACGAACTTCCGTGTTCCAGAGAAAATCAATCTTGGGATTCTTCCTGGCCCGCTCTTGCATGATCTTGGACGCGCGCAGCTCATCGCGGCGATGCACCACACGCACGCGCGTGGCAAAGCGCGTCAGAAACGTCGCCTCCTCCATCGCCGCATCCCCTCCGCCCACTACGAGCACGTCTTTGTCGCGGAAGAAAAATCCGTCGCACGTCGCGCACGCGCTCACGCCGTGACCTTGGTACGTCTCCTCCCCTGGCACGCCCAGCCAGATGGCCTGCGCGCCGGTGCAGATGATGAGCGCACGGGTCACATAGGACTCATGGGACGTATGAACGGCAAACGGACGTTGCGACAAATCAACACGTGTCACGTCCTCATTCACCACGCGCGTGCCAAACCGCACGGCCTGTGCCTTACATTTCTCCATGAGCACTGGGCCTTGAAGTCCCTCTGGGAATCCAGGATAGTTTTCCACATCGGTGGTGAGCATGAGCTGACCGCCTGGCTGTCCGCCAAGACGAGCCCCCTCAAACAACAGCGGCGCCATTTGTGCGCGTGCTGCGTAGATGGCGGCCGTGTAGCCCGCAGGGCCTGAACCGATGATGATGACTTGTTCTGACGACATAGGTCGAATAGGACCAATAGGACCTATGTTAGATGACGGGCGAGCTTTGCGCGCAGCTGTTCCTTGGTCATGGATCCGGAAAACTGTTCAACCACTTGCCCGCTCTTGAATATGATAAACGTCGGGATGGAGAGGATGTTGTACTTCTGGGCGATGTCCGAATGCTCATCGACGTTTACTTTCCCGATGACCACGCCTTCCATTTCTCCAGCGAGTTCCTCCACAATCGGAGACATGACTTTGCACGGTCCGCACCACGGCGCCCAGAAATCGACGAACACCGGTTTGTCCGCGCCCAAGACCGCGGCATCAAAATTTTCAGAAGTGAATATACGTTCCGCCATAGCGCTTATCGGAGATTGATTCCTTCGATTTTTAATTCTTTGTCGATGCGATCCTCGGTGTAGGCCTCCATCTGGTCTCCTTCTTCCGGCTTCACCTTTCCTTTATAGCTCATGCCAATCTCTTGGCCGGCCTGGGCTTCCTTCATCTCTGATCGTCCCAGCTGCAAACTCACGATCGACCCCTCGCCAATGTACTCTGTGCCTCGCGACAGACGAAGCTTGGCGCCCTTGCGGATCTTCTCGCCCTGTACGCGTCCGCCGATGATCCACCCGCCGTCGATCTTCTTGAAGTTCTTGAGAACCTCGAAACGACCTTGCTCCTCAATCACGGTATCTGCAGGGAGCCGCTTCTTAAGTTCCTCAATCACGTCTTCAAACAGCTTGTAGATAATTTTGTACTCGCGCAGATCCACCTCCTTGTCGCGCGCGAGCTCCTGCGCTCCGCCACTGGGGCGCACGTTGAATCCGATCACGATGGCTTGAGAGCCTGCGGCCGTGTTGATGTCCGCGTCCGTGATGTTGCCTAGTCCCTTCTGAACCACCTTCACTCCCACTTGGTCATGCTTGATCTTATCGAGCATTCCCAAGATGGCCTCCAGCGACCCCAGCACGTCCGCACGGATAATGAGGTTCACGACTTGTTTTCCCTCCTCTCCCTCTTGCGCCTCATCCGTGTTCTTCACCACATGGCGGATCGACGCCACCTCCTCCGTAGCCTTGAGGCTGGAGTCGGTTGACTTCATCTTCTTGAGAGCCTTCATGTCCGCCGGCACCTCCATCACGTCTCCCACAGCAGGGGCAAGTTTCCATCCGATAATTTTTGCCGGAGTCGATGGTGGGGCTTCCTGGAGGCTCTCGCCTTTCCAGTTCTGCATAGCTCGCACACGGCCAAACTGCGTCCCGCGCACACCCAAGTTGTCGCCGATACGCAGCGTTCCGTTTTGCACAAGCACCGTGGCAATCGGGCCTGATCCAGGATTCACGTTTGATTCGATCACGGTTCCGATCGCGCGGCCATTGGGATTGGCGACAATGTGCTCGCGCTCCATTTCTTCGACGAGCAAAAGCATGTCCAAGAGTTGTTCGATGTTCGTCCCCGCCTTGGCGCTCAAAGGAACCATAATCGTCTTGCCACCCCAGTCCTCGGGAACAAGCTCGAGCTCGGAGAGCTGTGTTTTGACTTTCTCGATGTTGGCCTCGGCACGGTCAATCTTGTTGAGCGCGACGACAAACGGGAGCCCAGCAGACTTGATGATGTTGATCGCTTCTTTTGTCTGTGGTTGGACGCCGTCGTCCACGGCGACCACGAGGATGGCGATGTCCGCGACTTTGGCACCACGCGAGCGCATCACCGTAAAGGCCTCGTGTCCTGGCGTGTCGATGAACGTGAGCATCTTTCCGTTTCGTTCCACCTGGTATGCGCCGATATGCTGGGTGATGCCGCCGGCTTCCGTGTCCATGACGTTGGTTTTGCGGATCGCGTCCAAGAGCCTGGTCTTTCCGTGGTCGACGTGGCCCATGACCACAATGACGGGCGGACGGCGTTCGAGCGTCTCTTTCTGTTGCGTCTCCATGCGGTCGCGGAGCTTCGCGGTCCCTTCCGTATCTTCCTCGATAGTGGCTCCATCTTTCAAAACCGCCTTGAACCCGAGGTCCTCGGCAAGGATGGATGCCGTATCAAAATCAATACGCTCGTTGATGGCGGCGAGGATGCCGTTGCGCATGAGCTCCTGCATGACGCGCGGCACGGGTTGGTCGAGCGCGGAGGCAAAATCGCGGACAGACATGACGGAAGGAAGCATCACGGGCTTGCGTTCCGTATCTGGGAGGTCTCGGCGAGCCGCGATGGCTTTCTGGTCGCGCATTTTTTCCGCGAGCCGTTCCTTACGACGCATTTCATTCCACGCCTCCGTGATCGCCTGCGCCTGGCGGCTGTCGATTTTGAGGGCCTTTTTTCCCACGGCAAAGCCAAGCTCCGGGAGCTTGCTGTGAAGTTCTTCGGGTCGGACACGAAGGCGCCGGGCAAGTTCTGTGATGTTCATAACGGTTGGTGGTCAGGTGTCAGATGTCGGAGGTCGGAAGTCGGAGGTCGGAAGTCGGAGGTCGGAAGTCGGAAGTCGGAAGTCGGAAGTCGGAAGTCGGATTGGACCGCTCAAAAAAAGCAGCGCCTGCAGTGTAGCCAAAAAGACCAACAGGGTCAATGAAAAAGAAAAGCGCCGCCGGAGCAGCGCGCGTGAGATCAGGGCAGATCGTAGTGGAGGGCGTAGAGGGTGTTGTCCACGAAGTGCCAGGAGGCGAGGCCACCTTCGACCGCGGTCAGGCGGCTCGGGTGGCCGTAGTGCGGGAAGACGACTGCGACCGCAGGGAGAGGAAGACGGAACCCCGACTCGTCAACGAGCACGGCGTGGCCGCCGATCTCGAACATCGAGGTGTAGTGGCAGCTGATGTTGCTGCGGATGTACCCAGTGGCCAGTTCGAACGCGATGTAGTGCGGCAGATCCCGCCTTGCACCGTATGGCTCGAAGTGACCGTAGACGTGCACCCTCGTCCCGTCGCAGACGATCGCCTTGACCGCGATCTCCAAGGGGAGCTCCGCGTCGAACGTACCGGTGAGCTCGGTGACCCGTGTACGTCTCGTAGGGGAGATGCTCGAGGGGATCACCGCGAACATCCGGTTGCCGGTCGTGAAGACACGGTTGTCGGAGGGGTTGTCCGCGAAGTACTTGTGCTCACCGTTTTCGACCAGACACCACCTCGCATTGTTCACGTCCTCGATCTCCTTGGCGTAGAAGCGGATCTCGCCAGGCTTGTTTCCCAGGACGATGTGCTTGATGATGCCCTCGTACCAGATGCTCTCGGAGCCGCGGTAGTGGACGCGCGACGTGAGTTCCATCACGGCCCGTGTCTCGATGACCACCGGTTCACCCCAGGCGAAGCCCAGGAGTCGGTGCGTGGCGCCAGGATACACCGTGACATCGATCATGCCCGTCGGCGCGTTCCTGTCGACAGTCACTTCGCCATCACGACGAACGAGCGTGAACTTCACCTTGCGCATCACCCCGCTCACCGTCGCACGGAGCAAGACGTATTCTGCTGCCTCGAGGCTGCGGTAGCTGTCTCCCCACTTCGCGGTCTGCGACTCGCGATTCGTCACGAGGTACGCCGGTTCGACGCCATCCGTCGGGAAGTGGACGTACTCGATGCGATCACCCGGGACGCAGAAGTTCTCGTCGAGCCCGCGCCGAGGGTGCCACAGTCGCAGCTCCGCCTTCCTGTCCGCGTTGATGCCCACCAGTGCGATCGTCCCGTCATGGGCGACCGCGGCCTGCGACAGAGCCGTGTACTGCGGCAGACGGATCGCGCCCACCACGTTGGGAGGGAGCCCCGTGAGGCTGCCGTCGAGCTGCTGACGCAGTCGCTCGAAGGGCGTTGTGTCGGGTGCGTGGAGTACCTCATCCTGGAGCTGTTCACGCGCCGAGAGATCTTCTCGTCTTTTCATCGCCATTCACCTTCTGCCAGGTCGCTCTCGCGAACGCCCAAGGTTCTCGCCCAAGGTCGTTCTTGTGTATGCGCCCAGCCGTCCGCTTGATTGCGGTAGGGAAACCGTAGTGGTTTTGGGCATATTTGTCAATCGTCGACCGTCGAGTAGAATAGTCGCGTATGGAAGGTTTCCTCCTCATCGACAAACCAGCCGGGATGACCAGCCACGATGTGGTCGATCGTGTACGACGACTTACAGGCGAGCGGCGCGTAGGCCACGCGGGGACGCTGGATCCGTTTGCGACGGGGTTGCTTATCGTGGGCGTTGGGAGGGTTGCCACGCGAGAGATGGAGAAGCTTGTTGGTCTAGATAAAGAATACGAGGCTGTGTTTGTGTTGGGAGCGAGCTCGACGACGGATGATACGGAAGGAACGATTACGCCGGCACCTCTCACGGTAGACCCAGGCCCGCCCGTACGACCGATTGACGGTCGGGCGGGCTTCAGCCTGGGTGAACCCGGGCTAAAGCCCGGGACTACCTCCATCCTTAACCGTTTCATCGGTGACATCGAACAGATTCCTCCAACCTATTCAGCAATTAAAGTCGGGGGCAAAAAAATGTACGAGGCGGCTCGTGAAGGAAAACCGATTGAAGGGAAGCCTCGGCACGTGCATATCTATGACATAGGTCTGATAGGTCCTATTGGACCGATAGGACCTATCACCCGGATCCGTGTTCAAATTCGTTGTTCAAGCGGCACCTACATCCGCGCCCTTGCGCGGGATCTTGGCCGGGCGTTGGGCGGCGGGGGGTATGTCGAGGAATTGCGCCGCACCCAGATTGGACCGTTTTCTATCGACCAGGCATCGACGCTCGAGTCCCTCGAAGGCCATGTGGAAACCTCCCTCCTCTCCGTCCCAACTCTTTTAGCTTCGCTTTGACACAAAGAGGTTCTGGTGCTACGTTGGTCGGGCGAATTAATTGATTGTTTCCTCTCGCGAAGCTCACGGATTCCACGAAATTGCCTTTCCTTATGTCGTTTCCCGCTTTCGAACAAACGGTTCCAAGCCTTAATGCCTTCACCCAAGAAGGTTTGTTGTCGTAAAGCGTTTTCGTGAAAATCTGTCCCCCTATGAGCTTCTCTAGAGAGTAGAGAAGTTTTATGTTAACCATCTATATAGTTGTCGCCGCGGCGATCTCCCTACTCGTAGGAGGGGCAGCTGGCTACGCGATCCGTAAGACCCAAGCCAAGAAGTCGGCAGACCATGCCGAGGCACGCGCCGAGCAAATCCTCACGGAGGCAAAAAAGAAACAGGAGGAGATTCTCGCGGAAACGAAGACTCGTGAGCAGGAAGCACTGCTGCGCGCCAAAGAGAAGGCTATTAAGATCATCGACGAGGCTAAACAAGACGAACAGTCTCGCCGCCGGGATCTTCAAGACCAGCAACGACGGCTCGAGAAACGCGAGTCCATGTTCGATCAACAGCTTGTCGAGATCGAAGATAAGAAAACGAAGCTCGAGGAGAAAACCAAGGAGATCGAAGAGGTGAAAGAGCGAGTTCGCGCCATTAAAGAAGAGCAGGTTGCGAAGCTCCAGGAAATCGCGGGCCTCAACCGCGAGCAAGCCGAAGGCAAACTCCTTGCCGAGGTTGAGCGTGGGGCGCAAGACGCGCTCATGAGCCGCTTGCGCAAGCTCGAACAAGAAACAGAGGAGCAGCTCGAGATCAAGTCGCGCAAGATTCTTTCGCTCGCGCTCACGCGTTATGCCTCCACGGTGTGCGCGGACACGACCACCACCGCGGTGGAGCTTCCCAATGACGAAATGAAAGGACGCATCATCGGCAAGGAAGGCCGCAACATCAAAGCGATCGAGTTGCTCACGGGAACCGAGATCATCGTCGACGACACCCCCAACATGATCACGATCTCTGGCTTTTCCCCCATCCGCCGCCAAGTGGCCAAGCGCTCCCTGGACGAACTCATCAAGGACGGCCGTATCCACCCAGCTCGTATCGAGGAAGCGATCCTCAATGCCAAGAAGACGATCGCCAAGGACTTGCGCAAGGCAGGCGAGGACGCTCTCTACCAGTTGGGCATTCCGGTTTCGTCGATTGATCCAAAGCTCGCGTCCATCCTGGGCCGCATGAAGTACCGCACCAGTTACGGCCAGAACGCGCTCATGCACTCCATTGAGGTAGGCACGATTGCTGGCATGATCGCCGAGGAGCTGGGTGCGGACGTGTTCGTCTGTAAAAAGGGTGGACTGTTCCACGACATCGGCAAGGCCGTTGACCATGACATGCAGGGTGCCCACCCGGAGATCGGCTACAACATCATGAAGAAGTTCGGCTTCCCCGAGGAGCTCTGTTACCAGTCGATCGCCCACCACGAGGATCGGCCCCGCACAATCGAGGGTGCCATCGTGAAGGCGGCCGACGCCATCTCGGGGGCGCGACCCGGTGCCCGTAAGCAATCGCTCGAACAATTCATCCAGCGCATGGAGGAGCTTGAGCGCACGGCTTCGTCCTTTGATGGCGTGGAAAAGGCGTACGCGATCCAAGCGGGTCGCGAGGTGCGTGTGTTCGTGCAGCCACAAAAGATCGACGACCTCACGGCCTACCGCCTGGCTAGGGATGTTGCCAACAAGATCGAAGCCGAGCTCTCCTACCCCGGCGAGGTGAAAGTGACGGTCATCCGCGAGACCCGCGTGATTGAGTACGCGAAATAATGAGTCCATGTGTCATTGCGAGCCCCGTCCGACGGGGCGAAGCAATCCTTCGGCTCGTCGAAGGATTGCTTTGTCGGTCGATGATCGACTCCCTCCTCGCAATGACACAGATTAAAAAGGTGCCTCAAATTGACAATGCCCCCGTTCTCTGCTAGGTTATCTGTATTCCGACCTCCGACTACCGACCTCTGACCTCCGCTTCTTATGAACAAAGCCGACCTCGCCGCTCAATTGGCGATACAACTCGACATCTCAAAAAAATTGGGCGAGGACTTCATCGCCGCGTTTGAGGAGATCGTCACGCGAGAGCTCACGCGCGGCCAGGAAGTCACCATTGCTGGCTTTGGGACGTTCAGCTCCCGCACCCGCAAGGGTCGCATCGGCGTGAACCCGCAAAGGCCCAGCGAGAAAATCACCATCCCCTCCGTCTTGGTGCCCAAGTTCAAAGCGGGCAAGGCGCTCAAGGATACGCTGAAAGGGAGACGATCAATCTAAGGCAAGAAGCGGGCGAAGGCCTGCTTTTTGGTTTGGAGAGAAAGAGCTCTGGACAAGTGATTGGTTGATATGTATGGTGGGCAGCGTCCACCCAGGAGGAACCCATGGACATCGACGCCCTTTCCAAGGAATTCTACGCCGGGCACCCCCCCGAGACGATCAGCAAGCTCGTGCGGCTGGAGGTCATGGCGGTTTCAAGTCGATACACGCTGGTCGAAGCGAAGTTCGGCCAGATCGGCGTCCCCTTCTCACCAGAGGCCGCATGGCTCTATGCGCGGCTCTCGGAGCGCGCGCAAGCCAAGTTGCAGGCGCGCTACTGGTACAAGCGACTTTCGGAACTTGTCCAGAAGCCCTGGACCATGGATCTCTATCGAAGCTACTGCCTGATGGTTCGCGCGTTCGGCAACGTGATCGAGAGCTTCGATGATCCGGCTGAAGGAGCCGCGTACGTCCTGCCAGCGTTTCGTCTGTACCTCAAGGAACGTCGGGACTTCGACGAACTCGCGCTTCGTCTGGCTGAAGAGCTCGCGCCTTACGACGGCCGTATCCTCAAGGCTACGGCGCGGGTCGTGCTCAAGAGTGCCATCAACACCCTCGACCACGAGATGATCGTGGCGTGCCAGAGGATTCTCGGTCGGCCACTGACCACGTCGGAGGCGAGACGGTGGATCCTGTGCCGCCTGCGTCGCATGGAATCTGGCCTGCCGGGGAACGACCCATTCAGCGCGACGGCTCTGGCGCGGGACATCGTCCAGGCCGACCTCGCGCAGACATGCGGGCGAACCCTGGTCAAGACAATGACCAACGGCGAGCACTGCTTCTCCCTGCGCGAGTACCGCAGGGTCGTGTCGATTCTCGGTCTGTCGGTTCGCGAAGAGGATCTGCTCGCTCTGTGGCGAGCCAGTGCCGATGATCTCGGCTCCCTTCGGCAGACGCTGACGATCGCCAGAGCGTTGGCGAAGATGAACTCCCGCCGGCACAAGGAGCTGGTCACGCGTTCGCTGCAGATCCTGCGCGAGTACGCGCTGAAGTACGGGATCGTGACCGAGGCGCAGGACTACGCCAAGCGGTTGCGCGAACCCCTGACCGTGGAGGAGCTGCGCGAGGTGCTCTCGTACATCGAGAGTCATCACGACCAGTCCAACTTCGTCCACTACGTCCCCCAGCGCGACTGCGCCGAAGCCCTGCTCGCGCTGGCACTGTCGCAGCAGATCGACCCCACGCCCGGTCAGGTCGTCGCTGCTGACCAGTCCGTCGCAACCGCACCCTGAACGACTCGCTCCCCCTGGAGCGATTTTTTTTCCGAGGCGTTTCTCGACACTGGTCTCATTCTTTGCTACCATTGCGATATGAAACCATCACTCTTTAAGGTAGCCGTCTGGAAAGAAGGGAGCGTCTACGTCTCCCAGTGTTTGAATGTGGATGTGTCGAGCTTTGGGAAATCCAAACAAGCGGCGTTGAAGAATCTCGAGGAGGCTCTTGAGCTGTACTACGAGGATCGGAAGACGCCGTCTTTTATCAAGGTCGAACGGCCAGCCGTCGTTTCACTGACTCTGCGACATGCCTAGGGGGTACAAAACTAAGTGGATCATCAAAGTCCTTGAAAGCAAGGGCTTCTTTTTTGTTTCGCAGAAGGGCAGTCACGCAAAATATCACAGCGAAGGTCGTCGACCATTGACGGTAATCGTGCCAATCCATAGCAAAGACATCCCTTACGGAACGTTCCGATCGATTCTGCGCCAATCGCACCTCGTCGAGGAGGACTTCCAATGAAAAACAACCCTTCCTCTGTGAGGAGGGGTTGTTTCGTTTACGAGGTTCTGGGCCTCGTGAACCACAGCGCGGTGGCGCCCAGTAGGAGGGCGGCGGCGCAGGCGATCCAGACCAGTGAGATAGTCGCTGGCGTGTTAGGCTTGTCCGCAATGAACAGCCACACCGTGAGCGGCACCACGGCAAACCCGATCCGTCCCAAGAAGGACTGGAGAGAGCCGAACGTGGCGCGGTAGCTTGTGTGCACGCGGTGCTGCACGAAGCTGTCTGTGAGCGGTTGGAAAAACCCGCGGCCGATTTCGTGCACAAGAAGCGCAGGCATCGCGAGCAGGAGCCCTGGCGCGATCGCCACACCCAGCAGTCCCGCTCCCGCGAGCGCGACGGAGAGAACGATCATGTTGCTCTCGCTTCCCACGGGAATCGTGAGGCGACGGACGCACAGCGAAGCGCCGATGACCCCCAGATACATGACCGGCCAGATGAACGCGAGGCCGAGCTGTCCGACCTGCGGGAGAAAGAACAACGCCCAGAAGTGGTTGAACGAGACCACGGCTCCAAACACGATGAGCGAGGCGACCACCCAGATGAGCGCGCGGCTGCTCCGCAGAGACGCGAGCGCAAGGCGGAATGCTTCAAGCTCGCTCACATACTCCAGCGGCTCGCCCTGGCCGTTCATGGAGCGGTGCGCGACGACGCTCGCCCCCAGCGCGGTGAGGACAAACGGCACCCAGATGAAGCGCGGTTCCCACAGCGCGATCGCGGAGCCAATGAATCCACCAAGGAGCATGAGCACGGAGCGGATGAGTGACTCGGTCGCGTAGACGTGGCGGAGTTCGGACCCGCGCCCTTCGCGAGTGAGCGCGTCCGCGATCCAGGCTGTGCCAGCTCCGGAGATGAAGGCGCTCCCGATCCCTATGAGCGCTTCGGCAAGCGCGGCTGTCCAGAAGCTGTACGCGAAGATGTACGCGAGTGCCCCCAGGGCGTAGAACACGCCACCGAGCTTGAGCGAGAACGCGCGCGAGCGTCCGTCCGCGAGCATGCCGGTGGGGAGTTCGGCGAGCATAATCACGGTCCAGAAGATGGCGTTGACCAGAGCGATCTCTCCCAGCGTCAGACCGATCCCCTGCAGGAAGGGCGTGTAGGCCGTCATGGTTGAAGCAATCCCGAGGGACTGGAGCGCGAAGAACAAGTAGTACGTACGTGCCGCGGACATAGAACCTCCTGGTTAGAACGTAAACAACCCGGTTTCCCGGGTTGTCTTTACTCTCGTTGAAAATCATCAATCAAGAATAGTGCTACCCGGGAAACAAAAGACGGTCGGCGTAACCGACGGCGAGCGTCTTGATCATTTCCTTGTGGGAGCGATTAGGTTGCATAGAACTCGATGGTAGCCGCAGGCTTTAGCCTGCGTTCGAACGTAGATACGGCGCAGGCTAAAGCCTGCG
>Ga0082335_1004148_pt1 | contig 22365 bp, 14 predicted proteins | sample Subgrocontami58m_FD_72375 | JGI IMG/M metagenome (GOLD analysis project Ga0082335, IMG submission 72375) | Subsurface groundwater microbial communities from S. Glens Falls, New York, USA - GMW37 contaminated, 5.8 m (SPADES assembly) (version 2) ...
CGCTTGCGCTTCAACTGCCGCGCGTTCGTTCGCGACCGACTCCGCAAGCCGCTCCCCTTCAGCACGCCGCACGGCCAATTCCGCCGCCTCGCGCTCGGCCTGGATCCGCAATTCAGCCTGACCTCGCGCTTCGGCCTCCGTGCGCGCGCGTGCAACCGCCGCTGCCTCCGCAACCCGCTCCGCTTTGGCGCGTTGCGCCGCCAACTCCGCGGCCTCACGTTCGGCCTCAAGCCGCGATTCAGCCTGATCCCGCGCTTTCATCTCCGCCTTCTCACGGCGTGCCATCTGGGCAATCGCTTCCTTCCCCGCAATCGCGCGCTGCTTCGCCTCCGCCACCGCCCGCTCGTCCGCCGCAGCGCGCTGCTTCGCACTCTCCTCCGCCGCACGTTCCGCTTCGTGCCGGCTCCGCGCCTGCGCGATCGCCGCTTGCTCCGCCTGCGCGCGCGCCTGCGCCAACGCCAGCGCTTCCTGCTCCTCATGCGCTCGCGCCTGCGCCGCCGCTTCCGCCTGCGCTTCCGCCGCGGTGCGTTCGCGCCCTGCTGCCTCCGCGACGCGCTCCGCTTCAGCGCGGCGCGCCGCCAATTTCGCAGCCTCCCCTTCCGCTTCGAGCCGTGATTCGTTCACCCGTCGCGCTTTCGTCTCCGCCTTCGCACGGCGCGCCGCTTGTGATGCCGCTTCCTTCTCGGCAAGCGCGCGTTCCCGCGCCAGCGCCAGGGATTCCTGCTCCGTTCGCTCTCGCGCAACGGCCGCAGCCTCGGCTTGCGCTTCGGCTTTTTGCCGGGCCCTTGTTTCCTCAAGCGCGCGTGCTTCCGCCGCGCTGCGCTCCTGCGCCGCACTCTGCGCTGCCCGCTCCGCATCGCGCCGCGCATTCGCTTGCGCCGTTGCATTCGATTCGGCTTCAGCGCGCTCCTGCGCGCGCGCGAGAGCCTCCTGTTCCGCACGTCCCCGCGCCTGCGCCGCAGTTTCCGCTTGCGCCTCGGCCTGCTGCCGCGCCGCCGCTTCCTCGAGTGCTCGCGCTTCCGCCGCGCCGCGCTCCTGCGCCGCCGCCTGCGCCCGCCGCTGCGCCGCCGCCCTCGCGACCGCCAACTCCGCCGCCTCGCGCTCGGCTTGCGCGCGCGCTGCGGCTTGCACCGCGGCCTCGCGCTCGGCCGATTCCCGCGCCATGGCTTCCTCGATCAGACCGCGCTCGGAATCGGCATTCCGGGGTTCGTTCCCGGATGCGGCCTCGTCAGCAGCGTCTGCACCGCCATGCCCGTCACGCGCACGCTCGCGCCGGGCCTGTGATGCACGCTTGATATCGTCGATCCATCTGCTCAAAGGACTCTCCCGTCAGATAACTTCAGGCAAACCCGGACAACCCTACATTAGCGCAAGTACCGGCCTTACCGCCATGCCTGAGCGCGTTCAATGACCGGATAGGGGTGGCACAGATTGCGACGCAGGCGCTGCGAAACGCCAAACGCCTCGTCGGTAGTCATGCGGGTGCGCCAGATGCGCACGATCTCGTGTTCAACGCGCCGGCGCGCGCCCGCTGCCGCGGTTTGCCGCGGACGCATTGACGCCCCGGCCAAAGCGTTCGAGCTGGTCGTCGACGCGCAGCGGCACTCCCTGCGTCTCATCGACCGGCCTGGCCGTCGGGATGGAAACCGGTGGCGCCGTCTGAACGGGCGCCGGCTGCGCCACCAACGGCTCAGCTGCGCGCTGTTCCGATACCGGCCACTCGAAACCATACCACGCTGCGACGCCAATCGCGGCCGCGATGACCACTGCGGTGCCCGCGACCATGCTTCCCCACGATAACCGGCGGTTAACCGGGGATTGCGCTACCGCCGTGTCCGCAATCGTCCTCCTGTGAGGCTTCGCGTCAGTGGATGGCGGCGCGGCATTTTGCGCCTCGCGCTGCGTCTGCACGGGTACCTGCGCCGCGATGGTGGGCTCCACGCGCGCAGCAACGCTGATCTGCGCCGCCTGCTCTGCGTCGCGCCGCTCGCTGGCCTGCGCATTCGCGCTCCTCTCGGCCGCGGCCCGCTCGTGCGCGAGCGCCAAAGCCTCCTGCTCCGAGTGTGCGCGCGCTTGTGCCGCCGCCTGGGCTTGCGCGTCCAGTTGTTGCCGTGCCGTGGTTTCCTCGAGTGCGCGCATCTCAGCCGCGCTGCGCTCCTGCGCCGCCGCCTGGGCTCGCCGTTCCGCTTCGGCACGCGCTGCGGCAAGCTTTGCCGCTTCGCGTTCGGCATGTTCGCGCAATGCCGCCTGCGCGGCGGTTTCGGAATCTGCTGCCGCGCGCTCGCCCGCCGCGGCCACCGCCAGTGCATCCGCCGCCGCTCGCCGGTGCGCGCTTTCTTCCGCTGCGCGCTCCGCCTCGCGGCGGGCACTCGCTTGCGCGCTCGCGCTCAGCTCAGCCTGGGCTCGCTCCTGCGCGAGCGCCAACGCCTCCTGCTCCGCGCGCGCGCGCGCCTGGGCCGCGGCTTCGGCTTGCGCTTCGGCCTGCTGCCGTGCCGTCGCCTCTTCGAGCGCGCGCGCTTCCGCCGCACTGCGCTCCCGCACTGCCGCCTCCGCACGCCGCTCCGCCTCCGCGCGCTCCACGGCCACCGCTGCCGCCCCGCGCTCGGCCTGCTCGCGCACGAGGGCCTGCGCCGCGGCTTCCTGGGCGGCCACCTCACGCGCCTGGGCTTCCTCGCTCAGACGGCGCTCGGCATCGCGCCGGGTTTCGGCCAACCGCTGCGCTTCGGCCTCCGCCTTTTCGCGATTCGCCGCCTGCGCGTTTGCTTCGCGTTCTGCTGCCGCGCGCTCCCGCGCCGCGGTCGCCGCCTGTATTTCAGCTTGCTGCCGTGCCAACGCTTCCGCGAGCGCGCGCGCCTCTGCCGCGCTGCGTGCCTGTGCCGCAGCCTCCGCCCGCCGCTCCGCCTCCGCGCGTTCCACCGCCACGGCTGCCGCTTCACGCTCGGCCTGCTCCCGCGCGCCCGCCTGCGCTGCAGCGTCCCGGGCGGCGGCTTCCTGTGCCTGCAATTCCTCGACGAGGCGGCGCTCGGCATCTCGCCGGGTTTCGGCCGAGCGTCGCGCTACCGTCTCCGCCTTTTCCCGGTTCGCAGCCTGCGCTGCCGCTTCGCGCACCGCCGCCGCGCGCTCCCGCGCCGCCGCTGCAGCCTGTTCATCCGCCGCGGCGCGCTGGTTCGCGATCTCTTCCGCGGCGCGCTCCGCCTCGCGGCGCGCGTTCGCCTGCGCACTCGCGCCGAGTTCCGCCTGCGCGCGCTCCTGCGCCCGCGTCAGCGCTTCCTGCTCCGCGCGGGCACGTGCCAGTGCCATCGCTTCGGCTTGCGCGTCGGCCTGCTGCCGCGCCGTGGTTTCCTCGACCGCCCGCGCTTCCGCCACGTTGCGCTCCTGCGCCGCGGCTTCCGCCCGCCGCTCCGCTTCGGCCCTCTCGACGGCGACCGTGGTGGCCGTACGCTCGGCCTCCGAGCGCGCGGCAGCCTGCGCTGCGGCCTCACGCGCCGCGGCCTCATGCGCCTGCGCCTCCTCAATCAGGCGGCGATCAGCGTCGCGCCGGGTCTCGGCCGAGCGCCGCGCTTTGGCCTCCGCCTTTTCCCGGCGCTCGGCCTGCGCCGCCGCCTCGCGTTCCGCCGCCGCGCGCTCCCGCGCCGCAGCCGCAGCCTGTGCCTCCGCTGTGGCGCGCTGATTCGCGCTCTTCTCAGCGGCGCGCTCCGCATCGCGCCGGGCAGTGACCTGCGCTTTCGCCGCGAGCTCGGCCTGGACCCGCTCATGCGCGAGCGCCAACGCTTCCTGCTCGAGGCGCGCGCGGGCGAGCGCCGCAGCTTCGGCCTGACTCTCCTCGAACGCGCGGGCTTCGGCGATGATGCGGCGCTCGGCGGCACTGGAAATTCCACCGGTCCCCTGCGGCCCGACCTGGCGCCGGGCAAAAGAGACACGCTTGATCTCGTCGAACAACTTGCTCAAATCACTCCCCCATCAAATGGCCGGAGGCAAACCCGTGCAACGATTCCGGATTCGACGCCGGAATCCCCCCGTTTCGAAGTCATACTTTAGCGCAAAAACCGGCATCGCCGCTACGCGGAATTGCAATGAACCCTCACGCCGCGACGAGTCGCGTTCCTTCCAGCAGCAACCGTACCGCTCCGCTTACCAGCAGCGCCATGCTTACCGACAACGCCACCGAGGACAATGCCTCTCGGTGGCCGATCGTCCTGAGCATGACTGCGAAGGTGGAAATGCAGGGAATGTAGAAGGTCAGGAACAGCAGCAGCGTCATGATCTGCACCCAATCCAGCAGCGTGCCGATCTCGAAGGTTCCAAGCGCCTGATAGATCATCAGCAGCGACAGCTCCTTGCGCAGGATGCCGAACAGGATGGGCACACCCAGCACTACCGGCAGTCCCAGCCACCACTTGGTGACCGGCGTCAACAGGGTATTGATCACCGCATCGGCGCCGACGTGGTTGAGCATCGCCAGCACCACGCTGCCGCCGACCAGGAGCGGCGTGACGATGGTGAGAATGTCGCTGGTCCGCGCCCAGGTTTCGGACAGCAATGCCCGCCATCGCGGCAGCGCGTAGGTCGGAATATCCTGTACTACGCCAGGGCCGAACTCACGATGGTACCGCGCCAGCAGGCGGCCCATGACCGCGATCACGACGATAGTCAGCGCGAAGATGGCGAATACGCCGGTACCGCCCAGATATTTACCGGCCAGTGCAAGGATGATGGCGGAACGCGCCGAACACGGGACGAACGTAATCAGCACCGAGGCAATGATGCGCTCCCGACCGCTGGTGACCTTCGCCGCGGCCGAGATGGCCGGAACATTGCAGCCAAGCCCGGTCAGAAAGGGTACGGCGACGACGCCATGCAGGCCGATCTTATGAAAACCGCGGTCGACGACGAAAGCGATGCGCTGCATTACGCCGGCCTCTTCCAGCGCCACCAGCAACAGCACCAGCGGAATCATGTAGGGCACGACGATGCCGACCAATCCGATCAGGCCATCCACGACCGCGCGGCCGACGACTTCACCAGTCGAATGCGGCTGCCAGTCGGCGACCAGTGTTACCAAGCGTGCCGCCGTCATCGAGTCGAGCCATGCGCTGACTTCGAACACCACGAAGAGCACCGCGGCAAACACCGCGAGGCTGCCGATCAGACCCCACTGCGGATGCAGGAACAGCTCATCGAGCCAGTAACGCCAGCCGCGGCCCTCGTGCGGCGCGCCCATCCGCGTGGCGGCCTCGAACAAAGTGGCCGCACGGTGATGACGGTCGGCATGCAGTTCCTCTTCGAGCGGCCGGGGGAGTTTCTGTTCGGCCTCGGCGCGCAATCGCTCCAGTTCCGGCAGCAGCTCCGGGAAGTGTTGGCGCAATTCATCCTGGAAATAACGATCACCCGCCGCGAACCGCATCAGGAGCAGCGGGTGCGGCACGTGGAACGCCGCGTTGATCTCCGGACGGTTCAGGGCCTGACTCAAGTGCTGCAGACTGTCGCCGATGTGCTTGCTGGCCGGTTGCGGCAGCGGACAGGCGGCCTCGCGCACCGCAGCCACGGCGGTGGCGAACAGCTCCGAAATGCCCTGACCTTTCAGCGCCACGGTCGGCACCACCGCCACGCCCAACAACTTGCTCAAGGCCTTGACGTTGATGTGCAGACCTTTCTCCCAGGCCGCATCCATCATGTTCAAGGCGATCACCAGGGGCCGGCCCAGACCGCTCAGCTCCAGCGTGAGTTCCAGATGGCTTTCGAGGCTGGTGGCATCGACCACCTGAATGATCAGGTCCGGCGGCGCGAAAGGCGCAGGAGGGCCGTCCGGCTCGTGCACCGATACGGGCGGGCGCTCGTCGCCCCACAGCAGATATTTCAGCGCGGCCAGATCATCCTCGGCCAGGCGATGCAGCGACTGGATGCTCGGCAGGTCGATGACGCTCGCCTCGTCGAAGCCGATTTGAACAATGCACTCGCCGTAAACGCGGTGCGTTCCGGTCAGCTCTCCGGTATGAGGTGAAGTACTCGACACCGCGCTGAAGAGAGTGCTCTTGCCCGCGTTTGGCATGCCCACCAGCGCGATGCGCAGGCGCCGCTCGCCACGGAACAGGGGCGTGCGCAGCGGGACCGTGGATTCGATCATCGGCATCTGCAGAGTGTAGCGCAGGTGCCCCGCCTGCATTCGTTCATCCCGAACCAGGCGTTGGACGACATTGTAGGATGGGTGAAGCGCAGCGATCCCCATCATACGAGCAGCGTGTCGCCAGGTGCCCCCTCACCCTAGCCCTCTCCCGCCAGGGGAGAGGGAACCTTCTACCGAAAACCTTCGGCGCGCTTGAGCAGCTCTTCGAGTCCCGGCTCGTTCGGATTGCGCGGCTTGCCGGGGTGGATGATCGCGACCTGGCAACTCTCAGCGGCTTCGACGAGCTGGCGGTAAGTGCCGGCGTTCGGATCCGCAATATGCGCCTGCTTGTTCTCGTCGTAGGCGAACATCTTGTTGTTGATTGTTGTGCACTCGTTGCACGTCGTGCACCGCGCGCTTTCGATGTAGGCGTCGTCGGTCGAAGGCGCCGCTTCCGGTTCGGCGGGTGCGGCTGCAGCCGCGGGAGCCGCCGCGGACGCAGCGGCCTGGCCCGCTGCCGCCGGCGCAGGCTGCGGCGCGGCAACCGCAGCGGCTTTCTGCTCCTGCGCCTCCCACGCTTTGCGTGCGCGCGCGAGCAGGAGATCCGCGTGCGAGTTGTGGATGCCGCCCAGTTCCTGCAGGCTGTGCCACGCGTCGCGGCAGCGCTGGGCCGCCCGCACGAGCTTGTCGTCGACGAGCACTTTCTGCAGCAGGTTCTCGCGGTCGACCATCAGGATGCAGGGGACTTTTTCCGGCATGCCCTGCACTTCATGACCCAGACTCTCGCCGACCGGGATCAGGCTGCCGTTCCATTTCGCGCGCGGCACCCGCGCAAGGTGTTTGGCAAAGCGGCGGTCGCAGGCGACGAAATCGATCAGCGTAAAAGCGACGTCGGTCGCGACGCGCTGGTGATTTTCATCCTCGTACGCAAAGCGCTGAACCGGCCAGTCGGAATCGACCTGGGAATTCGCTTCGAGCGAGAAACGCGCCGCCCAGTTCGCCCCCGCGGCCGGATCGTAGGTAAAGGCCGGGAACGCGCGCGACTCCATCGCCGCCGCGGCGTTCAGGTACGGCGGAAGGTCACCGGTTTTGCCGCCCGCGCCCGAGTACACGCTGAACAGCGCCGGCCCCGTGCCGGCAAGTCCCCTGAGTACGCGCTCGCGGAACTGGTAGAGATGCGAGCCGCTCACCTGCAGCACGTAAACGTCGTTGAGCCCGATCGCCATGTTGGCAAGCTGCTTGCTGCGCAGACCGAATGCGAGGTGCGCATCGCCGCCGACCCCCGAATCGTCGAGGATGTCATCGGTCTGCACCAGCACCTTCATCGGCAGCCCCGCGGAAAGAATTTCCATCAGCGTGTCGTTTTCGGCGCCCTGCAAGCGTGCCGCGCCCACGCACACCAGGTAGTCCGGGAACCGTGCCATATCCTGCGCGTCGAGGCCGTCCGCGCCGAACTCCGCGAACAGCGCATCGTGCCGGGCTTCGCTGTACTGCGCCTCGATTTCGAGTTCGGCAATCGCAATCGCCCTCGCCAATTCGACCGCCTTGGGAAGCCGCTCGCGATATGCGGCGAGAGCGCTGGCGCAGTTGTCGAAGAGAAACGGGTACGGCTGCACGCCCCCCGCCGCCGTGTCGGTTCCCGGTGGCGCGCTAAAAAACCGCTGCGACTTGAGAGCAGTGAGCAGTTGTTCGATGCGCCGGCGCCGGCCCGCGGGCAGCGCGGCATCGGCCGAGGACTTGCCGAGTATGCGCGACATCGCGACGAAGTCGAACACCTCCGCATGTGCCGCACCGACCGCGGCCTTCAGACTGTCCGCGCTGCGTCCGGCCTTGGAGTGGGCGAAGTCGACCCGCAGAATGTCCGAGAGTTTCTGGATCAGCCTGCCGAGGTCCTCGCGGGCCCGGCGCGATTTCGCTTCCTGCACTGCCGCCCAGGCGTGTGTGAGCAGCCGCGTCGGCGTCGTCTTGCCGCAGTCGACGACGTTGCCGTCGACCTTGAGCGCGGCGCGCGCGCGCTTCAAACTATCCCTGAGCAGGTCATCGCCTTGCGCCGCCAGCTGGTTCGCCGCCTTGTTCCACAGCGCCGCGAGCGAGCCACTCGCGCCCGCCGCAACCGCCGCGCGGATTTTTTGCTCGAGCCGCAGCGCGTGCCGGGTCAGGCGGTCGCCGTCGTCGCCCTGCGCGATCTCGTGCACCACGGCGTCGACGATACCCGAGAGGGATTGCACGCAGGTGCGGTCGGCGGGCGTGTCGCTGACCAGCACGAGCGGAAAATCGTAGCGCAACCGGGTGAGGTCGCGGTATCCGGCGAGCAACGCCGGCCGCAGGTCGAACTGATCGACCGCTTCGAGCCCCGCGCCGGGCCTTCTGCCGGTCAGATGAAATGCCACGTGTTCCTGAAGTCCCGCTTCCATATCCATGTCCGATTCCTGTGCCGTTGCGTCACGCCGCCGGCCGCATGGGCGCGTCCGCGTCCTGCGGCCACACCGTGAACTTGTCGAATTCCGCGTTGAGCCCCTGTTCGATCATTTCGGTCGTCCGCAACTGTCCGGCGTGCCGCACTTCCTCGTAGCAGGGGACTTCCGGGTTGTGATAGAGGATGCCCACGGGGATCGGGTCGGTGCCCGACGCGATTTCGCGCGCGCGGTTGAGGTCCGACGGATCGTGCGTCACCTGGTTTTTGTAGACCTTGGCCAGCGTCGGGCTGAGAGGAAGTCCGCGCTCGTGATTGACGAGCAGGATGCGGTTCGGATCGTGCATCCACGGCTCGAACATGGTGGGCAGCCATTCCGGACAACGCTGGACGATGCGCACAAACGAGAAGCCCTTGTGATGATAGGCCGCCGAGATAATCGCGTAGAGCGCCTCCGGAATCCAGTCGACCGCCTGCGCGACGAAGGAGACGTTCTGCACGCCGAGCGTGACGGTGAGCGGATTGAGCGCCTCGAGATAGGAGCCGCGCGGCGTGGTGTTGCTTTTGGTGCCGATTGGAGAAGTCGGCGAGGCCTGCATCTTCGTCAGGCCGTAGATCTGGTTGTCGTGCAGCAGCACCGTCAGGTTCATGTTGTAGCGAATCGCGTGGATCCAGTGCGCAGCACCTATGCTGCAGCAGTCGCCGTCGCCGGTGTTGACGAACACGGTCAGGTCCGGCCGCGCCATCTTGACGCCTTCGGCGACCGGCAGCGCGCGCCCGTGGATGCCGTGGAAACCATAGGTCTTCATGTAATGCGGAAAGCGGCTCGAGCAGCCGATCCCGGACACGAACATCGTTTTCTCGGGGCGCAGATCTTCATCGCGGCACAGCCGCTGCACGGCGGTCAGGATCGCGTTGTCGCCGCAACCCGTGCACCAGCGCGGCACGCCGCTCTGGTAATCCTCGAGCTCGTGGTGCTCCTCGTACATCCGGAGCAGGCATTCGGTGGCGGCCATGTTCATGATTTTTTCGCCTTTGCTGACTTTTGCTGCAACTTGTCACGGATCACGCGGCAGATGGTGGAGGGCTTGATCGGCTGGCCCCGCACTTCGCTCCAGCAGTCGACGTCAACCAGGTAGCGCGAGCGCAGCAGCAGCGCCAGCGCCGAATAGCGGCGGTTGTTTTCGTCGATGATCTCGTCCTCCGGACTATCGCACCAGTTGCTCTCGATGGTCATCACCCGCTTGAAACGCTGCATCGCCTCCTTGATCCCGGGCGGCAGCGGCTGCAGGAACCGCAGATGCATGGACGACACTTTCGCGCCTTCCGCGCGCACGATCCCGACCGCTTCCTCGATCGCGCCCTTGTTGCTGCCCCAGCCGATGATGAGCAGGTCGCCCGACTTGTCACCGAAGACGGGCGGCGCCTTGAGCGTTTTCTGCAGCGCCGCGAGCTTCAGGCTGCGGGCGCGCAGGCTTTCCTCGTTGATCTCTGGATCGTAGGCGACGTGGCTCTGGCGGTCGTGCGCGAGCCCCGTCAGCGTGTGCATGCCGTTGGGCTGGCCCGGGATGAAGCGGCGGGCAAGCCCGGTCGTCGCATCCCAGTCGTACGGCTTCGCGCCGGCGGGAATCGCGCTCTGGTCGATCGGCGGCGCGACCCACGTTGCGCTGAAGTGCGGCCGTGGAAATGGCTGCTGCGACGACCCCAGATTGGCGTCGGTCAGCACCACCACCACCATATTGAAGGTTTCGGCGATCTTGCGCGCGGTGATGATCGAATAGAAGCAATCTTCAATCGTGCTCGCCGCCATCACGACCTTCGGCGCATCGCCATGGCTGCCGAAGATCGCAGCCAGGGCATCACCCTGCTCCGCTTTCGTCGGCTGACCGGTGCTCGGACCGCCGCGCTGGACGTTGACGACGACCAGCGGGATCTCGCCCATGACCGCAAGCCCGATTGCCTCCTGCTTGAGCGAATAGCCGGGTCCCGAAGTAATCGTTACGGCGCATTTTCCGGCGTACGACGCGCCGACCGCAAACGAGCACGCCGCGATCTCGTCCTCCGCCTGGTGGACGATGCCGCCGACCTTCTCGAAGATCTCGGCGAGGTAATGCGACGCCGAGGTTGCCGGCGTGATCGGATACATCGCGCAGATTTCCATGCCCGACGCGAGCACGCCGAGCGCCAACGCCGTGTTGCCGTTGACCACGATCTGCGGCTCTTTCGAGCGCACCCCCGGAATGCTGTATTTGAAGTCGAGGTTGGCTTCCGCCCACTGGTGGCCCGCCTCGAGCAGCATGACGTTCGGCTTGACGGCTTCCGCGTGCTTCTTGCCGAACGTGAGCGCGATCTGCTCGCGCGCCAGCTGCAGGTCAAGACTGTAGATGCTGCACAGCATGCCCAGCGCGAACATGTTCTTGCCGCGCCGGGCGTCACTGACCAGCGTCAGGCATTCGCGCTCCATCGGGATCTCGTACACCCGGTAGCCCGCCTTGACGAGCTCGTCGTGGGTCTTGATGTAAGACGCTGCAATCGCCGCATCCCTGTCATCCCGCCACATGCTTTCCAGCAGGATGATGCAATCGGGGCTGAGTTCGCCGGCGCGCACCCGGCCGAGCAGCACCTGCTCATTGAACGCGACCACCAGGTTGGTGGCGTCGCCGCCGTTGCTGATGGGGCCCGCGCCGATGCGGATGCGATTGCCGCTCGCGCCGGCGACGCTGCGCGCCGGCGGGCGGATTTCGGCGGGGATGATCTCGACGGTCCAGATGCCGTTGCCCATTTTCGCGGCGATCGAACCCAGCGTCTGGCCGCAGCGCTGCGCGCCTTCGCCGGAATCGCTGATCACCTCGACGATGTGCTCTTTCAGCACCGTGGCGGCTTTGGCGGAAGCAGGCGCAACCGCCTGCATGCGTGCCGGCTTAACCGGCTCTTTAAGGGAAGTGTCGTTCATGGTTTTGCCGTAGCCGCGACGCGCACGCGCGCGAAGTTGCGTTCTCTCAGGTCGATTCCAAACAGTTTGTGGGTGCTGTCCCTGCCTTCGGCCGCGTAGGGCAAATCGATATCGCGGATGCCGAGGTAGGCCTTCATGCTGCGCGCAGCCTTGCGGCCCGCGCCCATCGCTTCGATCACGGTCGCAGCCCCGGTCACGATATCGCCGCCGGCGAAAACACCGGCCACGGATGTGGCGAGATTTTCGTCAGCCTCGATGTAGCCGCGCTTGTTGAGCTTCAGCTTCGAGGTCTGCCCCATGATCGGATTCGCGTTGGTGCCGATCGCGAACACCACGAGATCGGTTTCGAAATCATGCTCGCTGCCCGCGACCGGCACGGGGCGCCGCCGGCCCGAATCGTCGGGCTCGCCGAGCTCCATGCGGATGCAGCGCATGCCGCGCACGCCGCCTTTGCCGTCGTCGAGCACCGCCACCGGATTAGTAAGCCAATGGAACTCGACGCCCTCTTCCTCCGCGTGATGAACTTCCTCGGCGCGGGCCGGACATTCGGTGCGCGAACGGCGATAGATACAATAGACTTTCTCGGCGCCGAGCCTGAGACAAACACGCATCGCATCCATCGCCGTGTTGCCCGCGCCGATCACCGCCACCCGGTGGCCGAGCGGCAGCGGCGTATCGTAATTCGGAAACTCTTTTGCGCGCATCAGGTTGCAGCGCGTCAGCAGTTCGTTGGCCGACAACACGCCGTTCAGCGAATCGCCCGGAATGCCGAGCATCGAAGGATAGCCGGCGCCGGTGCCGATGAACACCGCGTCATAGCCCATCTCGTCGATCATCTGCTCGATGGTGAAGAGCCGCCCGACCAGCGTATTGCACTCGAATTTGACGCCCAGCTTGCGCAGGTTGTTGACTTCGGCGTCGATCACTTCGTTCGGCAGGCGAAAATCCGGAATTCCGTAGCGCAGCACGCCTCCCGGTTGATGAAACGCTTCAAAAACCGTGACGTCGCACCCGGCTTTCGCCATGTCGGCCGCGCACGCCACACCCGCGGGACCGGAGCCGACGATGCCGATCCTGAAGTCGTTGGGCTCGATGTACGGGATGGTGACCCAGCCCTCCGCGATCGCCTTGTCGCCAACCCAGCGCTCGAGGCGCCCGATTGCCACCGGTTCCAGCGACTCGCCCACGGTGCACACCCCCTCGCACTGGCTTTCCTGCGGGCACACCCTGCCGCAGATCGCCGGCAGCAGGTTGGTGTCGGTGAGCACATCGTAGGCGCCGCGGTAATCCTTTTGAGTGAGCTTCTGGATGAAGCCGGGGATATCGATGCCGACCGGACAGCCGGCTACGCACGGCTGTTCCGGACACAGCAGGCAGCGCTCAGCTTCATTCAGCGCATCTTCGACGCGAAACCCGCACGCGACTTCCGTGAAATTGTTGACCCGCTCGCCCGGTTCCTGCTCGCGCATCGGAGTGCGCTGCTGCGGAATGGTGCGTATGGTTTTTTTCTTTGCCATCTTGTTTCCCTAGCCTCCTCGCGCATCGTCAAACGGATCGGGCAGTCCCAATGGATCGCCGCCCGCGGCCAGCACTTCAGGCGCAACCTCCGCCATCATGAACGCGGGCGCGACATGGACCTGTTCGCGCATGCGGCAACTCGCCGACCAGCGTTCGAGCGCAACTTTTTCTTCCTTGGTAAAACGCTTCAGGCGCATCATCAGGTCGTCGAAATCGACTTTGTGGCCGTCGAAGTCGGGCCCGTCGACGCACGCGAACTTCACCTGATCGCCGAGTTTCACACGGCAGCCGCCGCACATGCCGGTGCCGTCCACCATCAGCGGATTCAGGCTGACGATGGTCTTGATGTTGTGGGGCCGCGTCGCTTCGGCGCAGCCTTTCATCATGACCGGCGGACCGATCGCGACGAACTCATCGATATCGGAGTGTTTCTGGATCGCCAGCTTGATGCCCTCGGTGATCATGCCCTTGATCCCCGCCGACCCGTCGTCCGTGCAGATGATGAATTCATCGCAGAACGATTTGAACTTCTCTTCCCAGAAGACCAGCTTTTTGGTGCGGAATCCGACGATGCCGATCACGTAAGCGCCGGCCTCCTTGAAAGCGCGCGCGTGCGGAAAAATCGGCGCGACACCCAGGCCGCCGCCGACGCACGCCACCTTCTTGACCTTGTCGAAATGGCTCGGGATGCCCATCGGGCCGGTAATCGCATAAAGCGCGGTGCCGACCTTGCACGCCTGCTGCATCTCCCGCGTCGTTTTCCCGACCGCCTGGATCACCAGCGTGATCGTGCCCTTTTTGCGGTCGAAATCCGCAATGGTCAGCGGAATGCGCTCGCCGTGTTCGTGCAGCATGACGATGACGAACTGGCCCGCCCGCGCCGCTTTGGCCATCAGGGGGTGGTAGCACTCCAGCAGATACGTTACATCCGAAAAATCCTCCCGCGTGACAATCTCGAACCTGGACATCGGACTTGCGTTCACATCGATCCCCCATTCATATCGGGCAGCCTCCGGCGGCCCGTCGTCTGTTGCGGTACCGGCGCCCTTTCCGGGCAACGAAAATCAGTTCTCGGGCTTGAATGTAGTGTTTTCGTCCGGCCCGATTATTGATTTAGCGCAAAGATTCGTGGGTTTCGAGGAGTTTGTGACGGCCGACAGCGGAGTATCACGCTTGCTAAAGCCACGTTTTTCCACTGAAATTCTGGTGTAGTGACGAAGGGACGGGATAAACTTCGAAGCGTAGTCATGAAAGCAAATCCAAACACAGTCTGGCATCCCGTAAGCGTGACCCGCAGCGAGCGCGAGCGCCGCAACGGGCATCGCGCCGTGGTGCTGTGGTTCACCGGTTTGCCGAGCGCGGGCAAATCCACGCTCGCGCACGCGGTCGAGCAGCAGTTGTTCGCGCAGGGCTGCCGCAGCTACGTGCTCGATGGCGACAACGTGCGGCATGGGCTGTGCGCGGACCTGGGGTTTTCCGTGGCCGAGCGCGCCGAGAACGTGCGGCGCATCGGTGAGCTGGCGCGCCTGCTGGTCGAGGCCGGCACCATCACGCTCGCGGCCTTCATCTCGCCGTACGCAGCCGATCGCGCCCGGTTGCGAAGCATGTTTGCACGCGGCGACTTTCTCGAAATCTACTGCGAGTGCCCAGTCGCGGTGTGCGAAGCGCGCGATCCGAAAGGCATGTACCAGCGTGCCCGCGCCGGCGAGATCGCCGGCTTCACCGGTGTGTCAGCGCCTTACGAGGTCCCCGAGCGCCCGGAGCTCACCGTGAACACGGCCCAGCACCCGCTCGATGCGTGCGTCGCACAGGTGCTGGCGCTTGCGCGCAAAGCCATCGCTCTGGGTTAGCAGGACGCCCGCGCGACTCACTGAAAATACATTCCGCCGTTCACCAGATAGCATTGGCCAGTGATGAAGCCGGCATCCTCGCTCGCGAGGTAAACCATCAGCGACACCACTTCCTGCGGCTTGCCCATGCGGCGGATCGGCTGCGCGGGACGCAGCGGTCTGGAATTCTGGAAAGCATCGCGCTCGACGTCGATGGTACCGGGCCCGATGCAGTTGGCGGTGATTTCGTGCTCGGCAAACTCGCGCGCCACGCCGCGCGTGAAGCCGATGATCCCGAGCTTGGCCATGGCCTTCGTCACGCCCGCGCCGAGGAACGGCGCAATGCCGGAAAAATTGATGATGCGGCCCCAGCGCTGACTGACCATCAGCGGCAGCACGGCGCGGCAGATATTGCGCGGACCGCCGAGATTGACTTCGAAGTTGCGCTCCCACGCCTCGTCCGACTCGTTGAGAAAAGCGCCTTCCGTGCCGCGGTACACCGCGTTGTTGAGCGCGACATGGACCGAGCCAAGTTCGTCGCTCACGTTTTTCACGAAGGCAGCGACCGCTGCAGCGTCGGCTACGTCGCAGCGCTCGGCGACCACCTTCACGCCCAGCGCGCGCGCCTCCGCCGCGACCTGCTCCAGCTCTTTCATCTTGGCGCTGGTGCAGATCGCGAGATTCGCGCCCTCGCGCGCAAAAGCAAGCGCCGCGAGCCGGCCCATGTTGCGGCTGGCGCCGGTAATCAGCACGGTCCTGCCTTTGAGTCCAGTGTCCATGAATTCCTGCCTTACCTTTTTACCCGCGGCTTCCGGGTGCCGGGAGAAGACTTCGACTCATCCGGGACCATGATCTGCGTCTGGGTAACGATCGCAACCGCGCGCCCGTCCGGATTTCTGATCGTCGTCTGCCATACGGTTGTGGTGCGGCCGATGTGCAGCGGAATCGAAACGGCAGAAAGCACCGGCCCCCGTCCCGCGGCAAAAAAGTTGGTCTTCGACTCGATCGTTCCGCCGCGATGCCGCGGCGGCCGATTGGCCACCGCCCCCGCCGCACCGAGCACATCGGCAAACGCCATGATGGCGCCGCCGTTGACTTTGCCGGTTTCGTTGAGATGCATCGGCTTGATGGGCAGCTCGCCGATCACCTTCTCGCGGGTGAGTGAGAGAATGCGCACGCCGAGCGCGCGCGGCATGCCGCCCTTCATCACCGGGCTGACTTTGGCCGTCCTGACCGCCTTGCCTGCACGGGACTTCATATACGCTCCCAAATAAGAAATCGATGACGCGCATCCTAACAACGGCGACCCGGCCCGGCAATGGCCGGCTGCCGGACGTTGCTCGCGCTCAAGGTTGATTTCACGCCGCAAAGCGGACAAAATGAACGCCGCAGGCAGGATTTTACGCGTCTATCAAAAAACCAACGGAGGAAAAATGAAAATCAGCAAGTTTATCGTGCTCGCGCTCGCGACCTGTTTCAGCGGCGCATCTGCATTCGCGGCGGACGTCGCCAAGAATTATCCCGACCGCCCGATCCGCCTGCTCGTACCAAACGGGCCAGGCAGCGCCGTGGACACCCTGACCCGCATCGTCGCCGCGAAGCTCGGTGACGTGCTCGGCCAGCAGATCGTGGTGGACAACCGCGCCGGCGCCGGCGGCATCATCGGCATGGAACTCGCCAAGAATGCAACGCCGGACGGCTACACGCTGATCAGCGCAACCACAGCGGCATCGACCATCGCCAGACTGCTTCTGAAGAACCCCACCTTCCATCCCGTGAACGACTACGACTATGTCGGACAGTTCGCAGTCACGCTCAACGTGCTGGTGGTCTATCCCAAACTGCAGGTCAAATCCGTGAAGGAGTTGATCGCTTACGCCAAGAGCGGCAAGCAGCCGTTCAATATGGCCTCCGCCGGCGTCGGCTCGCAAAGCCACCTTTCAGGCGCATACTTCCAGCAGGCTGCCGGGATCAAATCGCTCCACGTGCCGTACAAGGGCGGCGGCCCGTCGAGCGGCTCGGTGGCGGCCGGCGAATCCCAGTGGACGCTCATACCCGCGCCGGCGGCGATGGGGCACATCAGCGCCGGACGTCTGCTCCCGCTCGCCCACACGCTGCCCAGGCGCACGCCGCTGCTCCCGACGATTCCCCCGATCTCCGACACGATACCGGGCTTTGACTACACCGGCTGGATGGGCTTCTTCGTACCGAAGAACACGCCCAAAGCGATTGCCTCCAAGATACAGGCAGCGGTGGTGAAGGCCATGGAGACGCCCGAGGTCAAAAAGGGCATGGCCTATCAGGCCACCGAAATCGTCGTCCGCGGTCCGGCCGAGTTTCGCAAGGCGGTGCAGGAATCGATGGTCGAGAACGAGAAACTGGTGAGATCGATCGGGCTGACGGCCAACTAACCGGCAAAGCGGCAGGGCGCCGGGTTAACGGTCAAGTGACGTTGCCCGGCACCGGCGCTGCCGGCGGGAAATATTCGACGACGGGAATTTCGATGACGCTCGGGCCATCGGCCGCCAGCGCCCCGGTTACGGTATCGGCAATCTCGTCGGGCCGCGTCACGTAGTATCCGCGCGCCCCGTAGACCTCCGCCAGGCGGTCGAAGCGCGGATTGTCGAGATCCACGCCGATATAACGTTGCTCGTAGAACCGCTGCTGCTGGTGTTTTTCGGCGCCATGACAGCGGTTGTTGAGCACGATGCTGACCAAGGGTATCTTCTTGCGCACGGCAGTGTTGATCTCCTGCGAGGTGTACAGGAAACCGCCGTCGCCTTGTATGCTCACCGCGGGGCGGTCGGGCCGTCCGAGCTTGGTGCCGAGGCCAACACAGTAGCCCATCCCCAGGCCGCCGTGACCGGAGTAGTTGAAAAAAGTGCGCGGCAGTTCGAAGTTGAGGCGATCGTAGCTCAGTCCGGGCGCGACTCCCGCATCGATGGTCACCATGCAATCGCGCGGCAGCGCCTTGCGCAACTCCGGGAAAACCCGCTGCGGCATCATCGGATCGCCGCTCAGCGCGAGTTCGGTTTGCAGCCGCGCCTGGCGGCGCGTGGCGAGTTTTTCTATTTCGGCGCGCCATGCCGCGTTGGGACGTCCCAGCGGGCACGCCTGGCGCAGCGCGGCGAGCAATTGCTGCCCCACCGCTTTGGCGTCTCCCGAAATTCCGACAGCCACCGGATAGTTGCGCCCGATTTCCTGCGGGTCGATGTTGACTTGCACGATGCGCGTCTGCGGATTGATGACGCTGTTATCCCAGAACGTCGTGCCCTGATTCAGGCGCGCCCCCAGCGCGAGGATGACGTCGGCACGGTGGATGGCTTCCGCGGTTTCGCCCGAACCTCTCCGGCCCGGCGTGCCGATGAAAAGACGATGGCTGTTGGGTACGACGTCGTTGTGCCCGTACGCAGGGACAAGCGCCATGTCGAGCAATTCCGCAAGCGCGACCGCTTCAGCGCTCGCCTCGGAGTCGACGACTCCGCCGCCCGCGAGCAGCAACGGCCGCTGCGCCTTTGCGAGCAGCGCCACCGCCTGCTGAATGGCCTGCGGGTCGCCCGGTGTGCGGATGTTGACTGCACGGTAAGTCTGCGGTGACCGGGGTTCCCCGTCGAGAGTCTGGCCCTCCAGAAGATCGCGTGGGATGTCGAGCAGCACCGGGCCCTGCTTCCCGGAAAGCGCCATGCGAAAGGCATCGTGTATCAGTTCCGGAATGCGCTCGGTCTTGTGGACCTGCCGCGCCATATGGGTCACCGGCTTGAACATGTTGACGAGGTCGAACGCCTGGGCGCCATCGCGTTCGATATGATCGCGGGAAACGTCCCCGGCGATGACGATGACCGGTGCACGCCCCTTGTAAGCCAGCGCGATCCCGGTCATCAGGTTGATCGTTCCCGGCCCGGAAGTGGTAATGCACACGGTCGGCTTTCCCGAGGCGCGCGCGTAGCCATAGGCCATGAACGCCGCGCCTTCTTCGTGCCGCGTGTCGATAAAGTGTATGTCGCTTCTGCCGTACATCTCGGTGATGATGGTGTTGGTGGTCGTGCCCACCACGCCGAAGGTGTACTCGACACCCTCCGCCCGCAACGCTTCAACGACCGCCAGTCCGGCTTTCATCCGTGCCATGGGTTTACCTACCTTCTGCAAAATGTTGTTCGGGCCGGGGTCCGGCGGGATTGCGCAATGGCGCGTATTTTACGATATCCGCCGCGCCGCCGGCCGATCAGGCCGACAATTTCCCGAGGCAGCACTTCTTGTACTTGCGGCCGCTGCCGCAGGGACAGAGGTCGTTGCGCCCCGCCTGGCGCGCGACCTGCGTATCCTCGGCACGCAGCTCACGCATGAAGCGCTCCATCGCCTCCGGTGACTGCCTCGCCACCGCCATTTTCTGCAGGTACGGGGCGCTGTAGCTGAAGAACTTTTTCAGGCCCGCGCACAGATAGTTCAGGCCGGCTTCGCCATCCGGGGTCAGGATGAAACGGTCCTTGGGGCATCCGCCATTGCACAGCCTGAGGACCTCGCACTCGCGGCAGTAGCGCGGCAGGGTGTCGCGCTTGTTGCGTCCGAACTGACGCAGCTCGGGGTGTTCCAGCAATTCCACCAGTGGCGTTGCGCGGATATTCCCGAGACGGTGCTCGCGGTCGACGAAATGGTCGCATGAAAACATGTCCCCGTTATGTTCGACGACCACGACATCGCCGCAGGTTTCCCGCCACACGCACAGCGCGTGCTCCATGCCGAGGAATGGCCGCGCCGCTTCGTCGAAGTTCTGCACGCCGATGCGGCCGATGTCGTGCTTGATCCACTCGTTGAATACGGTGCACAGAAAAGTCCCGTAGGCTTCCGCCGGCACGCTTTGCGCGTTGATGCCGTGCTCCGCGGTGCGCCTCACCAGCGGCAGGAACTGCAGGTATTCGACCCCGAGGTCCTTGAAGAAACGGTAGACCGCCGTCGGCTGCCGCACGTTGAGGTTATGCACGACGCATAGCACATCGGTTGATACCCGGTGCTGCTGCAGCAGCCGGAATGCCTGTATTACCTGCTTGTGGGTGGCTTTATCGCCCTTGGTCACGCGGTAGTGGTCGTGGAGCTCTTTCGGTCCGTCGATGCTCAGCCCGACGTAGAACTTTTCGGCTGCAAGGAAGCGGCCCCACTCGTCGTCGAGCAGCGTGCCGTTGGTCTGGATGCCGTTGAGGATCTCGCGCCCCGCGGGCCGGTGCTTGCGCTGCAGTTCGACGATCCGCCTGAAGTAATCGAGTCCCAGTACAGTCGGCTCGCCGCCGTGCCATGAAAACAGGATCGCTTCGCGCGGAGCCGCCGCGATGTGCTGGACGATGTAGCTCTCGAGCAGATCGTCGGCCATCCGAAACGCGCTGGCGTGCGGATAGAGGTCCTTTTTTTCGAGGTAATAGCAGTAGCCGCAGTCCAGATTGCAGACCGCACCTATCGGCTTCACCATCACCTGGAATTCGCGCGTTGCGGTAACCATTGATTGCCCCCTGCCCTCGTCGCGGTATATTAAACTAACCTGAAAGGAGATTCCGATGAAACTGGTGACTTTCGAAATGCGCGACGGCGCACGGCACATTGGCGCGCTGCTGGCCGACGGGCAAACCCTCGTCGATTTCACCGCGTCGGACCGCGCGCCGCACCTGGGCGACATGCTCGCGCTGATCGATGGCGGCGATGCCGCGCTTGCGCAGGCGCGCGAACTTGTCGCCCGGCCGCGTGTGGTGCGCAAGCTTGCCGAAGTGAAGCTGCTCGCGCCGGTACCGGAGCCGCGCCAGATGCGGGATTTCCTGATTTTCGAGCAGCACATCCGGCAGGCTCGCGCCACGCGCAACCGGCTGGCAGCCGATGGACAACCGACCGATCCGGCGCAGATCAAGCTGCCGCGGGTCTGGTACGAGGAGCCAATTTATTACAAGTGCAACCGCTTCACGGTGGTCGGCACCGGCGCGGACGTCGTGATGCCCGGCTATACCCAACAGCTCGACTACGAGCTCGAATTCGGTTTCTTCCTCGGCCGGCGCGGCAAAAATATCCGCCGCGAAGACGCGCGCGGCCACATTTTCGGCTACTGCATGTTCAACGACTTCAGCGCCCGCGACCAGCAGACGCGCGAGATGCAGGGCATGCTCGGCCCGACCAAAGGCAAGGACTTCGACACCGGCAACGCGATGGGCCCGTGGCTGGTGACTGCCGACGAAATGCCGGATCCCTACGCGCTCACCATGGTGGCGCGGGTCAACGGCGAAGAACGCTCGCGCGGCATGAGCGGCACGATGCACCACAAGTTCGAGGACATCCTCGTGCACGTGTCGAGGGACGAGACCGTCTATCCCGGCGAGTTCTTCGGCTCGGGGACGGTCGGCAACGGCAGCGGGATGGAATTCAACCGCTACCTCAAAGTTGGCGACGTGGTGGAACTCGAAATCGACGGGCTGGGCGTGCTGCGCAACCGCGTTGTGGCGCCAATGTAATCGCACTCAGGCGCCGAAGCGCTTGAGTGCCGCCTCGTCGAACTTGAGGCCGAGGCCGGGCTTGTCCGGCACGGCGAGTTCGCCATTCACGGGCACCGGGACCTCTTCGAACAACCTGGCCGACCATGGCATGTACTCGACCGTGAGTCCATGCGGAATGGCGGCAATCAGATGCACGTGGATTTCGGGCAGCAGGTGGCTCACCACCGGCAGGTTGTACGCTTCCGCCATCCCGGCGATCTTGAGCCATTGCGTGATGCCGCCCGCGCGCACCAGGTCAATCATCACGATATCGACCGAGCGCGCTTCCAGCATGTGACGGAACGGCACCGCGCCGTAAACGTATTCGCCGCCGGCCACCGGCGTGTCGAGCGCGTCCGCAACGCGCGCCATGCCCGGGTAATCGTCGTGCGCAACGACGTCTTCCAGCCAGAACAAATGGTACTGCTCGACGCGCTTGCCGATTGAAATCGCCTGGCGCACGTCCCAGCGCTGGTTGATGTCGCACATCAGGTCGATGTTGTCGCCGACCGCTTCGCGGATCACGCGGATGCGCTCGACTTCGCGACCGGGCGAGGTGTCGCCCGGCAGCGCAAGCTGCGTCTTCATTTGCCTGAATCCGTTCGCGACGAGCTTCTGCCCGGCCTTGGCGACGTGCTCGAGCGAAAACCCGCGCATCAGCGCGCCGCTGGCGTAAGTCGGCACGCGCTCGCGGCATCCGCCCACGAGTTTCGAGAGCGGCAGGTTGAGTGCCTTGCCCCTGATATCCCACAGCGCGATATCGATGGCCGAGAGCGCGAGCGTGAAGATGCCGCCGGGGCCGCAATTGCCGGCCGCGGCGCGCAGCTTGCTGATGATCGCCTCGGTCCGGAGCGGGTCTTCGCCGACGGCGAGCGCGCCGAGCGCATCGACCGCGGCCGCGAGCGCGCCGGTCAGCGCGGCGCCGAAAAACGTCACGCCGATGCCTTCGATGCCTGCGTCGGTTCCGACCTGCAGCGCGACGAAGTCACGTGTCGCGCCCGCAACCGCGGGCCCGCCGGCAAGCGGCTCGTCGGCGGGCAGCCCCC
>Ga0082335_1004150_pt1 | contig 22345 bp, 24 predicted proteins | sample Subgrocontami58m_FD_72375 | JGI IMG/M metagenome (GOLD analysis project Ga0082335, IMG submission 72375) | Subsurface groundwater microbial communities from S. Glens Falls, New York, USA - GMW37 contaminated, 5.8 m (SPADES assembly) (version 2) ...
TGACACAAGATGGAAGTCCGTATGATAATGCCGTTGCAGAACGAATTAACGGAATACTGAAAGATGAGTTTTATTGTGATGAAAAGTTTGATAATTTTGAACAAGTGAAAAAACATGTTGAGCAATCGATAATGATCTACAATAATAAGAGACCTCATTTAAGTTGTTCGATGTTAACACCCAGAGAAATGCATCAGCAGAATACGCTAACAGTTAAAAAATGGAATAAAAAAACCTCTCTCCTACGGAGAGAGGTAAACTAAATAACAGTCAACCTATTTCAGGACGAGACAGTCTGGTCGTAGCTTTTGTTATCGGCATTGGATTCGGATTTACACTCGAACGTGGCGGATTTGGAAATGCCAGAATTTTAGCAGCACAATTTTATTTCTATAACATGCGCGTACTTAAAGTAATGTTCACTGCAATAGTAACTGCAATGTTAGGATTATTTTATTTCTCATGGATTGGATGGTTGGATCTTTCACTTGTTTACATTGGCGATACATACATTCTTCCGCAAATAATTGGCGGATTGTTTTTAGGAATGGGATTTGTAATTGGCGGTTATTGCCCGGGTACATCCGTTGTTTCAGCTTCTACCGGAAGAACTGACGGAATGATCTATTTGATTGGAATCTTCTTCGGTGTTTTTGTTTTTGGAGAAATGTTTCCATTACTGGAAGGATTTTATAATTCAACAAATATGGGAAGAGTAACTCTACCTGAATTTCTCGGACTCTCTCACGGAATGGTTGTCTTCTTAGTTGTTGCTATGGCGCTTAGTGCATTTGCCGCGGCAGAATGGGGAGAGAAAGTTTTAGCAAAGAAAAGCGGCAGAGGTGTTGAATGAAAGAATGGTTCTTAAAACTTAGTTCAGCAAAAAAACTTGCTCTCATTGCCGGTTTACTTGGCATTCTCGCATTCATTATAGGAACTACATCGGATAAAAATAAAATTTATATAAATGCCAAAGAGATGGCGCTTTCTACTGTAGAAGATCAAGATAAAGTAGATCAGTTAACTCTTGCTGATTGGCTTATTAAAGAGCAAGCGGATTTTACTCTTATTGATCTGAGAAGTGAAAAGGAATATTCCGATTACAACATACCAACATCAATCAATATTAAGATGGAAGATTTACTCGGTTCGGATCTGATGCGGAATCAAAAAATTATTCTTTACAGTGATGATGATATAACTTCTGCGCAAGCATGGTTTGTACTGAAAAGCAGTAATTATAAAGGTGTATATATTTTAAAAAGTGGAATAAACGGATGGAAGAAAGAGATTCTCTTTCCGACACTCGCTGTTAACGCTACACCGGAACAATCTTCAACATTCGAAAAAATAAAACAGATCAGTTTACACTTTGGCGGAACTCCGCAGTTAGCAACAGCCGAACAAACAACGAGTACAGCAGTATCTGTAAAACCAACTACACCTTCGTTACCTAAACTAACAGTTCCGGCTTCAGGTAGTAAAGCTGTAAAGAAAAAGAAAGAAGGGTGTTAATTCCTCTTTCAAACTCATTTTTAAATCCCGGATTACAAATAATGGACCGGGATTTTAAATAAGACAGATGATGTTCTTATCTCACAATTAAGAAAATTTATTTTTTAATTCCTACTGATGAAAACGATAAATTAGTTTATACCCATATTTCACATAAAAAATTAATACTCACCGCTGGCAGAAAAGTTGATACTCACCAGTATCAACAATTAAAAAAGACATCAAATGAATATAATAGTGATGAACAACAGTAATTCAATTCCAAATTATACTATAAGTAATGCAGCCAGATTACTTCACATTTCAGTTCATACATTAAGAATGTATGAACGCGAAGGGTTGATCATTCCTTTTAAGAAAGAAAGCAATCAAAGACTTTATTCTGAAAAAGATCTCGAAAGAATTCGATGCATAAGAAAAGTATTAAATGAAGATAAAATTGGAATTGAGGGAGTTAGAAAACTTCTATCACTAATTCCGTGCTGGGGTATTGTAAACTGTCCTGCTAAAGAAAGGAAGGATTGTAAAGCATACATAGGTTATTCCAAACCTTGTTGGATGATGAAACATAAAAACAATGTTTGTGAAAATAAAAATTGCCGGGATTGTGAAGTCTATTCTTCGTTTGGCAATTGTGAAAGTATTAAAGATAAACTGAAGGAACTAATAATAGGTGCTAATTAATAAATATATAAATAGGAATTAAGATGAAAAAACTTCTCATACTTGGGGCGGGAACTGCCGGAACCATGATGCTGAACAAACTCCATCCTGCTCTCAATAAAGACGAATGGCAGATTACAATTATTGATCAACATGAAACGCATTATTATCAACCCGGGTTTCTTTTCATTCCTTTCGGAATTTATTCATGCAAGGATGTAATTAAACCGAAGAGAGATTTTTTTCCTCCGGGAACAAATGTTGTAAAATCAGAGATAGAAAAAATTGAACCGAATGATAATCGTGTCCTTCTCAAGAATGGTCAGGTGCTTGGTTATGATTACTTAATTATCGCAACCGGTTCAAAAATAGATCCGTCGGAAACTGAAGGAATGCAAGACGGTTTATGGCATAAAAACATTTTCGATTTTTATACAGTAGAAGGCGCATGTGCATTGGCAAATTATTTCAAACATTGGGAAGGTGGAAAGCTTGTTGTTAACATTTCCGAGATGCCAATTAAATGTCCGGTCGCTCCGCTTGAATTCGTTTTTCTTGCAGACTGGTATTTCACGGAAAGGGGAATTCGTGATAAAGTAGATATTCATTTTGTAACACCCCTACCTGGCGCTTTTACTAAACCAAAAGCATCGGCAATACTTGGCGACTTTCTTGATAAGAAAAACATCAAATTAACTACGGACTTCAATATCTCGCGCGTTGATAACGAAAACAAAAAAATAATTTCGTGGGATGAAAAAGAAGTTGAATTCGATGTATTAGTTACCATCCCAACTAATAAAGGTGACGAAGTAATTGAGAGAAGCGGAATGGGTGATGAACTCAACTTCATACCAACAGACAAGCAAACTTTAATGGCAGATGGATATAAAAATATTTTTGTAATCGGCGATGCAACAAATCTTCCAAGTTCAAAAGCAGGATCAGTTGCACATTTTCAAGCAGATATCTTGTTTGAAAATTTTATTGATGTTGTTAATGGGTATGAACCGAAAGCTAAATTTGATGGACACGCAAATTGTTTTATTGAATCCGGTTTCGGCAAAGGAATTTTAATTGACTTTAATTATGATACTGAACCGTTGCCCGGTAAATTTCCTTTACCCGGTGTTGGTCCGTTCTCTCTTCTTGAGGAAACAAAAATGAATCACTACGGCAAAATTATGTTCCGCTGGATGTACTGGAATTTTCTCTTAAAGGGAGTAGAATTACCGATCGAGGCAAATATGACAATGGCAGGCAAGAGGTTATAAATGGAAGAAAAAAAATTACAAACTCAAATTGATGTTCTTAATTCAAAACTCGATATCATACTTGAAGAGATTGAATTTCAAAAACGCCAACGCCGGGAAATAGATGATCTGAAAGACGACCTTATGAGAGTAGGAAAAGATATATATGAAACTGCTGTTGAAGAGTTAGATCAAATTCATGATTATGTGAATACAAGAGACATTCTTCATTTCGGTAAGTACATGCTGAGAAACGTTAACACAATAGGCAAAGTCATTCAGCAATTGGAAAGCACTAAAGATTTTCTAAAGGATGCTTCGCCTCTTATACGGGAATATATTATTGATTTCATGGCTAAGCTGGATGAGTTTGACCGCAAAGGATATTTTGAATTTATTAAAGAATCACAAAATGTTGTTGATAAAGTTGTTACATCATTCACCAAAGATGATATAAAAGCTTTGGGTGATAACGTTGTTACAATTCTAAATACTGTGAAAAATTTAACCCAACCCGATATGCTGCATACTATTAATAATGCTCTTAACGTTTATAAGCAGCTTGATATCGTAGTTAGTAAAGATGTTTCAATTATAAAATTAATGAAAGAATTAAATACACCCGAAGTAAAAAGAGGACTTGCATTTGCGATTCAGTTTTTAAAAAATATTGCAAATCCTCAAGAACAATATTCAACAGAAAATAAAACATTAAACAAATCAATTAATTAGAAGGAGTAATGAAATGGCAGCAAAAGAATATGCCGGGAAGATGATTGATCTTGATGCTGATAGCAACATGGTAAATCTTAATGATTGGAATGAAGAAATTGCGAAAGCGTTAGCTGTAGAAGAAGGAATTAGTTTAACAGATCGTCACTGGACTGTCATTAATTACATGAGAAAGGAATTCCAAATTAAAGGTGATGCACCTTCAATCAGAAAACTTACTAAAGAGAGCGGGGTAGAAACTAAAGAACTTTACTCTTTATTCCCGGGCGGACCGGCAAAAAAAGCAGCACGTATAGCTGGATTACCAAAACCAAAAGGTTGTATTTAATTAAAGGAGAAATGAAAAATGGAAGAACCAATCAAAAAAGTATCTATCGTTGTTTCAAAAGGATCGCTTGAAGGTATTTATCCTGGTCTGATTATGGCTAATGGTGCAAGGATGGAAGGAATGGAAGCAACTTTGTTTTTTACATTCTTCGGGTTGCACGCAGTTATTGAAAAAAAGATGGACAAAATTAAAGTCGCTACTGTTGGTAATCCGGCTATGTGTGTCCCTTCAGCAATGGGTCCGGGACTGCCAACATGGATGGGAGCTATTCCGGGAATGTCATGGTTTGCTACAAGTATGATGAAAAAGGAAATGGAGAAATTAGATATCCCTCCAGTAAGAGAATTTATTACAATGATTCACGATGCGGGATGCGAAATTTACGGTTGTAAAGCCACCGTTGATATGTTCCATCTTACCAAAAAAGATTTTTGCCCCGAAGTTGATGATATAATTTCTGTTGGACAGTTCTATGAAAAATCAGCCAGTGCTCAAATTATTTTCACATAAGAATTAATTACAATATTAACCGGAGAATCAAAATGAAGTTAAATGTAAAATATTTTTTTACAATAATTCTCTTTTCTTTTGTAACAATAAACGCTTCCGATCATGGAATGTATCTTCATGTTGTATCAAATATTAAAGGCGATATCAATAAAGTAGGTGAAGATCTAAAAACAATATTGCAATCCTCCGGATTAAACATTCTTAATTACACGGAAATTGCAACCCCGGAAATCGTTCGGCAAAAGAAAGATGAACAATGTGGTTTCAAAGCAAAATTAATTTTGTGCAGTTCAAATGAATTTACAAAAATGATAACAGCACGGGGAAACAAATATTTAGTTGCAGCTTTTCTTAGGATAGGTCTTTATGAAACTCAAAATGGAATTCAGATTGTAATAGCAGATCCTGAAACTATAAACCGTGTTGTATTTAATGACTTGTGGGAAAACGGAAAAGAGAACGAATACAATCAAGTTGTTGCAAAGACAAAAGAATTTAAATCAAATCTTGTAAATACAATTCATTCCATTAGCATTGGTAACAAAATTGAAAAAGCGCTCGAACCAATCCGCAGCGACGAAGATTTACGTGAATCTTCACGCGATATGTTTATGATGGTTGGCAAGATGACTTTCTTCAACGATGAAGATCAATTTCCTTTGATCTATTCGCGCAATAATAACGAAGGAAGAAAAGGGTTGGAGAGATTGATTGATGAAATGAAAAACAATCTCAAAAATTTCAAACCGGTTAAAGATGATGTGGAATACCGATATGTTGCATCACCGGAGGTTTTGAAATGGAGAATTATTGGGCAAGTTTATTCTCCCGATTCTTCATCGGTGGTTCTTGGAATTACAAGACCGCAAACAGAAGGACTGTCATTTCATATTGCCGGATCAAAACGCGAGACAAATGAAAATAAATGTCCGGGTATCGATCACTTGGTCGCTTATCCCATTGAAGTTATGATCACACAAGAAGATGGCCAGCTTAATGTTTTCACTGCTAGAGAAATGTTCAGAATGGATATGTATTTCTGGGATGCGGGCAAGATGGCTTTTATGAATCACATGAGTATGCCGGCGGTGTTGGATGAATCAATTGGAATTGCATTATTAGGTAAAGAGTTCAAAAAATAATTGCTCGTTCTTAAAGAAGTTACACTCACAAAAATAAAGGAGTATTAAAATGAAGCTGTTCACAAAATCAATTTTATTAATCATGTTATTTGTTTCTCTAACTCAGGCACAAATCGGAACACGTATGGTCGGTTTCGATGCTAGATCAATGGGCAGAGCAGGCACATCTATAGGAACATTTGACAGTCCTGTTCTTATGATGACCAACCCTGCAGGAATTTCTTTCTTAAATCACTCGGGTGTAGATGTAAATTTTTCTTTAATGTTTCCGACACTTCATTTCAAAAATAATTTAAATAATGTTGACGGAGATAAAAATATTTTTCCGTTACCTGGCGCAAGCTATGTTCACAAATCAGAAAGTAATTTTACCTGGGGAGTTGGATTCTTCACAGCAGGCGGCATGGGCGCAGACTTCAAACTGAAACACGCACTATATGGTACAACTTTGCAAGATTATCATTCAAAACTTGCTTCTATGCAGGGCGGTGTTTCGGCAGCCTATAAATTCAGCGAAAATTTTTCTGTTGGCGTAAGTGCACATATGGTTTATAGTATGTTAGAATTCTCAATGCCTTATTCACTCGATCCTTTAATGATGAAAGGTATTGCTATGCCGGGAATGACTTTTGGTCAAATGTTTGCTGCACCACCTACAGCAGGTGGATTTGGTTATGATGAAGTTACAGCAGCTGCAAAGATGAATGACCTTACTGCAATTGGTTTTAATGGTAAGATTGGATTTGCATATAAAGTGAACGACCAACTTTCGTTCGGATTGAGCTATACACTTCCAACATCACTAACATACACCAAAGGTAAAGCAGCTATGGATATGACTGCTCAATTAAATGATGCGTTTGGAAAAGCAGTTCAAGGTGCAATGATGCAAGGAATGACACAAGCTCAGGCTCAAGCTGCAGTGATGGCTCAGTTTACCGGGTTAGGAATTGATATGACGAAAGGTGTAATAGCAAGTTATGACTTGGATGTTGATCTTAAATTTCCACAATCATTCGGATTTGGTGTTTCTTATGTAGCTACAGATGACTTAAAACTATCTGCCGATTTAGAATATTTGAATTGGGAAAAAGCATTCGATAAAATGTCATTGAAATTATCAAATGGTACAAGTGTAAATGTAAACAAATTAATGGGTGCTGCAGCTTTCAATATTGATTTTCCGATGAATTGGAAAAACTCTTTGCTTGTTAAAGTTGGCGGCGAATATAATGCTAGTAAAGATTTAACGTTAAGACTTGGTTATGCATTTGGAAGTAATCCTGTTCCGGATGCAACAATATTCCCGGTATTTCCAGCAATTGTAGAAAATCATATTACTGCCGGTGCAAGTTATCAAGCAACATCACAAATCATGATTCATGCTGCTATGGAAATGGCGCTTAATAATTCTATGCCAGCAAGTAAAACAAGTTTAATTGCAAATGAATATGATAGCAGTACAAGTGATCTTTCAACAATGTTGATACATATTGGATTTAGTTATTCTTTTTAAGAATTAAGAGCATTAACAAGAGCATGAGCATGAATTTTCTTGCTCGTGCTCTTGATCTTAATCTTGATTTAATTTGATCAACTCATATTTATTTTCCAACATGTAGTGCTCAATAAATTTTTCCAATACAGAATCTCGTACTACACATAAAACATTTCCATTCAGTTCATTAACTTGATTAAAAATTTTTGAAACAGCCGGTTCCAATCCTTTTCCTTCCAATTCGAGAGGACCGATTTCATCAATAATTAACCAATCTAATTTTTTCTCTAAACAATCAAGCAAAATGTTTTGTGTCCAATCAAAAACGCTTTTACGGAATTTGTACTTTCCTATTATTATTAATTCATTCTCAGGTTGAGTTTCCGTTGCTTCTAATATTTTAAGTGTGCGTGAACCGATGGAATAAATGAATCTTTTCTCATCAATTACCGGCTGAAGGACACCATCAATATTTTTTTTACCCGCAGTCCATTGCATCAGCTTTGTAGTTTTACCGGATTTTATTTCACCGGTTAGTATGTAGATTTTCTTAATCGGTTGGTTCATAAGTTAGTAAGGCAGCTAATGAGTCTGATAAAAATTGTCTAATTCTTGATATGCCCTTTAAATGGTCTGTCTTTTTCCAGCAATAATTTATTGTTAATCTAAAACCCGGGAATAATTCTGTAATCTGATCAATCTCGGAAGCATATCTGAATTTATTTTTCTCAATTATTTTTTTGAAATATTTAATAATGAAAGGAGAAACTATCGAAAACCAAACAAATGTTATAATCAATGATCTTATGATCATAAATAAAATGTCTAATGTTTTTACCTTACTTAACTGTGGCGAGAAATAAGAGATGATCATTGTTATGATGGAAATTGCAAGCAAGACTATACCCGAAGGTTTGTACCACCAGTATTTTTTCCTTTTTTTCTTTTTCTCTTTAAATAATTCTTCATGCTGATTTAATAAAAAATATTTTTGATCAAGTAAATCTGATTTTTTAAGCAAATTATTTTGTAAACCGGCAGCTTTTATACCAATAAATATTCCGGATAGTATATGAATACCGCAATAAATCGAAATTAAAATGTAACTAAAGTTTAACGACGGGTGTAAATTGATAACTCCGATTTGATCTAAAACATATTTAATAAATACATCTATTGCTTTCCACAACGAAGTTCCAAAAAGGACTGTGAGCACAATTAGCTTTTGCAGCGATGCAAATGTTAATGAAAGAAATCCGAGAATAACTGCAGCAGCTTTTTGATAACTTATTAATGAAAAAAGAATATATCCTAAAACTCCTTGTAATATGACAGCGAAATATGCCGTCAAAGGTGTATATGGACTAACTATTGCCTTAACTAAAATTACCAGAAGAGTAGATTTTAATATTTGAGTTTTATTATTTGAGGAATTAGCAATTAGCGTAATAAAAATAATTGCCGCCCCGCCGATAAATATTCCGGTAAAAGGAACTTTCAAGGCGTGAAGAATTCCACCAAGTGCCGCCTCACTAAAACCCCAAAGAGCAGTTACTTTTCTAACATCAATTTTCTTAGTAGAAGGAATATGTGTTGAAGTATCAGATCTCAAAAAATTATTTACCTTTCTTTTTATCAAGAATGTCATCCATCCAGCTCATAACAGCCATTGCAGAAGGGAACCCGATTGTTGGAATTGATAATAATGCAATTTGGCGAATTTCTTTTTTTGTAAGTTTAGCTTTAATTGCTTTTCTAACTTGAGCATGAACCGCACCTTCCATTCTTGCACCTGCGGCTAACGATAATTTAACTAATACCCGTTCTCTTTCATTTAACGCACCATTCTTATGAACAGCATCACCCAATGTTTCGTATGCAACAGCGATCTCAGGGTAATCTTTCAAAAATCTTTCAAATCTTTTAGGAAGTACTGACATTTCTTGATTCCTCTTTATTAAAAATACGAATGCAAATTAACCGAAATTTATTGCAGCTGCAATTAGATGAATATTACAAAATAAGTTGTTTATAATTTTGTAAAATTATTCTCAACTGATTTTTGTATTTTTAAGTTGAATTAGATAAGGAAAATTATTGAAAGTTCTTGTAACAGGTGGAGCGGGATATATTGGTTCACATTTTGTAAAGCTTCTATTAGAAAAAGGATACCAGCCGATTATTCTTGATAACTTATCAAGAGGGCATAAAGAAGCCATACCTAATAATGTTCATTTTGAAGATATTGATCTTCTTGATGCCGGATCACTTTCTTATTTCATACAAACTCAAATACCGAGCGCTGTTGTACATTTTGCTGCTTTTGCTTATGTCGGCGAATCAGTTGAACATCCGGAAAGATATTATCAAAACAATGTTGTTGGTAGTTTTAACTTGATTAAACTTTGTGCGGAAAATGGGGTAAAGAATTTTGTTTTTTCTTCCACTTGTTCTATTTACGGTAACCCTGCCAAAATACCAATTTCAGAAGATCAGCCATCACTGCCGATAAATCCTTACGCAAATACGAAATTAATGATCGAAACATTGCTAAAAGATTTTGAAGTTTCATCCGGTCTCAAAAGTATTTCACTACGCTATTTCAACGCAGCAGGAGCCGATCCCTCCGGTTTAATAGGCGAAAGCCACAATCCGGAACCGCATCTGATTCCAATTGTATTAGAGACTGCACAATCAAAAAGAAAAAAAGTTTTTGTTAATGGAAATGATTACAGTACTTCAGATGGAACTTGTATTCGGGATTATATCCATGTAAATGATTTAGCTGATGCACATTTGAAATCATTAGAGTATTTGATTAACGGTGGTAAATCAAATGTTATTAATTTAGGTACCGGTAAAGGAAATTCAGTTCTTGAGATTATTGAAAAAGCAAAAGCAATTACAAAAAAAGAAATTCTATTCGAAGTTGTTTCAAGAAGAGCAGGCGACCCTGCTGTACTTGTTGCAGATAATAAAAAAGCTAAAGATTTATTAGGATGGTCGCCAAAATATTCAATCGAAGAAATTATAGAAACGGCATGGAAGTGGCACTCAAATCCAAAATATTGAGGTAAAGATTGCAGTTCGAAAAAACATTTATTGAAGGACTATTATTAGTAAAGCCGGATGTGTATCCGGACGACCGAGGATATTTCTTCGAATCATTTAACAAAAAGAAATTTTCTGACGGTGGAATTAATGATTCTTTTGTTCAGGATAATATTTCAAAATCTGTTAAAGGAACTGTACGCGGACTGCATTATCAAATCGGAGAATATGCACAAGGAAAATTATGCAGTGTTGTAGTCGGGAAAGTATTAGATGTTGCTGTTGATATCCGTTTCGGTTCGCCTACTTTCGGAAAATATTATTCGGTTGAGTTGAGTGAGGAAAATAAAAATCAACTTTGGATACCGCCCGGATTTGCACATGGATTTTCCGTACTATCTGATATTGCTATCTTCAGTTACAAATGCACATCGCTTTACAATAAACAAAGTGAACGAGCAATTCTTTTCAACGATCCTGATCTGAATATCAACTGGAAAATTTCTAATCCAATTGTTTCTCAAAAAGATTTACAAGCAAGATCATTCAAAGAGATAGAAAAAGATTTTCTTTATTAAAAAAACTACAAGGGGATAAAATGAATCTTTCTGTAATAGGAACCGGTTATGTAGGACTTGTGAGCGGAACTTGTTTTGCTGAAATGGGAAATAAAGTTATCTGCGTTGATAATAACAATGACAAGTTGGACAAATTGAAAAAGGGAATTGTGCCGATTTATGAACCCGGATTGGAAATATTATTTTATCGTAATATCGAGAAGAAAAGATTAACATTTACGAACGATCTTAAAAAAGCTGTTCTAGAATCTGAGATTATTATGCTTTGCCTTCCTACGCCTCAAGGCGAAGACGGTTCTGCTGATCTAAAATATGTATTTGAAGTAGCCGATGAGATAGGAAAGATATTGAAAGGCGCAGATGCAAGTGATTTCAAAATAATAGTTAATAAAAGTACCGTTACTGTAGGAACATCAAAAGCAGTAACAAAAATAATTGAAAAACACGGTGTAAATAATTTTGAAGTAGTTTCTAATCCGGAATTTTTACGGGAAGGATTTGCTGTTGATGATTTTATGAAACCGGATCGAATTGTTGTAGGTGCACACTCTCAAAAAGTTTTTGATCGAATGCGTACTCTTTATGAACCATTTGTTCGTCAAGGTAATCCCATCTTTGAAATGAATCCCGAAAGCTCGGAAGTAACTAAGTATGCGGCAAACTCCTACTTAGCTATGCGTATAACTTATATGAACGAACTGGCAAATTTTTGTGAAGCAGTTGGGGCGGATGTTGAAATGGTTCGTAAAGGAATGGGTTCGGATACAAGGATAGGAAAAAGATTTTTATTTCCAGGCATCGGTTATGGCGGCTCTTGTTTTCCTAAAGACGTGAAGGCGCTTATCAAAACCAGCGAAGATAATAATTCACCGATCAGACTTCTTAAAGTTGTTGATGAAGCGAACAAACTTCAAAAACTCATTCTTGTAAAGAAAATCTTAAAGCATTTCGATCGAAATATTAAAGGGAAAAAATTTGCTGTTTGGGGATTAGCATTCAAACCAAACACAGACGATATGCGCGAAGCACCTTCAATCTATATTATTAAAGAGTTAATACGACTTGGCGCTAAAGTTTCTGCTTATGATCCTGCAGCGATTGAAAACGCAAAATTTTATTTAGATGAAATTCTTGATTACTCTCCGGATCAATATAGTACGTTACAAGATGCCGATGCGTTGTTAATTTTAACCGAGTGGAATGAGTTCAGGAATCCGGATTTAAATCGCATAAAAACCGATTTAAAATCCCCGGTCATTTTTGACGGACGGAATGTTTTTGAAATTAATAAGATGGAAGAATTAGGATTTACTTATTACAGCATAGGAAGAAGAACTGTAACAAGTTAATTCTGAGGAGTCCCGATAAAATCGGGACGACGAAGAATCTCTCACCACTAAATGGAGATTCTTCGTTCATGCTGAAGCATAAACTCAGAATGATTTATGAGTTTAGCACTCGTTCATAATACTCTACATACTTCGGAACAATTAAATTCTTGTCAAAATTCTTTACTGCACGATCGCGGGAATTTTTTGAAAATGATTTATATCTCTTCTCGTTTGTCAAAAGTTCAACAGCATACTTAGCCATTCTATCAATATCACCAATCTCTGCAATATATCCGGTTTCATTATGAATATTGAGTTCGGGCAATCCTCCTACGGATGAACTGACTACAGGAACTCCACATGCCATTGCCTCTAATGCGGATAAACCAAAACTTTCCGATTGCGACGGCATTAAAAATATATCAGCCGCATTTAAGATTTCTGCTAAACCGTCCTGTTTTCCTAAAAAGATAACATCTTTATGAATCTCAAGTTCTCGTGCCAATCTCTCGCATTCGGATCGGTCGGGTCCATCACCGACTAATACTAATTTAGCAGGGATTTCTTTTTTTACTTTTTCAAGAATTCTAATTGTATCGGCAACTCTTTTTACAAGGCGAAAGTTAGATGTGTGAACTAAGATCCTTTCTCCGTTTGGAGCAATATGCTTTCTAAATAGAACACTCTCTTCAGGTATGAACTTTTCTATATCAATAAAGTTGTAGATCACTTCAATATCTTTTTCGATGTTATAGTTTGTAAGAGTTTTTTCTTTTAAGAATCTTGAAACAGCTGTAACCCCGTCACTTTCTTCAATACTGAATTTTACCAGCGGCATAAAAGACGGTTCTAATCCAACAAGAGTAATATCAGTACCGTGAAGAGTTGTGATAAATTTTAAATTCTTATTAGATCGTCTTAAAACTTGTCTTGCAAGATATGCGCTAACTGCGTGGGGAATTGCGTAATGAACGTGCATCAAATCTAATTCTTCAAAATCAATTACTTCCAACATTTTACTGGTAAGGGCAAGATCATAAAGTGAATGCTCAAACAAAGGATAAGTACTAAGTTCTACTTCATGGAAAAAAACATTCTCAAAAAATTTATTTAGCCGATGCGGGATTGCATAACTGATAAAATGAACTTGGTGACCAAGAGAAGCCAGTGCTAATCCAAGCTCTGTAGCTACAACACCGCTGCCGCCGTATGTAGGGTAACATGTAATTCCGATCTTCATTAATTTTCTCTATTACTTATAAGATTAGTCTTGTTTATTTTTGTAACAATTAAAGTATAACACACAGTTCAAAATAAGCTAATTTTTTATCAATGAAAATTATACTAATCGGGCACTCAATTATAGATCATTTTGAAGGTACGGAAGAAAATAAATCTTTACCCGGTGGAATATTTTATTCAACCATCGGAATTAATTCCATAAAAAAATCAACTGATCAAATTTACCTTCTTACCGGATGGAATAGAAATTCGTTCCATCTATTCAAAGATCTTTATACAAAAGTGGATTTAGACCGGACAAACGAATTGGTTAATATGCCGGAAGTCTATCTAAGAGTTTCCGGTGAAACTGAAAGGGAAGAAGTTTATAAGAACATTTCTGATAATCTTTCAATTGATCATATTAAAGATTGGAATCTGTTTGATGGAATTTTAATAAATATGATAACCGGCTGTGATATTTCATTAGAACAAATAAAATTAATACGTAATAAATTTAGAGGTATTATTTATTTTGATGTACATACACTTTCGCGCGGAGTAGATAACAATTTGAAAAGAGAATTCAGACCAATTCCTAGAATTAAGGAATGGCTTTCCTGCATTGATATTTTACAGTGCAATGAAAGCGAACTTAAAACTATAGTTCAATATCAAAATGAAATTAGCAGTGCAGAAAAAATTTTATTCTTAGGCCCAAATATTTTAATCGTAACTAAAGGCGAGAGTGGAGCTCAAGTTTATTATCGAGTTAATGGAGAAGTAAAAAACATATTTGTTAATGCAATAGAAGTTTATTCTGCTAATAAAATCGGCTGTGGAGATATCTTTGGGGCGGTCTTCTTTTATACATATATTTCAACAAATGATATTCTTGTTTCATTAAACGCCGCTAACAAAGCTGGTGCAATTGCGGCATCGAGAAACGATTTAACAAGTCACCCGGAAATCGAATTAAATGATAGATAGTGATATAATAAAAAACAGAATATTAGTTATCGGTTCAAACGGAATGCTTGGTCAACGCATTACAGAGTTTTTTAATAACTCCTCTAAAGTTGAGTTAATGTGTGCATCGGCAGAAGAGGATTCTTTCATTTCAGGAGTTCAATACAAACAGTTAGATATCTCACAAAAAAATCAAGTAAGAGAAATAATTTTAGATTTCTTTCCGGATATAATTATTAACACCGCAGCTTTTACAAATGTAGATAAATCTGAAACCGAAAAAGAAACCGCATGGAAAATAAATGTGGGTGGAGTTGAAAACATTGCGTTATATTCCTGGACAGTTGATGCACATCTAATTCATTTTTCAACCGATTACATTTTCGATGGTAAAAACGGACCATACACGGAAGATGATAAACCCGATCCGATTGGTTATTACGGCAGGACAAAACTTGCTTCTGAAAATTCAATTCGTGCAAACGGAACTCGATTTTCAATTGTTCGAACAAATGTTTTATACGGACCAAGTAAATACGGTCGTCCGGATTTTGTAAAATGGGTAATTGACTCATTACAAAAAGGTGAGAAGATTCGCATAGTAACAGATCAAGTTGGTAACCCAACTTATATTGACGATCTCGTTAATGCAGTGAATAAAATCATCGAATTCAAGAAAGAAGGAATTTTTAATATTGGCGGACGCGAGATGATTTCGCGTTATGATTTTACTTTAAGAATCGCAAAGTATTTTGGTCTCGATGGTAAATTGATAGTTCCTATTCTGACAAAAGAATTAAATCAGCCGGCTGCTAGGCCATTAAAATCCGGATTAATTACAATAAAAGCAGAAACTGAGATTGGTTTTAAGGCACATACAATCGAAGAGACGTTTTCCTTAATGAAAATTGACTGGATGAATAATTATAATAAGAGCAATACAAGTTCGTTTTAGTATAAGAGCATCAGGTGTTTCCCGATACGGGTTTGTACTTCTTGCTGAGGTTTAGGAAGATACTCAATTGAACTCCGTTGGATGATTTTGGCTGGCTCATACCGAAGAATAATTTTTTTTGCTACATCAGATTAATATTTCGTTAAAGTCAATTTTCCCTTCGGAATTTTAACAAAACTATTTTAGATTGCAGCATTAAAAAATTGTTTTCCTTCCACCCTTCTATACCCGGAGGCGAATATGATTTCTCAACTTATTCAACCGGAAATCATTGACTTAATATCAAATAGACAGTTCACAGAATTAAAAGACGTTTTAATGGATTGGACACCAACTGATATTGCCGATCTTCTACTTTCATTGCCGGAAAATGAACAGGCAATTTTTTTCCGGCTTCTTCCTAAAGATCTTGCTGCCGATGTCTTTGAATATTTTGACGTTGATACTCAATTAAATTTAATTCAACTCCTCGGCAAAGAAGATGTTGCTTCTATTCTAAATGAAATGGCTGATGATGATAGAACTGCACTCTTTGAAGAAATTCCCCCGAACGTTGTTAGACAAATGCTGACTTACTTATCGCCGGAACAAAAAAAGATCAGCCAGCAATTACTTGGTTATCCGGAACATAGTGTGGGCAGATTAATGACTCCGGATTACATTGCCGTTAAAGAAAATTGGACTGTCCAACAAACACTTGATTACATACGCGCACACGGAAAAGACAGCGAAACCTTAAACGTAGTTTATGTTATTGACGACAAAGGGAAACTTATGGATGATGTTAGGATTAGAGAATTCTTATTATCACCTCTAGAAGTAAAAGTTAGCGAGTTAATGGATTTTAATTTTGTTTCATTAAAGGTAAATGATGATCAGGAAACTGCCGTTGAAATTTTCAAGAAGTACGATAAAATTGCTTTACCTGTAACTGATTCTAGCAGTGTTCTGGTTGGAATTGTTACAGTTGACGATGTATTAGATATTGCTGAAGAAGAAGCGACCGAAGACATTCAAAAGATAGCAGGCGTACAGGCTCTTGATGAACCATATCCTGATATAAGTCTTTTTGGAATGATTAAGAAGAGAGCAGGTTGGTTAAGTATTTTATTCTTTGGTGAAATGCTTACGGCTACTGCTATGGGATTTTTCGAAAACGAAATAGAACGTGCAGTTGTTCTTGCTCTATTTGTACCGCTTATTATTTCCAGCGGTGGAAATTCCGGCTCTCAAGCCGCAACTCTTGTTATTCGTGCTCTTGCATTAGGTGAAGTAAACTTAAAAAGTTGGTTCTTCATTTTTAAGAGAGAAATATTAACGGGATTGATTCTTGGCGTTATACTTGCGTCAATAGGATTTTTAAGAATTACTATTTGGCACTTTGGCGGTGGTTCTTATGGTCCGCAGTGGCTGCTTGTTGCTTTTACAGTAAGTTTCTCTTTGATAGGAGTCGTTTCCTGGGGAACGCTTATGGGTTCTATGCTTCCATTAATAATAAAAAAACTTGGCTTTGATCCGGCTGCCTCTTCGGCACCGTTTGTTGCAACTTTAGTTGACGTTACCGGGTTAATAATTTATTTCTCAGTTGCGTTACTAATTTTATTATAAAAGAAATGTATTTTATTTTTGATACAAGAAAATTAAAAATGAGGCTTTAATGGTTTCAGAACAATTTGAACTCTTTATTATCTTACTAAAACTTAAATCATATCTTGTAAGTTTAATAGATGATCCGGCAAATCCTTCGGAAAATTTCGAATACACAGAAGAATTTTTGCTTCGTAAATATCCCGAACACAAAGACGAAATTATTGATTTGTTGATAAGAAATAACATAACCAGCGACACTCAAATAGCATTTACTGAAAACATTCAGCAGAAGTTTAGAGAAATTGTTCTTGGGTCAGGGCAGTCGGAAAAATTAGCGAACATATTAGATAAATATCAGATAATGTCAATAAAAGAATCTTTAAACGATAAAACATTAGACGATCTAAAATTATCACGTGAACAAAAATCAAAGGAAATCATTTCTGTTTTATTACAGTTAGCACGTGTTTGGTCTCAAAGAAGTGCTATTGAAAATACAATAGAAGATTTTTCCATTCTTGATGAAGAAGATTTGATTCGTCCCGAAGAATTAGATAAACTTTATAAACTTGATCATATTACATCTGACTCTTTTGCTGCTATCTCAAAACTTACAAACATTTATCTTGAACAATTGATGGAGTATTATTTCAAATTTGGCGATGATGTATCACTCACACAATTTATTTCTATTTTTGAAGAGTTTAAGCAGATTGTATTAAAGCAGTATAAAGATTTATTTAAGGAACATGGGCTGGATCCTGATATAATAAAATAAAGGAACACATGAAATCAAAAATTGTTTTTATCAATTTAATTTGTTTAGTATTATTGTCATCATGCAGTATCTTTCAAAAGGATTCCTTTGAAGGGAAATGGGAATTAAAATTAAGCGGAGATCTTCAAGAAGTTTTTGAATTTGATATTTCCGTTAACAATGATTTCTCGTTCTCGAAAGATGTTTACTTTCAAGGAAATAGTTACGGTGTTACTATTCAAGGCAACGTTACAAAAGAAGGAGTTTTACAGGCTGACTTAATTGCAATGAGCCAGAAAATGGGTATTGTAGAGGGAACTCTAACGTATCAAAATGGTTCCGTTAAATGGGATGCGAGTTATGCCAGAGGAAATTGGACTGCTGTAAAAAAATAATTTAAAGTTCAAAAAAAAGCCCCGCCTCTAAAGCATTATTTAGAGAACGGGGCTTTTTCAATTTATTATGCTGCTTTATTTCTTTTCCATATGCTTTGCAGTTATCTCTACTCTTCTATTCTTAGCTCTATCTTTTGCAGTTTTATTTGGCGCAACAGGTTTTGATTCTCCAAATCCTTCTGCAGTAATTTTAGTATCACCCAGACCTTTCTTAACCAAATATTCTTTTACAATATTAACTCTCTTCACAGAAAGTTTTTGGTTGTACTTATCTGAGCCAATTGCATCTGCATGACCGCCAAGAGCAACTTTTGCATCGGTAAGTTTGCTGATAACATCGTAAGCATTATCAAGAATTTTCTTTTCAGATTTTGTCAAGCCGTGTTTGTTGAATCCAAAGTGGACATTGTCAAATGTCATTTCTTTTTCAACAACAGTAACTGGAATATCATCTTTAGGATCTAACGGATTAGTTCCGCGGTTAACTTCAACTCCATCATTTACAGTTCCTCCGTCAGTATCAACCTTCAACGGATCGGTTTTGTATTTCATTACTTCTTCACCGTCTTTTAATCCGTCGCCATCGGTATCAACATTCATCGGATTAGTTTTGAACATTGTAACTTCTTCACCATCTTTTAATCCGTCGCCGTCGGTATCAGAATTTAACGGATTAGTTTTGTATTTCATCAATTCATCATAATCATTAAGACCATCATTATCAGAATCAGCTTTGAGAGGATTGGTTTTATATTGAGAAATTTCTTCACCATCTTTCAATCCGTCTCCATCTGTATCAGCTTTATTAGGATCAGTATTAAATTGTTTTACTTCAGCGCCGTCTTGTAATCCATCGCCATCGGTATCAGCGTTGTTTGGATCTGTACCAAGTTCAAGCTCTTCGCGTTTAGTTAAACCGTCATGGTCTTTATCACTATTTAAGCTTTCGTTTGAAAAAGATAGACCAACACCGAGATTAATATAACCGTCATTTGTTCCTTTGATGCTGTAATAATTATAATTATCGGTAGTAGACCAGTTGTAACCGACACTTAGATCTAAAGCAACTCCATCAGATAATTTTACTTCAGTACCAATTCCGACAGGTATCCCTAAAGTCCAGCCATCTGCTTCAACAGCTAATACGGAAACAGAAACAGGTTTTTTTGTAACACTGTAATTAACTAAACCTAAACCGGCATAGAAATATGGGTTCCAGTTTTCTAATTCAAATGGTGTGAAAAGTAATCTTGCTTCAATAGGAATAATGGAAGTTTCGTAAGTAGATTTGTTATAATCATCACCTTTAAGTTTACCGAACCCGGCATTTGCTTCAAGCTGCCAGTTTTTTTCCAATTCAAATCTAAAAAAACCTTTAAAAAGATAAGATGATAGTGCAAAACCATTATCGCTTTCAAATTCTGTCGTTGGCATTACGCCGTTAAATTGAATACCACCTTTGTAACCAAAATCCTTAAATGTATTAAAAGATGTTTGAGCTATAACTAAATTCACCCCGATTATAAAAAATAGTGTTACAAATAGAAAACTAAAAAGTTGTTTCTGATTATTCATTAAGCTATTCCTTTGTTTAATTGTAAAAATAAAATTTAATTAATTTCTTTTTTAACAAAACAGTTTGTTAATAAAAAAGTTCAAATTAATTATTTAATTACTGTAACTTTTTCGCCAGCTTCTCATTAAGAAGCCTGTAATTATAAGTGCTAAACCAATCAAAGCAACTTTTATATATTGATCAGAATAAAAATAATATCCGCCAATAGCAACAGGTACAGTTTGTGTCTCTACAGGATTTATTCCTTCGCCTCTAACAACTTCAATCTTATAGCTAAAATGAAGAAGGGCATAGGCAACAATTATACTTCCTTGCAAAAAACAAACTATATCTACTAATGCCGAAACAATAATTTCCATTATTCTTCTCATAATAGTTCCTTTTCAAAGTAGATGAATATATTTTAGTACCCCGGAGAGGAATCGAACCTCCGACCCAAAGTTTAGGAAACTCTTGCTCTATCCACTGAGCTACCGGGGTAAATCCTTTGTGGAAAGAGAATCTTTTGATTCTATGCCGAAGATTTTCTTTTTCTAACAACATATGAATTCTAAGAAGAAATATAACTATTCAGATAATCAATCAAAAACTTAGATTTAAGCAAAAATGAGGAAATTCAAACAAATTCTAAAATTGAATTTCCTTGTCTCTTTTTATAATTTGAACAACGAAATTTTACAATACTTAGGAGACTATTAATAATGACGACTATAGTAGATATTTGGGGAAGAGAGATACTAGACTCGAGAGGGAACCCGACAGTTGAAGTAGAAGTAACCTTGGAATGCGGTGTTGTTGGAAGAGCGGCAGTACCAAGCGGTGCATCAACCGGTGAAAACGAAGCAGTTGAATTACGAGATGAAGATAATTCCCGTTATTTGGGTAAGGGAGTTAAAAAAGCAGTAGAAAATGTAAATAACAAAATTGCCGATGAATTAATTGATTTCGATGCTACTGATCAAGTAGCTATTGATAATTTTCTATGTGAACTTGACGGCACACCGACAAAATCTGAACTTGGCGCAAATGCCATTCTTGGTGTATCATTAGCTTGTGCAAAAGCATCCGCAGAAGCATTAGGACTTCCATTATACCGTTACATCGGAGGAGTTAATGCAAGAACATTACCCGTGCCAATGATGAATATTTTGAACGGCGGTAAACACGCTGATAACAATGTTGACTTCCAGGAATTTATGGTAATGCCCGTTGGAGCTCCGTCATTTGCAGAAGCGTTGAGAATGGGAACGGAAACATTTCATTCATTAAAATCTGTTTTGAAGAAAAAAGGATACAACACAGCAGTTGGCGATGAAGGCGGATTTGCACCAAACTTAAAATCAAATGAAGAAGCAATTACCGTAATTTTAGAAGCAATTGAAAAAGCCGGATACAAACCCGGTAAAGATATTTTTATCGCACTCGATCCGGCTGCAAGCGAAATGTGGAATAATGAAAAGAAAGCATACTACTTTTTCAAATCTGATAAATCTTATATGTCCCCGGAAAAGATGGTTGATTACTGGGTGAATTGGATTAAACAATATCCGATCATTTCTCTTGAAGACGGTATGGCAGAATTTGATTGGGACGGTTGGAAATTACTTACTGATCAAGTTGGTAATAAAATTCAGTTAGTTGGTGATGATCTGTTTGTTACTAATACTGATTATTTAGCTAAAGGAATTGAAAAAGGAGTTGCTAATTCAATACTAATCAAAGTAAATCAGATAGGAACATTAACAGAAACACTTGATGCAATTGAAATGGCAAAACGTGCAAGTTATACCGCAGTGATGTCTCATCGTTCAGGTGAAACAGAGGATACTACTATTGCCGATCTTGCTGTTGCAACAAATTGCGGACAAATAAAAACCGGTTCAGCAAGCAGAACAGACCGCATAGCGAAATACAATCAGTTGCTGAGGATCGAAGAAGAACTTGATACTACAGCAATTTTTCCTGGCATTGCAGCTATAAATTACAATGCTAAATAATTAATAAATTATATGTAAGTAGGCTGTTTCAATAGACTTTGTGAAACTTAGTGTTCTTTGTGTCTTAGTGGTGAAGTATTTATTTTTAACTCAAAATCAAAAGATATCTACCACTAAGTCACTAAGTTCACAAAGAAACACTCACATAGTGATCCCTATGGGATAAGAAATATTTACTTTTGAGATCACATGTTTAAAAAAAGAAAATCCTCAAGTAATTTAGTAAGAACAAACTTGAGGAAAAAATGGAAACCGGCAAAGCAAAAAAAATAGATTTTAGCAAT
>Ga0082335_1004151_pt1 | contig 22342 bp, 19 predicted proteins | sample Subgrocontami58m_FD_72375 | JGI IMG/M metagenome (GOLD analysis project Ga0082335, IMG submission 72375) | Subsurface groundwater microbial communities from S. Glens Falls, New York, USA - GMW37 contaminated, 5.8 m (SPADES assembly) (version 2) ...
TCCCGTCTGTCCAGTTGATATGGCCGGAGGTTGTGCGCGATCTCCCTGACTTCATCGATCGCATCGGTCAGCGCGTTTGAGATTTCTGATAGCTCCCTTGTGACTCTTTCGGGATCAGCGGCTTTCTTCATTCCCATCAACGATCTGTTTTTCGCGACGAGGAGATTTTGCACGAGACTGTCATGAAGCTCGCCGGCGATTCGCTTGCGCTCACTCTCCTGCGATTCCATAAGCTGACGCGAGAACTTCTGCTCTGCGAGTTTTTCCTGTTCAAGACTTTTCACGCGGCGTTGGTAGACCAGGAGAAGACTTCCAGCAACGCTCGCGACTGAGAGCACGAGAAACCACCAGGTTCCCCAGAAGGGCGGATGAATGACAAATGCGAAGTGTGCCGGCTCTGACCATGCCGAGCGTCGGTTCCGGGCGCGGACAACAAAATCATACGTCCCCCAGGGAAGATGGGTATATCGCACATGCCGCTCCGTGCGCGGCGGCTGCCACGTCGCATCAAACCCTGCCAGCATCCACTGGAACTCTGTCCGCCGTTCGTCTCTGAAACTCAGAGAGTTGAAGTACATGGACAAGTTGTTCTCGTCATACGGAAAGGATGTTCTAACGTTCGGCTGTGTTTGCTCATCCAGAGCCACGCCTTCGATGTGAATGGGAGGAGCATCCTGCTTTCTGCTGAAGCTTCTCATCTCAAGTCGCGAAACGCCTCCGACCGTCCCAATCCAAAGGTTACCTTGGCTGTCAACATATCCGCATCTCGTAGGATCAGCAACAAGACCGTCGTACGTTTCGAGGTGTGCAATCACAGAGTCATTCCATTCGTAGACGCCACGCTGTGTACCGAACCATAAGTTCTGGAGACTGTCCCTCACAACAAATGTCACGATGCCATTGCGGAGTTCTTCCTCTGTTGTCCTCATCGGCTCGAATCGCTGTCCGTTCCAAAACACGACGCCATGTTGTGTTGCGAACCAGATTGTTCCATATCGGTCCTGGCTGATCGACATTACCCACGGGTCGGGAAGTCCTTCGCGTTCACCAAGAAGGACAACCTTTCCATCACGATAGAACCCGCCGCCGCGCGAATCCGTCCCGAACCAAAGTGTTTCTTCTGCATCAATGAATAACGCAGAAGTACCCGCATCAGGAATCCCATCTTTCGCACCAAGAGTCAGCAACACGTTTCCTTCAGGGGTTGCTTTCACAATCTTCCCGCGACTGCCACACCAAATGGCTCCATCCTGATCACGAAGAAGTCGGATCACGGGCGCATGGTGGAGTTCACGGATCGGCCCGGGCTTGAGTTTGCCATTCTCATAGACAACAATGCCGTTGTACGTACCGATCCAGATACTCCCGTGCTTGCCTTGGGCAAAAGAATGCACGGAGAGATGTGGCAACCCGTCGCTAAGTCCGAAGGACGTAGTCCGCCCTCCAGGGTCGAGCATCGCCGCACCGTTGTATGTGCCAAGCCAGCAATTCTTCTTCTCATCGTGAAAGATTGAAATGACGTGATCACCGAGTAGCCCCGTGGAGTAATTGTAGCTGCGAAACGGTGTGCTCGCAAGCTTGAGCGCTCCGCCTTCAGTTCCAAACCACAGAATGTCTTCACGGTCTCTATAAATTGCACCGATGTATTGATTGGGCAATCCCTCACTTCTGGGGATACGGGCTGCTTGTCCATCTTCCACTACCACCAGACCTGAAGTTGTACCTATCCAGAGATTGCCTTGTTCGTCTTCGCCGAGGCTTCTCACTTGCAGCGATGGGCTTAGAGCATTGCAGGAGAATACTGTCTGCCATGCGCCGTCATGGTATCGGATGACGGTTCTGTCTCCCACGGAGCCAGCGAGAATGTTCCCGTTGCGCAATACAATCATTGCACCGGTGATGGTTCCTTTCAAAAGCTCTTGCGAGTCGACCAGTTGGGAATCTCTCAGCCGGCAGCGCATGATTCCCCCGCCGGAACCGATGAGAATTGCACCGGCACTATCTTCCTTTAATCCAGAAATGTAATCGTCCTGAAGACCCCGCTCTCTATTGAACACAACGCTTCTGCCGGAGGATGTGAATACAACAAGCCCTTTGTCGGTGCCGACCCACATGTTGCCGTCTCCGTCCTTGAGAATAGTGACAACATAATCAGACGGCAACACACCATCCGAAGTTCTCGTCCATTGGAAACTGGAGTCACCGAAAGCAAATCGGGCAAGCCCTGCTGTTGTACCAACCCAGAGCGTGTTCTTGTTATCCTCACAGATGCTCGTCACGCGTAATGCACTGTTCCTGTAGCTCCAGAACTCTCGTCCGTCATACCGACTTATTCCTCCCCAAGTCCCGAACCATAGATAGCCTTGAGAATCTTGAAAGAAGCAGGAGACAGCGGATTGCGCAAGTCCATCTGCTGTTGTGTAAGTTTTGAACGGATATGTTTGCGCGAGAGCCGGGGAGGCAATCACAACGGCAACAAGGAAAGCTACAATGGGAAGACGAGTGAACATACGCGGGAAGTCGAAATCCTAAGTTTCAATTAATCTACATGCGGAAGGCGAGATAGTCAACAGGTAAATGTTGGAGTTTCCCAAAACTAAAAGAACAAAAAACCTTGCCACGAAGACACCAAGACACAAAGGTTTCACAAAGTTCTTTTTGGTTTTGTCCTTACTCACTGACGTTACGCACCAGAAAGAAAAAGCGGAACGCGGATGACGCGGATTGTACGGATGAGCGCGGATTAAGAATTCAGGGTGTCAAAAACGTTTGAATATCCGCAGACAACATAAAACAAATCTGCGTGAATCCGCTTAATCTGCGTCATCCGCGTTCCCATTCTTTCTTTCTGCGTAACATGAGTTACTCAGTCTGTTGTGGAGAAAAATTTTCTTCGACTTGAAAGACGCTTTCTTCGGGAATCCTTTGTGTCTTTGTGGCTATTTGTTGTTTTTCGTTTTTGAAAATCTCCAATTAAATGCATCGGCAACAACCATCGGGCTTCAACGTTTCGCCCTGGTGAAGGTATCCGCCTGCAGTTCCAATTGAATTACGTCCAGAGATTATCAATACCGAAACTTGCGTGGCTGAATACACTTTCAGCAACGTTTGAGCTAATTGCCTTTCACTCAACCCTTTGGTATCTTCATTCAGAAATGTAGTCCCTTTTTACCTTTTGCCTTGAGTCATGCGCTTAGTTCCCCCCTGCATCGAAACATTAGAACCCTACAAAGCCGGCAAACCAATTCCTGAACTTGAACGGGAGCTTGGTCTCACAGACGTTATCAAGCTTGCATCGAATGAAAACCCGCTCGGTCCATCCCCTTTAGCAATTGAAGAGATGAAGCAGCCCTTTTGCGAGCTTCATTATTATACGAACGGCGGATTGGATTTGCGCAAAGTGCTTGCCGAGCGATTTGATTTGAAAGTTGCAAACGTCATCGTTGATGGCAGGCAGGTGTTCATCGGTGGACAAAACAAAAAGTCCCAAGCCTTTCGACTTGGGACTCGCAAGCATAAGAACCTAGCAGAACACAATCAACGCAACAACGATAGCCTCTTCGTCTGCGTAAACCACTGTCCTGAGCGAAGCGAAGGATCACCTGCCTGCAAACGATAGAAGTACACTCCGCTTGCGAGACCATGTGCATCAAACGTTGTCTCATAACTCCCCGCCTTCAGTTCTTCACTCACCAGCGTTCTGACTTCTCTTCCCAACACATCATACACCTTCAGCGTCACGTGACTGACCGCTGACTTCTGACCTCTGACCTCTGCTATTTGAAATCTGATCTCTGTCGTTGGGTTGAACGGGTTGGGATAGTTCTGGTCTAGAGCGAACTGCTCAGGCCGCGTCTCTCCGGCGGAAACCGACGTCGGACCGGATCCGGTGTGCAGAATAACTCCCGACTCACCTGCGATCCAGCCCTCGTCTGTACCAACGAACCGAATCGACCAGAGATTGTCGAACACGCCTGTATCCTCCACCTCCCACGTTGTGCCGTTTGTGGTTTTGACAAGAGTCCCGTAGAAGCCAACAGCGTAGACAGTGGAGTTGTCTACGACCCACACCGAGCGGAGAGCGTTGGTAGTGGGAGATGTTTGCTCCAGCCATGTATTGCCACTGTCAATGGTTTTGAGGACGAGTCCGTTAGATCCGACAACCCATGCTAACTGCGCATCGATACAATCCACCGAGTAGAATGTGGCACCACTGACAGGGGAAGAAAGCGCCACCCAGGAATCTCCTCCATTCGTCGTGCGATACAGAGAACTGTTCGCCCCGACAGCATATGCGAATTGCTCGCTAACAGCCCGGACTCCGAAGAAGTTGCTTAACGTCGAGCTTGACTGTTCGAACCAAGATACACCACCATCAGTTGTTTTCAGTACGGTACCATAGTTGCCAACTGTCCACCCTACATTGGCACTCCCAAAGTCGACAGATTTCAGGTTATTGATCGTGGGGTTCGAAGTTGCAAGCCAGTTGCCGCCAGCATCAGTGGTGGAGAGGATGTTTGAGATGTCGCCGATGATGACCCCCTTTTGTCCGCTGGTAAAGTACACACCGTTGAAGTTGCCCCCATATTGTGTTGGAGTTGCGTTCCATGGGAAGCCGCCGTTGGTGGTATGTAAAACTGTGCCGCCAGACCCGACAGCCCATCCCTCGTTCACGGAAGTCATGGCGATGGAACGGAGACCTTGTCCGGTGTTGGTGGTCTGCCGCGCCCAACGGACGGGCTGAGATAATGATGTTGCAGTAACAACGATCGCAACGAAAAACGCAAACGACAATTTCATAGTCCCCCCTTGTTATGGTATAGCGTCTGGTAACTCAAACGTTATACCACTCAATCTTGACTTGATCCGTGCTCATTGAGACACCGCAGTCGCTAATCTGATTGGAGATTCTACAAATGAACAACAGGTTGAGTTGAAAGTGCAGAGTAATTCTAGACACGGAACTCCAAGCGGACGTTGCACTCATTCCTCACATCAAAAGAGAAGACATGAATTAGAGGAGGGTGATACGTTCATCTCCCCTTTGTATCGCCGTCGGTTCCATCTCAATGTCCGGCGTGAGGCAGATTAGTTTTCAAGTTTCAACCATCTGACAACGAGTGGGGCTTTTCGTTTGGAGATTCCCGAAAACAAAAAACAAAGAATAGCCACAAAGGCACCAAGTCACTAAGGATTCACGAAGAAAATGCTCTTTCAAAGTCATGGACACTATTTTTGTGAACCCTTTGTGCCTTGGTGTCTTTGTGGCAAGCTTTTTCCGTTTTTTGATTTGGGGAATGTCCACTTTATCGTTCATTGACTTTGAACCCCATTTTGGTTACACTCGCATTGCAGATAACATAATTGTGTTGGCGTTCGGATGGAGCCAATTATTAGAACTCTTTTGGGGATACTTATGAGGAAGCGTTTTTCGATTGTGTCTGTGGGTTTGTTGGTGGTATTCAGTCTTGTTGCTGGAGCGTGGCTCAATCAGCTTATTTCCGGCGACAATATTTACGACCAGCTCAATAAGTTCAAGGATGTGTTGAGCATGACGCAGAAGAGCTACGTTGAGGATGTTGATACGCAGAAGCTCACAGAGTCTGCAATTCGCGGAATGTTGGGCGACCTCGACCCGCATTCGGTGTACATTACTGCAAGCGAAATGCAGCGAGTCAAGGAAGAGTTTCAGGGGAGCTTTGAAGGCATCGGCGTTGAGTATGCAGTGTTGAACGATACACTCATGGTTGTGACGCCGATTGTCGGCGGACCGAGCGAAGCGCTTGGCATTGAAGCTGGCGATAAGATTGTGAAAATAAATGACACATCTTCTGTTGGTATCCTGCAAGCCGACGTTCCCAAAAAGCTTCGTGGTCCCAAAGGCACGCACGTAAAAGTGTCCATCGCTCGTGCCGGAATGACGAAGCTTCTCGAATTTGACATTGTTCGTGACAAGATTCCGCTCTACACTGTTGACGCCTCGTTCATGATGAACGATGAAGTCGGTTACGTCAGCGTAACTCGTTTTGCAGCTACGACACATGCTGAATTTGTTGACGCAGTGACCAAGCTGAAGAAAGAGGGGCTGAAGCGGCTTATCCTCGACTTGCGTATCAATGGCGGAGGGTATCTCGATCAAGCATTTAAGATGGTTGATGAGCTGTTGCCGAAAGGTAAGAAAGTCGTTTATACGAAGGGTCGTCGTCCTGAATTCAACGAGGAATATATCTCATCCGGCTCGGCGAAGTTTGCCGACGTTTCGCTCGTTGTGCTTGTAAACAACGCGTCAGCGTCGGCAAGCGAAATTGTTGCGGGAGCGATTCAAGATTGGGATCGTGGATTGATTGTTGGTGAGACAACATTTGGCAAAGGCTTGGTGCAGCGTCAGTTCGATCTTGCAGATGGTTCCGGTTTCCGTCTTACAACAGCTCGTTACTACACGCCAAGCGGAAGACTTATTCAGCGTCCTTATGGCGAAGATAAAGTGAAGTATCAGCGTGAAGCGTTTGAGCGTAATGAAGAGGATGGAGAAAACATCTCTCACTCGGCAGAGAAAGATAGTGCCCGTCCGAAATTCAAAACTGCGGGCGGGAGAGTTGTGTACGGTGGCGGCGGCATCACGCCTGATTACATCGTGAAAGCGGAACGACTCGGCGAGTATTCAGTTGCACTTCGCAGCCGCCAGGTGTATCTCGGGTATGCAAACAAGTACATGGACAGTCACGGCGCAGACGTGAAGAAGGCATATAGCGCAGACAGCCGGAAGTTTGCAAAAGAATTTGAAGTAACTGTCGACATGCTTGAAAGCGTTGTCGGAATTGCAAAAACCAAGGGCGTTGAGTTCAAGCAAGAGTCATACGAAAAGGATCTTCGTTACATCAAAGCATTCACGAAAGCAACAATTGCTCGTTCGATCTGGGGAAATGTTGGTTCGGCGAGAGTGATGCTTCAGGAAGATAACCAGTTTAAGAAAGCAATAAGCTTGTTCCCCGAAGCTGAGAAAATCTCAAAGAGTCTGACAAGCTTAAAGTAATACACTTGCACCATTTTCAGAAAATCTCTTGCATCGTTGGCAACGGCAGCGCATCTCTTTGTGCTGCCGTTGTTTTGTTTCTGCTCCTGCTAGTAGCAAACGAGAGCCGTTGTCAGACGAACATCCCGCCCTCTAAAGTTCTTGTCGAAGGTGAAGAGTTGGTCTATAACGTTCGCTACGGATTCATTGATCTTGGGCAGGTCAAGATCAAAACGATAAAAAAGGTGAGTACGGGTAATTCTGTTTCTTACCGGACAATAGCTTACATAGATTCATACAAGAAGATACCTTTCGTAAATCTCCACGCTGTATTTGAGAGCACGATTGATTCGATGGTGTTCTCTCACTACTTCGTCGGAAAGAGCAAAGATGGGGACAACTGGGATTTCGGTCGCTACACCTTTGATTACGGCAAGAAGCGTGTGTACATGGAGGCAGGCAGACAAGATACGATCGTGCAGAAACGCGACACCCTTATGATTGACGGAAGCACACAGGATGGACTCTCCCTCTTTTTCTATGCTCGCGACCAATTGTATTCAGGTAAGAAGCAAAACATTACCGCTGTTGTGAAAGAGAAGAAGGTCAATACCATCATTGACTTTTACAATAAGCGTAAGGCGGCGGAAATTGATTTCATCGAATATCCGGTAGATGTCGTTGGCTTTGAAGGAACGGCGGAATTCACTGGCATCTTCGGGCTGACGGGGGACTTTGAAGGATGGTTCAGCAATGATGAGGCGCGAGTTCCAATCGTTGCGAAGATGAAGGTTATTCTCGGTAGCGTGACGATTGAGTTGATGGAGTGGAAGCGTGCCGGATGGAAACCGCCGAGAGGGTAGCCCCTAACCCTGAGCGGAGCGAAGGGTCTCAATGGTTTTTCGTGAAGAGAGTTGTTCTATAAACTTGCCAGTCTGTGCTTGAACGAGTCGAGTATTCATTAGTCAAAAAGGGGGAGATTCTTCGCTCCGCTCAGAATTGTGAGAACAAATGTCAATCATCACTTACAACGGTCTATCACCAACAATTCATCCAACAGCGTTCGTAGCTGAAGGTGTACAACTCATCGGCGATGTGCGGCTTGCAAAAGATGCGAGCGTTTGGTATAACTCCGTCCTTCGCGGCGACATCAATGTTGTTGAAGTTGGCGAGCGGACGAATATTCAAGACTGTTCGGTGTTACACGTGACAAGTGAGTTTCCCGTTCGCATAGGCAGCGATGTTACAGTTGGGTCTACGACCTCGTGGAGGCATCGTGCGATCGTTCACGGCTGTACAGTTGGGGATTGTTGTTTGATTGGGATGGGTTCAGTGATTTTGGACAATGCAAAGATTGGCTCGAACTCGCTTGTTGCTGCTGGCGCTGTTGTGCTGGAAAATTTCGTTGTACCGGAAGGAATGTTGGCAGCGGGAATTCCGGCAAAAATCATTCGGCCGCTGACGGAAGAAGAGAAGGAGCAGAGTAGGGAGTCTGCTCTGCATTATGTTGAGTACGCAAGGCGCTATCGTTCATGAAGCTGAAATTCTGGGGGACACGCGGTTCCATTCCAACGCCGGGCAAGGGAACCGTCCGGTACGGCGGCAACACGCCGTGTGTCGAGGTTCGACTACGAGACAACAGGCTTGTCATCCTGGATGCGGGGACAGGCGTTCGCGAACTCGGCGAAGCGTTGATGGCAAGAGGCGAGTCTGTCAACGCGCACGTGCTGATCAGTCATCCGCATTGGGACCACATACAGGGATTTCCGTTCTTCAAGCCGGCGTTCATCTCCGGCAATGAGCTGACGATTCTCGGTGCACAATCGAAGGATGTAACGCTGCGGCAAATGGTTGCAGATCAAATGAACCAAGTGTATTTCCCGGTTCAGCTCAATGAGTTGAAGGCGAAAATAAACTTTCGCCCGCTGCGCGAAGGGACCACGCCAATATTCGATGCGGAGTTGACTTCAATCTATGTGAATCATCCTGCATTTGCTCTTGGCTATCGTCTCGATGCTGGCGGACATTCGCTTGTGTACATCAGCGACAACGAGCCGTTTGATCGAGAAGTTGCACGCTCGCTGAAGAATGTTGAGAAAGTCATTACCGATAAATATGCAGAAGGAAAAGGCGATCCGAACCAACGCATTTTTGATTTTGCCCGCGGCGCCGACGTTCTGATTCACGATGCAACATACACGCCGGAAGAATATGTGAATCGTGTCGGATGGGGACATTCGCATTATCTCTTCACGCTCAAAGTTGCAGCCGAAGCGCAAGTCAAGAAGCTGGTGTTGTTTCATCACGACCCTTCGCACAACGATGACAAGATCGATGAGATTGTTGAAACGTGTAAGAAGGAAATCAAAACTCGTAACTACAAATTCGATTGCATCGCGGCGGAAGAGGGGATGGAGTTGGTGTGGTGACTACATCCTGAACGGAGTGAAGGATCTCGCGACTGAATCATACTGAGAGTAAATTAGTGGCGGTGAGACCCTTCGCTTCGCTCAGGGTTTGCAGAGAGAAATTTCTTGACAATCATTCCAATGCTGTATATATTTCCGCCAGTTCGTTCATGCGTTGCATACGCTCACACATAATTCCGGAGTGTAGATGGAACGTGGTAAAGTGAAGTGGTTTGACGCGAAAAAAGGTTTTGGCTTTATCGAAAAGCAATCTGGCGGCGACGTCTTCGTGCACATTTCGGGTTTGAAGAATAAAGAACTTAAAACATTACAACAGGGAGCAGTTGTCGAATTCGAGATTACAGACGGCAAGAAAGGTCCTCAAGCCACGAATGTTGTTGTCGTATGAGAGATCGTCAACGGAGAGAGTAGAGAACCCCGTGTACAGCAGATACATCGGGGTTTTGTTGTTTTACCGATGAGAGAACAATGTCCTTTACCTTCACACCATCCGACTTCAAGAAAATCGGCAAGCTGTTAAATACACAACCCAAAGCGATGGGTTCCAACTATCGCTTCGAAGTAGCCGGCAAAGATGCGCATCGCAGGCTTGCGCTCGAAATCTACCCGCAGATTCGCATCGGTCATGAGAAAGGCAATTTGGTTTCTGTCTATACGGAGTCGTCGCACTTGCAGTTGCATTTTTGTTCCGGATATGTCTTAAGCGAAATGTTGGGAGAGGTGACGTTTGTTGGTGAGCAAAATGGTAAACTATCCGGACTGATCATTGAGAAAGAAGGCGGCTGTTCCCTCTATGCAAACGTCGACCGTTCGCTGCTCTCGGGGGATTTTACGCAGCTTGGTCCTGAAGTGATGTTGTCGGGGATTGCTCTCTCGCTCACGGATACGATTCTTGAATCGCCGAACGAGGCTTCGAGACCTCCACGAGGTCGTGGACATTCTCGCAAGAAACTCTCTGCGAAGCGAAGAAAGAAAGCTCTTTGATGCAGAGAGTTTTAGTCTTCAACGCACATCGTCGCTATCGCATCAGGAAGAAGCTGGTTGAGAAGTATGTGCGGCGGGTTGTGGGGAAGAGGAAGACGACCGTTTCCGTTGTGTTTGTTGACTCGCGCTGCTGCAAATCCATCAACAAGAAATATCTCAACCACAACTACGTCACGGATGTCATAAGTTTCACCATCGAGCAAACGCCAATGCTCGAAGGTGAAGTCTACATCAACCTTGACAGAGCAAAACAACAAGCGAGAGAATATGATGTGAGTTTCGCAAATGAAGTCGGCAGGCTTGTAATTCATGGCGCACTTCATTTGATTGGTTATGAGGACCAGACAGAAAGCGAACGGAAGAAGATGAAAACAGTTGAAGATAAACACGTGCACTACTGGTTTCCGAAGTGACCGTGGAAAGGAGAAACAACAAAACTTGAAAGAGAGAGTTGTAGAGATTCTCGTCTATCTGATGTCCGGGATAGATGCTAACAAACGTCTTAGTGAAATTGACCTTGACGATCTCAAGAGCAAAGGCTACACGCAATCCGAAATCAGTGCAGCATTTAGTTGGTTGTATGATAACTTGCCCGTGCAAGACGGCGTTGTCGTACGAGGCGCAATCGCTTCAAAAGAGTCGCGCCGCGTGTTGCACGATGCAGAGAAGTTCATGATGACCACCGACGCGCAAGGATATTTGATGCAGCTTTGTGAAGTCGGTTTGCTTGAAAATCGAGATTTGGAAAACGTGATTGAGCGGGCGATGATGTCCGGGTTTGAAAAACTCTCGATGTTTGAAATACGAGAGATTGTTGCGGCGGTGTTGTTTGCGAGGTCAAGCAATTGGTACGAAAGCCGCTCCATGGTTAACAATAACGAAACGATTCACTGATGGCAAAAAGAAAAAAAATAGAACCAACCAACGGCGAAGCACCTGGTGCAACTGAGCAGGTTGAAGTGAAGCCCAAGAAACCGAGAAAAAAGAAGGTTGAAGCAGAACCCCCCGCCGGCACTTCGCTGATCATTGTTGAGTCGCCATCCAAGGCGAAGACCATCAACAAATATCTTGGCAAGAATTATTTTGTCGAAGCATCCGTAGGCCACATCAAGAATCTTCCGAAGAGCAAATTAGGTATTGATGTTGAAAATGGCTTTAAGCTTTCGTACGAAACGATCAAAGGCAAGGACGAAGTCATTGAGAAGCTTCGCAATCATGCTGCGAAGGCTTCCGCAATCTATCTGGCAACTGACCCTGACCGCGAGGGTGAAGCAATTGCCTGGCATCTGGCAAAGGAAGTTGAAGGGAATAACAGGAACATTTATCGCGTTCTCTTTCACGAGATCACTGAACGCGGTATTGCTGAAGCGATGCAGAATCCTCGCAAGATCAATGAGAAGCTTGTTGACTCGCAGCAGGCGCGCCGTGCAATGGATCGGCTTGTCGGCTACAAGGTAACGCCGTTTCTTTGGAAGACCATGTTCTTCGGTGTTCTTTCCGCCGGACGAGTTCAGTCTGTTGCAGTACGATTGGTGTGCGAACGCGAGGAAGCGATCAAGTCGTTCATCCCTGAAGAGTATTGGTCAATTGTTGCTGAGTTTCAAGTTCACGGGAGTGACCCGTTTCTCGCGAAACTTTTCAAAGTTGCCGGCTCTGACCCGAAGATTGGCAACACGACAACGGCTGAAGGCTACATCAATGACATCAAGAAACAGCTTTATCGAATCTCCGATGTTCAGCGGAAGCCTGTCAGGCGCAACCCGCCTGCGCCGTTCATAACGAGCACGATGCAACAAGAATCAACACGCCGGCTCCGCTTAAATGCAAAGCGAACAATGATGCTTGCGCAAAAACTCTACGAGGGTGTTGAGCTTGGCGATGAAGGACGAGTTGGTTTGATTACGTACATGAGAACCGATTCAACACGCCTGAGCGACGATGCGGTGAGAGATGTTCGCGAGTATATCTTTTCGAATTATGGGAAAGAATATGTTCCTGAAGTGCCGCGTCAATACAAGAAGGGGAAGAGTTCACAAGACGCACACGAGGCGATTCGTCCGACATCAATCAAGTTCACGCCGAAATTTGTGAAGCGATTCCTCGACAAAGAGATGTATGATTTGTATGAGCTGATTTGGAATCGGTTTGTTGCGTGCCAAATGAATTCGGCTATCTTCGAGCAAACGACTGTGGATGTGCTCGGTGGCGACTATTTGTTCCGTGCAACGGATTCTGTTCCGAAGTTCCGCGGCTTCCTGCAAGTGTATGATGATATTGTGGACGAAGCGGAGAAAGAAGCGCAAGAAGACGAAGATCCAAAATCGAATCTTCCGCCAAACCTCAAGGCGGAGGATAAGGCAAGTCTCACAAACTTGATCCCGAACCAGCATTTCACAAAACCACCGGGACGCTACACCGACAGTTCTCTCATCAAGGAGCTGGAAGCCCTCGGCATCGGCCGGCCAAGTACGTACGCGATGATTGTGGATACGATTCAAGCGCGCAAGTACGTTGAATCGAAAGAGCGGCGCTTGTATCCAACCGAGCTTGGGATGACGGTAAATCGGATTCTTGTGAAGAGTTTCCCTCATATCATTAATGTTGATTTCACTGCGAAGATGGAGGACGAGTTAGAAACGATCGCAACGGGTGAGCAATCGTATCGTCAAGTGATGGAGGATTTTTATCATCCATTCATGGACGATCTTGAAGCAGTTGACAAAACTGCTTCAGCAGTAAAGAAGTCGCTGCAGGAAGAGACAGATGAAGTGTGCGAGGTGTGTGGCAAGAAGATGATCATCAAGTGGGGACGTAACGGGCGCTTCATGGCATGCAGCGGTTATCCGGCTTGTAAGACGACGAAGCCGCTGAAAGAAGAGCAAGAAGCAAACAAGCACGTTGTTGGTGTCAAATGCGATGTGTGCGGCGGCGATATGGTGATAAAAGGTGGTAAGTTCGGTGCGTTTCTTGGTTGCTCGAACTATCCAACGTGCACGAACACGAGAGCGATAGGCATCGGCATAAAGTGCCCGAAGTGTAGAGAGGGCGACGTCATCGAGCGCAAAACAAAACGCAAGCGCTCGTTCTACGGATGCTCGAAGTATCCGAACTGCGACTTCGCATCGTGGGATAAGCCGGTGATTCGTCCGTGCGACACGTGCGGCAATCCGTACATGGTTCAGAAGTATACACAAACACGCGGCGAATTTTTGCTTTGCCCCGCGTGCAAGGCTGAAGTGGCAAAGGAAGATGTCCGCGAAGCAGTCGTCGGTTAACAACTTGCACTCCGCAACGTGATGCAAGAACATTTCCGCACATTCCTGCAATATCTTGGGGGAGAACGTAACTACTCGCCTCACACACTCGCGTCGTATGAAGATGACCTGCGCCAGTTCTCGCAGTTTCTCTCCAGGCATTTTTCTGACGCAAGGTTCTCGCCCCGTGAAGTCGACCACGTAACGATTCGATTGTTTCTTCGTGATCTTGTAGAACAGGAGTTCTCTCGTCGCAGTGTCGCTCGGAAACTTGCTTGCCTCAAATCATTTTTCCGTTACCTCTACAAGAACAAGGTCATCGAAACAAATCCAGCCGCGAACGTACAATCTCCTAAGCTTGACAAGTTGTTGCCGACCGTGTTGAATGAGGAAGCGGTAACGGCATTGATGCAGCAAGCGGATACATCAACGCCGGAGGGGTTGCGCGACCAGGCGATTCTTGAGATGTTTTATGGAACCGGAATTCGTCTGAGCGAGTTAATAAACTTGAGCTGGCAAGACGTTGACTTTGCAGACGCAACACTCAAAGTCACAGGCAAGGGAAGCAAGCAACGGATTGTTCCATTGGGGAGGAAAGCAAAGCAATCATTGAGGAACTATTCAAGTTCACGAGACAGTGTGCTTGATGAAGGCTATCGTGATGAGACGAATGGTTCAGCGGTGTTCATCACGAAACGCGGCAAGCGTTTGTCCCCGAAAAGTGTTAATGTGTTGATGAATCGGTATATCGGAAAAGTTTCTGAAATCAAAAAGAAAAGTCCTCACGTCTTGCGGCATAGTTTTGCAACACACTTGTTGGACAGAGGAGCAGATTTGCTGGCAGTAAAAGAACTACTCGGTCACGAAAGTCTCTCTACGACGCAAATCTACACGCACGTGAGCGTTGAACGACTGAAAAAGATTTACGCGCAAGCGCACCCCAAAGCATCATAGTTCCAGATTCATTTGTCAGAGAAAGGACCACCAGTATGGATATCAACTTCACGGCGCGACGTTTTCGAGCGCATTCTGAAATCAAAGAATATGCAATGGCGGAGGTAAAGAAACTTGAGAAGTTGTACGATGGCATCGTGCGGGCAGATATCATTTTGTACTATGAGCGCGGCGTAAACAGTCTGAAAACTGCGGAGATCAATCTTCATGTCTACGGAACAATGCTTTCTGCTCACGAGGGTACGGACGACTACGTCAAATCCATTGACGGTGCAATGGAGAAGTTAGGCAGCCAGCTCAGAAAATATAAGTCGAAGCTGCATGGCAAAGATAAAACGAAAGTGCGGCAGATTCGCGAGAAAGTGTAAGCCCACAAGGAGAGCGAGTTGAAGATAGACAAAAATAGAGAAACGCGTAAGAAGTTTATTAGCGTCGGTGCGTTTTATGAATCCAACCGCGAGCGTTTCAAGCTTGAGTTGTTGAACGGTGAAAATGGTTTTGATAATCCGATCAAGGACAAGAACCTTCACCGACCCGGCTTGGCACTTGCCGGGTACGTTGACTTGTTCACATACGATCGAGTACAAATCATCGGCAATACGGAAGTCAACTATCTCGACTCGCTTACATCAGCTCATCGGCACGCGGCGTTTACAAGGCTGTTGGAATTTAAGATGCCCTGTATCGTTCTCACAAATAGCAACAAGCTTGAGAAGGGGTTTCTCAATGAGGCGTCGGCGAAAGGCATACCCATTTTCGGAACACCGTTTGAAACGACAAAGATTGCATACTTCATAGCTGACTTCCTTGATGACCAATTTGCTCCGCAGATTGTCTTGCACGGTTCGTTCGTCGATGTGTACGGTGTTGGCGTGCTGCTTATCGGCCGCTCGGGGATTGGTAAAAGCGAGATTGCACTTGACCTGGTGGAACGGGGCCACCGCCTCGTTGCCGATGATGTGGTGAACGTGACGCGAAAGGGTGAAGGCATCTTGATGGGTTCCGGAACCGACCTGGTGAAGCATTTTATGGAAATCCGCGGTCTCGGCTTGATTGATGTTCGCAGCATGTTCGGCATACGTGCAATTCGATTTCAGAAGCGTGTCGAGATTATTATCGAGCTGGAAGAGTGGAAGCCCGGTCAGGAATACACAAGAACGGGGCTTGACGATGAGAACATCAAAGTTCTTGATGTTGAAATCCCTTACGTACGACTGCCGATTTTCCCCGGCAAGAATGTTACAGTAATTACTGAAGTTATCGCTCTCAACTATCTGTTGCGACATTACGGCTACGACGCTGCAAAGGAGTTCGCAAAGCGCCTTGAGGGGACAATCGCTGAAAAGAAAAAGAAGGGCAACAGAGCAATCAACTACTTCGAGCATGACTTCGAGTAGATGTTTACTTCATTCTGAGCGAAACTACGTAGGACAAAAGCTGACCCGGCAATTCGTTAAAAAACTCTAATACTGGAAAAAAATCCTTGACAAAGCTATTGAGATTAATTATCATTCCACAGCCATTATGAAGAGTTTCACGCCCCGCACCTTGTTTTTCAGTTCTTAGTTTCTGGACCCAAGGCATTATTTGTATTTAGGATACGCATTCAATTTGCAGTGGATGTGCTTCAGGGGAGGCATACAAATCCAATGAAGCAATAACATCAGCACGCGAGGTATTCATGTTCAAGAGGATTAAGTTTTTCTGCTTTTCAGATAAGTCGCTCGATTATCAGGAAGTGCAGTTTTTCAAAACGAAGACTGTCCTTTCTGTAATTGCGTTGGGCTTGGCTTTGTTCGGATCACTCTTCCTCGTCAACTATCTCACCGGCGACCCGCTCGGTGTGGCGAAGAGAACCGACCTTGTAACTGAAAACAGTATTCTGAAAGACCAAATCAAGCAGTTGACAGAGAAGACATCGATCGTGCAAAAAAGCATTGATGAACTCGTTGAGCGGAACAATCAACTTCGCTTGATGGTCGACTTGGGCACGATCGATACCGATACCAAGAAAGCAGGTGTCGGTGGCTCGCTGAATAAAGCTGAATTTTCCTTCCTGAGCCGTGATGCTAATTCTCTTCTTACATACTCTCACGAAATCCTTTCGCAGCTCGAACGGGAAGTAGAACTTCAAAAGAAGAGCTACGAAGAAATCAACAAGCAGTACGCGTACAATAAAACGATGTTCAAGCATCTTCCCGCAATCAAACCGTGCGATGGTCCGTATTCCATCAATGGCTTTGGCATGAGAATTCACCCCGTGCTCGGTGTATGGAGAATACATGAGGGCATTGATATTCTGCATGAAGACGGCACGCCAGTCTATGCTGCGGGTGATGCTGCCGTACATTTTGCCGGAACGACACGAAGCGGATACGGCAGAGTCATCGAATTAGACCATGGCTACGGCTATTCGACATTGTACGCACATCTTTCATCGGTTCTCGTGAAAGAAGGGCAGAAAGTACAACGAGGGGAACTTATCGGACGAGTCGGTCGTTCGGGCTTAGTGAGCGGACCCCACTTGCATTATGAAGTGCGTTTGAATGGGAGAAGACAAAACCCCGTTGATTATTTCTTTGATGATGTTGACGCTGCGCGATACCGTGCGCAGCTTGCAAGCGCAAAGTAACAGTACTAACAATTATGCTTTCAGAAAGGAAGTGATAAAGCGTTGATTTGGACGATGGAACTTGCTTCGTACTTGGACGACGCGCCATGGCCTGCAACAAAGGAAGAATTGTTTGACTATGCTGTTCGCACCGGTGCGCCGGTCGAGGTCGTGGAGAACCTGCAGGAACTTGAAGACAGTGAAGAACCATACGAGAGTATGGAGGAAATCTGGCCCGACTATCCCACCGACGAAGATTTCTTCTTTGAGGATGAAGGAGAATACTGATGAACACCGGCTCTGTTTGATTCCCTTGATCAATCTCATTCAAAGTCAACCCATTCCGACTGGTCGGGATGGGTTTTTTGTTTTCCACTTAGAAGATTTTTGTAGTTGGAGAATGCGTTGAGAAAACATCATACTCACAAGGCAGGGAACGGTGCTACCGGGCGTACATTTGTGTATGCCGTTTCTCTTGCTATTCTCTTCGTTCATAGTTCACGATGTACTGCCCAGGTACAAGCAACCACAGGCAAGTTCGAAATCCAATCCATAGATTTTGAAGGAAACGATACCTTCAGCAGCAACGAATTGTTGTCGTCGATGCAAACACAAGTGACGCCGGGTTTTCTTAACAAATTCTTGTATAACAGCATCAGCGAGAGGTTAGGGAGAAAGAATGAGTATCTTGACGGAAAAATCCTCGGTGATGATGTTTCTCACCTCCGACAATTCTATAACGATCACGGATTTCAAGACGTTCGGGTTGATACCTCTCTTACTTTTTCTCGACAGGATACAACCGTCGAAATTCTCATTCGCATTCAAGAAGGTTATCGTTCGCTGATTGATATGCTGACGTACAAAGGGATTATCAACGTGCCGGATATTGTGAACGAGGAAGTAAGCGCCGATCCGAAGATTGTGAAAGGCGACCCATTCAACAAAATCTTGATCGAAGAAGAAGTGAAGCGCGTTCTGCAGATTCTCAAGAATGATGGCTACGCACGGGCAACATTTGTTCGAGACAGTTCTTCCATGACGTACTATACCAGCACTCGCAACTACAGTTTGTTGCTTTGGCTCAATCCGGGCAAGCTGTACAGGTTTGGAGATATTACGGTTCAGCAAGAACAAGAGCCAATCCGGGATGACATAAGCGATGAAGACCTTCTTCATCAATTGGATTACAAGAAAGGGGAAGTCTATAGCTTAGAGAACTTGACAGTCAGTGAAAAGAACTTGAACCGTATCGGCATCTTCGACCGCGCCTGGATTGAGACAAGATTTCCGAATTCCGAAAAGCCGGAATCAATCTTCGTAGCTACGAACGTGAAGGTGCGTCCGCGTAACAAGCACGAGCTTGCACCTGAAATTCTTTTCAGCAGCGATGACAACAACAACTTCACATTTGGCGCAGGTCTTGGATACACGAATAGGAATTTTCTTGGTGGCGGACGAACGTTTTCTACGCGCTTACGTTTCCGTACACAAAACTTTAGAGCTTTTCCTGACGTATTCAACGCAAACAATAACGCGATTGCGAATGCCGACTTAACGTTCGAGCTTCTCCAGCCGTATATCTTTTCAAACAAGGTCAAAGGCACATGGTCGTTCTCGGCAATTGCCGACAAACAGAATTTTTATATCAACCGTATTCTCCAAAATAAATTCGGCTTTACTGATCGTTTTGCTGAGTTCACGACGGGGTTTTTGGATTGGACGCTGCAGCTTGTGAGTTTGGAAAAGAAGAGTAAGATCGATGCCGATTCGACCAATCCGGCTGACCTGCAAGGACTTCGAGATCTTGCCCTTCAGGATTCACTGCAACAATTCAACTCGATTCTCTCATTCACAATTCAGCGGGACATGACCAATGATATTTTTTCACCGTCGCGCGGTTTTATTCACTCGCTTACCATCGAAGAATCCGGGTTATTGCCGCTCGTTCTCAAAAAATGGCAGGCTGATCTGCCGAAGTTCACTCAGTTCTATCGTACAAGTTTTCTGCTTCGTTGGTATCTTGATCTCACGGACGGAAATCGTTTTTCTATTCTTGCCCTCAAGCTCAAAGGCGGGTTCGAAGGAAAATACGGTGAAAGTTTTTCCGACTCCATAAGAGCAATTCCGCAAACGTACCGCTTCTATGCAGGTGGCGGGGGCAGCGTGCGTGGTTGGCGCTCACGCGAGTTAAGCGCGGGCGGTAATCCTCAGTTTGGGGGAAATGTATTAGCTGAGGCAAGCGTGGAAATCCGAACCAACATATTGCAGAGTTTGCGAGATGATTTCTGGGACAAGTTATGGACAGTCGTATTTCTGGATGCCGGCAATGTCTGGCCTGATGCAAGAGATTTGCAGGTACAAGGTGTTGCACTTGCCGCCGGGTTCGGAATCCGGTATGATACTTTTTTCGGTCCGTTCAGAATTGATTACGGCTTGCAAGTGTACGACCCGAGAAATGGACTATGGATTACGCAGCGCCAGTTCTGGGGAGAAACACTTCGAACCGGTGTAATCCATTTCGGCATTGGTCATTCATTCTAAGTACAGAGAGTTATGTGGAATCGAGTAATCGGGCAACACCGTGTTAAGAATATTTTGCTGAGTGCGCTGCGCGCGCAGCGACTTCCTCATGCCTATCTTTTCATCGGCAATGAGGGCGTTGGCAAAGATGCGACGGCGCTGGAGCTTGCGCGTGTGTTGCACTGCGAGAAAAGACAGGAAGAGGCGTGCGACGCGTGTCCATCGTGTTTGAAAATGAGCTCACTCCAGCATCCTGATGTGAAGTTGATTACCGCCTTGCCGGTTGGAAAAGGGGAGAAGAGCGACGATCCACCACTGGAAAAACTGACTGCCGCCGAAATTCAGTTGATTCAAGAACAGTACAGGCTGAAAGGCGGGAATCCCTATCATCGTTTTGCAATCCCTAAGGCGAACATCATCAAGATCAACAGCATTCGCGAAGTGCGACGCCAGTCTGCGATGAGCTCGCTGTATGAAGGAAAGAAAGTCTTCATCATCTCCAGTGCAGATGAGATGGGAGAGGAAGCTTCCAATACGTTATTGAAAACACTCGAAGAACCGCCCGGCGACACGCTGTTGATGCTCACCACTTCACGACCGGAGTCGTTGCTGCAAACGATTGTTTCTCGCTGTCAGCCTGTGCGTTTCGATCCTCTCACTGAAGAGGATATCCGCTCTGCGTTGACTGAACGTGAAGGTGTTGAACAACACCAAGCTGCACTTGTGGCTCGACTTGCGAACGGCAGTTACGTGCGGGCGCTTGAGCTGCTTCAAGCGGATATTGCCGAGCTTCGGCAGGATGTTGTAAACTTCATCCGGACGGCGCTCGCGAATAATTTTGTCAACCTCTCGGGCCATGTTGAAAAACTCGCGGCATCGAAAGACAGAGAGTTCATCGTTCGCTTTCTTACGCTCATGCTTATATGGTTCCGTGATGCGTTTGTCTTACTGCAAGGGGGAACGATTATCAATCTGGATCAGCAAGATGATCTTAAGAAGTTCACAGCAAAATTTGCTAACGCAGATTTGCAGAACGTGATGGATGCTGTTGAGCATGCTATTTCTCTTATCTACAAAAATGGCTACATTCCACTCACACTTCTGCAGCTTGCAGTCAAGCTGCGACGTGCTATTCTTGAAACGCCTTCACAACGATTACAGAAAACGATTGCATGAGTGAGCTGAAACGCATTCTCGTAACAGCAGCGTTACCGTACGCTAATGGACCAATCCATCTCGGACATCTTGCCGGCGCGTATGTGCCTGCCGATATCTATGTTCGCTACCAACGGCTGAAGGGAAGAGAAATTGTCTTCATCTGCGGGTCGGATGAGCACGGCGTGCCGATTACCCTGACCGCGGACAAAGAGAAGATTACGCCCCAGGCAGTTGTCAATCGTTACCATGAAATGAACAAAGCGGTGTTTCGAAACTTGGGCATAAGCTTCGACAATTATTCTCGAACATCGCTGCCGTTGCATCATCAAACTGCGCTTGAGTTCTTTCTCGACTTTCACAAGACGGGAATTCTCAAGGAGAAAAAAGAGCAGCAGTTCTTCGATGCGAAGGCGAATATGTTCCTGCCTGATCGTTACGTTGAAGGAACGTGTCCCGTTTGTGCAAACCCCGAAGCCCGCGGCGACCAGTGTGAGCGTTGCGGTTCATACTTGAATCCGACGGAGCTTATTAATCCCAAGAGTAAGATTACCGGCGAGACGCCAATTCTCCGGGATACGTCGCATTTGTATTTCCCGCTTGGCAATTATCAGAAGAGGCTTGAAGAGTACATTGCTGAGAGAAATGCACGCGACGGCTGGAAAGAGAATGTGCTGAAGTACTGCCAAACGTGGTTCAAGGACGGTTTGCAGGACCGTGCAGTGACTCGTGATCTTGACTGGGGCGTGAAGATTCCGCTGCAAGGCTACGAAAGCAAAGTGCTGTATGTTTGGTTCGATGCGGTGCTCGGATACGTTTCTTCGACAAAGGAATGGTCGCAACACATCGGCAAACCTGACGAGTGGAAAAAATTTTGGCTGGATGAATCAACGAAGTATGTAGCGTTCATCGGCAAGGATAACGTTGTGTTTCACTGCATCGTTTTTCCGGCAATGCTGATGGCGTGGAATGACGCACATACTGCAAAGTATGTCCTCCCGGAGAATGTTCCGGCTAATGAATTTTTGAATTTCGAAGGACAGAAGTTCTCAAAGAGCCGCGGTATCGGTATCGATGTTCAAGACTATCTTGCAAAGTTTCCTGCAGACCCGCTCCGCTACTATCTTGCATCGTCGTTGCCTGAATACCATGATTCAGATTTCTTGTGGAAAGATTTTCAAGCGAAGAACAATAACGAGCTTGCAGATATTCTCGGCAACTTCATCAACCGCACCCTTGCGTTTGCCGCAAGAACCTTTGATGGCAAGGTTCCGGAGCGAGGAGCGCTTTCTGCATTCGACAGCACGATGCTTCAAGCAATGAAGAAAACGCCGATTGTGGCTGCGAAATGTTTTGAAGAGTATCGCTTCCGCGACGGACTGTTGGAGATTATGAATCTCGCTCGGACGGCAAACAAGGA